>WNFM01334346.1_pt1 | contig 12195 bp, 12 predicted proteins | sample 5400271 | NCBI WGS metagenome assembly WNFM01 (sample SAMN13153352, study PRJNA577476) | soil metagenome | isolation source: 60 cm saprolite on Douglas fir-dominated hillslope | place: USA:California | collected 2013-09-17 | reverse complement strand
CCACCTACGTCGCCGAACATGCGCCGCAAGGAAAGCGCGGGACGTACACCGCCTGGATCCAGACCACGGCGACTCTGGGCTTCTTCCTGTCGCTCACCGTGATCCTGGCGACGCGTTTGACGATCGGAGAGGCGGAGTTCGCCGCCTGGGGCTGGCGCGTTCCGTTCATCGTTTCCATCGCCCTGCTGGGCCTCTCCGTGTGGATCCGTCTCTCGCTGACGGAATCGCCGCTGTTCCAGCGGATCAAGGCCAAAGGAAAGAGCTCGAAGGCGCCGATTTCGGAGGCTTTCGGACGCTGGACGAACTGCAGGGCCGTTCTCATCGCACTGTTCGGCCTGGTCGCCGGTCAGGCCGTCATCTGGTACACCGGCCAGTTCTATGCGCTGTTCTTTCTGACCCAGACGCTCAAGGTCGAGCCCGTCGCCGCCAACCTTCTGATCGCCGCGGCGCTCCTGATCGGCACTCCCCTTCTCGTCGCCTGCGGCGCGCTATCCGATCGCGTCGGACGCAAGCCCGTCATACTTCTGGGTTTCCTGGGCGCGGTCGTACTCTACTTCCCGATCTTCGAGGGACTGACGCGCTACGCCAACCCGGCCCTCTACGCCGCCCAGCAGAAGGCGCCCGTCACTGTGATCGCCGACCCGTCCCAGTGCTCCTTCCAGTTCAACCCCGTCGGTACAGCCAAGTTCACCCGCTCCTGCGATATCGCGAAGTCGTTTCTCGCGAGCGCCGGCGTGAGCTACGCGAACGAATCCGCTCCCGCCGGCTCGATCGCCGTCATCAAGGTCGGCGACCAGCGAGTGGAAAGCTTCGAAGCATCAGCGCTGCCTCCCGATGAGGCGGCGAAGAAAAGCGCAGAGTTCTCGAAGACGCTGGGTGCGACGATCGCGTCTGCCGGGTATCCCCGCTCCGCGGATCCCGCCCAGATCAACTATCCCATGACTCTTCTGATGCTGGTCGCGTTGGTCGCTCTCGTCGCTCTGGTCTACGGGCCGATTGCGGCGGCGCTGGTCGAGTTGTTCCCCACGCGCATCCGCTACACGGCCATGTCGTTGCCGTATCACATCGGCAACGGCTGGCTCGGCGGGTTCCTTCCGACGACGGCGTTCGCGTTGGTCGCGGCCTACGGCAACATGTTCGCAGGCCTTTGGTATCCGGTCGTGATCGCGGCCGTCTCGCTGGTCATCGGCTTCTTCTTCCTGCCGGAGACTAAGGACCGTCCCCTGGACGAACAATATTGAGATTGAGTGAGCCCGAACATGCCAACCTACTCGGTCACGATCCGCACCGGCGACCTGGACGACGAACAAAAGGCGGCCATCGCGAGAGCCATCACCCGCGTGCTCGGTGAAGTGACCGGCACTCCGTTCTACATGGCCCAGGTCGTCTTCAACGAAATCGAGCCGCACCGCTACTTTCTCGGCGGCGAGAGATTGGAGCAACGCCAGATTTTCGTTTACGGGTTCACGCGCCTGGGACGAACTCGGCGGACGAAGGACGAGCTTATCGCTCGCCTCGCATCGGAGGTCGCCGCGGCGGCGGGATCCGGTGGCGGTTCGGTGTGGGTTTACATTTCCGAGATGCCGGCACGGCAGATGGTCGAGTTCGGACGGGTCCTCCCCGAGCCCGGCGACGAGATCGCCTGGAACGACGAATGGTCGCCGTCGGAGAAGGCGCACTCCGCAACGATAGGCATGAGCGCTGCCCGACACTGACGTCGTGCCGATCGCAGGTACAATTTTCAACGCAGGAGATGAAAGGAAGCCAGGATGCCCAGCTATATCGTAACGTGCATCGAAGGTCGACTGACCGGGTCGCAGAAGAGCCAGATCGCGGAAGCCGTCACGCGCGCTCACGGCGACTCGACCGGCGCTCCCTACTACTTCGCCCAGGTCACGTTCAACGAAGTCAAGCCCGGTAACTATTTCCTGGGCGGAACCCAGCTCGATTGCGATCAGATATTCGTTCACGGCACGATCCGCGAAGGCCGCCCGACCGATATGAAGGACGCGCTGATGGCGCGGCTAACCGCCGACGTCGCGATCGCGTCCCAGATGAAGCCGAACTGCGTTTGGGTCTATCTGTCGGAGCTGCCTCCCAATCAGATGGTCGAATTCGGCCGCGTGCTCCCGCTGCACGGGAAGGAAGCCGAATGGTCCGCCGCGCTGCCGGAAGCCGAGAAGGCCCGTCTCGAGAACATCGGCATCCGTCGAGAAGCCGTCGCCTAAACCGGATGTCAGTGGCCGCATTCTGCCATCGACCTGGCCGTTTACCTTTCGATGGCGGAATGTTCCAAAAGCCGTTTACGCCCGAAGCTCGGACTTGATCATGTCCGCCGCTTCTTCCCCGATCATGATCGTCGGAGCGTTCGTATTTCCGCCGATCAGAGTGGGCATTGTGGACGCTTCCACGACGCACAATCCTTCGAGCCCGTAAACACTTCCGTTTACGAAAAGCCGAGGCTTGTAGGCCCGAAGAGATTCCCGGTAGTCGGCAGCCGACATCAACAACCCACGCTCCAATTTCAATCCTTGATAAGTCGCGGTTCCGAGAAAGGAACGTCCTACGCTCCAAATACCGCACGATTACGCGACAGATATTCCTTCAGGCTCATTGGTGCCACGCCGCTCGCGCTCAACACTTCATTCGTCACCTGTCCGAATGACGTCTTGGTCTTGCCAAAGGCGTAGGCCAATACCGAGGCATGCTTGACGAGGCGATCGTTTGCGAGCCGATGCTCTTTCAGCCTCCGAGCCCAGGCCTCGATTGAAATCCCGCTGTCGTACCGGATGGGCCTTCCGAAAGCCTCGGATGCGACCTCGGCCACTTGGCGGAACGTCAGACTCTCAGGCCCAGTTACATACCGTGTTCCACCGACGTACTGGTCCGGTTGCAGGAGTGCGGCCGACGCAAATCGAGCAACATCCTCGCCAGCCACCCAGGCGAGCGGCGTGTCGCCGTCACCAAAGGGAGCTTGCAACACGCCTCGTTTCACCATGTCGGGTCCCGCAAGAAACTCCAGATTCTCGTAGAAAAATCCGCCCATCAGATGCAGGACGTTCAAGCCAGCCCAGTCAAACATCTGCGACACCAACCAATGCTCCCGGGCTTCATCGCTTGGGCTTCCCTCCCGGGCTGGGATCAGCGAGAGATCGATCAGGATTCTCAGTTTCGCGTCTCGCGCGGCTGCGGCCATATTTAGTGCAGCTTCGAGAAGCCCCGCATTGATAGGATAGCAGAACAGTGCACGATCGACGCCAGACATCGCCTCACGAAGACTTTGGAGGTTCATAAAGTCGCCAACGACCGTCTCGATGCCAACCTTTTCGAGACCCTCGCTTCTTTGGTCACGGGACCGAACCAACGCTCTGACGTCTGCGCCCTTCTCTCGCAGCAGGCGAGCTGTATGTCCGCCGACCCCACCGTGAAGTCCAGTCGCACCGGTGACGAGTATCTTGTTATTGGACATCTGTTGCTTTTCGCAGGAGTTCTTCTTCGAGGGATTCGGAGCATCGACCGGCAATAGATCACGGTAAGAAGCCGGTTGTTTGCGCCTTGCAGCCGCGACGCTTTTCTACTTCGTGGCAGTTTCGAAGACGCCCCGATGCAAGGTGACGAACTCTTGCACGGTCATCGGCGGCCGGCCGGTTACTTCGGCAATGATCTTGTCTTCACCCGAGAAGATCCCGTTCTGATAATCGAGGGCGACGGCAACGAGATGCTGGATCAGGAACTCCGGCCGGCCATATTTTTTCAGGCGCTCGCGATAAGTCTCGATCGTGCTTGGACGGTAGGTGATGGTGCGACCGAGGACGCCGCTGATTGCCTCGGCGATGCCCTGTTGACTTAGTTCGGTTGGACCATGGAGCGTGTAGGTTCGGCCGATATGGGCCGTCGGGTGCGCCAGAATGGTCGCAATCAGACGAGCCTGATCCTCTGCCGCGATCGGAGCATGGCGTCCTTCCTCAAAAGGAAGATCGATAACGCCTTCGTCGACAATCATGTCGCGCACCCAGGGAAGGATCAGCCACTCGGAAAAGAAGGTCGGGCGGAGGTGCACGATCGGAACGCCCGACCAGTCGAAGACGCGTTCGGCGATCCAGTGATCGCGCGCCGCGTGGCTCTTGGCATCCTCGCGCGCGGAAATCTGCGACATATTGATCACGGCCTTGAGACCCGCCCTCTTGGCCGCGTCCGCGAAGTAGGCCGTCGCCTGGATGAGCCCGGGGCGGATCGGATAGCAGAAGTAGGCGGCGCTGGTCCCGGCCGCCGCGCGGATGGCGTCGTCGTGCTGCAAGAGGTCGCCGGCCACGACCTCCGCCCTCGTGCCCCGCAGCGCCTCGGCACGCTCGTCCTCCTTGTGGACCAGTGCGCGGACGGCATGCCCCTGGTCAAGCAGATGCCGGACGGTGTAGAGACCTGTCTTACCGGTTGCGCCCGTTACCAAGATCGTCTGATTGCTCATCGTTCATCTCCTTGTTGCGGTTGCGTCGGAGGCGGAGGGATTGATCGTGCGCGTGATGGGCATCAACTGGAATGTGTAATTACACAGTTTGTTCGCAAAAGGGGTCATGCTCTGAAGTGCAACTCCAGGATCTCATCGCGCAGCCGTACCGCGCGGTCGCGGCCGACTTCGCGTTCGAAGGCTGCCTGCGCGCTTTTCCAGAGGGGCAACGCCTCGGCGACTTTTCCATATCCGCGTCGGGACAGCTTGACGTCGAAGGCACGGCCACTGTCCGGGCGCTCGGTAACTATCAAACCCGCAGCCTGGAGTGGCTTCAGGGCCCGGACCAAGCTCGTCCGCTCCATGCTGAGCATATCCGCCAATTCAGTAATCTTCAGTCGCCCATGTGCGTTCAGGAGCGAGATGATAGAAAACTGTGAGACGGAAAGCTTGGCGGGAGCCAGATGGCTGTCGTAAAGCCGGCTCAGATGACGCGCATTCTTTCGGGCAGCCAACGCATAACAGAGGTACGGGCCATTGGGTGCTGCCATTAACGTAATGTATGTGTGCAATTGCACATCGTCAAGGGCCGACCGTGCCCTCGTCGCATTTCATGCCGCTGGGGTTCTGTCAGGGCTCGCTCCGGGCGGTGATCTTTTGGCCGGTCACGGGGCCGCTAGTCTTACTGCGTCATAAGCGTTGACTGGTGTTCGTCGGTCTGCGAGGCGCGTTGCAGCATGGACATCGAACGAGGTTCCTGGCGAGGGCTTTGACACATTAACAGCCGCAGCGTGCAGCTATTCGCGATCCACCGCGGTTAGGCCACTGCGGTCGCATTGTTCCAGGCATTGTGAGCGGCAGCACGGAAGCAGCGGAGGGTGGCACGGGAGACGAGGTGTCGTTGGAGGTTGAACGTGTTGTAGACGGCAGCGTGAACGGAGACGGAGCGCTGGGCAGAGGCGGCCGATTTGAACCCCTGCATCTTGCGTTCTCGTCGCCGCACTTGCTGATGCGAGTTTTCTGCTCGATTGTTGGCGTTGAGGCCCTGCTCGTGCCGGCCGGCAAAGCCGATCACCTGCAGCGCAGCGCGGTATGAGCCAAGTTTGTCCGTCACGATAACGGTCGGCAGCAAACCACGCCGCTTGAGCAGTTTCTTGATCAACCTTACTGCCGCCGCCTTGTCCCGCCTCGACTGCACCAGCACCTCGAGCACCTCGCCTTCGCTGTCGACCGCCCGCCACATGTACATACGTCGGCCCGCGATTGAGACGACCATCTCGTCAAGATGCCATTGACTGTGCGGTATCGGGCGCACGCGTCTAAGGTTCCTCCCAACAGCCGGACCAAACTTCAGCACCCATCGCCGGATCGTCTCGTTGCTGATCTCCAACCCGCGCTCCGCCAACAGATCTTCAACATCGCGGTAGCTCAAGGTGAAGCGCAGGTAGAGCCAAACCGCGTGCCGGATCACATCCGGCGGGAAGCGGTGGCGGGCGTAGGAAAATCGTTTACATGCCTAAGAGTAGCGCCGTCCAACCGCCGACCGGCGAATTACCGTGTCAATGCCCGCTCGCCGGCTGGCTTGGCGGCAAAGGTCGTTTCCCAGACGACTGTCGTTCTTAGCTTCGGCAGCGCTCACCCTTTCTTATTCACATCCGTCGGCGGCGCGATTGGTGCAGGACTGCGTGGTGCTGCTGCGACAGCGTCGGGACGAGCCTGTACTTTGCTGCCATCGAGAAGGTTGACCGGTGGGTTGAGGATCACTTGGTCTCCCGCTTTGATTCCAGCGTCTACCTCGACGCTGGTACCCAAATCGCGCTTCACGCTCACTTTGCGAATCTCGACCCTGCCGTTCCTGACGACCGCCACCTGCATTCCGTTGCTATTGAAAATGAGTGCATCTGCCGGCACCGAATGGCTCGGCGACTTGCGCGGGATATGAAACTCGGCCGTGCAATAGATCCCGGGTGTCAGGGCGCGGTCGGGATTGGGGATGTCGATTTCGGTCAACAGCGTCCGCGTGCCGGGCTGCAGCGCATCGGCGATCCGGGTGACGGTGCCGGGGAACTCGCGTTCGGGGAGTTCGGGCACGCGCACGATGGCTTCAACGCCCGGCGCCACGCCGAAGGCCGCGTCCTGCGGCACGTAGGCCCAGACCCGAATGACGTCCTCCTGCATGATCTCGAACATGAAGGTGCCGCTAGTGGCATTGCCCTGCACCAGACTGCCGACATCAACGTTGCGCTGGGTGATGACGCTGTCGAACGGTGCTACGACGGAGGCGTAATCCCGCGACTGACGGAGCTGCTTGAGGAGGTTCTCCTGTGCCGTGACGTTATGTTTCGCGGCAGCAACAGCGGCCTCCTGCGCCTTGAGGTTCTGAACGTCGACGTCGCCCTGCTGGCGCGTCACCCAGCCTTTCTCGACCAGCGGTCCATCCCGGCCCCAAGTCACCTGCGCGAGCCGTCGGTTGGCCTTCGTCTGGTCCAGCGCCGACTTGAGCTGAGCCAGCATCGCCTCGTTCTGCGAGATCTGATCGTCGAGCTCCGGCACAGCGAGCTGCGCCAGCAGTTCCCCTGCCTTAACGCGATCGCCGATATCGACGTTGCGCTTGACGATATAGCCGGTCGCGCGGGCATAGATATTCGCCGCCGCGAAGGCGGCCGTGGTACCAGGCAAGGTGACCGACATGGTGCCGGGGCTTCTCTCGATCGTCGCGACGCGCACACTGGGTATGAAATCACGCGCCTGCTCGGCGGTCGCGATGACGTCCTGACGCTGCGAATAGTTGCCCCAGGCGCCCAGCGAGAGGGCGGCAGCCAGCACCACAAACCCGCCCAGCGCGAATACCCGCACGCCCCAGCGGCGGCGCCGTTGCCGGCGATGCTTTGGCGGGGTCTCGATCTCGCGGTCGACCGCGGGGTCGTGCTGACGATGCCGATCGTGAAAATCAAAATCATTCATCGGGGAGATCCTCGAACACGCCATAGGCCGCGAGCCCGTCATTGCGCTTGCGCAGCATGGCGAAGAGATAGGGGACGATGAGCAGAGTGGTGGGCGTGGCGAAGAGGAGGCCGCCGATTACCGCGCGCGCCAGCGCCGCATTCTGCTCCTCGCCGGCTCCGCCGATCGCCATCGGGATCATGCCGATGACCATGGCCGCCGCGGTCATCAGCACGGGGCGGATCCGGGTATAGCCTGCGTCGAGCGCGGCCCGGAACGCGCTCCTCCCTTTGAGCTGCTGCTCGCGCGCGAACGTGACGAGCAGAATGGAATTCGCCGAGGCGACGCCGACCGCCATGATCGCGCCCATCAGCGAGGGGACGTTGAGCGTCGTGCCGGTGATGAACAGCATGGTGACGATGCCGCATAACGTCGCCGGCAGCGCCAGGATCACCACGAACGGGTCGGCGAAATTCTGGTAGTTGACGACCATGAGCAGGTAGACGAACACGGCCGCAAACAACAATCCGATGCCCAGGTCGCGGAAGGAATCGCGCATGCTCTGGATCTGTCCCAGCACCCGGATCGTGTTGCCGGGCTTCAGCTGCGGCTGGAATGCCGCGACGATCTTGCCGATCTCGCCAGCAATGCTGCCGAGGTCGCGGCCTTGCACGCTGGCATAGATGTCGAACACCGGCTGGATATTGGTCTGGTTCAGATTGGTCGGAACGCTGCCGCGTTGCAATGTCGCCACGTTGCTCAAGAGTCCCGGTATCGGCGGGCCGTTGGCGGCGAGCGCGGTTGACACCGGGGTGTTGCCGAGCTCGCCGAGCGAGCTCACCAGATGCTGCGGTGTTTGGACCGCGATGTAATAGGGAATCCCGACTGCCGGATCGGTCCAGAAATTGGGCACGACCTGTTCGGAAGAGCTGAGGCTGATATTGACATCGTTGGCGATCGCTTGCGCGTTGAGACCGAGCTGCAGCGCCCGCGAGCGATCGATGTTCACCATGAAGGCGGGCGCATCGAGCTCCTGCTGAAGATGGGCGTCGGCGATGCCCGGAGTGCCGGCGACGCGGCGCCGCAGCTCCTCCGCCACGCGCAGATTGGTCGCGCGATCGCGACCGACGACCCGAAGGTCGATCTGCGCCGGCAATCCGAAATTGAGGATTTGGGTGATCATGTCGGCGGCCTGGAAGTAGAAGGTCACCGACGGAAAGGCGGCCGGCAGCGCCTCGCGCAACTTGCGCACATAGTCGGCGGTCGGCGCGTGCCCCTCCTTGAGCGATATGAGAATCGTGCCGTCGTTGCCGTTGATGGTCGAGCCGTCGGTGAAAGCAAGGTTGTACACCCGTTGCGGCACCCCGATGTCGTCGACGATGAGGTCGCGCTCGCGCGTGGGAATGATCTCGCGGATCTTGTCCTCGATCTCCTGGAAGATACGCTCGGTGGCTTCGATGCGGGTCGCTGCCGGCGCGCGGACGTGGAGCTTGATCTGTCCGCCGTCGATCTCAGGGAAGAAGTCGCGGCCGACTACCGTCAGCATCACGCCTCCCAGCGCTAGCATCAGCACGGCGACGACCGGGATGATGAGCCGCCGCTTGAGCAGCATCGTGAGCACGCGGAGGTAGCCTCGGCGAAATCGCTCGAAGCCGCGCTCGAACCTCTGGTGAAGACGCGCAAACCAGCCGCCCGCGCCATCTGTCCCGCGCTGATGCTCGCCCTTGAGCAGCAGGCCGATGATGACCGGCGTCAACGTCCGGGAGAGCGCATAGGATGCCAGCATCGCGAATACGACCGCGAGCCCGAGCGGGGTGAACAGGAATTTCGCCGGCCCTTCGAGAAACACCACCGAGGTGAAGACGCAGCTGATCGCGAGCGTCGACACCATCGTCGGCACCGCTATACCGGCGGAGCCGTGCAACGTTGCCGCGGCTAGATTCATGCCTTGGCTGCGCAGCCGGTGGGTGTTCTCGATCGTCACCGTCGAATCGTCGACCAGGATCCCGACCGCAAGCGCCATGCCGCCGAGCGTCATGGTGTTGAGCGTGTGGCCCATGAAATAGAGGATGACGATCGACGTCAGGATCGATAGCGGAATCGAGATCATGACGATGAGAGTCGATCGCCAGGAGCCGAGAAACAACAGGATCATCAGTCCGGTGAGTCCCGCCGCGATCGCTCCCTCACGAAGCACGCCCGCGATCGAGGCGGTGACGAGCTTCGATTGATCGAAGAGCTCGTTGATACTCAATCCGGGCGGCGCTGCCGCGCGAGCGATCTCCAAGACTTTGCGCACGCCGTTGACGACCGCAACGGTGGAGGCATTGCCGTTCTTGAGGACGCTCAACAACACGGAGCGCCGGCCGTCGTTGCGAACGATGTTCTGCTGCACCGCCCAGCCGTCGTGTACCTGGCCGACATCCTTGAGGAACACCGTCTGCCCGTTGGCGTATTTGACCGGGATGTCGTTGAGGTCGGCGATGCTTAGCGGCATCGCATTGGTGCGCACCGTGTATTGCGTATCGCCGATCTTGGCGAGACCCGACGGCAAAGTGAGATTCTGCGCATTGACCGCATTGACCACGTCCGTCGGGGTGAGGCCCCTCGCCTGAAGCTTGAGCGGATCGATATCGACCATGATCTGTCGGTACTTGCCACCATCGGGGGTCGGAAACGTGACGCCTGGGACCGGGGCAAGCTGCTGACGCAGGTTGTAGTAACCGTAGTTGTAGAGCTGCTGCTCATTGAGACGGTCGGAGGTAAGGCTGAGCTGCAGCACCGGTACGCTCGAGGCATTATACTGTACCACGATCGGCGGCTCGATGCCGGCGGGCAAGAGGGCGCGGATGTAATTCGTACAGGCGATGATCTGCGAAATCGCGAGGTCGAGGTTGACGTCGGGTTGGAAATAGATCTTCTGTACCGAAATGCCGTTGAGAGTCTGCGCCTCCATGTCCTTGACGCCGGTCGCGCACGTGCTGATCGCGTACTGGCTGTAGGTGGTGACGCGCTGCTCCATCTCCGGCACACTCAGGCCTGTGTACTGCCAGATCACCGACACCACCGGAATGTCAATCTCCGGAAAAATGTCCTCCGGCATCACGATGATCGCCGACACGCCGAGAAACAGAATGAGGACGGCGAGCACATAGAAGGTGTACGGAAATTTCAGCGCAAATCGAACGATGCCCATCTCGATATCCTTGTCCTTGCTGGAAACCGATCGGCCACACAGCCGTGCGAAGTGTCGGAGTCGTTAAGCGCTGCGGCTCCTGGAGCCACAGGGTTCCCACTTCGACTCCTGCAGGTGTCTAGGGACCCAATCGGCTTCCGCGCCTCCGCTCCGCATGAAGGCGCGGTGCCCGCCGCTGTGCAGCGGCATGCCGGCCGCGAGCAACGGGATCTGCTCACGACGCAGGCCGATATCGGCTAGGGTGCGGTCGTCCAGCGAACGAAGGCCCGCGAGGCTGATCTCACGCGCCCGCCACGCCCGCGCGCGGGCAAGAATGCTGCCGACTCCAAACATGGTTCGATCCTCATCCACGCCGTCGGGGAACCGCCCCTTTCGTTTTCACTCCATGCTCGCCGGGAGGTGAGTGCCGCCACCCGCGACCGGCAACGTCTCGGCGCGCCGCACCAGAAGCACCGTGAACAGCGCCATTGCCGCGGCAACGGCGGCCGCCAGCAGCGCCGCCGCAGCGAATCCATCGGCGAAGGCCGCATTGCCGATTTGCCAGACGCTCGCTCGCAGCGCCTCCGGCACCGTACCGACGATGCCCGCAACGTCGCCCGACGTCACGTACTTGGCGAGTTCCGCCGCCGTCTCGGCGTCGAGCCCGGCCGCGACACCGCCGGCGATGAAGCTGCGCGAGGCGACCTGCGCCAGCACGGCACCGAGTGCGGCGATCCCGACCAGCAGGCCGATAAACCGCGTCGCAGCGGTGAGGCCCGAAGCCATGCCGGCGCGCTGCGCCGGGACCGCGCCCTGCATGACCTTCGTCGTCTCACTGTTGAGCAGGCCGGCGCCGGCACCGGCGACCAGCATGCCGAGAAGGAAAGCAGGATAGGGCAAGGAGAATCGCGCGAGCGCCCACAGCAGCAGGTTGCCGACCAGGGTCGTCATTAACCCGACGGTCAACAAGGTGCGCCCGGAATAGCGACGTGCCGGCCCGGCGCCGAGACGCGGCGTGAGGACCATCGGCAAAGCGAAAGGCAACATCGCCAACCCCGCCATCGCCGGCGAGAGATCGAACGCGTTCTGCAGGAACAGCGGCAGGTAGAAGATCATGACCTGCGCCCCGCCGGCGTAGCCCAGCATGGCGAATGCCGATCCGAGGAAGGTCGACTGAGTGAACAGCGTGAAATCGACCATTGGCCGCTTCTGGACCAGCTCGACGAAGACGAACGCGACGAGAAGCACCGCTGCACCGACGAAGCGCTCGACGATCGGCCGCGCCGCCCAGCCGAGCGCATTGCCGTCGATCAGCGCCCAGATCAGCAGGAAGAGCCCGGCGCTGAACGTCAGGACTCCGGCATAGTCCAGACGCTCGGCTTCGTGATCGCACGATTCATCCACGAAGGCCGCGATCGCGATGAACAAAGCAATGCAGATCGGCAGGTTGATGAGGAAGGCCCAACGCCAACCGAAGAGATCCGTGACGATGCCGCCGACGATCGGGCCACCGGTGATCGCAATGCCGACGCAAGCGCCCCAGAACGCATAGGCTTTTGCCCGCTCCTGCTCTGCGAACGCATGATTGATGATCGCGAGCGCCGCGGTCAGCAACAGGCTCGCACCAACGCCC
>WNFM01066039.1_pt1 | contig 12196 bp, 12 predicted proteins | sample 5400271 | NCBI WGS metagenome assembly WNFM01 (sample SAMN13153352, study PRJNA577476) | soil metagenome | isolation source: 60 cm saprolite on Douglas fir-dominated hillslope | place: USA:California | collected 2013-09-17 | reverse complement strand
GAACTCGACGCCGATTTCATGATCCGCCGCTCGCCTGGCATCTTCGCCGCCGGCGAGATGCTCGACTGGGAAGCGCCGACCGGCGGCTATCTGCTGCAGGCCTCGTTTGCCACCGGCGCGGCCGCGGGGAGGGGTGTGTTGAAGTGGCTGGAGAAGCGAATGGCGAATAGCGAATAGACATTTCCCCATTCGCTATTCGCTACTCACTATTCGCCTACCTTAACTTCCCCCGCGCCGCCACTGGCAGCGTGCCGATGATCTCCTCGCCGCGCACCATCACCACTTCGTCCATCATATTGACGACGACGCAGACATGGTTCGGCACGATCCGGACGACATCGCCGACATTGGGTCGCGTGTTGCTGCGCGTCAGGTCGAGAAAGCCGTGTTCCTCCGCAAAACGCGGGATTTTTGCTTCGGGATGTTCGAGGATCAGCCCATGGCCATCGAGCCCGCCGCCGGTGTCCGACGTCAGCGTTTTCGAGCCGGCATCCAAAATGCCGCGATCGGGGCCGGCGCGGCTGACCACGGTGGAATAGATGTTCAATGCGCAATCGTCCCAGCTCGCGACGCCGGCCGCGACCTGCATCCGATCATTGTAGATATAAGTGCCCGGCCGATGCTCGGTCGCGCCCTTGAGTTTTCCCACGTTCTTCAGGTTCGGCGTGCCGCCGGTGGAGACCATCGCAGCCTGGAGTCCATGCGCGCGGACGCCCGCCAGCGCTTCATCGTAAAAATTTTGCGCCTCGACCCAGCCGGTCTCGGTTGGGTACAGCATAAAACCGGCAAAGGTCAGTCCCTTCGACGCCGCGATCTCGCGCGCCAGCGCAATGGCTTCCGCTGGTGTCTCGACGCCGGCGCGCTTGCGCCCGGTGTCGCACTCGACCACCACCGAGAGAGGCCGGCCGGAAATCGCGGCCGCCTGCGGCAGGCCCGCGATCACGGTCGAATTGTCGGCCGCTACCGTCATACAGGCTTTTGTCTGTAGCGCGGCGAGCCGCGCCATTTTTTCATCGCCGATCAAATTGTAGCTGATCAGGATGTCATCGATCCCGGCATCCGCCATCACCTCCGCTTCGCCAAGCTTCTGACAGGTGATCCCCTTGGCGCCGGCCGCGATCTGCAGCTTTGCCAGCATCGGGCTCTTGTGGGTTTTGATGTGCGGCCGGTTGGCGACGCCGGCGGCATCGCAGGCTGCTTGAACGCGCGCGATGTTGCGCTCGACGCGGTCCATGTCGATAACGGCGGCAGGCGTTCCGTATTCGCGGGCGATTTTTGCGGCGAGGGGCGTGGTCATAAGGTCGACTCCGGTTATCAGCATCGCGTCATTGCGAGCCAACGGGTCGGCGCAAAGCGCCGCCCGATGACAGGCTCCGCGAAGCAATCCAGCTTAAGCATCCGAGGAACGAAAGCTGGATTGCTTCGTCGCTTCGCTCCTCGCAATGACGGCAGAAACTATTCCAGGCTTAAGCCTGTTCAATCTCTTCACGTAACACTTCAAGTTCCAGCCATTTGTCCTCGGCCGCCTGCAATTCTTTTTGCGCTTTTGTAAGCGCATCAGAGGCTTGGTTGAATTTCTTGCGATCCTTCTGGAACAGATCGGGATCGTCAAGATGCCGCTGCTGCTTTGCGATTTCGGCCTGCAATTTTGCAATTGCCTTCGGCAGGGTCTCCAGCGCGTGCTTTTCGTTGAAATTAAGCCGGCGTTTTGTCGCGCCTGAAGGCACGTCGCCAGCGGCAACCTTCTCGCGTTGAACCGCGGCCGCCTTCACCGCGTCGCGCTTTAGATCAGCGCCGCGCTGCGCCAGCATGTCGGTATAGCCGCCGGCATATTCGATCCAGCGCCCGTCGCCTTCCGGCGCGATCACCGAGGTCACCACGCGATCCAAAAAATCGCGGTCGTGGCTGATCAGGATCACCGTGCCGTCATAGTCGCCGAGCATTTCCTCGAGTACGTCGAGCGTTTCGAGATCGAGATCGTTGGTCGGCTCGTCCAGCACCAGCAGATTGGACGGTTTTGCCAGCGCGCGCGCCAGCATCAGGCGGCCGCGCTCGCCGCCGGAGAGAACTTCCAGCGGCGTCCGCATCTGCTCCTGGGCGAACAAAAAGTCCTTCATGTAACTGACCACGTGCTTCGGCTTGCCGCCGACCATCACATGGTCGCCGCGGCCGCCGGTGAGTGCCTCGGCCAGCGTCGATTTCGGGTCGAGGCTTTCGCGATGCTGGTCCAGCGTCGCCATTTCGATATTGGCGCCAAGCCGGATGGTGCCGCTATCCGGCGGATTGGCGCCGGTCAGCATCTCGATCAATGTGGTCTTGCCGGCGCCATTCGGTCCGACGATGCCGATGCGGTCGCCGCGCTGGACGCGAATTGAAAAGCCATCGACGATCTTGCGGTCGCCATACGTCCTGCCGATATTTTTCGCCTCGATAACAAGCTTGCCGGATTTTTCGGCCTCGGCGGCGGCGAGATTGGCATTGCCGGCGGCCCCGCGAAAATCGCGGCGCTGCTGGCGCAGCGCGTAGAGATTGCCGAGCCGCTTGACGTTGCGCTTGCGGCGGCCGGAGACGCCGTAGCGCAGCCAGTGCTCTTCGTTGACGATTTTGCGGTCGAGCTTGTGCTGCTCGCGTTCTTCCTCCGCCAGCACCTCGTCGCGCCAGGCTTCAAAAGCGCCAAAGCCGCGGTCGATCTGCCTGATCTGGCCGCGGTCGAGCCACGCGGTAGAGCGCGACAGATTTGAAAGGAAACGGCGGTCATGGCTGATGATGACGAGCGCCGAGCGGCGGCTGTCGAGTTCGCTTTCCAGCCATTCGATGGTCGTGAGATCGAGGTGGTTGGTTGGCTCGTCGAGCAAGAGGATATCGGGCGAGGGCGCCAGCACCCGCGCCAGCGCCGCGCGGCGACCCTCTCCGCCGGAGAGATGCGCGGGGTCTTCATCGCCGTGCAGCCCGAGCTGCTCCAGGACGTAACGGGCCTGATAATGGTCGTCGCCGGGGCCGAGGCCGGCTTCGACATAGGCCAGCGTCGTCGCAAAGCCGGCAAAATCCGGTTCCTGCGGCAGATAGCGGATGGTGGCGCCGGGTTGGACAAAACGGCTGCCATGATCGGGCTCGACCAGGCCCGCCGCGATCTTCAGCAGCGTCGATTTGCCGGAGCCGTTGCGGCCGATCAAGCACACGCGTTCGCTCGACGACACCGACAGTTCGACGCCCGACAATAGTGGTGTGCCGCCAAAGGTCAGCACGATATCTCTCAGTTGGATCAGGGGAGGCGCCATGGATTACAATTCAACTCTGTTTCTGCGCTGTTTGATCCGCCCGCTGGCGCTGGATCCGGCGAATGGTCTGATCGAGTGCCGACAAAAACGCCGAGCGGTCGCGCGGCGCAAACGATTTTGGACCGCCGGTCACTTCGCCCGAGGACCGCAGATCGGTCATCAAATTGCGAACTGCCAGTGTCATCCCGATCGATTGTTCGGTGAACGGCTTGCCGTTCGGAGCGATCACGTCAGCCCCTGATTTGACGCAGCGGCTCGCCAGCGGAATGTCGGAGGTGATGACGATATCGTCCTTGCCAGCGCGTTCCGCAATCCAGCCGTCGGCGGCATCCATCCCGGAGCCGGCTGCGATCCGCTCGATCAGCGGATCCCGCGGCACCCGGATGAATTGGCCTGCGACCACGCTGACGGGCAGGCCGTGGCGGGCGGCGACGCGATAGATCTCGTCTTTGCTGGGCAGGCGTCGGCGTCGACATAGATGCGGGTGGGGTTCAAGTTCGATGTCATCGGCTGGAGATTTTTGTCCGGGGAACGCCACGGACGCTTTCGGATGCGCGTGGTACCCCATCGGGGGTGGAATTGCGAGCAAAACAGCGTTGGCAACAGGCTTGCCACGGCAGTTTCTTCGCGTACGATTATCCCAGCAAAACGTGACGAAAATCAGGGAAAACAGGGCATGACAAGCCGGCTCGAAGCCTACCGCGTCCAGGCCTACAACACCGCAAAACTTTCCGAGAACAAGATGCATGACGACACCGTGGCAAAACGCTTCGGATTTTCCAGCGGTCTGGTGCCCGGCGTCGATGTGATGGCTTATATGATGCACCTCCCGGTCAGGAAATGGGGCCGCGCGTTTCTGGAGCGTGGCCTGATCGAGGCGCGGTTTATAAAACCGGTCTATGACGGCGAGATCGCCAATGTCAGCGGCGAGGAAAGCGACGGCATCCTCTCGATCGAAGTCGAAAGCCGCGGCCAGCTTTGCGCGACCGGCACTGCGTCGCTGCCGGCGTCCGCGCCGTCGCTTTCGATCGCGGATTTCTCAGAAACCGCTGCCGTGACCGAGCGCAGGCCGGTTAGTGCGACGTCGTATGAACTCGGAAAATGGCTCGGCACGGTGCCGCGCGCCTGGGCCGGCGAAGCGGCGCAGGAATATCTGCGTGACGTACGCGAGCATGACCCGATTTACGCGAGCGAAGGGCTTGGCCATCCCGGGCTGCTGCAGCGGGTCATGAACAAGGTGCTGGTCGACAACGCCATTTTGGGACCATGGATTCACGTCGGCAGCCGGATGCAGCTTCTCAGCGCTGCGAAGAGCGGCGACGAGTTGGCCGCCCGCGCGCGCGTCACCGGCAATTACGAAAAGAAAGGCCACCGTTTCGTCGAGCTCGATGCGCTCGTCGTCGCCAACGGCCGCACGCCATCAGCGCATTGCCAGCACATCGCGATCTACCAGCCGCGCGAGCAGGCGGCGGCGTAGGGGCAGGCCGTTGGGCTGGCGTGTGTCAGCTACATTGGGTTCCAGCAGCGACGGATCATTCGAATGCAGAAAGCCGCCGACTCAGAATACGCAACGATGAAGGCCTTTCTTTCATTTTACACGGACCGGTACTGTAACCTTGTCAACCTGCCGCCCGAGAAGCGGCCAATTGCATACCTTGAAATATTGGAGAAAATGGGCATCAGCACGGCCGTTAGGGGGCTGCGGCAGGCAATCAACGATTGCGTGGAAGAGTCCCTCCATTTCGATCACAAGGAGGTCGAGAGGCTAGATACCGAACTTAGGGCGCATGGCATTGTCACGCTGTCTGAACTGCGGAGGCGCTATTCGAAAGCCTACGCAAAGATCAAGAAGCGAGCCCGCATACAAAACGACACTGAATACTATCTCATTCGCAACGTGCTTGATGATCCGACTGAAAAAACTGCCGACGAGCGAGAGTTGCTCGCAAAATTGGCTTTTGATTATGAAGGCATCTAGATTCGGCTAAGCCTCGAAACAACAACTTCTGTTGTCATCCCGCGCGAAAGCGGGGGATCCAGTACGCCGCGGCTTCTCGATTCATCACCGGCGTCTCTGGAATACTGGGTCGCCCGGTCAGGCCGGGCGATGACAGTTGTTGTTGGGCGACGCCCCGCCTCAAGCCACCTTCTTCGCATCCTTGATCGCCCGCCACACCCGCTCCGGCGTCAGCGGCATGTCGATATGGGTGATGCCGTATTCGGAGAGCGCATCGACCACCGCGTTGACGATGGTGGAGAGGCTGCCGGCGCAGCCGGCTTCGCCGCAGCCTTTTGTACCCAGCGGATTGGACTTGGCGGGCACGGGATGATCGCCGACCTCCATCAGCGGAATGTCTTCCGCGCGCGGCAGCGCATAGTCCATGAACGAGCCGGTGATCGGTTGGCCGCTGGCGTCGTAGCTGACGCATTCCATCAGTGCCTGCCCGATGCCCTGCGCGACGCCGCCATGGAGTTGCCCGGCGACCAGCATCGGATTGACGATGGTTCCAAAATCATTGACGCCGGTGTAGCGCACGATCTGCACGATCCCCGTGTCAGGATCGATCTCGACTTCGGCGACATGGCAGCCATTGGGGAAGGTCGAGGGCACCGGCTCGCTCGTGTGATCCACGTCGAGCGAGGGCGGCACGCCCTCCGGCATCTTGCCTTCACGCATCCGGCGCGCCAGCTCGATGATGTCGATTGAGCGGTCGGTGCCGGCGATGGTAAAGCGGCCATTGCCGAATTCGATGTCGGTCTCGGACGCTTCCTCGACGATCGCCATGCCGCTGGCGGTGATGGAGCGTGAGCCGCCGGTACCGTTGCCGGTGTGCACGACATCGCTGTCGCCCTGTTCCAGCCTTATGCTCTCGAAGGGGACACCGAGATGTGCCGAAAGCACTTGCGAAAACGGCGTCGCGTGCCCCTGGCCATAATCGAGCGTGCCGGTGATCAGCCGGACCGAGCCGTCATCCTCGAACACGATCTTGCCGAGTTCGACGCCGGGAGGCGCGGTGACCTCGAGATAGGAGCCGACGGCAATACCGCGTAGCTTGCCGTTCTTGCGACTTTCTTTTTTGCGTTTGGCAAAACCGGCGTGATCGGAGATCTCAAGCGCTTTCTCAAACACGCCCTGAAAATCGCCGCTGTCATAGGTGACACCGGACGAAGCTGCGAACGGCATCTGTGCCGGCCTGATAAAATTGCGCTTGCGCAGCGTCAGGCGGTTGACGCCCATCTCATCGGCGGCGCGATCGATCAGCCGCTCCATGAAATAATTGGCCTCGGGGCGTCCGGCGCCGCGATAGGCGCCCATCAGCGTGGTGTTGGTCAAGACGGTCTTGATGTCGACGCTCATCAGCGGCGTGCGGTAGACGCTGGCGAGGTTCTTTCCGACATTGAGCGAAAGCGGGCTCGGCGCGACACCGGTGATATAGGCGCCGAGATTGCCGTAGCCGGAAACTTTTACGGCCAAAAACTTGCCTTCGGCATCGAGCGCCAGCTCGCAATGGATCTTCTGCGCGCGGCCGTGGCTGTCGGAGAGAAAACTGGTCGAACGCTCGTCGGTCCACTTTACGGGCCGGCCCAGCGCCTTCGCGGCATGCAGGATGCAGACATATTCGGGATAGTTGATGTTCTTCATGCCGAAGGAGCCGCCGACATTGGCGGTCAGCAAGTGCAACTTCTCGTTCGGAACTTTCAGGATGTTTTTCGCCAGATTCTGCCGGTTGCCGGCGACGCCCTGGGTCGGCACCTGGATCGTGTAGCGCTCGCTCGCTCTGTCATAGGAGGCGAGTGCCGCGCGCGGCTCCATGGCGACCACGGCGACGCGGGTGTTGACGATATCGAGTTTTGTCACATGGGCAGCGCTGGCGAAGGCAGCCTCGACCTTCTCGGTGTCGCCATAGTGATAGTCCAGCGCGACGTTGTTCGGGATGTGATCGTAGAGCTGCGGCGCGCCGGGTTTTGCGGCTTCCTCGGGATCGGTGACGGCGGGCAGCGGATCGATATCGAGCGCCACGGCTTCGCCGGCATCGCGCGCCTGCGCCAGCGTCTCGGCGACCACGAACGCCACGGGATCGCCGACAAAGCGCACCTTGTCGGTCATCAGCGCGGTACGGTTGGTCTGCAACAGCGGCGTGCCGTCGCGGCTCTTGAGTGGAAGGCCGCAGGTGTAGGGGCCGTAGCCTGAGGCGGCGAGATCGGTTCCGGTCCAGATGCCGAGCACGCCTGGCATGGTTTTGGCGGCTGAAACGTCGATGCCTCGGAGGATGCCGTGGGCGTGGCTCGAGCGCACGATCCACGCATAGGCCTGGCCGGGCAGATTGAAATCGTCGGTGTATTTGCCCTTGCCGCGGACCAGGGTGTCGTCCTCCTTGCGGCGGACCGGCTGCCCGACGCCATATTTTTGCAGTGCGATAGCGTTTTCCAGAGAAGACGGCGGCGTATGATCTTGCATTGAAAATTCCTGAAATGCCCGGCTTTTTGCGCGATTTCGCGGCGTTCCCTGAGATAATGTACGCACACGCCCGCGACAACGCCTGATTAGGCATGGTCCTATGTGAACGGCAGTTGCGCCGCACCCGCGCGCTGCTAAAGTTTCCGTGAACGGAACTTCCACGTCGGCCGGATTGTGGCCGCGGAAAGACATTTTGAATGAACGATGACACGCGGCTTCGCGATGGCCTTGAGCCGTGCGGAAGTCCGGAAGCGTCGGTCGCGGCAGGGGGTATCGGTACGTCCGCGGACATTTCGCCGGCGGCGGGAGGTAGCGTCTACGCTGCGCTCGACCTGGGTACCAACAATTGCCGGCTCTTGATCGCCTGTCCGACCGGGGATGGATTTCGCGTGGTTGATTCGTTCTCGCGGATCATCCGGCTCGGCGAAGGCGTTTCCGCAACCGGCTGCATCAGCGACGCCGCGATCGAGCGCGCCATCGCAGCCCTCAGCATCTGTCGTGACAAGATCTATCTCAGGAAGGCAAAACGCCTGCGGCTGATCGCGACCGAAGCCTGCCGCGCGGCCTCGAATGCCCAAGGTTTTCGCGATCGGGTCGCGGCCGAGACCGGCATCCGGCTCGAGGTGATCGATCGCGAGACGGAGGCGGCGCTCGCTGTGATCGGCTGTTCGCCGTTGCTCGATCCCGCGGGGCGCGGCGCCATCCTGTTCGATATCGGCGGCGGTTCGACCGAACTGGTCCGGATCGAGCGCGATCCGGACGAGCAAGACGCGGCTCCCCGCATCAGGGCGTGGATGTCGATCCCGCTCGGCGTCGTTACGCTAGCCGAACATTTCGGCGGCCGAGATGTCACGGCGCAATCCTACGCTTCGATGGTCGAGATGGTCGCGCAACACGTCGCGCCTTTTGCGTCGGAGCACGGCGAGGATCTTAAGGGGATGCACCTGCTCGGCACCTCCGGCACGGTGACGACGCTGGCCGGCGTTCATCTCAATCTCGCGCGCTACGATCGCCGCCGGGTCGACGGCATCTGGATGAGCGATACGGACCTCACCACGACCATCGCGCGCCTGCTTCGCATGAGCTATTCTGAACGCGCCGGCAATAATTGCATCAGCGTCGAGCGCGCCGATCTGGTACTGGCCGGCTGCGCCATTCTCGATGCCATCCGGAGCGCATTTCCGCTGAAACGGTTGCGCGTCGCCGATCGGGGCCTGCGCGAGGGCATGCTGGTCGAGATGATGCGCGAGGACGGCGCCATCAGGACGTGCTGATGCGCGTCCGGATGTGCTAAGCCGCTGGCTTCAGCTCAAAGAGCAAGCAATCGATATGGCGAAAGATACTACTGGGCGGCTGCACGTCACGGTCAAGACCGGCGGCAAGCGCAAGCTGTCCTCAAAACTCTGGCTGGAGCGGCAGCTCAACGATCCCTATGTCGCGCAGGCGAAGCGCGAAGGTTTTCGCTCGCGCGCGGCCTTCAAATTGATTGAGATCGACGACAAGCACCGTTTTCTTGAACCCGGCATGTCCGTGGTCGACCTCGGCGCCGCGCCCGGCGGCTGGAGCCAGGTCGCCGCAAAACGCGTCGGCGCGGCCGATGGCAAGGGCAAGGTGGTTGCGATCGATCTTCTGGAGATGCCGGAGATACCGGGCGTCACCTTCGCGCAGCTCGATTTTCTTAAGGAGGACGCGCCGGAAAAATTGCTCGCGATGATGGGCGGCCGCCCCGACGTGGTGCTTTCCGACATGGCCGCCAACACCACAGGCCACCGCAAAACCGATCAGCTCCGCATTTTGGGCCTGGTCGAAGGCGCCGCGGCGTTTGCCGCCGACGTATTGAATCCCGGTGGAACGTTTGTCGCAAAAGTGTTTCAGAGCGGCGCCGATGCCGAGTTGCTGGCGCAGCTAAAACGCGATTTTGCCTCCGTCAAACACGTGAAGCCGGCATCGAGCCGGCAGGATTCTTCCGAACGCTACGTGCTGGCGATGGGATTTCGCCGTCAGCCTGGTAACAACCACTAACGGTCATGGCCCGGCACAAGGCCGGGCATGACGAGGTTGCAGCCGCAATCAGCCGCCGAGGCCGGATCGATATCGATCTGCGATTCGGTCAGCAGCGAATTGCCAGGCCGGTTCGCGACACGGACGGATCAATAACCCGACGTGGGTTCGCAGGGAACGTCGTTATCCCAGGGCTGACCGGCGAATGCGCCCACGCGCGGAGCCGGGACGCAGACGCGCCCGTCAATGTAAGGCGCGGGCGGAGCGCTGACGTCAACGCCTCCCGCAAAGTGCCGCGCGCTCGGATGGTGCTCCCGAGCCACCACAGGACTTGCCAGCATGGCTGCGGCAATCAGCCCAGCCGTCAGAAGTTTGGATTTGGTCATTAAGTTTTCTCCACAGGGTCCGAGAAGCCAATGATGTTCGGCCTCCTTATGGGAAATGGGCGCAACGACCGATGGATTAAACGCAACATTCCCTCACGCTTTTTCACCGTCGCGCGAGCCCGGCAAATTCTAAGATCACGCCAGCGTAGCGCGGATGGAGCCAACGGGTCGACGCGAAGCGCCTCCCGATGACAGGCTCAGCGAAGCAATTCAGCCCTGTCCCGCGATCATGGATTGCCGACAGTGTCAGCCAGGGAGTGGAATGGCCCCAACGGGTTAGAGTCGTGAGCGGTACATCGAACGCCGTGGTTATGAAGAACGAGGTGGCGGTATCGGCATCAGCGTTCCCGGCGTGAGCGTGGGCATCGGCACCGGCCGCTACTGAGGAAAAAGGGGCCGCGGAGAAATCCGCGGCTTTTTTGGTGGCTACGCTCTGCGCAATGGTCTGAGCAATGCGCCCTTGTTGAGAGCGCGAGGAGAAATAACAGAACCAAGACCGAAACGAATCGACCTTCGGGGCAATTGTCCCTTTGAATTGGGGATTAAATGATCAAAGCGCTCTCGGCCATCGCAATTTCTGCCTTCATGGCAGCAGCCGTGTTCGTACTCCCGGTCGCTCTCCACAAGAGCAGCCGGCTCGCTATTCATACTGTCGATATTCATATTGTCGATCGCGGCTGTGCCAAGCAGACTTGGCCCAACTTCAGTACCTCGTGCCTGCATGGCAATGGCGCGAAACTTGAGCCTCGCTTTGTCAGTGCCGACCGCGGCTAGCCGGAAAACTTTCATGACCAGTCCAGTCGTTCGGAATGATATTCAAATCGACCGCGTTTGCAGTGCAGCCATCTGCGAGGAAATAGGTGATCGGCTGGGTATCAGCCTGAAAGGCGAGCCCGAGCGATTGCCACAACACATGACGATGCTTGTCGAGCAAATGGCGGAGAACGATGACGGCGGAGCGGCAGCTGGGGTCGGCGATGGTGACGCGTCCCCAGCATGCACCCCGAGCTGGGGCCGGGGGTTTTTGACGCTCGCTTTGGCGAATTAGCACGCCCTGAAACGCACAACGCCACCACCACCAGGAAAGCCTCGCGAAAGGCGTTGCCCTTATATTGAGGATATATTGAGGAGGGCAGTGATTAGATGAGGGGCAACCCAAGGAGTTGCCATGAAGAAGCCTTTGACGACACCGGACGAGCCGCAACCCCGCAACATCCCACGCGCTGACCTCGTGATGACCGAGGGCTTTGGCTTGCAAGTCGATGGCCGGATGAAGACGGTATTTCCGACGCTTGAAGGAGCGCAGAAAAGAGCGAAGGATCTCAAAGCCGAGTTCCCGATGCTCCAAGTCAAGGTGTACGACGCTGCGGAAAAGAAGTTGCTGGAATTGTCGCCGACTGAGTGACGCTATCAGACCATCGAAATTGACCAGATTGACCCGGCTAGCGAAAGCGAACGTCGTCAGCTTGAGCGCAGGCTATTGTTTCAAAAATTAGCGGCAACCAGATCATAAGAACCTCTGCTTCCGCGAACATAGAGCTTGGCTGCGGCGGCACATATCAAATCACGATTGGCATCGAACGCGTTCAGAAAACCCGACTCATCGTGGCGGGCATCTGGTTGAATTCGCTTCAGTGCACCCTCGTCTATAAAAAATGATGCCTCTATCGCGCTATCGTGTCCCCAAAATCGCACGGCACGCCGCGTTTGGTCATATGAACGACTATGATTTGGAAAATCAATCACGTGTTTGAGACTGATCAATACGTCGCCGGCTCACGACCGTTCTTACCGGGACTGGAAGCAGCGAACCCTCATTGTTGAACACGCGTTGCAACGTTCGCTCGGTCGCAACAACAATTCGGCCGCTTAGCGACTTAAAGCATTCAGCCCACAGCCGTTCAACGGGGCGATGGACGCTCAACGGATATTTGGCACTCATTAGGTCAACCTCGCTGACACGCTTCTGCTTCATAGATCGTCTAACGCATTACCTAAGTGCTAATTTCCGTTTTGCGAGCCATCGAGTAATGGCGCCGCGGCAATTCCTTTCGGTTGACGCGGCGACGGGC
>WNFM01104532.1_pt1 | contig 12199 bp, 11 predicted proteins | sample 5400271 | NCBI WGS metagenome assembly WNFM01 (sample SAMN13153352, study PRJNA577476) | soil metagenome | isolation source: 60 cm saprolite on Douglas fir-dominated hillslope | place: USA:California | collected 2013-09-17 | reverse complement strand
GACGCCGATCAGTGGGGGCGATCCGGACCGCACGGAATTCGCCGTCACAGCGCTGCCTAACGGGAAGACGAGGATGTACGTCGGAGACGGTGTCACCGGCGCGCCCGCGGCGAGGTTCTTCCGCACTGACGACGCACAGGCCGCGGTACCGGCCTTCACCGACCTGACCACAGCGCAGAACATCAACTACTGCACCGGCCAGTGCTGGTACGACAACTATGTCGTCACGCCGGCGGGTCACCCCGACAGCGTCTACCTCGGCGGCTCCTGCCAGTACGGTGAGTTCGGTCGCATCTCCAACTCGCGCGGCGTTCTGTACTCGACCGACGCGGGCCAGTCCTTCACAGACGTCTCGTGGGACGCCTCGTCAACGAGCACGCCGAATGGTATCCATCCTGACCAGCACGCGCTGGTCGTCAGCCCGAGCAATCCGGGGCTGTTCTTCGAAGGGTCGGATGGCGGCCTGATGCGCTCGAGCGGCGACTTCACCAACGAGTCGTCGCAGTGCACGGCCCGTGGGCTGAGTGGATCCAGCCTGACGCTCTGTCAGCAGTTGCTCTCGCGGGTGCCGTCGCAATTGTCCAGCCTGAACGCCGGACTCTCGACGCTGCAGTTCCAGAGCCTCTCCGTTGCAGCGGACAATCCCCAGCACCTGTAGGGAGGGACGCAGGACAACGGCACGTTCGAGACGTACGGCTCGACGAACGTCTGGCCGCAGATCATCTACGGTGACGGCGGCCAGTCAGGCTTCAGCGCAACCAACTCCGCGCTGCGGTTCAACACATTCACTGGGCAGGCGACTGACGTGAACTTCCAGAACGGCGACCCGACGAAGTGGGTCGTCGCGACGGGGCCCATCGCCGCCAGCCCGGAGGGCGCGTACTTCTACCCGCCGGTTATCGCCGACCCAAACCCGGCGAACGCCGGGACGATCTACCAGGGCTCGTTCAGCGTCTGGCGGACGCAGGACTGGGGCGGCAGCCAGGCCTACCTCGAGGCGAACTGCCCCGAGTTCACGACCGCGTTCGACAACCCGGCCTGTGGTGACTTCACTCCCATTGGGCCAGCAGGTCATACCAACCTAAGGGCGAACGACCCGATGTACGGCGGCGCCAGCCGCGCGGGCGGCGATGTGGCTGCGATCGCGCGGGCTCCCAGCGACACCGGCATGCTGTGGGTCGCGACGGGCACTGGCCGCGTCTTCGTTTCGAAGAATGCGAACGCCGCGGCGGGCTCGGTGACGTGGACGCGGATCGACACCTTGGCGCTCAATGCTCCAGGGCGGTTCGTCAGCAGTATCTACGTCGATCCGAGCAACCCCAATCACGCCTGGATCTCGTACTCGGGCTACAGTGTCAACACACCGAAAACGCCTGGCCACGTGTTCGAGGTGACGTACGATCCCACCGCTGGGACCGCGACGTGGACCAACCTCGACGGCGGCATCGGCCCGATGGGCGACCTGCCCGTCACCGGTCTCGTCCGCGACGACATGACGGGCGATCTGTACGCATCGACCGACTTCGGCGTCATGACGCTCGACAGCGGCTCATCCAACTGGGCGCTTGCGGGTACTGGCATGCCAAACGTCGAGGTCATTGGCCTCACGATCGTGCCTGGCGCGCGTGTCCTGTATGCCGCGACGCATGGCCGCAGCGCCTGGAAACTGAACCTGTCGTCCTAGGCGAAGCGAGCCAATTGTGAATCGGATCCTTTGAACCTCGTCTCTCATAGCGAGGCGGCGGAAGAGCGACTAGCAGAGGGCCGGATTCCCGCGAGGGATTCGGCCCTCTTTCTGTTGACCTCATGCTGTTGTCTAGAGGCACTGGTCCTGCAAGTCCGGCGTCTGACACGGGAAACATGCGACAATAGCTCGTGCGGCAAAAGATGAGTCTGCCCGTGGATTGTGTACCTGTGTGGGGGGGGGCCGACAGGGGAACCGTTCGCCGGTGGATACCGTCTTTCTGGCAGGAAGGAGGGGACGCCAATGTGCTGCGAAAAGGGACACGGTGCACGCGTGACGATGCTTGTGGTGCTCGTTCTGCTCCCTGCCGCCGTCGTGGGCTGCGGACGTGCATTCGGATCGTTGGGGAGCGATGCGACTCCCGCATCGACGTCACTCAGCACGCCGAGCCCTGATGGGGTCTCGGGGCAAACGCCTTCTGGACAGACGCCTTCTGGGCAGCTAACTGCTGGGCCAGTGACCGTGACGCTCGCGCAGTCGCACTTTGACCCTCAGGAGCCACTCCTGGCGACGATTCATAATGGGCTCAACACCTCGATCTGGGCCCAGGATCACCAATCGGGCTGCACCTTGCTTGCCATGGAGTACCTCACTGGAGGAATCTGGGATGCGGTCGCCCAGTGCACGCAGCCGCGGCCGCCGAAGGCGATCGAGATACCTGCCGGCTCCACATCCGTGCAGTACATCAGTTACCCTCAGGAGATGGACATGGCTGCGGGCTGGGCGGCCGGCACGTACCGGATGACCCTGATCTATGCCTTAAGCCGGACTGGTGTCGGATCGTCCGCCGCAACGACTGTGCATTCAGCGCACTTCACCATTGGGTGACCTTCACACAGGCAGTCACTGTTCTTTCGCCCAGACACAGCACCCCCTTGGACTATGGGGTGGTGGATACCCAGATCGGTCGGGGGATCAACAGCGGCATCAGAGGGGAAAGACCCAGCCGCGTGACGGTGTACGCCGAGGTGGACGATCTGCAGGCGTATCTGGACAAGGCTGCGCGTCTGGACGGCACGGTGATGATGCCGGTCACCGAGATTCCTGGCGTCGTGACGATGACCCTATTCAGCGATCCCGACAGCAACATCACTGGTCTGCTGAAGAGCGCCGCACCGCGCGCCTAACCGTGCAGGCGGCGGGCCAGGTGCGGGCGTCTGCGCGCGGCGGGCACCCGCCCGCGAGAGCGGCGGTGCTGCGTCGTCCCCCGACCTTCGCGTGCAGCGCCGTGGCTGCGCTTCCGTCGTATATATAGTCGCTACTTCTTCGCGGCGCTGCGCAGAACCAGCACGCCAACCACGACCAACGCGACAGCCAAGAGCGCCAACACACCCGCGAGCAGGAGGGAGCTGTGCCCACTCAGCGCCTCGGATGTTCCAGCAGTACCGCCCACGACATCGATCCTCGCTGACTCGTTGTAGTGGATCGTGTAGGTGACGGTATTGCCCTCGCGCACCCCGCCCGTATGTGAGACGATGCCTCCGGCCATGGTGATACCGAGCGTTTCGGTGGAGTCGCGCCAGTTCTGCGCGGTGTTCAAGATGTCCACCAGGCTTATCGTGCCAGTGACGTGGAACACGGGCGAGAGAAAGCGGGATTCTCGTGCGATGTGCAGCGAGTCGCGATAGAGCACGGGGAAGCGATTGGCGTCGTACTGGCGCGGATCCTCTTGCAGCAGCGTATCCATCTCGACCACGGAGGCGAACGGGCGCGTGAACGTCCAGTAGGCGTAGCCTTGATCTTCGTAGCGGCGGTAGGATCCGCCAGTCTCTTTAACGTATGCGCCGAAGCCTTCCATCGGCGTGATCACGTTTTGCGGGACGCCGGATGGATCGACAGGATTGGGCTCGCGGAAGCCGAGGGTGAGCGTGTAGACCCCTGACCCATCCATGTTCACATGGAGCGTGCGGTCGACATGCATGCACCCCGCCAACACGAGGATGAGCGTGAGAAGGCCTGCCAATCCGAGCAGGCGCCGCCATGCAGACATGTGCCCCCCTTCCTGGATGAGCGCACCGTGCGCGCGCATACGAACCAGTGTAGCGACTCACTGCTGGGTCCATCACCTGCTGCCAGTATAGCCCTGCGGCGGGCGGGTGAGAATCATCGGTCCTGGATGGTCGTGGCGCTGGGATATACTGCCCTCGGTGCGGCCGCGGCGCTCGCGGCAGAGTGGAGTAGGGGCCATGGCGCGCGACATTGCGGTATTGGGCGGCGGAGTGTTGGGGCTGACAACGGCGCTGCGACTGCTGCAGCGCGGCCACCGCGTGTCGGTGTTCGAGCGCGAGGCCGAGCCGGGCGGGCTGGCGGCTGGCTTTCGCGTGCGCGAGGCTGATCCGGTCGCAGCGGACGCTGGGACGGTGGAAGACGTCTGGCTGGAGAAGTTCTATCACCATCTCTTTCGTTCGGATCGGGCGATCATCCGGCTCATCACGGAGCTGGGGCTCGGCCATCAGCTAGAGTGGCGCCGGCCGCTGACCGTGACGCTGCTCGGCGGCACCGTCTACCAGTTGGATTCCGCACTCTCCGTGCTGCGATTCAAGCCACTCTCGCCCACCGATCGGCTGCGGATGGGCGCGGCGATCGCCGTTCTCAGGCTGTTGCCGTCGCCCGAGCCACTGGAGGGAAGGCGAGCCGCCCCGTGGATTCGCGGCGCGATGGGCCGGGCCTCCTATGAGGCCGTGTGGCGGCCGCTGCTCACCGGCAAGTTCGGCGCCGTGGCCGATGAAATCGCGCTACCGTGGTTCTGGGGGCGCGTTCACGATCGCACGCCGGAGCTGGGCTACATGCGCGGCGGCTTCCAGCGCTTCTATAACGCTCTGGCCGACCGCATACGCAGCCTCGGCGGCACGCTCCAACTGACGACCGAGGTGCGACAGATCGCAACGTCTGAGGACGCCTTCACGGTCACCTATGCACCGCTGGCTGAACCGCAAGCGACGACCGTGCGGTCCTTTGAGCAGGTGATCTCGACGCTGCCGACGCGCGTCACCCTGCGCCTGGCGCCGCAGCTGCCGGAGGCCTATCGTGCGCGCTATGACTGGGGACGCGCGTACGGCGCGCACTGCCTCATCCTGGCGCTCGATCGCCCGCTGACGCAGTCCTATTGGATGAACGTGAATGACCCTGGCTATCCCTTCATGGTGCTGGTCGAGCATACGAACTACATGCCCCTGGAGGATTACGGCGGCCGGCACCTGATCTATCTGGGCAACTACCGGCCGATGGACGATCCACTTTTCAAGATGAGTCACGATGAGGTGCTCCGCGAGTTCCTGCCGCACCTTGCCCGCATCAATCCGGCGTTCGCGCCGAGCTGGGTACAGGAGAGCTGGATGTTCGCCGCTAGTTACGCGCAGCCGATCGTGACGACGGATTACCGCGCGCACATTCCGCCCTTCGAGACGCCGCTGCCCGGACTCTACCTCGCCAACATGTTCCAGGTCTATCCCCACGACCGCGGCCAGAACTACTCCGTGGAGCTGGCGGAGCGGTTGGTGGCTCAGCTGGAGGGGCAGCGCTGATCCCCATCCCGCTCCTGCCTCGGCCACCGGCGCCGAAGGTCCACAATCAATCGGGCTAGCAGGGTAGAAATCACCTGTAGCTCGTTGTATCATTACAAACACCCTACGAGGCACCTAGCGTGTTGCGTACCGCGCCTTGCGCCGCCGCAAAGAGGCGGGCGCAGGACGCGCAAGGCAGCGGGCTGGCCTCAGATGACAAGGGCGGTCGTCCGTAGTGCAGTGTTGCGATGTGGGACCAAGTAGCACAAAGTGAGGATGGGGCAAATGCAACGACGCTTTCCCATGTTACGGGTTCTGGCGGGGCTCGCTGTGGTGGTCGTGTTGCTTGTCGGCGTCGCGGCACGCACCATAGCCGCGCGCGCCGCCACGTCAATCTGCGCCGGCGACACAGGCTTAAAGGCGCTGACGGGCACGATCGATAACGCCAACTACAAGATCGAGATGCCCGCGAGCTGGAACGGTACGCTGCTGCTGTACAGCCATGGCTACGTCTTTCCTGGCGGGTCCACAACCGCGCCCGACGTGGGCGACTCCCTGACCGGCGCCGCGCTACTCAGCCAGGGCTTCGCGCTTGCCGGTTCCTCCTATAGCGGGCAGGGCTGGGCGCTCCAAGAAGCGTTCCACGATCAGATCGCGCTGCTCGATTTCTTTGACACAAAATGTGGTCAGCCCAACCAGACCATCGCCTGGGGGCATTCGCTGGGCGGCATCATCACCGCTGGCTTAGTTCAGCTGAACCCGGGCCGTTTCGCGGGCGCGCTGCCCATGTGTGGTGTTCTCGCTGGTGGCACCGGCACCTGGAATCAGGCGCTCGACGGTGCGTTCGCATTCGACGTGCTCCTGGCTGGCAATACACTGCCCATTGCCAACTTTAATCCCGCCAAGGTCGGCGACAACTTCAACCAAGCCGAAGGGATCCTGGGCGCGGCGCAGAGCACCGCCCAGGGCCAAGCACGCATCGCGCTGATAGGAGCGCTGGGCGACACACCAGGGTGGTTCACACCGCTATCCCCAGAGCCCGCCGCCACGGACTACGCTGCACAGGAGGCCAATCAGTACGCCTGGGACAGCCGGGTGGACTTCCCGTTTCTTTTCTTCGGGCGTGCCGAGCTGGAAGGGCGAGCGGGCGGCAATCCATCGTGGAACACCGATGTCAATTACCGCACCCAATTGGCGCACTCCGCTGATGCCACGGAAGTCACAGCGCTGTACGCGCAGGCGGGACTGAATCTCGACCAAGACCTGGAGGCGCTCAACAGCGCGCCGCGCATTGCGGCGACTCCCAAGGCGGCCAAGTATCTAAACCAGTACATCACCTTCAACGGGCAGCTCACCCCTCCCGTGCTGACGATGCACACCACCGGCGACGGCCTGGTCGTCAACCAGGACGAACAGGCCTATGCCCAGGTGGTTCACACGAGCGGCGACACCAGTATGCTGCGCCAGATCTTCGTCCATCGCGCGGGCCACTGTTCGTTTACGCCAGCGGAGACGCTGGCCGCGTTGCACACGCTCCTCCACCGCGTCAATACTGGTCACTGGGACGGGACGACCAGCACTGATCTCCTCAACCAGGAAGCGGCGGCGCTTGGCCCATCGCTCAATGTGTTCTTCGCGGGCGGTACCCTCGTCCCCACCGCCGCGGCGTTCATCGACTTCAGTCCAACGCGTTTCTTGCGTCCCTTCACCAGTAGTTAGCAGGACAACTAGCACAGCGTTCGCACGTCGGGGCGCCGTCCGTGAGCTTGCGGACGGCGCCCTGCCTTGTGGGGACCGGGAGTGAGTGTTCACCCGCCGGCAGCGGAGGTCCAGCGATACTCCATCTGTTCAGCCGTCTGCCGCGCCACGTCGGCTCCGGCCAGGCGAGCCACCAGATGCAGCGCCATATCGATGCCCGCCGAGATGCCCGCCGAGGTCACCACGCGCCCTTCGTCCACGAAACGGATGCCGTAGGGGCGCACAGGCTCGCCGGCGCTGACGCCCGCGACGCGCACGCCTGGATAACTCTCGCGCAGCCGGACGAGGCTGGACCAATGCGTGGTGGCCGCGCGTCCATCGAGCAGCCCGGCTTCAGCGAGCAGGAACGCGCCCGTGCATACCGAGGCGGTCACATGCCGTGTCGCGGGAGCCGCTGCGCGCAGCCACTCGATCAGCGATGCGTTGCGCACCTCGCGGCGCGTGCCCCATCCGCCCGGCACCACCAGCACATCCAACGGCGGCACGGTGTCTTGCCCGATCGCCAGGTCGGCCGTCACGCGCAGCCCATTGCGGCAGCGCACCTCGCGAGCAGCGCGCCCGTCCGCCGCGGCGGGCGTCTCACCGCTTCCCCCCGTGGGCGCGGCCCGGGGCGCGGCGAGCGTCAGCACGTGAAAGAGCTGCTGCGCGCCGCCCGCGGGGCCGGCGTCCGCGGCGAGCGGGCGCGTAACGGCAAAGACCTCGAACGGCCCGCAGAAGTCCAGCACCTCCACATCATCAAACAGCACGATGCCGACGGTGAGCGGAAATACGTCGCTCTCAGCCATGAACGCGTTCCTTCCTATGTTGTTTCACAGGTGGCCCGGCGCCACCTCGCGGTAGGACGGCGCCTCCACCCGCAGCCACCCTCTACAGCGTACCGCGCAGGCCGGCCGGGCGTCATGTGATCCTGTATACCGGCAGCGCTCACTCCGCGGTCTTCGCTGGGGAACTTATGGAGCGCATGCTTCGTCCTCCCTGCACAATCAGTATCATCCACAGTATCAGTAGTACGTGTTCTGCGCCTGGATTTTCACGCATTCTAGATAGTGCAGGCTGTTGAGAGAGACGCAGCTTGATCGGCGTGTGAGTTCTCCGCACGATCTGACGTAGTATTCACTGGAATACATCTACCAGAAATCGAGGCGGGAGAGTGTAGATGCAATCACCAGGCCGTGAGGACGCGTGCGGTCGGTTGCACCACAGGTGCCTCGATGGCGGGGGCCCCGGTCGTGGGTGTGGCGAGAGGGTGCGGTAGGAGTCATTGGTCCCCGATGTATCGCGTAGGCTAGGAGCGTAGCAGCGGGCGGGAGCAGCAAGGCCCACGCCCGTGGGAGTGGCACGAGCCAGCGTACCCACAGCTGTCGTGGTCAGTTCGCGCTCGGCGTTCTTTGGCGCGGCCAGGAGAAATATATGCGGCTACCAACGTGGATAGCGGGTCTACGCCCGCAACCGGCCTCCGGAACAGCGGATGCCCTCCACTGGCGCGACCTGCCCAAGCAGTATGCGGCCAGCGACCTCGTCCTCGTTATCGGCGGCGGAATCGCCGTGTTTGCCGTCACCGGCTATCTGGGCTACAGTGATCAGCCGAAGGTAGTACTGAGCGTCTTCCGTCCTCCGGCACTGATGTACCTTTGGCTCTGCTTTATCTTGCTGCTGATCATGGCGCGCCACCCCTTGCTCAGGGGACGTGCCCTCGTTCCCGTCGCCGCCTTCCTGTTCGCGGTGTTCCTCGTTGCTCTGTACTACCTCGATCAGGATGTGTTGAGCGGGCACCCGATCACGACGGCATTGACAAACTTTATGCCGAACGTCTGGCGAAATGTGACGGATGGCCGCTTCCTTGCCAATCTCCTCAATTTTGGGGTTCTTCTCTGGTACGGCGTCGCTGTGGGGGCGAGCTGGTGGCAACGTTACGGTCCAGGCGCCGAAAAGAACACGATGACGCGACCAGAGGAGAGCGTCGCGAGCCTGTCCGCGCTGTCCTCGTGGCGGAGTCTGCAAAACGCCATTCACGGCGAGCTGATTTCTGGCGATCTGCTCGCTGGGGCCGCCATCGCCGGCTTGTTCGCGCTGCTGTTCTCGCAGCCGGTCTTCTCGGCGCTTCAGCTGCTTGTGCCCAAGACCGCGCCTGCTCCGCCCCATGCGAACCCACCCTGCGCCATCACGTTGCTCGGGTCCGGATGCTCCACAACAGGGCTGGCAATGCAACCATACGTCACACTGACCTATGTCGACGTGCGCGTGGCCTTCGTGCTCGCCGCCCTCGGCGGTTTGGTGCTGGCTACCGAGAGCGCCATCAAGGCATTCCGCTCAGCCGCCATCGAGCGTGTGTTCGTCGAGTTCGCGCGCACGCTGCTCAGCGCATTGGGCCGGCTCATTACGGTGCGCATTCTGGGCCTCGTGAACGCGCTCTGGCTCCCCTTGATCTTGCTGGCGCCGGTTGCCGGTGCGTTGGCGGCCCAGTACATCCAGTGCGATCTGCACCAGCTCGGTGGAGACAAGGCCCCATCATCAAGATGTGATCTCACTAATCTCACGAGGTTTGGGACACAGAATCCGAACGTGGCGCTGGCGGTTGCTGCGCTTGTCCTGCTGGCCCTGGTGCTGGTCTCTATCTCGCTCGTACCCAGGCATCGGGGGGGACCACCGCTAGAGTTGGTCAGGCAAATGAGTGGGCTGCTGGTATTTGTGCTGGCGCTGACGGTTGTGCTCGTCATCGTTCTGTCCAAACAGCTGGTCCTTTTCAACCGAATCAACTTAAGCCTGAGTTTGGACGACCGTTACGCCCTGCTCGCTGTGGCGCTGCTGTTGATCGCCATGCTCGCCCTCATTTGGGGGATTGGCCTGTGGCTCGAACGCTGGGACGCCATCGCCCAGTCCTTGATTTTCCTGGCATTCTTCAGCTGGATCGTGCTCATCCTATTCTGGTTCTTCTCGTTCGTTCTAGCGGGCGCCGATCACCTCTTTAACACGCCCGGCGTGCACCGTCCCTTCCAGGTCAACGACGCGGCCTTGTGGTCGCTCGGGACGTTTGTGGCAACGGCCATTTACGTCGGCGCGCGCTACAGGTTCGGGCGCCGGCCGCCACAGGCCGCTGGAACGCCAGGGCGTGACGCACCGAGGGGCCCGAGTTCAGTCGCAGTCGCCCCGCCCGCCGATGGAATGGCCGCTAGCACCTGAGTCGATATGGGTCCTCGCCGCGGCGCGGGCGGATGGCGATGCCTGGCCCTTGACGCGGCGCCCCGTTCTCTCGTACGGTCAACGTGTATCAGGGCGCCAGGGCGAGGGCCGCCGGCGGCGCTGCGTTGCTCGAAGGAGGGCATGATGGCGGACGCTTATATTGTGGACGCGGTGCGCACGCCACGCGGGCGCGGCAAGAGGGGCAAGGGCGCACTCACCGAGATTCACCCGCAGGAGCTGCTGGCGCAGACGTTGCGACATCTCGCTGGGCATGCGGGCATCAACGCGGCGGACGTGGACGATGTGGTCATCGGGTGCGCCTCGCCGGCCAACGAGCAGGGCGCCAACATCGCGCGCAATGCCGTGCTGGCGGCCGATTGGCCCACGGACGTCACGGGCGTCACGCTGAACCGCTTCTGCGGCTCTGGCTTGCAGGCGGTCAACTTCGCGGCGATGGGCGTGATGTCCGGCACACAGCAGCTGGTGGTGGGCGGCGGTGTCGAGAGCATGTCGCGCGCGCCGATCGGGTCGGACGGCGCGGGCATCGACGGCCAGAACCTGGCTCTGCGCCACAAGCACTTTCAGGTGCCCCAGGGCATCAGCGCCGATCTGATCGCCAGCCTGGAGGGCTTCACCCGCGAGGATGTGGACCGCTTCGCCCTCGAATCGCAGCGGCGCGCCGCCCTGGCGCAGCAGGATGGCCGCTTCAGCCGCAGCCTCTTCGCGGTGCGCGACACGACGACGGGCGCCGTGGCCCTGGAGGCGGACGAGTATCTGCGCCCCAGCACGACGTTGGATGGACTGGCGCAGCTGGAGCCGTCGTTCGCGGCGCTCGGTCAGATGCCCGTCGGCTTCAACGGCGAGACGATGGACCAGATCGCGCTGGAGCGCTATCCGCAGGTGGGCGCCATCCAGCACGTGCATACCGCCGGCAACTCCAGCGGCATCGTAGACGGCGCGGCGGCCGTGCTGCTGGCCTCCGAGGAGTATGTGAAGGCGCATGGGCTCAAGCCGCGCGCCCGCATCCGCGCGATGGCTACCGCCGGCAGCGAGCCGATCATCATGCTCACCGCGCCGACCCCGGCTTCCAAGAAGGCGCTGGCGCAGGCAGGCATGACGACGCACGACATTGATCTCTGGGAGATCAACGAAGCCTTCGCCACCGTGCCGCTGCAGGTGATGCGCAAGCTGGAGCTGGACCACGCCAACGTCAACGTCAACGGCGGCGCCATCGCGCTGGGTCACCCACTGGGCGCGACGGGCGCGATGCTGCTGGGCACCGTCCTGGACGAGCTGGAGCGGCGCGACCTGACCACGGCGCTGGTGACGCTGTGCATCGGCGGCGGCCAGGGCATTGCCACTATCATCGAGCGCGTCTGAGCGCGCCGCGAGCGCCTGCGCGTGGAGGGTACGGCGAACCGGCCCCTGCGTGCGGGCGCTCAGGCGTGTGTGGCGCTGGAGCGTAGCGGATGCCGATCCGAGCCACTGCTCAAATCGACAGCAGGTCGCGCGTCAGGAATGCCAGATCATCGGTGGGTGGGCATGCAACACGCTCGAGGCTGGGGAACCCACCCCAACGAAAGCAGATGCGCAGGTAATTGACGAACGTCGTGCGGTGCCATTCATTCTGAAGGCGGGCGTCGATTCCTGGTTCCGGGAGCACGATCGTATACGGTCCGTTGCCGCTCATGCCATCTTTGTGGTACTCGTCTGAACCGATGGGCACGCTCATTCGGTATTCACCGTCCTCCGTGCCCCAATCATCGCATCCTGCAAGAGCAAGTTCAGCAGAATGGACCTCCAGCGCATCGAGGCGATATCCATTTAACCGCCATTCCGTGTGCCTTCCGGTAAAGTTCACCGTTCCAACGATCTCATAGAAAGCACTCAGCGATAGCGGCAGTCTGCCAGCCTTCACCTCGATCGCGGCAATAGTCGAACGCACGTGCGCTGACGGGGGAGCAAAGACCGGCATGACGCGATGTACTTCTTCGACATGGTCGGGCAGCGCGTT
>WNFM01065374.1_pt1 | contig 12200 bp, 7 predicted proteins | sample 5400271 | NCBI WGS metagenome assembly WNFM01 (sample SAMN13153352, study PRJNA577476) | soil metagenome | isolation source: 60 cm saprolite on Douglas fir-dominated hillslope | place: USA:California | collected 2013-09-17 | reverse complement strand
ATGGCAAAGACAAGCCTGGAGGTCTTTCAACACTTCGATGACCTGGTAGGTGGCGATTGCGGTTTCCTTACCACGGGTCTACTCGGGATGGTAGACGAGCAGGGGGCAGACGCGTTGCGCGCCAACGTGGCGATGCAGCAGGAACAAGGCGTCGAAACGAAGCTTATCAGTCCCGCAGAGATCAGTACAGCTGCTCCTGGTTACACCGGGGAAGGAGCAGCGCTGGCATGCTACGAAGCGGCTACGGGCGTTGCGGACCCCATGGCTACTACCTATTGCTTCGCCAAGCGAGCTCGCGACCACGGCGCAAGCATCCTCGAGGGAGTGGCCGTTACGTACATTCTGACCTCGGGTGGAAGCGTAACCGGTGTGCAGACTTCTCAGGGCGACTTGCAGGCCCCGGCAGTGGTGATAGCTGCAAATGCCTGGTCGGTGGCACTGGCGCAGGCTACCGGTATTGCGCTGCCCATTATGGCGACTCGCCACCCGATGGTGGTCCTGCGCCGCCCGCACGATTTTGGCGGCCGCCAGGGCTTGCATGCCGTTGGCCTCGACCTGGCACGCCATATTTACCTGCGTCCTGACCTCGGCGGCATCACGCTGGTTGGCGCGACCGACAACGTACTCACGCCAAGCGACCCTGATCACTACGCCCAGGGACTGTCGGAAGAGGAGATCGCGCACTTCAGCGCCATGGCCGGGGGCAGCATTCCCGCTCTCGCTCGCGCCGTGCCGCGCGGCAACTGGGCAGGCATCTACGACGATACGCCCGACTACCATCCCATCCTCGACCGCCTCGCGGCATACGATGGCCTTTACTGCGCGGCGGGCTTCAGCGGCCACGGCTTCAAGTTAAGCCCACTAGTAGGACAGTGGATGGCGGAGTTGATTCTTACTGGAAATAAACCTAACGATATGGAACACTTTTCCTATGATAGATTCGCACGGGGCAAAGAAATTCGCCCGAGGTATACTTCGGGCGTGCTGGGTTAGCGGCTGGGTTAGACTTGCGCAAAGTCCTCGGTCAGCCAGAGTTCCCCGTGTTGCTGATCAATGAGAATAGCGACCCCGGCGATATTGCCCCTGGTAGTCAGGATATTCTGGCGATGACCATCATTGGGCGGCTGTTCGCTCATCATGGCTCGATGCAGACCTAGCGCTCCATTGTTGGTTAGATCACTGGTTTCCCCAATATTCTCTGCCGCCCATGACCAATTGACACCCTGTTGTCTTTCGCGATCGCCAAAGGCGGCCTCTCCCGGCAGTTGGTGTGACAGGGTGTTTGCTGCTTGCATGGTCAGATCGTGTAGCCTCGCACTGTTGGCTAAGGCGGTGCTCCACTTCAAAGGAGGGAGTCCATTGGCGGCTCGAGATTGATTTATAGCCTGAAAAACTGCTTGCGCGATCTGATTCTCCATGGCTGTGGCGCCGGTGCCAGCTTGAGTAGAAGGAGTCTTGTTGCCCGTCATTGTTGAGCAGGCACACAGGAAAAAGAGAAGGATTGTGAGGAAGATGCTCCCAACCCATAATGGTTTGATTCTGTTCATAACAATATGATTGTACCCTAAATTTATCAAAGAATCAGCATAAATCTGTAAAAAGTTTGTTACATCATGCAACTTGGCCGCTAAAAACCCATCACGAGCATTTGTATCCGGCCCGCATGCGTGATAAACTTTTGAGTGGAGTTCATTTTCAGTTAACTCACCTATTTTCTTTTAAGGAGGTAAATTATGGCAAGTCACAAGATTGATATGCAAGGCGTGCAAATCACCTGGCTCGGGCATGCTACTTTCAAACTCATATCTCCGCGAGGCAAAACTATCTTGATCGACCCCTGGACACAGAGCAATCCCGCCTGCCCGGATAACCTCAAGCAGGTCGACCAGCTCGATCTCATGCTCGTCTCCCACGGCCACTTTGATCACGTTGCCAATGCTGTCGATATCGCCAAAACCACCAGACCAAGCGTGGTCGCCATCGTCGAGCTGGCGGGCTGGCTCCAATCCAAAGGCGTAGAGAATACCACTGGCATCAACAAAGGCGGCAGCGTGGATGTGCAGGGCATCAAGATCACGATGACCCATGCCATCCACAGCTCTGGTGTCGAAGACCGCAGCTATGTCGGCGATGCCTGCGGCTTCGTCCTCGAATTTGAAAATGGCCGCAAGCTCTACCATGCTGGAGACACCTGCGCCTTCAGCGATATGCAAATCATCGGCGAGCTCTACAAGCCGGACGTAGCTCTCCTACCCATCGGCGACTTCTACACCATGGGACCGAGAGAGGCCGCTGTCGCCATACGCATGCTCGGCGTAAATCACGTCATCCCGATGCACTACGGCACTTTCCCCATACTCACCGGGACACCTGCTGCGCTGAGTGAGGCACTGCAAGGACTCGGCCTGGGTCACGTCGAAGTGATCGAGATGAAGCCTGGACAGACGATTTAACAAACCGGCGCTCTCATCCCCTTTCAGGGGATTGAGAGTGTCACTAGAGAAAGTTATGCCGAAGATTACTTTTATCGGCGCGGGCAGCGTCGTATTTACCTATCACCTGCTCGGGGACATCTTCTCATTTCCAGAACTCACTGCATGCAACATCGCCTTAATGGATATCGATCCTGAGCGCCTGCGCATCGCCGAGATCATGGCACACAAGGTAGCAGAGAAACTTGGCGCGCATCCAAAAATTAGCGCCTATCAAGACCGCAAAGCCGCCCTGGAAGGCGCGGACTATGCCATCAACATGATCCAGGTCGGCGGGTATCCAGCGACGTTGATCGACTTCGAGGTTCCCAAACGTTATGGCTTGCAGCAGACCATCGCCGACACGCTGGGCATTGGAGGCATTTTTCGCGCCCTGCGTACCATTCCGGTTATGCTCGACATGTGCCGCGACATGGAGGAGGTCTGCCCCGGCGTCACCTTCTTGAACTACGTCAACCCGATGGCGATGAACACATGGGCGGTCTTGCAGGCAACGAAGATTACGACCGTTGGTCTCTGCCACAGCGTGCAGGGGACCGCCGGGCAACTGGCGCAGTACATGGGCATTCCCGTGGCTGAACTTAGCTACCGCTGCGCGGGCATCAACCACGTGGCCTTCTACCTGGAGTTAGAGCACAAGGGACAAGATGCTTACCCCCTATTGCGCGAGGCTGCCCAACGCGAGGAGATCTGGCGGCGCGACCCGGTGCGCTTCGAGTTGTTCAAACGGTTGGGCTACTTCGTCACCGAGTCGAGCGAGCACAATGCAGAGTACAACCCGTACTTTATTCGCCGTGACCGGCCTGACCTGGTTGAGCATTTCCAGGTCCCCATCGACGAGTACCTGCGGCGCAGCCAGGCGCAGAACCTGTGGTGGGAGCAAATGCGCCAGCAATTGCTCGATGGCACGGCGGATTTTACGCCCGAACGCAGCAACGAGTACGCCGCTCTGATTATCCACTCGATGGAGACGAATACGCCGCGTGTAATTTATGGCAATGTGCTCAACAGGGATCTGATTACGAACCTGCCCCAGGGCTGCTGCGTCGAGGTGCCCTGCCTGGTGGACCGCAATGGCCTCCAGCCAACCGTGATCGGGGAGATGCCTCCCCAGCTTGCGGCGCTACAAAGCACCAACATCAACGTACAGGGCCTGGTGGTCGAGGCCGTTCTGACGGGTAAAAAAGAGCATGTTTACCACGCGGCGATGTTTGACCCACACACATCTGCCGAACTGACGCTGGGCGAGATTCACGCGCTGGTCGATGACCTGTTCCAGGCGCACGGAGAAATCATCCCGCCGCTGCATTAGCTATGCCTCTATCAAGCCATCGGCGATAAGCTGCGTTAACGCTTTATGCGCGTAGTGGGTAGTGGCCACCCGGAAGGCAACGCCATGCATATGCTCTATCACCGGTTCGAGGTAAGGCTTCAACTTGCGGTCGTGCTGGTTGCTCAACACATACGAGGAGGTCTCAACCAGCCAGGACGTCACCTGGGCCGACATGAGCAGGCGCAGCACGGGTCCAACGCTCAACCCACCAAATTGTACAAGGCCTTTGGCAGCCATCCAGGCAATTGAATGGTCCGTGTCGGCCAGCTCACGCACCAGTACCGGCAGAGCACGGTAATCGCGAATAGCCCCAAGGGCGCGTACGCAGTTCCAGCGCATCCAGGGTGAACTGCTGGCGCTCGTCTCTATCAACGCGGGAACCGCCGCAGGTCCCAGCTTCACTAACGAGGCGAAGATCTGGCTCCCCAGCTGCTCGTCAGCCTGCTGCAATGCATTGAGCAACGCCGGAACCGCCGCCGGATTCTTCACCCGGCCCAGCGCCCTGGCTGCCTGAAGTTGTACAGCCGGCACGGGATCGCGCAGGGCATCGATCAGGACCGGGGCCGCGGTGGAAGCGCCCAGGATGCCCAGAATGTTGGCGGCCGTTTCTCGTATAGCGGGCCGCCGGTCGTGCATAGACGTCGCCAGTACACGCTCTGCGCGGATCGAATCAATGCCGGAGCCGGGTAAAAAAAGCGTTCTGAGACGCGTCCTGGCATAGGCAGAACGCAGCGGGACGGGCACAACAAACGGCTTTCCTGCCCATGTTCCCAGGGCGACAAATTCCAGCAGGCGCTGCGCCAGGCGATCATCGTCAAACGAGGAGACTGCCACCACGGCCTGCGGGTTATTCTCCATGATCCAATGCAATAACCGCCACGCGGCGCCTCGCCTGCCAGCGGCGGCATCCTGGGCAAGAATCTGCGGCGGTGTAATGCCCACAGGTGGCGGGACGTCGGCAGGCGCCTTTTCAAGCGGGGTAGTATCACGCGGGCTTTCTATCTTGACCCGGGGCAAAGGATCGAAATCAGCCATCATACTTTCTCCTTTTTGGGGTCAGAGATTACGTATGTGGGGTGAACAGCAATCGCCTCTGGACGTAATCAGTGGCCGTCGGTGTTCTAAACAAATTGAGTAGACACACTACAGACACATGATCCACCTCCGTTGCCAGGTGGGTATACACCTACAGTATAACACAGAAGGGGCAGGCATATAAATGAAGAAATGCATCTTCTCCGCTTTATTGCTTGACACCACGAGCAAGTATTATCTATTCTATAATTGGACGCGACAAATAGCTTAAGCGTTCGTCTCTTTCCAGGTTTAAGCCAACGAGGCTCTTTACCTTCGTCCTGGCCAACAGCTACGTTCAAGAAATCAGGGTGCATTATGGATCAGAGAATCGAGAAGCCTGGTACACGCAGCGTGAATCCATGGACTGCGGCGCTTGTGGTAGCTGCACTGGTCCTGGTCGTACTGGTGATCGGAGGGTATACCCTCAACTGGACCTGGACCGGCTTCAAGGGCAATACCCTCTGGAACTGGTTGGAACTGCTCGTTCTTCCGGCTGCGCTGGCTGTCGTGCCGCTGTGGGTTGCTGCGCACGAGGACCGGGCCAGCAGGATGACAGGTAACCAGCAGGATGACATTTCTGAAAACATAACCCGCCGGAACAGGCGCTGAGAAGGCCATCAGCCATCTTTCGCCCTGCCTCCCCCTAGCGCCATAAATGTCACTGCTACGCCTCTATGTCACCACCAAGAACGGGATCATGTTCACGAATGCTCGAACAAAGCGCCATAATGCGGCATATGGGATGGGCGTAGCCGCGCGATTCATCGTGCCCGGGGTGGGGTATTACCTGTCCCCCGACAGGATTACCCATAGTAATTGTTCATCCCCATAATATCGCGGCTACGCCCTTTCACTTGGTTCCTGCCCCCTTATGCATCACGCTCCATGCATCGCCTTGAACAGGCGCTCGGAGGTGATAGGCAGTTGGGCTACGCGGGCGCCTACGGCATCGTAGATCGCATTTGCGATAGCCGCGCCGACGGGCACCACCGGCGGCTCACCCACACCTTTGGCTCCAAAGGGGCCAAGCGCAGATGGGATTTCGACGAGGACAGGCGTGATATCCGGCACGTCCACGCTGTGTGGCAGCGCGTAATCCATCAGCGTAGAGGTGAGCAACTGGCCGTTTTCGTCGTAGACAAAGCCTTCAAATAGCGCCCAGCCGAGGCCCTGTGTAACACCGCCCTGAATCTGTCCCTCGACTTCGCCCGGGTTGATGGCAAAGCCCACGTCCTGGACGGCGACGTAGTCCAGCACGCGCACCTCGCCCGTGCCGGGATCAACGGCTACCTGCGCCATATGCACGGTAAACATCGGCGAGCTGGTGCGCACGGCGGCGCGGCCGCGCCCGTAGACCGGCTCATACCTTCCGGCAAACGTCATCGAGCGCGCGGCAATATCTGTCAACGCCACGCTGCTGCCGGGCGAACCGCGCACAACCACCTTGTCGCCTTCGATCTCCAGGTCGGCGGCGGAGGCTTCCAGGATATCGGCGGCGATCGACAGGACCTGGTTGCGCGCATCCTGTGCCGCCGCGAGCACTGCCGGGCCCATCGAATAGGTTGTCTTGCTACCCCCTGTGCCGCCGCTATATGGCATGGTATCGGTATTGTCGTGCGCCACATTCACCGACGCAGCCGGCATACCCAGCCCTTCGGCAGCGATCAGCGCCAGCGAGGTATCGGAGCCGGTGAGATCGACGGTGCCAACGACGACCGTCATTGTGCCATCAGACTCCAGGCGACAGGCAGCTACGGCAGGCTCGGTGCCGCCGGGCCAGCCGCCTGCTGCCACACCTATGCCGATCTTCCAGCCCTCCAGCTCGCCAGAAAGAGCCGTTTTCTGCTCGTCTCGTTTCGCCCATAGAGGCTGCTCCTGCGCCTTCTCCAGGCACTCCAGCAGGCCGATGCGCGGCCACTGCGGCGAGCGGCGATCAAGCGTCGGGTCGCCTTCCTTGAGACCATTTTTCAAGCGGAACGCGATTGGGCTCATCTCCAGCTCGCGGCACAGTTCATCCACCGCCGACTCAAGCGCAAAGGCGGCCTGCGGCGCGCCGGGAGCGCGATAGGCCCCCACGCCAACCTTGTTGGTCAGCACCTCGTAGCAGCGGAAATCAAAATTCGGGCAGCGATAGACGCTGCCGAGAAGATATCCCGCCAGGCTGACTGCCGAGCCGGCAAAGGCGCCTGTATCGAAAATGACCTTTGCCTGTAACGCCACCAGCGTACCATCGCGCCTGGCGCCAAGCTTGACGGTTATTACCGACTGCGGCGCGGGATTGCCCGCCAGGAGATCCTCCGAGCGCGTGAGCGCCAGGCGTACCGGCCTGCGCGAGGCAAAAGCCGCCGCCGCCGCGAGGGGCTCTACGAGGCCGAATTTGCCGCCAAACGCCCCGCCTATTGGCACCGACTCTACGCGCACCTGTCGATCGGGAACTTTGAGCGCCTCTGACACGTCGGAGCGCACGGCGAACATACCCTGCGAGCTTGGCCAGATAGTTAGTTGGTGCCCGGACCGGCTTGGTTCAACCATGATCGATTGCGGCTCGATGTATGACTGGTGCACAAAACTCGTCGTATACGTACGCTCGACGACTACCTCTGCCTCCCGCCAGCCTGCGTCCATATCGCCGCCATGGTAATGCGCTTTATCGCTGACATTCTGCGAGAGATCTTCTTTCTGTGTGTCTTCAACTTCCTCTTCAGCAACGGCGGCATGAGCGCCACCTCCTGCGATTTCTGAAGTTGTGTCCTTTTCCTGTATCCGTGCCAGCGGCGATCCTGGCTGTACAGCAACAACAGGATCCATGACGGCGGGCAGTACTTCGTACTCGACATCGACGGCGGCAACGCCATCCTCGGCGGCCGCCTCCGTCTCCGCCAGCACGATAGCAACGGGATGACCGCTCCACAGCGCCTCTTTATGCGCAAGTGGCGACTGGGTACGCGAACTAGTGTCCCGCTTCGCCATGCCGAGCGTCTCGCTGGTGTATACGGCCTGTACGCCAGGAATGGCCTCTGCCGCGGAAGTATCAATGCTCAGGATGCGCGCATGCGCGTACGGGCTCAGTACCAACCGCGCGTGCAGCATGCCTGCTACCGAAACATCGCCGGCATAGCGAGTGCGCCCGGTCAATTTATCGGGAGCATCCTGCCGGCGCGTCGCTCTGCCGACCGAGTTATGTTGTGTCGTCTTATCAAATGTTTGTGTCATGTGGAAAAACAGCTCCTACTAACAATCTGTGTTATGTCGTCTACGTCGCCACATCCCGCGTATATCTACCCGTACATCACGTAGAAAGTGTAGCACAAAATCGGGTTCCATGTCAGGCAAGAGTATGGTAGGATGATAATGACCGATTTTATATTCAAGGCGGGTCAGCGTTTATGATGAATAAAAAGGCAAGCTTCGGGAGCAAACAATGTTGATACCTTTTATGGGACCAGAACGACAATCTTCTGGCTCTGGATGCTGATTCATTGCGCAAGAAATAACACATTAAGAAATAAAGTCTGGTGGATTCTGTTCATCATCTTCCTACAACCGATTGGCGGCATAGTCTACTTTTTTGCACGCGGCCCCTGGCCAAGAGTAAAGAAGTATCTACAATCGTGGGGGCCTTCACCGACCTACCAGACTCCTCCCTTCTATCAGGCTCCGCCTGCATCGAAGCCGAGGCAAGAAACATACACCGCTTATGAGCAGGGATACCAGGCACAGCAAGCGCCTGCCGCCCAGGAGAATGAGCAGCCGTACTATACCCCATCATCTTTGCAGCCTCAATACGAACTGCCCGAGGTACCCTATCCGGAGCCGCCACAGGTGCAACAGTAGTGATCCTGCATTCTTATGAATGCTGGATGTGATAGGATACTGGTGGACGAGCAACAAGCAGAGCGGAGGAGCAACACACTATGCCAGAAATCGACAATGACCACGCCTTTGGCTTCGATACTCTATCTATTCACGCGGGACAGCGGCCAGACCCGGCAACGGGTGCGCGTGCCGTGCCTATCTACCAGACAACCTCCTACGTCTTCGATGATACCGACCATGCCGCTCACCTTTTTGCCTTGCAGCGCTTCGGCAACATCTATACGCGCATTATGAACCCCACAACCGCCGCTTTTGAAGAGCGCATCGCGGCACTGGAAGGCGGCACGGGCGCGGTGGCAACGGCATCCGGCATGGCAGCACAGATGGCGACGATGATGACCCTGCTGCGCCCGGGCGATGAGATTATCTCTTCGAGCAGTCTCTACGGCGGCACCCATACCCAGTTCGACCTGACGCTGCGCACCTGGGGCGTCAACACCATCTTCATCGATAGCACCGATCCTGAAAACTACCGGCGCGCTTTAACTCCCCGCACGCGTGCCTTCTACGGGGAGACCATCGGCAACCCGCGTGGTGATGTGCTCGACATACGAGCAGTGGCAGATATTGCCCACGAGGCCGGTGTCCCACTTGTGATCGATAGTACCTTCGCTACTCCTTACCTATGCCGTCCTTTTGAGTATGGAGCCGACATTATTGTGCATTCCGCGACCAAGTTCATCGGCGGGCATGGCACCTCTATCGCGGGCGTGCTGGTCGAGTCCGGCAAGTTCCCCTGGGACAATGGCAAGTTCCCGCACATCGTCGATCCCTCGCCAGGATACCACGGTGTACGCTTCTACGAGACCTTTGGCGATTTCGCCTTCGCGATGAAAGCGCGTGTGGAGACGGTGCGCGACACGGGCGGCTGCATCAGCCCTTTCAACTCGTTCCTGCTGCTTCAAGGTCTGGAGACGCTTTCGCTGCGCATGGAGCGGCATTGCCAGAACGCGCTGCAGGTCGCGCAATTCCTGCAGGAGCATTCCGCCGTCAGCTGGGTGCATTACCCTGGCCTGCCCGGTGACCCTTCATACGAACTCGCTCAACGCTACCTGCCGCGCGGCGCGGGTTCCATCTTCACCTTCGGTGTGCAGGGTGGCTACGAAGCCGGTAAAGCTGTCATTAATAACGTGCGCCTCTTCTCGCATCTGGCCAATGTTGGGGACGCGCGCAGCCTGATTATCCATCCCGCCAGCACCACCCACCAGCAGCTCTCCGAGGAAGACCAGTTAGCCGGAGGCGTGACGCCGGACCTCATTCGCCTCTCGGTGGGATTGGAGAACATAGAGGATATCCTGTGGGATTTAGACCGGGCACTGCGTGTAACCAGGCATGTTTAAGCTTTGCGATTGAACACGATATTGACGACAGCAATGAGCGCGGCGAAAAGCGTAACAGCCAGGAGAATGAATATAGCGACGTTGGAGTCTGCCCGTGAAGCGATGGCAAGACCTACTGTGCCAAAGAGCGTGATCACCCACAGTACCAGTGAAACAATTGCCAGCGCCAGGCGTTGATTGGCAGTAGGCGCATTACCGGCGGAGGTCGGCCCTGAAAGTTTCTGCCCGCCGCTGTACAACCCGAAACCGGTGGCATAACTGTTATAACCAGGTACCTCTTCGTAGCCGGAGGAGTATGAAGGCGGAGCTTCCTGATTGCTTTCTCTAAAATCCGTTTGTTTTGACATGCTATTTGACTCCTTCTGCTTTTTTGATCCAGTGTTTGCGCGCGGCGCGCGAGTTGCAGCGACTGCTGACTGCAATGGCAGCCAGATTTCGAAGACAGACCCACGTCCCGGAGCGGAGCGTACCATTATTTCGCCGCCGTGCTCCTGGGCTATCCATTGGGCAATTGAAAGACCCAGGCCATTCCCAGCCGGTTGCTCATGCCCGGGTGACAGTTCCTGGCTGTGCGTGCGAGTTTTATCGACGCGATAAAACCGCTCGAAGAGGTGAGGAAGATGTTCTCTGGCTATGCCTGGTCCATCGTCACAAACGCTTAGTACGGCCCACTCCTGTCCCTGTTTGTGCTGCTGTGCCAGATTGATGTCAACATAGGTACCATTGCCGGAGCCGTATTTCAGAGCGTTCTCGATGATGTTGGTGAGCAATTGTACCAGGTAAACGCGATCACCCAGGATAGTGAGTTCAGGCAATGGCGCGACCTTGATCACCATACCGGCCTGCTGCGCCAGGGAAGCCAGGCGTTCTACCGTATCCACCACGATCTCGCTCACATCGACTTCTTCGTGCTTAATTCTGCTTTGCCCGGCATCGGCCCGCGCCAGTACCAGTAAATCGTTTACCAGGCGCGTCATATGCCTGTTTTCCTGCTGAATGGTCGTAATGGTCTGCTGGTATGCCTGGGGAGTGAGGTCGTGTGCCAGCGCACGCGTTGCCTCCAGGTCAACGATGGAGAGCGGGGTACGCAGTTCATGGCTGGCATCGGCAGTAAACTGGCGCTGGCGCGCGAAAGCGGCTTCCAGCCTGTCCAGCATCCGATCGAACGTGGCCGCCAGTTCTCCTAGTTCATCACGTTGTTTCAGTTTGAGGCGGCGATGGAGATCGGTCTCGCTGATCTGCCTGGCGGTGTGTGTGATTGCCTGCACAGGTCGCATGGCTCTACCGGCCAGCCAGTAACCGGCGGCGATAGAAAGCAGCAGCACGAGGGGCGCTGCCATGGCGAATACCGAGAGCAGGTCTGCTAACCAGAACGAAACGTCCGAAGGGATGCCCACGACCAGCAGCGCGACGACCTGCTGTTGCTGGTTTACGATCGCAGCTTGATCGAATTCATAGGACACGCCGGCGAGATTGTAAAACTGCAAGTTTCCGATTTCATACAACTGCATATTTGTCGTACCGACCTGGCCGAGCGGCGGATTATCGAGCAAGTACGGTGGCTGGTCTTTCTTCTGCCCCGTCCACATGTTTACTGTCGCTGGGGCCAGCCAGGAAAGGCTATCTCCATAGATGCTGGTCATTTGCAGCACCTTGCCTGATGGCGTCACCAGCAGCACGATTTCCTCTGTTACAAACTTACGCTGAGCGATACTGGCGCCTGGAACGATGGTGGTGTCTGTATTTCCATTGGCCTGTTCATTACTGTTGAGGTCCAACGAGAGGCGGCCCGTTTGCGGGTTGTACGTGCTGGCAACCTGGGTCAGGCGGGAGCGCAGGCTGGCATACACGGCTGCATCGAGATCATTCCTGGCTGTTTCGTATACTATACTGCTGAAGATCAGCAATAACAGCGCGAGGATCAAGGTATACCAGAACGTGAGCCGGAAGCGCGCGCTGCGGAGCAGCTGTGGTATGGATTGCCAGCCTTCCTTGCGTATTGCACTCACAAGTGTTGTGGCGCATAAGAGGAAAAGATCGATGATGAGAACGGGGATGAGGAATTTCAAGCTAAAGCTGGGA
>WNFM01328129.1_pt1 | contig 12202 bp, 11 predicted proteins | sample 5400271 | NCBI WGS metagenome assembly WNFM01 (sample SAMN13153352, study PRJNA577476) | soil metagenome | isolation source: 60 cm saprolite on Douglas fir-dominated hillslope | place: USA:California | collected 2013-09-17 | reverse complement strand
ACACTCGGCGCACATGAAATTCCAGTTCTGATTGAGCTTGGTCCAGTGCAGGACGTCGTCGGCGCGGATGTTCTCGTTGGGATAAAGATGCAACCAGCGCTGTCCGCCTTTGTCCTTCGGCCGTGAATCCCATGCGATCGACAGGGCCTGGATGCGCCCGTCGGCAAATTCGATCAGGTATTGCTGCAACGGATCGACGCCGAACGTGTATTTGACCTCGAAGGTCGCGAGTTTGCCGTCAGGCCCGTCGGTCTCGACGAAAAACTTTCCGTCCTTGCGGAAGAAACGTGATGTCACGCCGAAATAATCGAAAGTCACGCCGGAGAAATCGCCCAGCACCGATTTTTCGGTAGCGTGGTCCATCGCATGCTTGTGTTGTGATGTTTGCCACAGCTTGGCTTCAGACTGATGGCAGCCGGCGCAGGTATCGCTGCCGACGAAGGTCGCGGCTGCGGCGGGCTTCCCGGAATTTCCGGTCGTGAACCCGGACCAATCGGCGGCCAGCCAGGCCGTGGCAGCGACCGTGAACGCCGAAACGATTGCAGCCGCGATCCACCAGGTGCGCCTGGGGGCGCGCTCGGGCGGCCCGCGGTCCGAAGGACCGTCACCGGACGCTGCGTTTTGATCTTTGGTCGGCTTGAATCTCGGCTTCGGCCTTTGGCGCGCATTCGCCATCAATGAGCTTGCCTCCCACGCACATCGTGGCACAAAACCTAACGACCCGCGAGGCGCGGAACGTTATCGCTCGAAGGGGAAAATAACCTTCCAGTCTTTCTTCATGTCCACCACCGTCCATTTATTGACGGCCGCGGCAATCAATGCCGTATCGAGGCGTCCGAAAGATGTGTCCCGATCGTAAGCGTATTCGCGTTCGGCATCGGTGTGATGGACGATCAAGCCAAAGCGGCGCCCGCCAGCCATCGTCGTCCATTGCAGCATTTCAAGATCGCCGTCGGAATTGCCGAACGCGGCGATCGGGCGGCGGCCGATGAATTCGTTGATGCCGACCGGCTTGCCTCCCTTGTCGTCGATGAAATTGACCTCCGGCAGACGGAATAGCTCTGGCCTGCCTTGGCGCATATCGAATCTTGTCTTGATCGATGAGCCCACCACTTGCTCGGGCGGAATGCCGTAGACCTTTTCCGTCCACGGCCGCATGAACTCGATGCCGCCGCCGGAGACGACGAAGGTCTTGAAACCGTTGGCACGCAGATAGGCGAGCAGCTCCAGCATCGGCTGGTACACGAGCTCGGTGTATGGCCGCTTGAAACGCGGATCGCGTGCGGTGGCGAGCCAATCGGTGACGATCTTCGAGAACTCATCGCTGGTCATGCCGGCGTGTGCGACCAACATCAATTCCATCAGGCCGTGCTCGCCGGATTCGGCCAGAGTCTTCATGTCGCCGTCCAGCACTGCCTTGAAAGGCTGCTTGTCCTTCCACTCCGGATGGAGGGGCGCCATCGCCTTCACGCGGTCGAGGGCGAAGACCAGTTGGACATACATGGGGTGCTCGGTCCATAGCGTGCCGTCGTTGTCGAATGTTGCGACGCGCTCCGGCACCGGAACGAAATCCGGCGAGCCTTCGCGTGTAACTGCGGTGACAAAATCGAAGATCGATTGTTTTGTCTCGCCATCGTTCCAAGACGGCAGCGGGTCGGCCGCGGAAACGGTCTGCGCCTGAATGGATGCAGGAAAGAGCGTACCCGACAAAACCGGAAGCGCCGCTAACGTTGCGACGATGGTGCGGCGGCTGACGTTGGTTGAAGCACCCATGGTTTTCTATTTATCTCCTACCAGTTCACAGGCGGGCGACCTGTTTTTACAAGCGCCCGCCTGAGTATCTGTCCACGCCGTGGCGCGGCTACTTGCTCATCGCCGCCCTGGCTGCCTCGATTTTTGCCTTGACGGCATCAAGATTGAAGCTCGCGCCCCTCTGCATTGGCGGGAACTCGATTGCCGTCATTGCAAGTTTCTCAACTTGCTGCTGGACGAATACGAAGCGCCAGAATTCGTACTTGAACCAATCGAAGTATTGCTGCGCTCCGATCTTTGTTCCGCTGTCCGGCCAGCCAGTACGCTCGAACGGATCGAGGCGCAGGTTGATCAGGTAAGGAACGTCGGGTTTGGTTTTGTCACCCAGCCAGCCTCCCGGTTGGTCAATGAAGCGGTACTTGTAGTCGTCGATACGCACGGCACCGAGTTCGCTTTCGCCGAAATACCAGATCTCGTGCCGGTTCGACGGCCCTTTGCCGGTGATCATGTTCGTCTGGTCGTAACCGTCCAGATAAACCTTGTAGGTCGTGTCACCGATCTTCTTGCCCTGCTTGAGTTCGGCAGCGATGTTGGGATTGCCTGCCGCGGCCAGGAGTGTCGGGAACCAGTCGAGCCCGGAGATAATGCCGTTCTCGACCTTGCCTGCCGGCACTTTGCCGGGCCAGCGAATCATCGCCGGCACGCGGAAGCCGCCTTCAAACACTGTACCCTTGCTCTGCGCGAACGGGGTCTGTCCGCCGTCCGGCCAGGTAAAGACTTCCGTGCCGTTGTCGGTGGTGAACACGACGATGGTGTTGTCATCGACACCCATGTCCTTGAGCTTTTTCATCACCAGACCGACGTCGTCGTCGAGCTGCGCCATGCCGGCTTCATGGATAGTCCAACCGTTTGTCGAGTTACGCAGCGCCTCATATTTGGGAGAAAGATGCGTGACGATGTGCATGCGCGTCGGGTTGAGCCACAGGAAGAATGGCTTGCCGTCGGCCTTGGCCTTTTCAATGAACTTCAAGGAGAGATCGCGGATTTCATCGTCAACGGTTTCCATCCGCTTGGGGTAGAGCGTTCCGGCGTCTTCGATCTTCTGCTTGCCAACCTTGCCCCAGCGCGGATCCACGGTCGGGTCGTCAACGTTGGTCGCATAGGAATGGATCATGTTGCGAGGACCGACAACATTCAGCAATTCCTGCGGGTACGCGGGATGCGCCGGGTCTTCCATCGCGTCGAGGTGATATAGATAACCGAAGAATTCGTCGAAGCCGTGCACCGTTGGCAGAAACTCGTTTTTATCGCCGAGGTGGTTCTTGCCGAATTGGCCGGTTGCGTAGCCCATCCCTTTGAGCGCGGCGGCGATCGTGACCGCCTGCGCCGGTATGCCAATGGCCGCGCCGGCCTGGCCGACCGTAGTCATGCCGGTGCGGATCGGAAGCTCGCCGGTGATGAAATTCGCCCGTCCCGCCGTGCAGCTTGCCTCGGCGTAATAGTCGGTGAAAAGCATGCCTTCGGCGGCGATTTTGTCGAGGTTTGGCGTGCGGCCCGCCATCATGCCGCGGTGGTAGGCTCCGATGTTCCACATGCCGATGTCGTCGCCCATGATGACGACGATGTTGGGCTTTTGCTGTGCAGCTGCCGGCAAGGTCATCGCTCCGATAGCGATGAGCAAAGCCGATAGAGCGAGCTGCAATTTTCTAACGAGGCTCATGCACGATCTCCCGTTGGTGTTTGAATCGACGCCTGCCGACCAACACGAGGCCGACAGACGGTATCTTGTTAAGATCGCACTGCGTCTTGGGGGCAGATGCGCAGGGCTTAGAAATTCTTATGAGACGATTATGAGACGATAAGGCGTACTATTTTGATGTAAATCAAGCGGTGCCGATGTTGGGCCTAGGTCCAACTCGACGTTTTTTTTCGGGTTGAGACATTCGACAATGCACGGGCCCGTTGTTCGGCGTCAATTACACGCAACCCAACACATTTCATAATAATTGCATGCGATGTGCGTACCGCGGCCGCCGCATACTCCGCCGGTGACGGGGCCGACATAGTAGGCATTACGAAAGCCGCGATAGTATCTCGCGAAATAGGCGCCATTGATAGGGTAGCATCCGTCGAAAGGTCCGCGATGGACGCCCAGCCCGCACCCACTTGCGACGAGGACAATGAGGTCCGGCTGCGCCCGAACGAGTGGCATGGCCTGGGCGGCGGCAATTCCGGCAACTACAAACGCAAAAAGGAAAAAAAGCTTTTTCATTTGCTCATCCTTGTGTTTATTTGCCCCGAAGGTGAGCCACATCGTTTTGATAAATCGCAATCCAGATCTAGGTCAATATTGGGGTGCACCATGAAAATACCGACAGTTTTAGCGAAAACGGCACTCGCGTCCGGACTGAATTAAAATCGGTGCAGATCGGAGACTTATCGGATGAATTCTGCGGCGATTTCATCAATTGTGTTTGTGTTTCTCGCTGTCGGCGCGCTGCTGGGCGTATTTGTCCGTTCCATTTTATCGGAGCATCACCTCAATTCGGAGTCAAAAGACGTCGTCAAGTTGTCGATCGGCCTGATCGCCACAATGTCTGCCTTGGTGCTTGGGTTATTGATCGCAACGGCAAAGACTTCTTTTGACGCCAAGGCCACCCAGGTCAGACAGATTGCCGCTAACGTTGTCCTGCTCGATCAGGTGTTTGCGCAATATGGCGAAGAAACCACGAACGTTCGCCGCGAGCTTCGGCGCAGCCTCGATTTGATGGTCGACCGAGTTTGGAGCGAAAACAAAAACAAGTCTGGCTCGCGAAATTCCGGTCCGTTTCAGGCGACCGGTGCCGCTGAAAGTTTCATGCAAGACATTTTTAAAATTTCCGCACCGACTGATTTCCAACGCGCACTGAAAACGGAAATCTTGCAGCTCGCCAACGATATCGCGAAGGACCGATTGTCGCTTTATGTGCAAAGTGGCGACACTGTTTCGATGCCGTTCTTGACGATCTTGGTGTTTTGGCTGACCGTCATATTCGCCGTTTTCGGTCTCCTGTCGCGGCCCAACATGCTTGTCGGATTGATCTTGCTGCTGTGCGCACTTTCAGTTTCGGGTTCGATATTCCTGATTCTCGACCTCAATAGCCCATTTGATGGAGTCATGCGGATTCCCAGTGCGCAGTTGCGCAACGCATTGTCGCCGCTCAACCCCTGACTCGGTGAAGAATGTCGGCTATCGGCCCGTAGTCGCGCTCGCCACGTCGGCGAGTGCGAAACCGGCAATGCGCTTGTAGTTCTCCGACAGCGCGCGCAATTCATCTTGCGTGATGTATTTGTCGAGGTTGTCGAACGGCTTGTCGCCGACCAGTTCCTCGACCTTGATGTTGATGAAATCCGGCGGCTGCTCGCGGTTGGTGCGCACGACTTTCGCCGCCGGTGCGGCGCGGGCGGCCTCATAAGCTTTGAGCGCCTTGTGCCCGTCCGAGTTTTTTTGCAATAGATCGGCGAGCGTGCGCGCATCAATCGCCGCTTGTGCTGCGCCGTTCGAACCACGCGGATACATCGGGTGCGCGGCATCGCCGGCAAGCGTAACGCGGCCAAACGTCCAGCGGTCGATCGGGTCCTTGTCCACCATCGGATTTTCGAGGATCTGGTCGGCATCGCGGATCATCTGCGCCACGTCGAGCCAGTCGAAACGCCAGCTTTCATAAAGCGGGAAGAAGTCTGAGAGATTGCCGGGCTTGTTCCAGTCGTTCTGTTCGGTCGTGTCACGCTTGATCTCGGCCATCCAGTTTATCAGCTGATTGCCTTCGGCATCCACGCTATCGATGATCGGATAGATCACGATTTTGCCGGTGAGGATCGAGCCGACCCGCATATACGTGCGCCCGCCCAGGATCGGCTTGCGCCGCGTCACCCCGCGCCAGGTGTTGATGCCGGAGAAGGCGATCTTGTCGTTCGGGTAGAACTGCTTGCGCAGGGCCGAATTAATGCCATCGCAGGCGATGACGACGTCGACTCGGGCGCTGTCGCGAGATTTCCCCGTGGTGGTTTGCTTGAGGTAGACGGTCGCGCCGCTGTCATCCTGCTCGATACTGACGCACTCGCAGTCAGTCAGCACCGCATCCGGCCCAAGCCGCTTCTGAACGGCTTCGTAGAGGATGACATGCAGCCGCCCGCGATGGATGCCGACTTCCGGAAACGGATAACCGGCGAATTTTCCGCGATCCTCGCGGTAAATCAGTTGACCGAACCGGTTGAAGAAGCAGCACTCGCGATTTTCGATGCCGGCCTTGAGCAATTCTTCGCCGAGGCCGAGCGCGCTGAATTCCCGCATCGCATGCGGCAGCAACGTGATGCCGACACCAAGCGGCTTGATCTCCGGCGCACGCTCATAGACGCGGCACGCAATGCCGCGTTCCTTGAGATTGAGAGCGAGCGACAGCCCGCAGATACCGCCGCCGACGATCGCTACATGCATCCCGTCACGCCAATCCGCGCCGCCTTACAGCGGCTTCACGTCCACTTTGCGGAACTTGACCGCTCCTGCGCCGTGTTGCAATGCGATCGGGCCTTCGTCGAACATACCGTTGCGCAGCGTTGCGGTCGTCTGGCCGTTGAGCACGACGGTGATGTCCCGGCCCTTGGCGGTGACCTCGATCGTGTTCCACTTGCCGCCGGCCTTCGGCATTGGATTGACCTCGACATAGCGCGTGATCGCGCCGGTGCCGTAGCTCGGGTCCGGACGCTGGTCGAAGATGTTGGCTTCGTAGCAGGTCCTGTCAGTGGGTTTCTTGGGATCGAGGCAACGGAAATAGATGCCGCTGTTGGCGTCGTCGCTCGGCCAGAACTCCACGCGCACGATGAAGTTCTTGTACGACTGGCTGCTGACCAGGTAGGCGAGCTCCTTGCTCCCCATCTTGTCGGCGATCAAAACGCCATCCTCGATATGCCAATTGGATTCGCCGACCGGGCTCCATCCATCCATGCTCTTGCCATCGAACAGCGTGATCCAGCCTGCTTCCTGGCCTGCCGCCTGCGGCGCAACGTAACTAGCCGAGAAGCCCATGGTGGCGAGGGCGAAAGTTATTTGGACTGCGCGTCTCGAGATCGATCTCATGGTGTTTCCTCTCCCTCGATTTCGTTCGAATTTTTTGTCCGATCGCCCCGAAGAATTGGACGAAATCGCTCAAATTCTGTCAACATGACGAAATGTCGACGAAATCATCCAACATTTGGGAGGAATAAGATGGACAAGGCACTCTACGACCGTGGAATGACCATGCGCCGCAAGGTGCTGGGTGATGAATATGTCGACCGCGCTGTCACCAACACCGACGACTTCAACCGGCAATTCCAGGAACTGCTCACCACCTATTGCTGGGGAGCGGTGTGGGGCGACGACGCCCTCAAGCCGCGCGACCGCAGCATCCTCAATCTCGGAATGATCGCCTGCCTCGGCCGGATGCATGAATTCGAAGCGCATTTTCGTGGCGCCCTGCGCAATGGACTGACGCCTGCCGAACTATCCGCGATTTTGCGACAGGTCGCGGTCTATTGCGGGTTCCCCGCAGCCGTGGATTGTCACCGGGTGGCCAAACAGGTTCTCGCGGCGGAAGCCAAAAAACCCTGAGACGTCACGGCGGAATCACGTTAACGAGATAGCCGTATTCTTGTCTTGAATGTGCCTTCATCCCGGGGCAATCAGGGCGCGGTTTGGCGGTTGCTTCGCCGCCGAGGGTGGCTAATGATCCGATTTTCCGCTGCTTTTTTGCTGACGCTGCCGGTCGTGGCGGCCTTCTCGGCGGCGCCTGCGTTGGCGCAATATAATTTGCCGCCTCCGGGAGCCTATGAGGAGCGGCTGCCGCCCGTTATGGGCGAGTACGACGATGACGATAGCCGCTTTTCGCCACCCGGTACACCGCGCGCGAGTCAGCGCCGCGTGCCTACCAGCCGCGTTTTGCCATATCCGGATGACGATGCGCCGCTTCCGCCGCCGACCGGGCTGTTCGGCGCGCCTGAGCCGCGGCCTGCCGCCGGTTATGGCCACCAGCTCGATGCGCAACAGCCGCCGCAGCAACTACCACCGCAGCAGATGCCACCGGCTGTCGCCGGCGCACCGGCCCGGATGAACGACCCGGACGCCGTACGTCCGCCGGGCGCCATTGGCGCCGCTCCGCAAGGGCCGGCGCCGTCTGGCAGCGTGATGACATTGCCGCCCGAGGATCAGCCCGAAACGGGCAAGCCGAAGGAACTGCCATCCAATCTGAAGAAGCAGCTGGTCGATTTACCCACCAAGGAGCCGGCCGGCACCATCATCATCGATACGCCCAATACCTACCTCTATCTGGTGCTCGGTAACGGCAAGGCGCTGCGCTACGGCATCGGCGTCGGCCGCGAAGGGTTCACCTGGGCGGGCACCGAGCGCGTCTCCAGAATGAAAGAATGGCCGGACTGGTTCCCGCCATCCGAGATGATCGAGCGCCAGCCTTACCTGCCGCGCATGATGGCGGGCGGCCCAGGCAACCCGCTCGGCGCGCGCGCTCTCTATCTCGGCCACACACTTTATCGCATCCACGGCACCAACCAGCCGTCGACTATCGGCTCCTACGTGTCATCTGGCTGTATCCGCCTGCTGAATGAGGACATCGAGGATCTCTTCAGCCGCGTGCAGGTGGGAACTCGCGTGGTTGTGATGCCAGGCAAGGCGCCCGAGCACGTCGCCAATACCGGCCCACAGCCGGTGCCAAACGGCCCGATGTCCATCGGCGCTCCTCCGGCCAATGTCGCGCCAGGCAATGGCGCGCCGCCCAATGCCGGTACTTCGCCGCGTAGCAACGCCGCCGCGATCACGTCGTCGCCGCTACCGCCGGTGCGTTAGTCCCCAATTGCGAGCGCTTCTGCCGGGCGCCTCCCGTCTTGGCGCACACCCCGACGCTGCACTAACATCGCGATCTGCACGGTCTGGGTCACCTCGGGTCGCGCTGCGATAAACAGTGGAGGCGGATATGGCGCGTGAGCAATCGCAAACTCGATTGAATCGACGCAAGTTCCTGGCCGGCGTAGCCATTGCAGGCGCAGCTGGTGCGCCGCTGCCGGCGGATCGCGCGAACGCCGCAGCTGCGTTTGACGTGGCACCCGCACGGCCATCGGCGCTGCGACCGACCGCCCAGATCGCCGCGGCGGAAACCGGTACGCCACAAGCTGCGGTGCAAGCCGAAGGCGCACCTGCCTCCGACTTTATGGTCGATGTCATCAAGTCGCTCGATATCGAATACCTCCCGTGTAATCCCGCGCAGAGTTTTCGCGGTTTGCACGAATCCCTGATCGATTACGGTGGCAACAAGAAGCCTGAATTCCTCACCTGCACGCATGAAGAATCTTCGGTGGCGCTGGCGCACGGCTACTTCAAGATCGCAGGCAAGCCGCTGCTTGTGCTCTGTCACGGCACCGTCGGCCTCCAGCACGCGGCGATGGCGATCTACAACGCCTGGTGCGACCGCGTTCCGGTTATTGTCATGGGCGGCACCGATCTCGACGCTTCCAAACGTGCGAGGACATCAATGCGCTGGTGCGCGATTTCACCAAGTGGGACGATCAGCCGGTGTCGCTACAACATTTCGCACAGTCGTTTGTGCGCGCCTACAAAATGGCAATGACGCCGCCGCATGAGCCGGTGATGATCGCGCTCGATTCCGGATTGCAGGAACAGACGCTGCATGATCGTTCAAAGCTCACGATCCCGCGCTATGTGCCGACCTCCCCGCCGCAAGGCGACATGAACGCAGTGCGCGAAGCGGCGCGCCTGCTGGCGGCGGCCGAACATCCGGTCATCATTGCCGACAAATATGCGCGCACGGCGGATGGGGTGGCCTTGCTGGTGCAACTTGCCGAAACTTTGCAAGCGCCGGTCATCGATCAAAAAGGCCGAATGAACTTCCCGAACACCCACCACCTGTTCCAGAACGGGCGCGCTCAAGTGCTGATCAAGGAAGCCGATGTTATTCTCGGCCTCGAATTGTCCGATTACTGGGGGACGGTAAACGGGCACGTCGACAACGGCGAAAACGACGGCACGGGTTTGCAGGAATCCTACATCAAGCCGAACGCCAAGCTCATCAGCATCAGTTCGATCACTCTCAATACCAAGTCAAACTACCAGGATTTCCAGCGTTTCCAGGTCGTGGACGTCGACATGGCGGGCGATGCGCAGGCGACCTTGCCGGCGCTGATCGAAGCGGTGAAGCAGGCATTGCCGGCAAATCGCGCGGCGAACCTCGAGACGCGTGGCGCAGCAATGCAAAAGGCCTGGGGCGAGGCCCGCGATCGCACCCGGCAAGCCGCGTCCTACGCGTGGGATGCGACCCCGATCAGTACCGCGCGGATGTCGATGGAAGTCTATGCGCAGATCAAGGATCTCGACTGGTCTTCGATTGGCGGTGACCGGCAACTTTCATCCTGGCCAAGCCGGCTTTGGCCGATGGACAAGTACTATCACCACATTGGCGGACCCGGCGGCTATGGCATCGGTTACAACGCCTCAGCCGCCGTCGGCGCGGCGCTGGCTAATCGCGCATTCGGCCGCTTCTCGGTGAACTTCCAGCCCGACGGTGACATGATGTTCGGACCGGGCGTGCTGTGGACCGCCGTCAAGCACCAAATTCCGCTGCTCTCGGTCATGCACAACAATCGTGGCTATCACCAGGAATCGATGCACGTGCAGCGTATGTCGAGCCGGCGTAACCGTGTCGCCAGTCTGGGCAAGGACATCGCCCCGGTCGGCACCCGCCTTGAAAATCCAACGATCGACTATGCCAAGCTCGCCAGCGCGATGGGGATGTGGTCGGCGGGTCCGATCACCGATGCCAATGAACTTGCACCCGCGCTCAAGAAAGCGGTGCAGGTGGTCAAGTCCGGCGAGCCCGCGCTGGTCGATGTCGTGACGCAACCACGCTGAAAGGTAACGTCATGCATTTTCGTATTTCATGCGCGTTGATTTTGGCGGCGGCGGTGATCGGGCAGTGTCCCGCATTTGCGGCGTCTGCCGAGCATGGCAAGACAGTCTTTATTCAGAAGGGCTGCTGGCAGTGCCACGGCACCGTGGGGCAAGGTTCGATCATGACCAGCGGTGGCAAGCGTCTCGCGCCGGATCCGATGCCTTGGGAAACATTTTTCGCATTTGTGCGGTCGACAAACGGCGCCATGCCGCCGTTCAGCGATAAAATACTTTCCGACGGTGATCTCGAGGACATCTACGCGTATATGCAATCGATCCCGAAGCCGCCCGACACGGGCAGCATTCCGCTGCTTAATCCTTAAGCGCGATCGCGTCCTTGCGCGTTGACGCGGGCGAGGCGTGTGATCGCCTCGATCATGGCGCCGGGGTCCGCTTGGCCTTTTCCCGCAATGTCATGCGCGCTGCCATGCGCAACCGACGAAAACAAAATCGGCGAGCCGATCGACAATCCCGCGGTGCGATTAAAGGCTTGGAGCTTGGCGGCGATGTGACCCTGGTCGTGCAGCATTACGATGAATGCGTCGGAACCCTTTTTACGAAACATGGTATCGGCGCCGAATGGGCCGGAGGCGTCGATTCCATCCTTCGCGGCGCGTGCGATTGCGGGCGAAATGATGTCGATCTCTTCGGAGCCAAACAGGCCGTCTTCGCCGGCATGAGGATTGAGGCCGCCGACAAATATTTTCGGTTGTGCGATGCCGATCTTTTTCAGCGATGTGTCGGTCACTCGTATGACGCGTTCCACGCGTTCGGGTGTAATCAACGCGACGGCCTCGCGCACACTCACATGCAGGGTTGCGTGCACAATGCGGGATTGGTCGAAACAGATCATCAAGTAAACATCGTTGACCGGCGTTTGAGTCTCGCGTGCGACGAACGACGGATAGCCGTCGAAGGCGATACCGGCGGCAGCGATCGAACGTTCGGTTTGTGGCGCCGCCACGACAGCATCGACCTCACCGGCAAGTGCAGCTTTGATGGCCCGGCTTGCGCTTGCGAGCGACGCGCGGCCGTACGCGGCGTCCACGGTCCCGATTTTTACCGGCGCATTGCTTCCGTCGCGGACCTCCAAAAGATTGACAGCGCCGTTCGTCCAGTCGGCATCGGCTGCGGTTTTGATGACGTGCAGATTTGGCGACAGGCCGGCGCCGGGCGCGTGCAGTTCCACCGCTACAGGATCGCCCACAAGCAGGGGACTGCACAGGCCGCGGACTTGCGCGTCGAGTGCGGCCTTGAGCGCGATCTCCGGCCCGATACCGGCAGGATCTCCCGTTGCAATGGCGATGCGCGGCAAAGGCATGACACTTGGCTTCCGTACTGGCTTCCGTATGCGGTCAGGCTGATTATAATGGGTGCAAAGCTGCAAGAAACATAGCAAACGCTTGAGGAAACGTCGCCATGATGTCGCGTGAGCAGAACGATCAACTTAGCCGCGTT
>WNFM01312824.1_pt3 | contig 12204 bp, 8 predicted proteins | sample 5400271 | NCBI WGS metagenome assembly WNFM01 (sample SAMN13153352, study PRJNA577476) | soil metagenome | isolation source: 60 cm saprolite on Douglas fir-dominated hillslope | place: USA:California | collected 2013-09-17 | reverse complement strand
TGCCGACTTCGTGTCGCGCGTGAACGCGCGGATTGACGAGACCGCGGGGTGGTTCGGGCTGGCCGATTTCCGCCTGTGGACGCTGCGGCTTGCGCCCGCGGCAGCCGCGCTCGCGTTGATCGCCGTCCTCTGGCCGGCCGCCGCGACGACGACGGGCTCTGTCTCGTCTCCTGTGACGCCGGCGTCGAGCTTCAGTCCTGCCTCCGTGACCGACTGGCAGCAGGACGTGAGCGTCGACGCGCTGCTCGACGCCGCGCTCCATCCCGCCCCGGGAGTCGTACATGCCCGATAGCCGCGCGCGGATCTGGTTCTCACTGTTCGTCCTCGCCGTGTTCTGCCTCGGCGGCGCGGGCGGCTTTTTCCTCGGCCGTCATGTCTCTCCCGGGCCGTTCTTCGCCGCTGGACCGCCGCCGGGATCCGGACCCGATGGCCTGGGCTTTGGCGGCCCGGGTGCGCCCGGAATGCGGCGCGGAGGTCCGGGCCGTGGCGGACTGTTCGGACGCGGAGGTCCGCCTCCGCTCCCGCCCGATGTCGTCGACCGCCTGGCGTCGGACCTGAAGCTCGACGCCGCGCAGCAGGATCAGGTCAGGAAGATCGTGGATGACCGCCGCGCTCGGCTCGAGGCGGTGCACCGCGAAGCGCGGGAGCGCTTCGACAAGGAGCAGACCGACCTGCACGCCGCCATCCGGGCCGTCCTGCGGCCGGACCAGCAGGCAGAGTTTGACAAATTTGTGAGTCGCCGGCCATGACGCCGCCGCACACGTCAGAGGGGATATGAAGAAATCGATGATGTTCCGGGCGGCCTTGTCGCTGCTCCTTCTCGGGACGGTCGCCGGTGTGATCGCGGCCGAGCGGCCGCATTTCGACAGCCAGCGGCGCGACGGCGCGATCGCCGTCGACGGCAAGTACGACGATTGGTATGGTCACTTGCAGCCGTTCGGGACTGACCCCGTCTCCATCCAGTTTCTGAACGACGGCGAGTTCCTCTACGTGCGCCTCACGGCCTCGGACGCCGGCGCGCGCATGCAGATCATGCGGATGGGGTTGACCCTCTGGTTCGACTCCGCCGGCGGGACGAAAAAGAAGTACGGCATCAGGTACCCGGTCGTCGAACGCGGAGAGGACCGCGGCGGACGCGACGGGGGCGGGGGCTCTGGCGGCGGACGGGGGCGGCGCGGCGGCGGCGGCGACCAACCGCCCGACGATGCGCCCGCGCCGGCTGACCGCGTCGACATTCTCGGACCTGGCAAGGATGACGCGCGCAGCCTGACCCGCGATCACCTGTCGGGCGTCGACGTCGCGATCCGCGCCGAACAGGGAACGCTGCAGTACGAACTGAAAGTGCCGCTCGCGCGCGGCGCGGACCATCCGTACGCGATCGACGCGGCGCCCGGAAAGACGATCGGGGTCGGCCTCGAGACGGGCAAAATGCCGCAGCGCTCGATGGAGTCGGGGCGCGGCGGTGGATTTGGCGGCGGCGGCGGTGGCGGACTGGGTGGCGGCGGACGCGGACGGGGCGGCGGCGGAATGGGTGGACGCGGGGGCGGCGGGGGAGGGCGTGGCGGCGGCGGTCAGCGTGGCGGCGTCGAACCACCGAAGCCCTTGAAGGGCTGGGCGACCGTGACTATTGCGCCGGTTGGATAGCGCGGACCGTCGCGTCCGCGGCGAGCCGCTCGAGCATCAGCAGCGGCATCCAGCCGACGATGGAATCGTAGTTGCGGGACGTGGAGACGACGACGCCGCCGAGCGCCTTGATCTTCTTCTCGAGCTCCGGCCGGACCTGGGCCCGGACGTCCACCAGCGCGCGGCCATGCCGATCGACCTGCACGCCGGCAGCGGCCGCCTGGACCGTCTTCCCTTTGGCATCCCCGCGGCGGTGATAGATCGCGGTCAGGACGCTCGGGTCGATCTTCCGCTGCGCGAGGCTCCGCGCGTCGCGCGCACGGCCCTCGGGCACGGCTTTCAGCTGCGCCCGGGCCGCGGGAACAACGATCGCCGCCATGACGAGCACGCAGAACAAGGCGAAGCCGGCCGACCCCACGCTTCTCACAGGCCCTCCTGACTCGGGTGGAACGAAAATGGTAGCACCTTCCGGCTTGGGGGCAAAGCCGCGGAGGAAACCGGCTAGACTGGACCTTCAGACGTGGTCCTCGTTCTGCTCCTGCTGCTCCAGGCCCCTCCAGGCACTTGCGCTGACGCCGCCGATTGTCGTACGCAGGCCCAGGCGGCCGCGGCGCGCGCCGACTATGAGCGCTTCCATGACCTCGCGTGGCGGGCCGTGCAGAAAGGGAGGCCGAACGATCCTGACCTGATGGTCCTCCTGGCCCGCGCGCAGTCGCTGAGCGGGCGTCCGGGAGATGCGCTCGTCATGCTCGGCCGTATCCTGGACCTGGCCTCCGGCATTGACCTGTCGGTCGTCACCAGCGACGACTTCCGAACCGTCCGCCTCCTGTCCGACTGGCCGGCCCTCGAAGCCCGGCTGACGGGGAGATCCGCACCTTCAGCGGCTTTGCCACCCTTCGCACCCTTAGCCCCTGAGTCGTTATCGTTCGATGCCCCCAATCTCGACCCGCACGGCCTGGCGCACGACTCGGTCTCGCGCCGCTTCGTGCTCGGCGATCGCAAGGGCAACCGGTTGCTCGTGATCGACGAAGTCTCGCGCCACGTCGTCCCGTACGTCAGCGCGGCGTCGGCGGGATTCTACGACGACCTCACGGCGTTCACGATCGACGGGCGCCGCGGGGATCTGTGGGTCGTCAGCGCGAAGGGGGCGGAGGGCGCGTCCTCGTCGGTCCTGCACAAGCTGCAACTCGTGTCCGGGCGCGCGCTCCTCGAGGCGCGGCCGCCGGACACGGGGGGGGTGCGCTTGGTCGACGTGACTGTGGCGCCCGACGGCACGGTCTACGCGCTGGACGGGATCGATTCGCGGATCTTCCGCCTGCGTCCGGGCGCGCGTGCGATGGAGCTGGCGATGCGCCTCGAGGCGCGGCGGCCGACGGCACTCACCGCCGCCGACGATCGCGTCCTCTACGTGGCGGCGGAGAAGGGGCTCGTCCGTGTGGACCTCGGCGCGCGTGCCGCGACGGCGGTGAAGTCCGCGGAGGAGCTCACGGACTTCGAGTCGCTGTCGTGGCGCGCGGGATCGCTCGTCGGCGTCGAGCGCGTCGCCGGCGGCTCCCTTGTCGTCCGCGTCGCGCTCGACGCCCCCGGCCTCCGCGCGCAGCCGCGGCAGGTGCTGGCGGCGTCGTCCGACGCGTTCGTCGGCGCTCTTGGGAGCGACAGTTTCTACTATCTGGCCGACGGCCACACGATCCGGCGGCTTCCGCTCAAATAGGCTTTGGGCTTTGGGCTTTGGGCTTTAGGCTTTAGGCTTTGGGGCGGCGGACGAGCACCGCGCGGGCGTACAGCAGCGCGAAGCCTGCGCGCTGGACGTTTTCCTGCGACTTCGATCCCGGCTCCGTGGTGACGATGGCGAGGTCGCAGCCCTGGCGGGCGGCGTCGAGCAGCCGCGCGCGGAGGAGCGCGGACTGCACGCCGCGGCGGCGATGGGCCGGCAGCGTCGCCGCGCCCGCGAGCTGCAGGAGCCGATCGGCGATGCGGCTGGCGCCGCCGCCTGCCACCACGCCGTCGCGCCGCGCGAGGTACAGCCTCATGCCCGCGGCGCCGCTCGACGCCGACAACACGTCCACAGTCGTCTCGCGCGCGAAGGACTCCGTCGGTGGCGGCCCGTCGCGCTGGTCCGGATGACTGAATCCGTCCGCCACCGTCTCGATCCACGGGCGTGTCTCGTCCTCGCGCGGGCGCGAGACGCTCACGCCGCGCGCCACGTCCGCTTCGCACGCGCGCGCCAGCCGGTCGACGATCTCACCGCCGAGCGGCAACCCGAGCACGTTCTCGTAGCCGATCAACTCGTACGCGCGGCGGGTCAGCAGCGTGCCGACCCCAGGGTCGGCGAGCGTCGCGAGCTCGACCCGCAGTTCGGCATGGCGCGCGTCGTACGCGCGTTCGACGGTCGAGAGCGCATCGTCCTCGACCGATCCCGCGAATCCGAGCCCGGCCAGCTTGTTGATCGGTTGGTCCGGTCCAGCGAACACGGCTGACGCGCCCCCGATCTCCTGGATCAGGACGTCTCTCCCGCGCGCCCGCAGCGCGGCGGCGAATGCGAGCACGGTCTCGCATTCCGCGCGCTCGATCCGCGCGGCCATGGTTCGTGATGCCATCAGCATAGGATTCATGATGTCATGGGGGACGGCTTCCTCGCTGTTTTCGCCCGTGCGACTCCCCTGACGTCACGCTCCGCAACCGCATCGTCGTCTCGCCGATGTGCGAGCCCGCTCCGCCGGTCCAGGGCCTCCGCGCCTTCTGATCAGGGATCGGCGATTCGGGTATACTCGCTGCTGACGACCGCGTGGCGCGGTCGTGGACGATGACCCGGCATGGCGGCCGCGGGAGAGCGCACGATGATCCGTCTGATCGAATCTTCTTCCGCACAACTCAGGCTTCAGGAAGCGCGCGCGTTCGTGGCGACGCATGCCGCGCGCGGCGACGTGTGGCTTGTCGGCGCGTCCCGCGGCGCGGTCGACGATCTGGCGCGGGGGATCGCCGCGCAGGCGGGCGCCACAGTCGGTCTCCATCGTTTCAGCCTGACCCAGCTCGCGCTGCACCTTGCCGGTCCGGTTTTGGCGAGCCAGGGGCTCGCGCCCGTCACCTATCTCGGCTCCGAGGCGGTGGCCGCGCGCGCGACGTTCGACGCGCAGCGGGATGAGGTACTGAAGTACTTCGCGCCCGTCGCCGGCACGCCGGGGTTCCCGCGCGCGCTCGCGCGCACGCTGCAGGAGCTGCGTCTGGCCCAGGTCACCGCTGAGCGTCTTGGCCGTCTCCCGCTGGGCGGCACGGATCTGGCCGGACTGCTCGAACGATTCGACGAGCAGTTTACCGAGGCGAACGCGACCGATCGCGCGCGGCTGTTCGAGGCCGCGACGCAGGCGCTGACCCGAGGCGGGAGGCGCGAGGGGCGAGGCGCGGACGAAAACGCAGGAGGCACGGAAATGCCGGGCCTCCTGCTCCTCGACGTGCCGATCGACTCCACGGTCGAATTCGAGCTCATCAAGGCGCTGCTTGGATACGGAGCGCCGAGCCCTGCGCCTCGCGCCTCCCGCCTCGCGCCTCGAGTCCTCGTGACGGTCCCCTTCGGTGACGTGGCGACGCTGCAGAAGTTCGCCACGCTCGGCCTGGAGCCGGAAGTGCTGGAGCAGAAGGGAGACTCCGATCTCGTCGCCCTTCGGCGGTACCTGTTCGCGAAGTCGGAGCCGCCCGAGCGCGCCGCCACCGGCGACGTTCGCTTCTTCTCCGCCCCAGGGGAGGGACGTGAATGCGTCGAGATCGCGCGGCGGATCCTGCAGGAGGCACGCACTGGCGTGCCGCTGGACGAGATCGCGATTTTTCTGCGATCGCCACAGCGATACGTCGGTCTGTTGGAGGCGGCGCTGCGACGGGCGCTGCCCGACGACGAGGGTCGTCCACGCGCGTGGTTCGATCGCGGAACCCTGCGACCCGCCGCCGCCGGGCGTGCGTTCCTCGCCATCCTGGATTGTGCCTGCGAGGGTCTATCGGCGAGGCGATTTGCCGAATACCTGTCGCTGGGTCAGGTGCCGCGACCGACGGAGTCCGCGCAGCCGTCTGCGCTCGTCCTGGCTGACGCGGAAGACTCTCCCGCCTCGGGGCCCTTCCGGTTTCTGACGGTGGCTCTGGATGATGACGCGACGCAAGAGCCGCAGACTGCGGAAGACGCGCCACTCGACGGCGACCCGGTCGAAGGCACCCTTCCGCAACCCTGGAAATGGGAGTCCCTGATTGTGGAGTCGTCGGTCATCGGGGGCGACCCGGCTCGCTGGAAGCGGCGGATGGCCGGGCTCGAACGGAAATATGAGATCCAGCTGGCCGCCGAGTTGACCCAGGACGCGCTGCAGGACTCGCCGAAGGCCCTGCGGATCGATCGCGATCTGCAGAGTCTCCGGCACCTGCGAAGGTTCGCGCTCCCGATTATCGACACGCTGGCGGAGTGGCCGTCGCGGGCCACGTGGGGCGACTGGCTGACGCGTTTCGAGGCCCTGGCGCCCGGCATCCTGCGTCAGCCCGGACGCGATCATGTGCTCAGCGCGCTCGAGCAATTGAATCCGATGGCGGCCATCGGTCCGATCTCGCTCGGCGAGGCGCGCGCGGTGCTCGCCGAGACGCTCCGCAACTTCCAGGCGCGCCCGTCGAAGAGCCGCTACGGCCGCGTGTTCGTCGGCAGCCCGCATCAGGCCCGCGGCCGCACGTTCCGCGTCGTCTTCGTCGCCGGGCTTGCGGAGCGGATGTTCCCGCAGCGTCCGCGCGAGGATCCGATGCTGCTGGATCGGGAGATGCGGGCGCCGCTCGACGCGGGCCTCGCGCAGCAGGAAGACCGCGCGCGGACCGAACGCCTGCTGCTGCGCCTCGCCATCGGCGCGCCGTCGGAGCGCCTCTGGCTGTCGTACCCGCGCCTCGACGTCGGTGAGTCGCGTCCCCGCGTCCCCAGCTTCTACGCGCTCGACGTCATGCGCGCGATCACCGGCCGCATCCCCCAGCCGCACCAGCTCCAGGAATCCGCCGCGGCCGAAGGGGGCGCCGGCCTCGCCTGGCCCGCGCCCGCGGTACCCGCGGATGCGATCGACGACTTCGAGCACGACCTGTCCGTGCTTCGCCAGCTGCTGCAGATCGAGCCGCGTGCCAGCGTCAGGGGGCACGCGCACTATCTGCTGCGCCTGAATGAGTCGCTCAAGCGATCGGTCATCGCGCGCTGGGGCCGCGGGCGCTCGCAGTGGACGCCGTCCGACGGCATTACGCGCGTCACCGGCATCACGAAGGAGGTGCTCGAGACGCAGCGTCTCGGCACGCGCCCCTATTCGCTCTCGGCGCTGCAGAAATACGCCGCGTGCCCGTATCAGTTCCTGCTCTCGGCGATCTACCGGCTCGAACCGCCGCCCGAGATCGAGCCGCTGCAGAAGCTGGATCCGCTGACGCGCGGATCGATCTTCCACGAGGCCCAGGCGCGATTCTTCCGCGCTCTGCGCGACGAGGACCGCCTGCCCGTGGCCCCAACGGACGTGCCCGCCGCGCTGGCCACGCTCGATCGCGTCATCGCGGAGGTGGCCGCCCGGTACGAGGACGATCTGGCCCCCGCCATCGATCGCGTGTGGCGCGACGAGATCGCCGGCATCGCCCGGGACCTGCGTGTCTGGGCCAGGCGGATGGCCGCCGCGGAGTCGCCGTGGGTGCCCGCCTACTTCGAGCTCGCCTTTGGTTTGAAAGACGACGAGAACCAGCGGGATCCGGCAAGCCTGCGCGATCCCGTTCTCGTGGATGGCCGCTTCAAGCTGCGTGGCTCAGTCGACCTGATCGAAGTTCGAGGATCGAGGACCGGGGATCGAGGATCGAAACCGGGATCTTCAAACCTCGAACCTCGAACCTCGAACCTCGCCCTTCGAATCACGGATCACAAGACCGGCAAGAACCGGACGACGTGGAAGACGGTGATTGGCGGTGGATCCATCCTGCAGCCGGTACTCTATAGCCTGGCCATCGAGCAGGCGCTGCAGGCGCCGGTGACGTCGGGGCGTCTCTTTTATTGCACCTCCGCCGGCGGCTTCGTCGAGCACGAGATTCCGATCAACGACACGAACCGGCGGATCGGCCTGGAGGCACTGGAGATCGTCGATCGCGCCATCGAGCTCGGCTTCCTGCCCGCCGCGCCGGCGCCGCGGGCGTGTACGTGGTGTGACTTTCTCCCGGTCTGCGGCCCGGATGAAGAGCGGCGCGTGCGCCACAAATCGCCCGAGAAGCTCGGCGATCTCGACGCGCTGAGGGAGCGGCCGTGACCGACGCGCCCGCGCGTGAGGCCATCGCCGGCGCCCTGGACGACACGCTCGTCGTCGAGGCCGCCGCCGGCACCGGCAAGACGACGGAGCTGGTCAAGCGGATCGTGCGCGTGATCGCGACCGGGCGCGCCGAGGTGCGCGGCATCGTGGCGGTCACCTTTACCGAGAAGGCCGCGGGTGAGCTGAAGCTGCGCCTGCGCCAGGCGCTCGACGTGGCGCGCCGGGAGTCGGGCGGGACCGAGCGCGATGCGTTGAACGACGCGCTGCAGTATCTCGAGGAGGCGCACGTCAGCACCATCCACGGCTTCTGCGCCGAGCTGCTGCGCGAGCGGCCGGTCGAGGCCCGTGTCGATCCCTTGTTCTCGGTGCTCACCGAGTCGCAGGCGGAGCGGTTGTTCGATCAGTCGTTCGGCGCGTGGATCCAGGCGCAGCTGCAGGATCCGCCGGAAGGCGTGCGGCGCGCGCTTCGACGATCGATCTGGCAGGGGTTCGGCGCCGCGGCGCGGGAAGACACCCCGATCGATCGTCTCAGCCGTGCGGCGTGGGACCTCGCCCAGTGGCGCGATTTCGACGGACCGTGGACCCGGCGTCCCTTCGATCGCGACGGAGACGCCGATCGGCTCGTCGAGCAGCTGTCCGGGTTCGCGGCGCTCAGCGAAGGCCCGTCGTACGGCAGAGACACGCTGTATCTCGACACGGCACCGGCCCGGCATCTCGCGGCCGAGATTGCGATCCAGCAGGAGGCGGCGGAAAAGGACTACGACGGCTGGGAAGCGCGCCTCGTGGATCTGTCGCGCGACCGGAACTTCGCGCGGGCTCGCCATGGGCGCGGGCCGGGGTACAGGCCGGGAGTTCCGCGGCAGGGCATCATCGACGCATACGAGGCGTTGAAGCAGCGCCTCGACGCCTTCCGTCTCGACGCCGACGCCGATCTGGCCGCGGCCCTCCAGCACGAGCTCGCCGGCGCCATCGATCAGTACGAGGCGCTCAAGGCCCGCGGCGGGTCGCTCGACTTCCTCGACCTGCTGTTGAAGGCGCGCGATCTCGTGCGCGGCAACGCCGGCGTGCGTCGCGGCTTCCACGAGCGCTTCACGCACATCTTCGTCGACGAGTTCCAGGACACCGACCCGCTGCAGGCGGAAATCCTGCTCCTGCTCGCCTCGTCCGATCCCGAGGAGGACGACTGGCGGCGGGTGACCCCGATTCCCGGGCGCCTGTTCATCGTCGGCGACCCGAAGCAGTCAATCTATCGCTTCCGCCGCGCCGACGTCGGCATCTATCGCGACGTCTGCGAGCGGCTCATTGCCTGCGGCGCGAAGCCGGTGACGCTGACGACGAGCTTCCGCAGCGTGCCCGCGATCCAGGCCTGCGTCAACGCCGCCTTCGCGCCGATCATGGCGGGCGACGCCGCGACGCTGCAGGCGAGCTACGTGCCGCTGTCGCCCCACCGGACCGCGCTCGAGGGACGGCCGTCGGTCGTCGTCCTGCCGGTGCCGGAGCCCTACGGCACCCGGAACATCTCGGCGGTCAGGATCGAGCAGTCGCTGCCGGACGCGGTCGGCGCGTTCATCGACTGGGCGATCGCCGACAGCGGATGGAAGGTGCAGGCGCGCGACTTCTGCATCCTGTTCCGGCGGTTCCTCAGCTTCGGCGACGACATCACGCAGCCCTACCTCCGCGCGCTCGAGGCGCGAGGCGTGCCTCACGTGCTCGTGGGCGGCAAGACGTTCCACAACCGCGAGGAGATCGAAACCATCCGTGCGGCGCTGTCCGCGATCGAGTGGCCCGACGACGAGCTGTCGGTCTTCGCGGCGCTGCGCGGCGCGCTCTTCGCGATCGGCGACGAGGAGCTGCTGGAATGGAAGCACAGGTTCGGCGGATTCCACCCGTTCCGGATCCCGAGGCCCGAGGCGCGAGGCGCGATGCGCGACGAGGCAACCGAGGGCGACAGCCGCGCGTCGCGCCTCGCGCCTCTCGCGTCGGATCTGCGCCATCTCCAGCCCATCGTCGACGCGCTGGACGTGCTGCGGCGGCTGCACCGCCGCCGCAACTATCGCCCGGTGGCCGAGACCGTCCAGGATGTGCTCGACGCGACCCGGGCGCACGTCGGGATCGTGCTCCGCAGCGCCGGCGAGCAGGCGCTCGCCAACGTGCTGCACGTCGCCGAGCTCGCGCGCGAGTACGAGACGTCCGGCGGACTGTCCTTCCGCGGCTTTGTCGACGAGCTCCGCGCCGCCGCCGAGAACGCGCAGGCGGCCGAGGCGCCGATCCTCGAGGAGGCCAGCGACGGCGTCCGCATCATGACCGTCCACAAAGCCAAGGGGCTCGAGTTCCCAATCGTGATCCTCGCGGACGTGACGTGCAAGCTGGCGCGCGCCGAGGCGGGGCGCTGGCTCGATCCAGTGCACAACGTCTGCGCGCTGAAGATCGGCGGCTGGTCACCGATCGATTTGATCCTGCACGACGCCGAGGAGTCGGCGCGCGACAAGGCCGAGTCGCACCGCCTGACCTACGTCGCCGCGACGCGCGCCAGGGACGTGCTCGTGGTGCCGGCGATCGGCGACGGCCCGTACGACGGCGGCTGGCTGGATCCGCTGATGCCGGCGATCTATCCGGCGGAGGCCGAGCGCCGCGCGCCGCAGCCCGCGCGCGGCGTGCCACTGTTCAAGTCGAAGGACACCGTGCTCGTCCGCCCCGACGGCGACCCCGCGTCGCCGAAGACCGTGGCGCCCGGCACCTTCGTGTTCGGGGATCGAGGGTCGAGGACCGAGGATCGACGCTCAAGCACCGATCCTCGATCCTTGGGCCTCGATCCTCGTGAGTACCACGTCACCTGGTGGGATCCGCGGGCCCTCCGCCTTGGCGCGGAGTCGACGTTCGGCCTGCGCCGCGACGACCTCATCGTCAAGGACGGCGACATGTTCGCGGTCGAAGATCGGCTCGCGGACTACGAGACGTGGCGCGCCGCGCGCGCCGAAGCGATCGCGGCCGCGTCGCGCCCGGCCGTCCGCTTCATGACCGCCACGGCCTGGGCAGCCGAGGCCGCGAGCTCGGGCATCGACTCGGCGCTGCTCGATGATGCCCGGCCGATCACGATCGTCGAGATCCCTGGCGCCGCGAATCGGCCCCGCGGGCCGCGCTTTGGCACGCTCGTCCACGCCGTCCTCGCGACGGTGCCGCTGGACGCACGCGACGATCTCGTCGAGCGGACCGCGGCGACCCACGGCCGCCTGCTGCGCGAGGTCACGGCCGAGGAAGTGCGGGCGGCCGTCGCGGTCGTGAGCGCCGTCCTGCGCCACGAGCTCGTCGCCCGCGCGCGCGCGTCCACCTCGGTCAAGCGCGAGACACCCGTCTCCTGGGTGCGGAAGGACGGCACGCTGATCGAAGGCGTGCTCGACCTGGCGTTTGAGGAAGGATCGGAGACCATCGTCGTGGACTTCAAGACCGACCACGAGCTGGCGGCCGGCGAGACGCGCTACCGCGCGCAGCTGCTGCAGTACGTCCACGCCGTCTCCCGCGCGACGGGGCGCCCGGCCTCCGGCGTGCTGTTCCGGGTCTAGTGACCGCCACTGGACTGCGTTAGACTTCTCTCTCGATTTGTCGGATACAACATGATTGGGCAGCAATTCGGCCACTACGAGGTCGAGCGCCGCCTGGGCTCCGGCGGTGTGGGCGAGGTGTACCTCGCCCGGGACCTGCGCCTGGATCGGCGCGTGGCCATCAAGATCCTGTCCGAGCGCCGGGTCACGGACGAGCGCGCCCGGACGCGCTTCCGCCGCGAGGCGCAGGCGCTCTCGCGCCTCAACCATCCGAACATCGCGACCATCTTCGACTTCGATCAGCAGGACGGACGCGATTTCCTCGTCATGGAATACATCGAGGGGTCGTCGCTCCGTGACATCCCGGTCGGCGGCCTGCCGCCGGCAGACGTGGTCCGGCTCGGCACGCAGCTCGCCGAGGCGCTCGTCGCGGCGCACGGGGCCGGGGTCGTGCACCTCGATCTGAAGCCGGGCAACCTGATGCTGACCGCCGACGGCCGGCTCAAGGTCCTGGACTTCGGGATTGCGCGGCTGCACGCGCCCGATCTCGCGTCCACGGGGATCGATGGGCAGGAGACGAGCACCGACGGGGAGGAGACGGGCACGGCAGCCAACGCGGCCGGCACGCCTCCCTACATGGCCCCGGAACAGGTCGCCGCCGGCCCGGTCGATCGGCGCACGGACATCTACGCCGCGGGCGCGACGTTGTACGAGCTCGCCACCGGACGTCGCGTCTTCGACAAGCCCCGCGGGATCGGGCTGTACGA
>WNFM01224205.1_pt2 | contig 12204 bp, 11 predicted proteins | sample 5400271 | NCBI WGS metagenome assembly WNFM01 (sample SAMN13153352, study PRJNA577476) | soil metagenome | isolation source: 60 cm saprolite on Douglas fir-dominated hillslope | place: USA:California | collected 2013-09-17 | reverse complement strand
GGGGCGGAGAACTACTACCAGCACGCTGAACATTATTTCAGATCGATGTCCTCGGACCGAGGAACGACATAGGAGACTTCGCCGCGGTGCCCGCCTGGAAGATTGTTATGCTTGGCAGCGATATCGGCAAGAACCTTTGCAGTTTGGTCGTGTCTCAGCACGACCGTCTTTCTCATCTCACGCCGCCCGGCTATGCTCAGCGTTGCCGTTGCGGTGTTTCTTGAGGGACTGATGGCAAGCAAACGAGCTAGACGCACTAAACGCCGCACCTGGTCAAAGGCAGACGTGCGAGAGCTGAAGGCGCACTCTCGAAGCAAGTCGCCGGTAAAGAAGATTGCAGAAGCCATGAAGCGGACGGTCCGGGCGCTTCGGCAAAAGGCGCTCAGCCTCGGGTTGCCGCTAGGCCATCGCCGGTGAGCCCCGGGGCTTAAGGTCTTCGTCCTCGGCGACGATTACTGTGCTGATTAACGCACGACGATCGGCTATATTGACGAGTTGGACTTGCCGCTCGCAGACTGCGTATGGAAGACGCCCGGTTCATTGCGCAGGACCGTGGAGGACAGATGATGAAAGCGTATCTGTGGCCAGTAGATGGGACACCGCCCCCGACGACACGATCTAGGTGGCGGCGGTTCGTTGAGCGCCATCTCCCGAGTGCAGTGATCTACTTGATGGTCGCGACACTTATGGCCATCGTCCTCTACCCTCACATGGTTATAACGGTTCCCAGCGGCGATGTCGGAGTCCTGTGGAAACGCTTTGGCGGCGGCACCGTGCTCGACCCGCGGCGGTTGAAGAATGAAGGTTTCAATCTCATTTTGCCCTGGAATGAAGTGTTTCTCTACGACCTGAGACTGCAATCCTTTACGGAGTCCTACAACGCCATCTCCAGCGACGGCGTGAGCCTGACTGCAGCAGTCAATGTCCGGTTTCGGCTGCAGCGCGATGCGGTCCCCGTGCTCCACCAAGCGATCGGGCCAAATTACAAGCAAGTGCTGGTGCAGCCGGGGATCGGCAGTCTGACACGCGAGGTCATGGCTCAATACACTGCCGAACAGGTCTATTCGACGGCACGCCAGGAAATTCAGGATAAAATCCGCAGCCTTGCGGAGGACAGGTTATCCGAGAAGATGATGGAGCATGAAGGCGAGGAAGAGTCGTACCGCGTCTCGCTGAAGGATACCATCATCCTCTACGACATACTTGTGGCCGGCATTGAGCTGCCCGCGGCCATAGTCGCCGCCATCAATCGCAAGACCGAGCAATACTACATCGCGGAGGAATATAAGTTTCGCGTCGAGCGCGAAAAACGAGAGTCGGAACGCAAGAAGATCGAGGGAGAAGGCATACGCGATTTTCAACAGACCGTCAGCCAGGGCATCTCGGAATCCTACCTGCGTTGGCGCGGCATTGAGGCGACGCTTCAGCTTTCGCAATCCACGAATTCGAAGGTGGTCGTCATCGGCAGCGGCAAAGACGGCTTGCCGATCATCCTTGGCAATGTGGATACGCCGGCGCCGCCTTCCGCGGGAAACACGCCGCCGACCGGGAACGACACGATCAACAAGGAAAGGACCACGGCTGCCAGTCCGACAGTGCCGTTGGAGAAAACGCCTGCTGCCGGATTAGCGACACCGGCCGAAAAGATACCGCCTGCCAGTTCGAGTACTCCGTCTGCCGGTACTCCGGAGGGATCGCGCTCGTTTTGGCCGCTCAGTCTCTCTGATATCGGGACCTATCTTTTCCGGATCGTACGTCCGACGGAGCCGAAGACAGAGGCTCGCTCAAGGTAGCCGTCCGAGAGACCGGTCGCAGAGCGTGCCCCCGCGACGGCGCGCATGACCTGCAGGATCGTTTCATAACGTTGTTCCGATACGGTCAATGTAAAAAATGGAATGACTAGGCCGTTAGGGCAGGTTGGCTTTTGATCGGCTTCTGTTTGCGGGTATCAACGCACAGCCAGTTCCTCTACCTGCCCTAAGGGCCTAATCATTAAAAAAAGGCCGCTTCGCGCACAGGGGCGCGAAGCGATTTCTTGGGGCACACACACAGCTCCGATCGACTACTTCGAGGCAGACTTCGCCACGGCTTCTTTGTCACGCTTCATCACCTCGAGCCCACACGCTTTGGCGAATGAGCGATCCGACGTGCTGATGGTACGATCGCCGACCTTCTGCACGAACTTGATGACGATATCGTCATAGTCACGGTCGTCCTTCTCCGCCACCCCGCACGCATTTCCGCAAAATTCCGAAAACTTTTTTTGAGCAGCCATGCGCACGCCTTCGACCGCGACCGTTCCGCTCCAGCAGCTGCCTCGAGCTTCACGGGTCCTTCCGCTGGCGAAATGCATCGCGGGGGGCAGCCGCGTGAGGGGCCGCCAGAGACGCGCCATGAAAGTTAGCCTTGACTCCTTGACACCTTGACACGAGAAACCTTGACACTTGGGCCGAGCTCAAAGGCGACGTCGGTCGCTGGCCGGCGGTGCAATCGCGCAACCGACGCGGATGCTCCCAGAGCAGCAGTCCCGCCGCGCGCCCCCCGGCTCTGGCACCGCCACTAATTCTTCACGAACTTCTTCAGGGTCTGTTTGTTGGTAAATCCGCCGAACACGTTGCCGTCTTTGTCGGCCGCGACGCCTTCCGGCATGTTTGGCTTTGGCTCTTCCTCGGTGATGAAGGCCGTGACCTTACCATCCTTGACGCGGCCGATCCGGATGCCCTGCCGGAATGGCACATTGAATTTCTCGCCCGACTGGGAATCGGCCACGTAGAGGATATCGTTGTGGTCGATGTAGAGGCCACTTGGCCGGCCGAACTGCCGCCATTCGGCAAGAATTTTGCCATCCTGATCGAAGATCTGGATGCGGTCGTTTGAACGGTCACCGACGAACAGCCTCCCGCTCGAGTCCATGGCGAGAGCATGGGGCACGTCGAATTCGCCTTGTCCCTTGCCCGCTTTGCCCCAGGCCTTGATGAATTTTCCGTCCTTCGAGAACTTCACGATACGCGCGTTCGTCTTCTCGCCATGTCCGTCGGCGACGAAGATGTCGCCATTAGGCGCGACCAGGACATCGGACGGCACATTGAAGGTGTCGGGCCCATCGCCCGCGACCCCAGGCTTGCCCAACGTCATCAGCACCTTTCCATCCGCACTGAACTTGATGACTGTGTGACCCTTGCCGTTGCCGCCTCTGCCGTCGGTCACCCAGACGTTGCCGTCCCGGTCCGCAAACAGACCGTGCGGCCAGTTGATCATGTCGGCGCCGAAGCTCGTCACCAACTTACCAGAGGCGTCGAATTTCTGGATTGGCGCGATGTTCGAGCCCTCGCAGGTCTTTGCGCCGCAGCGATCGTAGATCCAGACGCTAGTGCCATCTCGATCGATGTCGACTCCGATCGCCTGTCCCCACACGCGGCCTTCGGGAAGCTTCGCCCAATTCTCTACCACGCGGTAGGGATTGGGTGCGGCATTGGGATCCTCGGCATTGGCCCGCCCTGCCGAGATGGCGATCGCCGCGACGACGGCGACGCCAAGCATTAATCTCACGCGATCACGCATGTCACTCCTCCCTTTGCAATTGATCCGTTTATGTCCACTTCAGGCGCTGCACTATCGCGCGGCCCATCACCCAGTCCTTGTCGCTCTCACTGAGGAAGCTCAGCTCTTCCGTGAAATGGCTGATGCGCTGGCGATAGCTCGCCTTGGCGTACGAATTCGTAAGATCGGTGCCCCAATAGCTGCGCTGCGGGCCGTAGGCGTCGAACACGCGTTTCAGGTGTACGGTAACGTCGCGGAACGGATAGGGCTCGCGCGAAATGCCGGGTGAGGCCGACACCTTGACGCTGACGTTGGGGTACTTTGCGAGCGCGACGGTCTGCCCGATCGCTTCCTCGACCTTGTTGCCCTTCACCATGGCTGCCGTCAGGCCCATGTGGTCGAGGATCAATATGAGCTGTGGGTGCTGCTCCGCAATGGGGCCGAGCAGCGCGACGCGGCCCGGCGTGAAACACATAACGGGAAGCTCGGCCTTTTCGGCCGCTGTCCAGAACCAGTTCGCCGTGCCGTCCGTGAGCCAGGGTATCGTCTGCGCGTTGTTGAAGGTCACACGCACTCCCAGCATCCCCTGCTGCTCCTTCCATTTCGGAAGTAGATCGGCCGACTTGGGGTCCTGCAGCGGGATGCGGCCCATGACGCGGAAACGGGTGGGATAGCGCTTCACCGCCTCGAGCGCGTAATCGTTCCGGTCGCCAGGCCAGGACGGCGGGACGATCACCGCGCGATCCATGCCAGCCTCGTCCATCATCGGCACTAGCCGCTCGATGGTGAAAGGCTCCGGCAACTGGGGCTGGAGCCCGGGAACCCATTTCCAGTCCGGCGACTCTGCCTTCCACAGATGGACCTGCGCATCGACGATCAGGCGCCGGTTGGCCTGAGCGGCGGCCTTGTGCGGGCCTTGCGTCGCCAGGGCCGCGCCTGCGCCAAGCATACTCGTGACAAAGCCGCGTCGAGTCGGCATGGATCGATCCTCCCTCAGGTTCGCTGCGACGGCGTTCATTCAGCGACGCCACCTTGCCAACCGATTGTGCGATTTTCCGACCCCCGGCCACAACAGCATTAAATGGGAGGACGGCCTTGAAATGACGTAAGAGGCCGCCCTTCAGGGCGGCCTCGGTCTGTGAGCGGATAGGGCGGCGATGAACTATTATGGATTCACGTCCTCAGACTGCATGTCGGATTTCGGTCCAAAAGCGGCCGCCGCGGCATACCGCCTACGCCCTCCCAGCACGTCGGGGAGGGTGCAAGCGCGCATAAAGGACCACGCTCGATTCATCCCGCGGAGCATCTGGACTTCGCCTCTCCCCCGCGCAAGACTTTCCGAAAAAGCTGCTCCCAGGGAGGCTCCAATGACGATGCTCCGGATGCTTCCGGCCTTTCTGGCCGCTGCCTTCGCGCTCGCTATCGGCCCAGCGCGGGCTGAGATGAAGAGCCAGTGGCTCGAGTACAGTCACGGCGAAACCAAGCTCAAAGCCTATATGGTCTACGAGGACCAAGTGGCCGGCAGGCGTCCTGCCGTGCTGATGATCCATGCGCGCGAGGGCATCACGCCGAAGACTCTGCGGCTCGCCGAGACCTGGGCCAAGCTCGGCTACGTGTCGTTCGCAGCCGATATATTCGGCTACGGCCAAGGCGTGCTGCCGAAGGACGTCGCGGAAATGCAGGCACAGACCGCGATCTACACCAAAGACCGCGCGCTGATGCGTGCGCGGACTCAGGCGGGGTTCGATGCACTCGTCAAGAACCCGATGGTCGACGCGTCCAAGGTCGCGCTCATCGGCTATTGCTTCGGCGGCGCGGTGGGCGTCGAGTTCGGCGCAACGGGCGCGCCGCTCGTTGCAAATATCGCGATCCACGGTTCGTTCCGCGACCATGAGGCAGGATGGGCGAAGAACGCCAAGGGCATGTACCTGATCCTGCACGGCGCCGAGGACGAGGGCTATCCGCTCACGACGGTCGACCGCGTGATCCAGGAGCTGCGCGCGTCCAAGGTCCCCTTCCAGTTGGAGGTCTACAGCGGTACTGGTCACGGCTTCTCCACCCCGAAGAACAAGGCAGAGGAGCGCGCCAACGCGCAGTCGATCGCCTCGACCACGCGAACGCTCAAGGAGCTTTTCGGTATCTGATCGCGGCGGTCAGGCCTGTGAAGCGATCCCGTCACCTCACGAACGGGGATCGCTTGTTCTTCCTGAGCAGATTAATTGCCGGACGTGAGAATCTCCAGTAATCGATTGATCGCCGACGACTGACTTCTGAAACCTGCTACTTCGACGCCTTCTGCAGGTAAGCGATCAGATCGCCGCGGTCGGCCGCGTTCGGCATGCCGGCATACGGCATGCGATTGGCGGGCACCGTCGCCTGTGAATCGGCGATGAACGTGTCGAGGGTTCCCTCTGTCCAGATGATGCCGCTGCGCTTGAGCGCCGGCGAGTAGCGGTAATCGTCGAGCTCGCCGGCCTTGCGGCCGAAGATGCCGTAGAGGGTCGGCCCCACGCCGTTTACGCCGCGCTCGATCGAGTGGCACGCCGCGCAGTCCTCGTAGAGCTTTTCGCCACGTGCGGCATCGCCGCCGGCCCGCGCCGCGCCGGCTGCGGTCACCAGCGCCACCGTCCATAGGAGCATTCTTCCGCGCATCGCGAGGTCCGTCATCATGCCGGCACCAGCGGCCCGGGATTTTTGACGTAGCGGTTCTTGATCGCGTCGGCGGTCCAGTAGGCGAGCGCGCCCACCGGCCCGGTCGGGTTGTATGACGCATTGTGCGCAAACACGTTCGCGCCGACGGCGAACAGGTTATGGCAATCCCAGCTCTGCAGGTACTTGTTGAGCGCGCTGTCGCGCGGATTGGTGCCCATGATGGTGCCGCCAGTATTGTGCGTGCTCTGATACGGCACAACCGTCCAGGGTAAGGTGCGGGCGGTGGCCTGGTTCAACCTGGTGGGGTTCATGGACTTGGCGATATCGTTGATGACCTGCGCGGCGTGTTGTCCCATCTTGTGCTCATTCGCCTTGTAATCGAAAGTCATCCGCATCAAGGGTTGGCCGAACGCGTTGCGATAGGTCGGGTCGAGATCGTAGTAGTTGTAGCGGTTCGCCATGACGCTGCCGCTGGCGTTGATGTTCATGGCGGTTTGGTACCATTTCGCCGTTGCCGCTTTCCAAGCTTTGCCCCACTGCGGCGTGCCGCTGGGCACCGGCCGGTAGCCGATAGGCAGTGCGGTATTGAAGCCAGCGCCAATGTTGTACCCGCCGACGAAGCCGTGCGGGCCGCGATCGAAATCCCAGTTGATGTTGAAGTCGTCGATGGTGGTGTTCGACCCGCCCGCGCTCATGAACGGGTTGAAGTGCCGGCCTTCGAAGAAGAGGGTGGCGCCGGCGCCGGTTTGGTAGCAGTAGCTCTTGCCGATGACGCCGGTCTGCGCGACCGGGTCGTAGGGCTGGCCGATCCCCGAAAGCAGCATCAGGTGCACGTTGTTGATGGCATAGGCGCAGAGCAGGACCATTCCCGCTGGCTGCTCGAACTCCTCGCCGTTGAGCACGTTGGTGTAGGTCACCCCGGTCACGCGCTTGCCGTCCGAATCCTTGAGCACCTTCGTCACCCACGCATGCGTGCGCAACTCGAAGTTCGGATTGCGCATCGCAATCGGGATCACGGTGATATGCGGGCTGCCTTTCGCGTTGGCCTCGCAGCCGAAGCGCTGGCAGTAGCCGCAATATTGGCAGCCGCCGAACTTCGATCCATCCGGATTGGTGTAGGCGCGTGACGCGTTCGCGGCCGGTCGTGGAAACGGATGATAACCGTTGTTGTTGGCGGCTGCGGTGAACATTTCGCTCGCCAGGATCGGCGTGAGCGCAGGCAGCGGATATTCACGCTCGCGCGGCGCTTCGAACGGATTGCCGCCCGGCTGGATTTGCCCGCGAATGTTGCCCGCCTTGCCTGAAACCGCCGCCGTGTATTCGAACTTGTCGTAATACGGCTCGAGCTCGGCGTAGGTGATACCCCAATCCTGTATCGTCATGTCGGTCGGAATGAAGTTCTTGCCGTAGCGCTCCTCGTAGAGCGTGCGCACCCTGAACTCCATGTCGGTCCAGCGCCAGGTGTGACCGCTCCAGTGCACGCCCGAGCCGCCGACGACCTCGCCGGGCAAGAACGAGCCGAGCCGTCGCATGGGCAGCGCTTCCTGCGAGGGGTTGTTGCGGATCGTGAGCGTGTCCCGCGCGGTGTTTTGCATGAGGTCGTGGCGCACCACGAAGCGCAACTCGTCGCGGACGATAGGCACCGCATAGTCCTTGTCGGTTGAGCGCATGGTGCCGCGCTCGAGCGCGACCACCTTCAACCCGGCCTCGGCCAATTCCTTGGCGAGGATGCCGCCGGTCCAGCCCAGACCGACGATGACCGCGTCGACTTCCTTCATTTTCGTGGCCATGTCGTCCTCCCTCAGCTCATGTCCGCGATGCTGATGGGATCGGCGGGGAATTTCTTGTCGCGAAACTTCTCGACGTTCTCCCGATGCACCGCGATCGCGCCGGGGAAGCCGATCAGCCGCCAGCCCGCCTTGTTGCGATTGCCGCCGTAGATCGGGTCCGAGAACATGCCTTCCATCACCGTCTGGTAGACGGTGGTCCAAAACACGCGCACCGGCAGCCCGTTGTCGAAGCTCACCTTGCCGGTGGACAGTCCGACGAGCACCTCCTCCCGTTGCTGCTCGTCGAGGCGGTCGAACGGTTTGCCATAGGCTTTGCGGCAATGCGTGTTCGTCGCTTCGATCCCGGCGCGATAGAGCTGCGCGGGCGTAAGTGGCAATTGGTAGCCCTGGCTCGGCACGCCAAGCTTCCACGGTCCCTGCATGTAGAGGCGTTCGCCCTTGCCCCAGCCGCCGGCGAGCGCGCGGTCGATGTAGATGTTGATGCCGAGTTCGGTGCCCTTGGGGGAGAGCTCGTCGGCCGGCACCATGTGATCGACCAGCGCTTCGACGAAAGCCGCCTCGTCGAGATTCAAGAACGAATAACCTGGCGTAGCGGGTGCGGCTGGGGCCTGCTGCGCTTGCGCGCTTTGCGGCAGATTGGCGGCAGCGACGCTGCCGGCGACGGCCCCCTTCAAGAAGTCACGCCGCCCAAAATTCTGATCCTTCATATGCGCCTCCCTTGTCTCCGGTCTTTGACACCACGATGGCTGGAAGCGCAGCATCAGGGTCAGGAGAGTCAACGACGGGATCCGACATTCCCCAGATGACTCCGAAACTGGCGTAAATATTCGCGTTTTTGCGGCCTTCCTGCAAGACAGAAGCGAGGTTCGGCGGCTCCGTCACCTCGGACGGCCTGAACGGTGGTTAGACAAGTCAGCAAGAGTGGAAAGATTCTCATATGCCGCGAGCCACTGCGTCTCGAAGCGGCCCATCTGGCTCGAGGGTCGGTCTAACTGTTATCCCTGGACGAGGCGGTCGCAATTATTCATACCCCGAAGATCTTAGCGTAGCGCGCCTTGATCTCCTCGGTCTGCGCGAGCACCGCGACGGGATCGGCTCGCAACAACTTGACTGCGGAGAGCGACGTTCGTCCTGGCCGCTCCTTAACGAGCGCATGAAATGAGAGATGTGCAAAGGCATCGACAAACAATTGCTGCGCCTCGACGCTGAATAAGAAGCTCTGGAACAGGCGCGCGGCATTCGAGTTTGGCGCGCTGCGGAACACCCCGCTCGGAACAGGGATCAGTGGTGAGCCTTCGGCTGCGTGGACGACCTCTACCGGCTGACCCTGATCCTTGAGCAACACCAGGCTGTAGTCGTTACCATCGGCCATGACCGCGCGCTCGCCGATCGCCACCTTTTTCGGCGGATCAGCGGCCGATTGGACTTGCATGACTTTCTGTTGCGCGAGCTTTTCGAAATATGGCCAGCCGAGTTCGCGCACCAGGAGGAACGTCGTAGTCAGGATCGCGCCGCTATAGCCCGGGTGGCCCTTTACGAGCTTGCCCCGCCACGTGGGGTCGAGCAGGTCGGCATAGCTCTTCGGAGCATCCTCGCGAGCGACGAGATTCGTGTTGTAGCCGATAACTTCGAGCCAAGCGCACAGGGTCGCGTGCATCCCGCTTGGATCCACGTGTTCCGGCGGAAAATACTTGGTGACGTCCTCCGGAACGTAGGGTGCAACCCAATCCTTGCTTTTCCAGTCGAGGAAGTGGGCTGGGTCCGTACTGCAAACGACATCGACCGCATAGATGCGGCTTGCCTGTTCCTGGCCGATGCGCTGAAAAATCCGTTCCGCGCCCGAGCGCTCAACGCGCACGGCAATGCCGGGGTATTTCGCCTCGAATGCCTTGCCGAGTCGTTCCGAGGTTGGAAGCTCGAGCGCCGTGTAGAAAGAAATCTTGCCTTCCTTGCGGGCGGCTTCGATAAGCGCCGGAGTGACTGCACTCGGTTCCGCCGTGGCGGCTTTAAGGGGTTCCGCGAAGACGACGCCAGCGGCCATCGCCGCAGACGCTTTAAGCACATCGCGTCTGGAATGCGTCGGGTTTCGCATGGCTCGCACCTGCATTGACGTATCTTTGTCTGTCAGGCCCGGTCAGACTTGGTGGGAACTGACGCGAGCCTTTGAACTCATCTTGCAACGTCTCGACGCGTTTGCGGTCTCTGAACCGACATGGGGATGCGGATTCGCGGAATAATCGATTGAATGCCTTCGCGGTGTTGATCCCGTCTACTCCACCTTGACGTTTGCGGCCTGGATGATCGGTGTCCAGCGCGCGATCTCGCTCTTGACTAGTGCGAGAAACGGCTCCGGACCGCGCTTGGGCTTGTCGGGAATGTCGCAGCCGAGAACGAGCAGGCGCTTCCGCGTGACGTCGTCGTCGAGCGCCTTGTCCAGCGCGTTCGCGAGCGTGTCAATGATCGGCTTCGGCGTCGCTTTGGGCGCGAACAGGCCGTTCCAGGCGGATACCTGGAATTCGGGCAACCCGGCTTCGACGGTCGTGGGTACGCTCGCCAGCGCCGGATTCCGCTCGGCCGCCGCGATCGCATAGATCTTGATCTGGCCAGACTCGAGATGCGTGCCGCCGGTGATGATATCGGCGCACATGTAGTCGACTTGACCGGCCACCAAGGCATTCATGGCCGGAGCACCGCCGTTAAAGGGCACGAGCGTCGGATTCGCGCCCACGACCGAATTGAGCAGCAGGCAGGTGGTGAAGAAGATCGAGCCGACGCCGGCATGGGCCTGGTTGAGCGTGCTGGCGTTCGCCTTCAGGTAGGCGACGAATTCCTTGAGGTCCTTTGGTGGGAAGTCCTTCCTTGCTGCGATCACCAAGGGAAACGCAGTGACCAATCCGATCGGCTCGAAATCCGTATCGGGCTTGTATGCGAGGTTCGGATAGAGCGCGACAGAGGCGGCGTGCGTCCCCATCTGACCCATCAGGATAGTGTAACCGTCCGGATCGGCGCGCATCGCCCGGATCGAGCCGGTGGTGCCGCCGGCGCCCGAGACGTTCTGCACGATGATCTGCTGACCGAGGGTGCGCGACATGTGGTCCGCGGCGATGCGGGCGGCGACGTCGGTGCTCCCGCCAGGTGGGAACGGTACGATGAGCGTGATCGTGCGAGCCGGATAGGCTTGTGCCCTCGCGATCCAGGAGAAGACCGGGAGCGCGGCAGAGCCCGCCGCCAAATGCAGGAATTGTCTACGCGGAAATTTCATGGCGTTTTCCTCTGAAATGCCGACAACGCCCAGTGTGGACGGTCATGCTACACGATCTGTCCGAGTACGCGGAAGGCACATTGAAGAGCACTTGATGTCGCCTGTTGGCACGAAGCTGCAGTTGGAGGCGAAAACAAATGAGGACCGTTTTTGGAATGAACCGGACGTTGGCGCGTGTCATTGGTTCGCAGTGGCCTGACGCATTCGCGGGTCCTTCCTGCCGCTGAAAAGCAACGCGGGGGGCAGCCGCGCGCGCGAGGGTGACAGCCGCCTAGTTCAAAAAATTAGGTTGACACCGCGCCGATGTTAACCCGTCAACCCCGTCCTGGTTAACACCGCACAGGAATCAAAAACCGTGTACTCGGCGGCGCCGAAGGGACACGCCCGACGGGCGCCTAAATCACGTCTGCTCTTGGGCCCATTCCGGACATGGGCGAACGACCTGCTTAGGCGGTTCCGGTCGCAATTGACCCGAACCGAACGTAGGCCGAATCGAAATCCCGCAGCGCAGCGGTCTCATGTGCTATCCTTTCGGTCGGACGCACAGGAGACGGCCGCGAGGCCACCTCGATTCAGAACGATTAAGGTCTGACCCAAGGACTTACCTGTCGACTTGCGGCAGGGTCAGCGTGCGTAAACCGACCGGCGGCGACAACGCCACCTGCAAAATCGGCGAGATATCCGTCGCGCCGGGTGGGGGGTCGGTCGCGAAACTCCCTGCCACACGCCGCCAATGAGCATGATGAACTCGCGCCTCCTCATTCGATCACCTCGTCGGCGAGCGCGAGCAGTGTCGGTGGGATTTCGAGGCCGAGCGTTTTCGCGGTCTTTAAGTTGATGACCAACTCGAACTTGGTAGCCTGCATCACCGGCAGGTCGGCGGGGTTTTCGCCTTTGAGAACGCGACCCGTGTAGATTCCTACCTGGCGATACATATCCGTCAGGCTGTTTCCGTAACTT
>WNFM01340270.1_pt7 | contig 12205 bp, 14 predicted proteins | sample 5400271 | NCBI WGS metagenome assembly WNFM01 (sample SAMN13153352, study PRJNA577476) | soil metagenome | isolation source: 60 cm saprolite on Douglas fir-dominated hillslope | place: USA:California | collected 2013-09-17 | reverse complement strand
GGCGCTTTGCCGACCTGGCCATATAGCGGCGGCTGGGGATATTATCCAAGCGGTGGTATTGGTGGCCTATTGGTCATTTTGCTCGTTCTGGCATTGCTCGGCGTCATCTAAGCTACACGGGCAAGGCATCGCCGGTTTCGCCAACGTGAACAGCCGCTGTGCATCGCCGGGCATGACCTGTTAATGGTTTTCGATGTTCCGAGAATCACGTCGGATGATCTCATTGAAGCTGGCTAGCTGAGCCTCGACTTGCTGATAGATGATTGCGATGTCGCAAGGCGCGCCGATCTCTTTTGCGCATAAGAGTGCTATTGCATCTTCCACACGTCGAACGCTCCAGATATGGAATTGACCGGCGGCAACACTGTCAACAACCTCCGGCTCGAGGACGAGATCATGTGCATTGGCTGCCGGAATGATAACGCCTGCTTGTCGTCCGATTTGGCGATCAGCGCTTGTTGCCCTGAAGAAACCTTCCACTTTCTCAATCACATCGCCGACGGCTTGGACATCGCCATGTTGGTTGAAGGATCCAGTCACGGCGATATCTTGCCGGATCGGCTCTTGAGCAAGTGCCGATAAGATGGCGACCAGTTCGGCAATCGAGGCACTATCACCGTCAACGCCGCCGTAATTTTGTTCGAATGTCAAAGAGCAGTCGAAGGAGAGAGCGTGAATGCGACCAAAGCGACCTCGCAAATAGCCTTCCACGACCAGAACACCTTTTTGCTGGCTCTTGCCGCCCAAATCGACGATACGCTCGATATTGAGAATCCCCCTGCGACCAATGGAGGCGCGGGCGGTGACACGACTAGGTCGACCGAAGGCTTGATCACCAAGATCCCGGATCGTCAAGGCATTGATTTGACCAATGGCCGATCCATGCGTTGAGATGGCGACATATCCACGGCGCAGATTATCGAGGAATCTTTCTTCAGCTCGGCCATTGCGGCGGCGCCGTGCCAACCATGCGGATCGCAGGATTTGAGAGGTGATGCAATTGAAGGGTTGAGACAATCGCTGCGCTTCACGCAAAAGATCTTCAAAGGCCTCGATTCGAGCGGTCAGTTGGTCGCGGCGTCCAGCCCATCGCGCTCCCAGTCCGACGAGGAACGTGATTGCCGCCTCGTCGCAGCTCGCACCTAGGTCCTGAGTATTTTTTTTAAGCAACTGAGCGAACGTCGCCAGATTGGTCGGCGTCGCCGGCATATCGGGGTCAATTTCCGCCTTTATCTTAAAATAGGTCCGAAATTCTGCATCCAATGAAAAGAAGCGATAATAGACTTCTGGTGATCCGACAATGACGATCTTGGCGTTCAGCGGTATAGGCTGGGGGCGCGGCGCACCTATCGTCGGCATAGAGCCGGAGCGGTGCAATTCTTCGATACGTATCGATCCATCGCGCAGACCCGCTTTAAGAAAACGCCAGGCTGTTTCGTCGCTAGCAAGCGCTTCTGCACGCAAAACCAAGATGCCGCCATTGGCCCGATGGAGAGCACCTGGTCTGATCAGCGTATGATCGGTTTCAGATCCATCCTCGCCGTGCTTATATTCGATATAGCCGAAAAGATTCTCATAGGTAGGATTCGGCTCCAGAATGACCAGCGGACCTGTCGTGTCTGTTTGATCGATGAATAGATTGGCGTGATAGCGGGCGGGAACTTGATCGTCATTGCTACGAAGCGTCCGGATCAAGGGGCGGATACTTTCCAAAAGATCTGTATTCAGATCATCAATCCAGTTCCGCAAATCCGGATAGTGCTGGAAGGGCTCAATAAATGACGGAGACTCCAACGCAATAATACCAGCCAAAATCCCCCGATCGAGATCGACGATCGCGCTATCCAGCGTGGCCATTCGCTTTCCCGCCTCATGTTCAAAAGCGGTTAAATCGCTCTCGATTTGTCGACGCTTGTCATCATTTGGTGTTCCATTGGTTCGATCAACGAGGCGTAACTTTTCGCCATCACGCGCAAGGCTGAAGCCTGCGTCTTGTGCCACTTCCTCTAGGTGATCTCGCTGCCGAGCTAAGTCTGTATCTGTGGCGCGACGCAGTGCTTCGGTTCGATCCCGATGCCCATCGCTATTGATCTCAGCGGACATCATTGCCCAAATGCGCCGCAGATAATGCTCCAGATGCTCTTTGAAACGCCGCCCTTCGCCTGGCGCCAGGCTAAAGGCATAGGGTTCCCGCTCCATCCAAAAGTTGGTGAGGTAGAGCCAGTCAAGTCGTTTGAGGTGAGGCAAGTCTTGGCGGGACCGCAAATAATCGATTGTCGTGGACATGCGCCCGCAGCGATCCTCCCCAAGAACGAATGCATTGAAACCTGGGCCGCCGATAGAAAGAGCAAGATCAAGCGCATCACGGGCCCGAGCATGACTGCTGAGCTTAAACGTATCGGCCGTGCCCACGCCAATTTCGGGTTGCGGAAACGCAATATCCGCCGCTGCCAACTCGACGATCTCTATAGCTTCATCGCGAAACCCGGTCTTTGATGCCATCATGGCCTCAATCAGAGGGCCTGCAGCAGGCCGCCATTTCAGGTGGACGAGGGGATCTCGTTTATCGTTCAAGCTTGGTCACGTGCTGCCTTCGAGCAGATCGAGTAATTGTCGGTCTTCCTCGAGATCCAACCGGCTCCGGCCTCGCAACACCCGATCCTCTTCCAAGATTTGCTTCGGACTTGCACGGGCTTGCGATACGCGGCTTCTGATTGTACCAAGCCGACAACCATATATCTCGGCAGCCTGTTCAGAAGAAAGACCACTCGCGCCTTTCATGGTAGTAATGATGCCGCAAGATTGTAAAGATCCAAGCGCGGAAATTTGTAGCTGGCGTAAAATGTTCCTAGGCTGCCAGGGCCTTAACGACGACCTCATGAGCGAGATCATCGGCCAGGTTGAGTTTATGGGTGAGTGTGCGAGCGAATACCCGAAACTGGCAATGACTCGATCAGTACCGTCCGAAGCTCGAACTCATCTATGTCTGCCTAAGAACTCATCTGTGATTGCGCGCTCTTCTTTCCCTTGGGGTGGGCCAACCTAATTTTCCCGGGACCTGGCGGAACCTCTGCACCTGAACACGACTGTGCTGGTTATCGCGTCATTGAACGAGACCTGAAGGAGGTTAACGTGGTTAAGGCATTTCCGACCGCTCCCGCGATTTGTGTGGCACTCGCTTTAGCAGCCTGCGCCTCGGAGGGAACCACGCGTAACACGTCACATCTTGATGTAACTGCAACACCAAATGTTAATCCTTGCTCGCACGAATCCCCGGAACTGCAAGTATATGGCACTCCCCATGGAGCAACCTATTATCGCGTCCGTTTGAAAGATCTCAGTGATCCCGAGGGGAAGCATGGCGAGGCGGAAGTAGCAGTCAACCCAGATGGCATCATTCCCGCGGGTACACTCAAGGATGAGGCCGCAGTACCTTGCCCAGCTACCGGCCATTCTTATGAGTATGAGGTACGTGCAGTAGATAACCTCGGCCATGTACTGGGATCGGGCGGGTATACTATCACGATGTAGCGGCCACGATGTAACAGCCACAGGCCGGGCTCGTCCATCCTAGGCGCGGCATGTCAAAGGGCATAGCGAGGAAAATCAGATCGATATCTTACCGCCATTTACCCGCGTTGCACTCGGCGGCCAAATCCCTCTGGTTTGACGACCCGGAGAGGGATCTGCGGCGGCCATTTCCGTACTTAAACGGCTTTAGTCCGGTTCTCGGCAGATCGCAAAATCAGATACAGCAATGCTTCAATTAATCCATCGGGGCGAAGTGGTTTTTTCAGCATAGGCGCCAGTGGAAATCGCGCAGCCATTGCTGGGGGAAGGTCTTGGCCGCTATAGAAAAGAAACGGGATACCCCGCTCTCGTAGTTGCTGGGCAACTGGTTCGGACGTGCCTGGACCAATCCTGACATCCAGTACGGCGGCGGTGATGTCTTCTTTCGCCGCTATTTTCATTGCTTCGTCCACAGTAGAACAGGACCATATAACGGCGGCCCCAGCTTCTCGGACCGACATTTCAACATCCAACACGATGAGGAGTTCATCATCGACGGCCAGGATCTTTGCGTCTGTTAAAGGTGAGTCTCCACTCAATCCGATACCTCGCCATGATTCGATTCTGTCAGTGGTACCTCTATTCTACATTCAACACCTTGTGGTAGAAAATCATGCATAACGGTGGCCGTCGGTAAACCCTTTTCGATCAGAGTGCTGCCAAAACCTCGTTGGTCCGGCATTGTAACGGTCGGGCCACCCAATTCTTTCCAGATAACCAACAGGCGTCGCTCATTGTTCCTTTCGGAAACCTCCCAATTCAAGGTTACGGTACCCTGCTTCGTCGACAATGCGCCGTACTTGGCAGCATTTGTCGCCAATTCATGCAGGATGAGGCCAAAAGGCGTCGCCATCTCCGGCGGCAATGTCACACTTTCCCCGCTGATATGAATGGGCTCCCGCTCTCCGCCGAAATAGGCTTTCAACTGATTTCGAGCAAGTGCACCCAATTCAGCACCTTTCCAAAGGGTGTCGACCAACAGATTGTGAGCGCCCGACAGGGACAGAAGACGTCCTTCGAAGCGTTCTAAAAAATCTTCATTGGATTTTGCCGTGCGCCATGTTTGGCGGACCATGGCTTGGACAACTGTGAGTGTATTTTTGACCCGGTGTGATAGCTCTCTCAGGAGCAGTTGCTGGCGTCTGTCCCAACGCTTGCGATCGGTGATATCGCGGGTGCTTTCTAGAACGAGACGCCTGCTACCGATTGTAGCCAGTTCAATCTGGCTCTCAACAGTAAGAAAGTGTCCATCCTTCGCCCGATGTATGAGCTCGCCGCTCCAGGTTCCGTTCGTTAACAAGCTGGCTCTCAGAGCTTGGAACGACGAGCCTGGAACCGATGTTTGAAGTAGTACCTCCTTCTCCCGGCCAAGCGCCTCATGTCGAGAATAGCCATATAGTTCTTCGCTTCCGCGATTCCACTGAACAATTCCGTCATCAAAGTCCCAAACAAAAATCGGCGCGCGCGACAGTTCGACAAGTCTCATTTCTTGCCGTAGCTGTTCCTGGCTGGTTAAGAGAGCGTCTTCAGCCTTGCGACGCCCGGTAATATCAACGAACGTAACGACGACCCCATCAATTTTGTCTTCCACGGTGCGATAAGGCCGCATGCGTACCAGGTAAAATCCACCTGCTAGACTTTCGACTTCCTTCTCCAAAGGTGCCAAGTCCGCGATCACCGCACGGGCGTGATTTGCCATATCGTCATAATGGAGCTGATGGGTGAAATCCGTAATCGATCGACCTTCATCGCTTTCCGTAATATTGAAGAGATCGGCGATCCTCGGCGTAAAGCGCTTGATCCGGAGCGATGGATCCAGGAATAGCGTTCCGACATCGGTCGCTGCCATAAAATTCTGTAAATCGCTATGGGATTGAGATACCGTTTCGAGTTTCAGTTTGAGTTCACTGTTGACTGTTTGCAGTTCCTCGTTGATCGATTGCAATTCCTCTTTGCTTGTCTCCAATTCTTCCGAGGTCGATCGATATTCCTCATTGATCGATTGCAGTTCCTCATTGGCCGCCCGAAGTTCTTCGGTTACTGCGGCCGACTCCTCCCGCGTTGCGCGGAGACGGCTCTGTGTGGTCCTCAGCTCCTCCTGCAGCCGTTGAACCCCGTCGCCGATCGGAGCTCTCTCCGTCAACTGCTGCATGACGCCCTGTTCGGTGCCTTCGGCACCGCTCTCCATGAATAGAACGAGTGCATAGCGTGCCGGATTTTCATCTTGCGAAACCGGTTTGACATAGAGGGAGACGTGGCATGAAGTCGGTCCAAACTGAACTGGAATCGGTGCGCAGAATGTTCCTTGATTGTGCTCGAAGGCCTTGTGCAATGCCGTGCTCAAATCAAATCGAAGCTCTTGACGAACGAGCTCCGTTGCATCGGTCGTAACAGGCCCGCCAGATGACAACAGATAACGGCCTGCGCTATCGGAGAGATGGATTGCGCGATGAGCCTCGTCAATCAGCATGCTCGGCGGAGCGATCTTTTCCAACATTTGCCGATGAAGTGCGCCGTCACCGGCGCTCCCCCCCGGTGCCGCCGAGCGATTGACACCGGCACTTCGGTCACTCATTCGTTATCGCCGACATTTGCTGTTGCCTGATAGATTCGAGCATCTCTATCAATGAGGTGAAATAATCCGCTTAGTTGTTCGGCATTTTCCGACGAACCCAGAAAGAGATACCCGCCTGGATTCAGTGCATAATGAAATGTGCTGCAGATCTGCCGCTGCAAGTCTCGATCAAGATAGATGAGAAGATTGCGACATGAAATCATGTCAAGCTTCGAAAATGGCGGGTCACGAAGGAGACTATGATTGGCGAACAAAACCGTGTCGCGGAGTTCCCGGCGAACTCGATAATGATCACCTTCCCGCAAGAAGAATCGGCGGAGCCTGTCTTCTGTTAGATCAGCCTCGATCGCTGCGGGGAAGCACCCTTCCCGAGCGGTGGCAAGCGTACCGGCGTCGAGATCCGATCCGAACACCTGTATTTCAGGTCGAATATCCTGCCTTGTTGATTCTTCCAAGAGCAGCATGCCAATCGTATAGGCCTCTTCGCCGGTGGCGCAACCAGGAACCCAGACACGGATGCCGCCACCTGTTTCTCTACCTTCGAAGAGCCGTGGGATGACGGATTTCGACAGGGCATCAAAGGTACTTGGATCGCGGAAGAACGTGGTGACGGAGATCAAAAAGTCATGAAACAGCGATTGTGCCTCTTCGACATTATCGCGGAGATAGCCGTAATAGTCGGTCAACGAATCCTTTCGAGATACCTGTGCTCTCCGGGCGATACGGCGTAAGATGGTCGCTCTCTTGTACTGCGAAAAATCGTGCCCGGTCCGCATGCGAACATGAGCGAGGATACGTCGCAGAGTATCCTCGGCATCGAGTTGATTCGATGACGGCAGAGCGTGGCGACGATTCCGCAGAAGCTCGACGAGGCGTTCGGCAAGATCGCGAACTGGCAAGATGAAATCTGCAACTTCCGCCGCAATGGCGCTCCGCGGCATGGATGCATATTCCGCCTCGCGGGGATCTTGCACAAGGACGATCCCGCCCGCTTCCTTGACCGCCTTGACTCCCAAGGTGCCATCTGCCCCAGCCCCCGTCAGAATGATGGCGTACCCGTCAACATGTTGTTCTGCCAGTGACCTAAAGAAATAGTCGATCGGTGCTCGTTGGCCGCGTGGCTTATTGAAAGGAAGGGCAGCGATCTGATGATCGGCGATTCGTAGTTCTCGATTGGGCGAAATCACATATACGTGATTGGGCTGCAATTGGGCCAGCTCACCGACGTGGGTAACCGGCATTGACGTGCGGCCAGCGAGGATTGTTGGAAGTTCGCTTCGGAAATCGGGATCGAGGTGGACGATGACGACGAAGGCGGCACCGGTATCGGCGGGAAGCGCCTCGAAGAACCTCTGAAGTGCCTGCACGCCACCTGCGGAAGCACCGATGCCGACAATTAGTGGATCGGTTAATAGTGGATCGGTTAACTGCTCCACACTTCTCCTCCCAGATACCAGGTAGGGGATATTGACCGCCAGCAGCCGCATTAATCTTTCAAATATCTTGGCACGGAGGCGGTGAGCTTGCCCTCTAACTGATCGGGCACCTTACTGCCTCGATATCATCTCGTCAAAAGAAGTAGAGATTACCTGTGTTGGCCAGAAGAAGAGGAACAAATAGGTGACTCTGTTGTTGTCCTCGCATTCTTCCTCAAAATCGAATGCAAATGCCTAACGAAATCGAATTGAAATTTGATGTTGCCCCAGGGGCTCTTCGGCAGCTCGAAGCCTCGCCCTTGTTTCGCAAGCGCGAAGGAGAATCGGCTGGGTACGTAAAGCTCGTGTCGGTGTATTTTGATACGAACAAATACAAGCTCCGCGATGAAGGGATTTCACTTCGGGTCCGTTATGCGCAGGGAAAAATTTTCCAAACGATCAAGACGGGTAGGTTGACCGCGCCAGTGATCCGCCAAGAGTGGGAGGTGGAAATCGACGGTGACATACCCGATTTGGCGCAAGTGCAAGGCACTCCCCTAGAGCTGCTTGCTACAACGAAGCTTAAGAGAAAGCTCAGGCCCATCTTCGAAACAAATGTAAGGCGCCGCGCGGTTTTGAGGGAGATGAACGGCGCCTTAATTGAATTAACCGTTGATCGAGGGCGGATTACGACTGGGAACCATTCGAAATCCATTTATGAGGTCGAGCTCGAACTAAAGGCAGGCGAGGTATCGGATCTCATCGACGTCGCCAGCCAGCTAATTGGGACGCTTCCTGCCCGCTACAATGCAGGGTCGAAAGCAGAGCTTGGCTATGCACTCGCCGAGAATCGACTGGTCGAAGCTGTTCATCGAGAGCCCATTGACCTAGACAGGGATGCGACGGTGGGTGACAGCTTTGAAGCCATCGGCCTTTCCTGTTTGCGCCATTTTGTCCGCAATGAGGGTGCTGTTCTTAAGGGCGATGCGGAGGGCGTGCATCAAATGCGTGTCGGCCTCCGTCGCCTGCGCACGGCGATCTCCCTTTTCAAGGATATTTTGCAAGACACCGAAACCTCGGAGCGAAAAGGGCAATTGAAGTGGCTTACCGATGAATTCGGATCCGCGCGCAATTACGACGTATTCGTGAAGGCAAGTTCTGCGGCATTGCAAGCGCCACCGCCGCGGAAACAAGCGATAGACGATCTCAAATCAATTCTGGATGGACGCCGCGCCAATCATTTCAATGAGGCAAAAAAGATCGTGGCGAGCGACCATTACCAGAAAATCGTCTTCTGGACAGTGGCGTGGCTACTAGGGGGCGTGTGGAAGACTAGTTCGGATGAGCTGCAGAAAATTCGCCGAGAACAGTGCGTCCGAGACTTCGCATGCCGGATCCTTACGAAAAGAACGAGGAACATCGGCAAGCGGATCAAGAGACTTCAAACGCTTAGCCCACAGCAACGCCATAAGCTACGCATTGCAATCAAGAAATTGCGCTACGCGACAGAATTTTTTGCAAGCCTTTTCCCAACGAGCCGGACTAAGCGAAAGGGCTTCGTCAATGTACTCGAACATCTACAGGAGGTTCTTGGCAAGATCAACGACATCGGTGTCCACACTCAGCTTGCCACAGATGTGATCCGGGCGAAGGGTACCGATCGCGAGATGACGTTTGCCTTGGGGCGGATGACCGGCGTCGAGGACTCTGAGATCAGCTCTTTGATGGCGGCGGCCTCCAAGGCCGGCACGCGGCTTCTTAAGCTTACGCCCTTTTGGAAATAGAATCACGGGACGTCTAAATTTCCGGCTCATCCGCCATGAAAATGCGGATATGCCTTTTTCTTATGGTGGACAGGGAACCTTTGGTAGCTGAGCGGATTCTAGACCAGAGACTGACTGCTTCTTGAAATTTCGGGCTGAATGAGTAAAGGAGGCAACATGGCAGCTTCTGAGAAGCCGACTCTCACTGTTGACCAATTTGAAGAGCTAATTTTCCAGAAAATGAAGCAGGTGCCGGGTATGGAGATGCTAGCTTATGTGCGTGCCCGTCGCGTAATGCGGGCTGGGAAGATCGAGTGGATCACCACATTTGGATTGCCGAATCCGGGAAGCGCCTATGACGCATTCATCGGTGCTGCGGCAAGTGTCCAGCACGATTTCGAATTGCCTCCGCCACATTCCTGACCACGACGTCATTCGCCATGTGTTGGTGGCGTTTTTTTTAGCGAAAATAAGAATAGCGAGCCATTCGAGGGTCCGGAGATGAAACAGATCAATAAACACCATATTCGTACTCTTTCTTTAGGACGTTCGATGCCAGCCATTAATGATAGCCCTGTTCAATTAAGTGATGAAGCCTATTACGATGCTGAAACGAATGTGTTTCATGTTCCGCTAATTGGTCACAAGACATTTGCGGCACTCTTGATTGCGCGGGATGCGCCACTGCCGCTGACTCATTTGTCCGTCGACGCGCATAATCACACCACGCGCCTCGGTGTGAATCTGCATCAACATCTGGAGCAAGAGGTTAGGGCTGCTATCGACCGTGGCGCGTATCGCGTTGCCACGGGAATCGCTCTCGTCACACATAGTGAGAGCTTTGGGAGCTATTTTTGACATCGTCTCGCGAATTTCGGGCCGGTGATTTTCGGGCGCGATAGACTGCGAACAAGTGGTGTAGGGGTGGCCAGCGCGCAGAAGAGTCGCCACGTATTGTGGGCGGTAGACCGGTAGGTTGCATCTTTATCCGGCGATATGGCGACGACAATGTTCAAATCGGATCAGTAGAGACCGAGGGAGCGGATATTTCCCCCCGGAGGTTAGCCGCGTTATTCGCTGATCAAGCTTGCGGCGCTCGCTCAAGAAAAAAGCTCTTCAGCGCGGAACGAGCGACAGGAAGTTCGATTGAATCTTGACCGGCCCCGAAGACCATTCGTTGATAAGCGAGGGCAGGTGAATTGAAAGCAGCAGAAATAGGAAGGAGAGATTGGTGACACAAGAAAAGCATGGAGTCGGTTCGATGGATGAAAGCCAACAACACTCCGCTGCGCGCAAAGGCGGAAAAAGAAGCGGTGGAAATCTCAAGAACGATCCGCAGCGCGCCTCAGAAGCGCGCCTCAGAAGCCGGCGCCAAAGGCGGCCATGAAAGTGATGGTAACTTTGCGCATGACCGCGATCGTGCGTCGGAGGCAGGTCGCAAGGGCGGCCAGTCCTAGCCGTGGGTGTAAAATTATGTAAGCTGCGGGAGCTAAGCTCCCGCAGCCGTTCTTCCTGGTGCATCTACGACTCTCGGTTTGTGTGAGTGATATCCTTCTTTTCCATCTGGATAGGAGGAGCGAATGAGGGAATTTCGAGGTGCAGTTTATGCTGTGGTCATCTTTCTGAGCTTGGGAAAATGGGCCGCCGCAGATTGCGAGACGAACATTAAGCAACTAGAAAATCTACTTTCCAGATCGGAACCCGGAACGGGCGCAATGGCCGACGTTCCAGGGACAAGAGTGACCTCTCCAATAGATGGTCAACAGAAAGACCAAGAAGGGTCGGCAGGGACACAATCCAACGATACGAAGAAATCACAGCCTATGAATTCGAGTGCGGCACAATCGCATTTGTCCCGTGCTCGTGAACTCGAGGCGGCGGGAAACGAGGCGGAATGCGAAAACGAAGTTACGAAGGCGCGGGTGGCGTTTGGAGCACAGTGAAGGACCTACCAGCCTATGATCAATAGGTGATCAACGGTACCCAGGAGGAGCGTGATTTAATCACGCATCGCGAAGGGAATCTTATTCATGCGAGCAGGATCCGTCATCTCCTCAACGTTTTTGATTGGTACATTTGTCCTCGGATGTATTGTTTCTGGTGTCGCGGCATGGGCATCTGAGCAGACATTCAACTTGTCCATCCCTCCGGGCTTTTTTGTTTATCTGTCTTTGGGGGGCGGCTGTGCCGTTACGCTCGCAGCGAGTTTAATTCGGATCATGTTCTTTAGCAGCAATAGCGGATATGACGAGAAGGTTGGCAGGGCGGGTCGGGCGCATGAACATCGCAAATGATGAAACGGCCGATCTAGATCGGGGCAGCGAGACCGGTCTGTCTGCGGCCTTGGTCACGGAGGCCAGGCGACAAGTGAAACCCGCAAGATGTCGGGAACACGCGCAGGGGCGCTCCGGTGACGGCCAGCGACGTGTGGGCGTGGTCCGGTAAAACATAATTCTGCTTGATCCGGCTGAGGCAAATACTCTAGCTCAATGAATTTATAAAGAGCGCGCAGATGAGAACCGTGACGGGAACTTCCAATATCCAGAGCAGAAAATTCCATATTCTTTGTGCCATTTTCTCTCTCCGTACGTCGTCAAATAAGCTTCTCAGCCAATCGACGGAGGAACAACTGGCATCGAATGTATTGGTTCGCTCTATCACCACGAGTTGATTTCAGGAAAGTGCGCGAAATTACTGTCGGGGAATTTTACAGGGGGAGTTCCTGACGACCGGGGTCTGTAGGGATGCTCTCGAGAGGGGAGGGGGATTTAATTTTTATGAAGAACCACATCAGCACGCGAGTGACATGGACAAGGGTATTAACCTCTGTCTGACCGCTGAACGCTACTGGTTAAATCTCCTTGGATTTTAACTTCTTTACT
>WNFM01240651.1_pt2 | contig 12205 bp, 17 predicted proteins | sample 5400271 | NCBI WGS metagenome assembly WNFM01 (sample SAMN13153352, study PRJNA577476) | soil metagenome | isolation source: 60 cm saprolite on Douglas fir-dominated hillslope | place: USA:California | collected 2013-09-17 | reverse complement strand
GTCTCCTGGTACGTGGCACCAATCGTCGGCGCGGGAGACAACAACGGCCCGCTCTATCCCACCCTCTTCGACCTGCTCGGTTTTGCCCTCGCCGCCTGGACACTGGCTGCCTTCGCGATCGGGGTCCTCGCCGGCGTCATCATCCGCCGGGTCATCCCCGCGATGGTCGCCACGATCGCCGTCTGGGCTGCGCTCGCCTTCGCAACCGGAGTGTACCTGCGAGCGTATTACGAGGCGGCCGTGGTCACCAGCAACCCAAACATCCCTACTGGCGCATGGGTGATCAGTCAGGGGTGGTTCAAGGGCGGTAACCCGGCGAGCCTGGACCTGATAACCAGATCCTTGCCCCGATCGATGTCCGGGCCCTCACCCCTGAGCTGTTCCAACCCGGCCCCTCCACCTCGGCCAACTTCGGCGACCCCGTGCAATACCTCATTCAGCACCGTCTCACGCAATTGACGACCTACCAGCCGGCCAGCCGATTCTGCACATTCCAATGGATCGAGGGCGGGTGGCTTCTCGCGCTGTCCCTGGTCCTGATCGCGGCGACCCTCTGGCTAGTCCGCCGGCGGGCGACCTGAATCGCACCCGTTCCAGCACGCCCTCCGGACTAATCACCGACCTTGATGAATCCGGTCCTGACCCTGCTAAGCCAGGGCAGCGCAGCCTGCCCCGACTTTTCTTAAGGTGTACCGACTGCCGACCATCCCAGGCTGCCGACAGCTCGGGCTAGTCGTCCATTTCTGATCATCCCCAGGCGGTTCGGATGCGTCCGGGTGGGCTGCGGTGGAGTCGAACCACCTACCTTCGGGTCGTTTGTGGGACGTTCTCTGGGTTCCAGCGCTCTCGCTCCAGCACCACGATCGGGATCTGCCGCGGAGTGTGACCCTGCGCCGCCGGGAACCCGGCCATGCCATCCGCCAGCTGACGGTAGAGCAGGTCCCGCTCCAGGCCGCGAGCGACCCGTGCCCGGGCCGCGAACATAGGACGTCCAGGCAGCTCAACCTGGACTCGCGGGTTAGTAACGAGGTTGTGGTACCAGCTCGGAGCCGTCGGCGCCCCGTAGTTGCTCGCCGCCACGACGAAGGCTTCGCCCGTGTGGACGTAGGCCAGCGGAGCGGTACGCGGCTCTCCCGTCCGGGCGCCGATCGTCGTCAGCTTCAGGAGGTCGATGCCGGCACCTGCGAACCGATCAGCTCCCGAACGCGGGGCACAACCCTGGTCCCGTAGAGCTCGATGCTTCTAAGCAGCGACTCCTGGGTCATGCCCGGCATTCCGTACTTGAGGTCGAACCGGCTGGCGCCCAGCATCGGCATGAACCGCGCCATTTTGAGCGCCACCGTCTCGGGCGATCCCACATAGAGAGCCCCGCCCGGACCCACCTCGCGCTCGTAGAAGTCTTCTGTCGGCACCGGGAAACCGCGCGACGGACCCAGCCGGGTGATGATCTCGCGGTAGTGTGGCCAGAACTCCTCCTGGGCCTGCGAGTCGGTTTCGGCGACGTGGCCCGGGGAGTGGATCCCAGTCGGTCGCGGCGGCTGCTCCAGCTTCGCCAAGGCCTGACGGAAGAGCTCGGAGAAGGGTGCGAAGCGGGCCGGTGAGCCGCCGATGATGGCCAGCATCAGAGAGAAACCATGGCGGGCGGCGCGGATCACCGACTGCGGACTGCCGCCGACGCCAATCCAGACCGGCAGCGTCCCCGACTCGATGTGGGGCACCACGTCCTGCCCGACCAGCGCGGCGCGCGTACGCCCGTTCCAGGTGACCGGTCCGCCCTTCACCAGCTCGGCGAAGAGTGCGGTCTTCTCCTCGAACAGCTCCTCGTAGTCCGCGAGGTCGTAACCGAAGAGGGGGAACGACTCGATGCTGGAGCCGCGGCCGAGGATCACCTCGGCGCGCCCAATGGAGATGGCGTTCAGGGTCGAGAAGCGCTGGAAGACGCGGACAGGATCGTCGGAGCTGAGTACGGTGACGGCGGAACCGAGGTGTATACGCGAGGTCCGACTCGCGATCGCGGCCAACACGACGTCGGCGGCCGGCATGGGGAATTCATCGGTGTGGTGCTCGCCGATGCCGAAGAAGTCGAGGCCGACCTGCTCCGCTAGCACGCCTTGCTCGACGACGTTGCGAATTGTCTTGGCATGCGAGACCGCACGACCATCCTCGTGGTTGAGATCGCCGAACGTGTCGAGGCCGAACGTCAGCGGAAAACCAGGCTCGCTGCTCATGCTGCCATCACTCCCAAAGCTTCCTCAAACCCTGCGCGGCTCAGGGGGCGGCCGAAAACGGGACCGTCCGGTTCGAGGACACGGCCGGCCGGGAGGCTTCCCAGCCGGATCGGGTCGAACCCAATGCCCTCGATAAGGTTGGCGACCAGCTCGACCGCCGCCGAATCGTCGCCGGCCACCGCCAGCGCTCGCCGGTCGGGAGAGGCGGCCGGCCGGCTCTCCTCGTCGAGCTGGTGGTAGCCAAGGTGGTTTAAGGTCTTGACCACCCTCGAACGGCTGAGGCGTTGTGCGACGATCTCGGTGCTGCCGAGGGCCACGCCTTCGAATGAACCCAGGCGGCCGTTGACCGCCGGCCAGTAATTCATCATGTCGACCACGACCTTGCCGGCGAGCAGCTCGGGGTCGAGGCCCTCGAACTGATCGAGCGGGATGGCCAAGACCACGATGGCCGCCTCAGCCACCGCATCGGTTGCCCAGCGTGCCTCTGCGCCGGGCGCGAGCACCTGGATCGTGAGCGCGATCTCCTCCGGATCGCCGGATGCTGCGATGGCGATCTCGAAGCCTGCCGCAGCCGCGAGACGGGCCACCACCGTGCCCACGTGCCCAGCCCCCAGAACGGCGATCCTCACTCCGTCCCCCTCCGATCGCCGACCCGCTGCCAGACTGCCGGAGCCGCCATGCGGGCGAAGGTCTCGAGCTGGCCTGCGGCGGAGCCGCTTAGCCAGAAGATGTAAGTGTCGAACCCGAGCTCGACGGTCCAGTCGGGGAGCGCCTCGCCGGCCTGGTCCGCCGCGCGCGCCGGCCGGCGATTCTCCTCGGTCAGGTCGACCGAGGGAATCAAGCTCACTCCGAAGCTGAACGGGTGCCGATCGTCTGTCATGCTGGTTGCAACTGCAACTAGAGCCCCTCTCATTCCGATTGCAATTGCAACTACATGGCTGAGACCGACCCGTCCGCCATGCTGGCGGCGATCATCCGCCAGGAGATGCCCAACTCGAGTGCTGTCGCCGCGTGGACGGCGCTGCTGCGCGCGTACGCCACCTTGATGCGCGCCCTCGACTCGGGCCTCCGGACCAGGACCGGCTCGGGGCTCAACGACTTCGACGTCCTGGCAACGCTGGGTAGCGCGGGAGGCACGCTGCGGATGGCCGATCTCGCCGAGCGCGCCTACAGCTCTCGGTCGGGCATGACCCGGCGGATCGACCGGTTCGAGGAGGAGGGCCTGGTGGCCAGGGTCCAGACCGACCAGGACGGGCGCGGCGTGGTGGTGACGCTGACCGAAGCAGGTGCCAGGCGCATGACTGAACTGGCGGCGGCGCACCTTCGGGAGGTGCGGAATCTCTTTGCCGATCGCCTGGATACCTCGGAGCTCGCAGCCCTCGAGGCCCTGCTCAAGAAGGTCACCGTTGAGACGTCGTTCGGATAGACACCTTGCCTTAGGTTGCTCGCTCGGTAGCCGTTATCGAGATCAAGGTGCGCCTGACATCCCGCACTGACTGGGGGGTCAATAGTGATCACCGGCTTCCATATCTCCTGCCGACCCCCGTTGCGGGGACGCCATCCCTGCGTGTTGAGCCAGGTCAGGGCGGCCTGCCCCGTATTTCCTTAAGGTGTACCGGCGGCGCCTGAGAAGGAAATTCGAATCTCCGCCCCTCCGCCACACGCTGCGACGCCGGCGTCAGCCCGCCGCGGGGCTTGCCGCGCCGTCCGAGATTGCGTTAAGCGTCGCCAGGAACTCCTCCCAGGTGCGGTGGCCGACCGCCTGGTCAGGGGCCAGGTTCGCACCCGCTCGGATGGCGGCGGCGGCCCCGCCTCCCACCGGGATGTTGACGATCCAGCGGCGCTTTCCGACTGCCGCCAGGTAAGAGCGGAGCAGGTATTCAGCGTCATGGATCTTTGGTCCTGCCAGGTCCGGAACCTGGCCGGCGGGAGGCCCGAGGGTGAGGTCTGCGAGACGTGCCGCAACCTCGTCGGCGTCGATCGGTTGGAAGCGGACCCCGGAGGGCATCGGGACAACCGGCAGGCTCGACATTCCCCGCACCATCACGAGGATGAACCCGTCGTAGAACTGCGCGGCACGCAGGTTGGTCCACGGCAGGCCCGACTCCTCGATCACAACCTCGACCGCGCGCTGTGCAGCGAAGTAGGCGAACATCGAGCGGTCCATCACCGTCTTCACAGGTATGCGGTCTGCGCCGACTACCGATATGTTCAGGATGTGGCTAACGCCTGCGCGTTGGGCGGCCAACACGAGATTCCGGGCCTGAGCGGTATCGTCCTTGATCCGGCCGGTGCCGGCGCAGTGCACCACGATCTCAGCACCGTCGACGGCAGCGGCTACACCCTCGTCTTTCGTGAGGTCTCCCGATACGTACTCGATGCCCTCGGTCGAGTCGTGGTGGCTCCGGCTGAGCACGCGGACGTTCCGGCCCGCGGCACGCAGGTGTGGCAGCACGCGGTGGCCCAGTCCACCGGTACCGCCGGTCACGAGAATCAAGCCGTTCGTGCTCATGGTCGTCGCTCCTTTGTCACATTCGTTTAACTCGAGGTGTCTCTACAGCGATGACACCTGAGATGGCGGAGATGTGACCTATGCCTGAAAAGGACGTTCTGGCCGAACGCTTCGAGGAACATCGCGGTAGGCTCCGAGGGGTCGCGTACCGGCTGCTCGGGTCGATGGCCGAAGCCGAAGACGCTGTGCAGGAGACCTGGATTCGCGTGAGCCGCGCCGACGCGAGCGAAGTCGACAACCTGGGCGGGTGGCTAACCACCATCGTCGCGCGCGTCGCGCTGAACATGTTGCGGGCGCGCAATACCCGTCGCGAGGAGTCCTACGAGGGCCACCTGCCGGACCCCGTCGTGATCCTCGACGGCGAGCTGCAACCAGAGGAGGAGGCGCTGATGGCCGATTCCGTCGGACTCGCTCTGCTCGTGGTCCTCGACTCACTCGGTCCCGCCGAGCGGCTGGCGTTCGTTCTGCACGATGTGTTTCAGCTGCCATTCGAGGAGATCGCGCCGATGGTTGGGCGCACTCCGGCGGCGGCGCGCCAGCTGGCGAGCCGCGCGCGGCGGCGCGTGCAGGGCGCGCACGTGCCCACACCGGACCCCGACCGCGCCCGCCAACGTGCGGTGGTCGACGCTTTCTTCACCGCAGCCCGGGGTGGGGATCTGCAGACCCTGATGTCGCTGCTGGATCCCGAGGTCGTGCTGAGGTCGGACTTCGGCGCCAGGCACCCCGATCGCTCGGGTGTAATTCGCGGCGCGGCCTCCGTGGCGAGCTCCTCGGTGTCCGGCGCCGCAATACCCGGGTCCCGCTTGATTCCCGCCATGGTCAACGGGGCGGTGGGCGCGGTAGTGGTCGTGGGCGACCGGCCGTTCGTGGTGATGGGGTTTGTGGTGGCGGCGTCGGGCAGGATCGTGGAAATCGACGCGATCGCCGACGCGTCGCGAATCAGGCGGATCGCGGCGCCGGTCCTGGAGCGCGGCGGCGGGTAGGTAGGCCGGCGCGAGTCCGGCGCGGCCGCCCCAAGCTCCCTCTATCCCGGCTCGACCTCGAAATCGCCGAGCTGAAGCGCGAGATTTCCGTCATCGTCGAGGCGAGCGGAACCAACCTGACGGCGATCACCGGGATCAGCACCTTGGGTGCGGCGCGGATCCTGGGCGAGGTCGGCGATGTTCGCCGGTTCCCTACGCAGAACCACTTCGCGTCCGCCACAGGAACTGCTCCGATCCCTGCTTCGTCTGGGAGCGTGCGGCGGCACCGCCTTAATCGCGGCGGCAACCGCCGCCTGAATCGTGCGATCCACACCATCGCTTTGGTCCAGGCTCAGATTGATCCCCGGTAGCTGTCATTTAGCTGTCAGCGGCTAGAACGTCAGAGTCCGAATGCTGAGCCGTCGTGGGGGCATGAGGGCCAATCGGTAGTCCCTATTTTGTAGCTACATTTGTGGTATGCTCTCCGGTATGAAGGCTGAACAACGGAAGGTCGTCCGCCTCAATCGCTCGGGAGGCTCCCGATCGGTCACGGTCCCCAAGACATGGCTGCGCCGCATCGGTCTGGACGACGATAGCGAGCGGGCGGAGTTGGTTCTGACCGAGGACAAGATCACCATCGAACCGTTGGTCGCCGAACCCCAGTCGATCGAGGAGGACCCTGCCTTCGGTCAGTTCATGAACTTCATGCTGCAATCGGCTCTTCTTCACCCGGAGACTCTGGTCAATGCCGCCGACGTCTTCGCCGAGGACGAGGACCTGGTACCGAAGAGGAAGCACGCCGAAACGGGCGCCTGATCTAGGCCCTCACGATGTCGCCGGCCGATTCTGAAAAGACCTTCCATGGGTGGACGGTCCTCTTCTCCGATCCACTCCTATCAGCCTACGGCGACCTCAGCGCGAAGGCGCGGAAGTTGAAGCACGAACTCCCCGAAGAGGAGTATGGGCGGCACCCGGACGTGAAGCTCTTTCTCACCGTGCGTGAGCTGACGCGAGACATCATCCCGAGCGATCCTCACCACGCCGGCTACCGGCTCCATGGTGACCTCTCAAAATTCCGGCGAACCAAGGGTCGAGGCCTCCCAGGCCGATACAGACTCTTCTGGGTCTTCAGTGAGCAGTTGAAGGTGATCATCTTCCTGTACCTGAACGACATCCGATCGCTTCGAAAGGAGGGTGATCGGAGCGATCCCTACCGAGTCTTTTCCGGGATGGTGGGCCGCGGCGAGATCGGTACCGACTTCGAAGAGAACTACCGGCGCTGGCAGACGGTACGGCGCTCAAGCACTTGAATTCCGACCCTGAAGAGATCGCTGAACTCAAGGCCAGGCTGACGGAGGCCAGCGCGATGATTAGCGCCCTTCAAGCGGAGAACGAGGGTCTGCGAACGCTCCTGGATGCGGGACCACCCCAGCTAACGCCGCCACCAGAGGAACGTCGGACAAGTCGCCCAGCGGCCGTCGGCGGAGTTAGCGCGCATTCGCCTGAGGTGGCCAAGATCGCACTCTTCCGAAGCCTCTTTCGGGGACGCGACGATGTATTCGCCTATCGATGGGAAGGCCGCGAAGGGAAATCGGGTTATTCGCCTGGGTTGCGACTTGGCGCAAGGAGGCAAAAGGGTCAACGACCCGACCCAGAGACCCTCCTTCCGGTCGATGACGAGGTCGTACAGAGCCATCTCCTCGGCCGCCGCGTCGTTGGCGTTTACCCGCTGCTTGCGGACGAGACATGCTGGTTCTTGGCGATCGACTTCGACAAGTCGACCTGGCAATCCGATGTAGCTGAGGTGATGCGCTCCTGCCAAGAGCTAGGGGTACCCGCGTCCATCGAGAGGTCGCGTTCAGGGCATGGCGGGCACCTCTGGATCTTCTTCAATAGCCCAGTCTCCGCGGCAACGGCGAGAAACCTCGGCTGTGCCGTCCTGACGGATGCTCTCGAACGCCGCCACCAGATCGGATTCGATTCTTACGACCGCCTCTTTCCGAGCCAGGCACCATGCCGAAGGGTGGCTTTGGCAACCTGATCGCGCTGCCTCTCCAGCGCATCGCACGCCAGGCTGGCAATACGGTCTTTCTGGACAGGAACTTCCAACCCCATGCGGACCAATGGAGTTACCTCGCATCCGTAGACAGGCTCACATTGACGGACTGCGAGGGGATCGTTCGCCAAGCCGCACAGGCCGGCAAGATCCTCGGGATAGACGCCCGCTGGTTCGAGACAGAAGAGGACGCTCGCGAGCCGTGGCAGCTTCCTCCCTCACGCCGGCGCCCGGATGCGCCGATCGAAGGTCCGCTGCCGACTTCTGCCGAGGTTGTGCTCGCCAATCGAGTCTTCATAGACAAGGGCGATCTGCCGCCGGTGCTGCTCGGCCGGTTGCGCCGCCTTGCCGCTCTCCAGAACCCCGAGTTCTACCGGACTCAAGCGATGCGGCTCTGGAAGGGTGGAAAGCCCCGCATAATCGACTGCTCAGAGGAATTCCCCGAGCATCTGGCCCTTCCACGTGGGTCGCTGGACGAGGTGGTCAAGCTCCTGGAGCGCCAGCGTATTTGGACCACGGTGAGAGACGAGCGCCAACCTGGGGTGCGTTGCGATTTCACGTTCCAAGGTGAGCTGACACCTGACCAGCGAGAGGCGGCCGAGGCGATGGCCGCGCACGACAAGGGCGTCCTCGCGGCGCCGACTGCGTTCGGCAAGACCGTAATCGGCGCATGGCTTATCGCAAAACGCGGCGTCAATACATTGGTGCTGGTCCACCGGCAGCAACTCGCAGATCAGTGGCGCGAGCGCCTGGCGGCGTTCCTCGACCTCGCACCACGATCCATCGGGCAGTTTGGCGCCGGACGGAACAAAGGCAGGGGCAAGATCGACATCGGCATGCTCCAAAGTCTCCACAACAATGGGACGGTTCGGGACCTAGTCGCGGACTATGGATACGTGCTCGTCGATGAGTGCCACCACATCCCCGCTTTCAGCTTCGAAGCGGTACTCAAGGAAGTCAAAGCCCAGTACATCACAGGGTTGACGGCAACTCCGGTCCGCAAGGATGGCCACCACCGATCGTGATCATGCAATGCGGACCGATCCGGCATCGCGTCGATGCCAGGCAGCAGGCTGAGTCTCGGCCTTTCGGTCACACCGTCGTCCCTCGGATCACGTCGTTCGCACTGCCAGGCGAATTCGCCGATGCTGGCATCGGGGAGATCTACTCACAGCTGGTGGCCGACCAACCGCGGACGGAGATGATCGTCCGGGATGTCCTCGATGCCGTCGAAGACGGCCGATCACCGTTGGTGCTCACGGAACGCACCGAGCATCTCGAAGAAATGCAGCGCCGCATTAGCCCATAGGTTGAACATCTCGTAGTGCTAAGAGGGGGAATGGGTGCAGGCGAGCGTAAAGCCGTGATGCAAAGGTTGAAGGCCATCCCCGATGAAGCGCCGCGTGTCCTTCAGGCGACGGGCCGCTACATCGGCGAGGGCTTCGACGACGCCCGCCTGGATACTCTCTTCCTGGCCCTGCCCGTCTCCTGGCGGGGCACCGTCCAGCAGTACGCCGGACACCTCCATCGCCTTCACGCCCGCAAGCGAGAAGTCAAGATTTACGATTATGTGGACGCCGCCGTCCCGATGCTGTCGAAGATGCATCAGAAGCGTCTGCGCGGCTACGCTGCGATCGGTTATTCGGTGACGGCCGATGGCGATCACGACGAGATCGTCTGACGGCCGTAGGCTCCGAACAACAGGTCCAGCTGGCGTATCGCCTCCAGATGCAAACCTGGGGCGACATGGCTGTACGTATCGAGGGTGACTGCAATCGTGCTGTGCCCAAGCAGATCCTGCACCACTTTGGGGTGAACGCCAAGCTCGAGGAGCACACTGGCTGTCGTGTGCCTTAAGTCGTGAACTCGGACCCGCGGCACGCCGGCACGCAGTAGCGCCTCCGTCAGCGCCGTGCGTGCCCGGCTTCCATCCATCGGTCCACCAACGCGACTTGTAAATACGAATCGCGGTGAGGGGGCCTCGATCCACTTGATCGGCCGCAATCCATGCTGCAGGAGTCGGTGCGCGCGGAGAGCCTCGACCGCAATCTCGGTGAGCTGGACGCTCCGCCGACTTCGAGGTGTCTTCGGTGAGAGCAGCACCAGCCCGACACCACGTCGGCGCTGTACCGCCTGGCGGATCCGGACCCGTCGGGCCTCAAGATCGACATCGACCCACTCAAGGCCCAAAGCTTCACCCAGCCGGAGCCCGGCGGTGCCGAGTAGAACCCAAAAAGCGCATGCATCCGCTCGCCTCGTGTACTCGCGAGGAGACGCAAGAGCTGCTCTGAAGTCAGCGCGGTCATCTCTCGCTTTCTGGGTCGTGGGGGGAGGACCAGCGAAGCCGGGTTGCGTGGGATCAGACCCCACCGGAAGGCGCGGTCAAGTGCGCGGTGGAGCGTCCGGTGGACCTGGAGCACGCTGTAGTCGGAAAGGCCTTGGGCTGACAGCCTACCGTAGGCGTCCTGAATTCCCGGAGGGCTGAGGCGCACCAACGGCACGGCTCCCAACTGCGCGCTGATCCGGCGAATGTTCAGCTCGTAGGTGTCGTAGGTCGAGGGCCGGATCCGGTGGCGGATCACCTCCAGCCAAGAAGTGAGGAAAGTTCTCAGGGTCTGGTTTCGCGAACTGACTGGCAGCCCTTGGGCGAGCATCCAGTTGGCCTCGCGCAGCTTCCGAAGCAGATCGCGCCGAGTCCGTGCATAGACAGATTTGCGCCTCCGGCCGGCAATCTGAGTTGGCCCTCCCACCTGCCGTCGCCCCTCAGGTAGACCGCGCCCTGGCCGTTGGCCCTCTTCCCCATCTCCATCCTCCTCGTTGTGAGATGGCCCGAAAATAGGCGCTGCCAGTCAAACTGCCAGTCAGACTCCCGAGTCTGGGCGGACCGCCATAGAGAAATCCGATGGCTCCGAATACGAAAGCGTGGTGCCCCCGGAAGGACTCGAACCTCCGACACGCGGTTTAGGAAACCGCCGAACGGTTGTTCGTAGTCGTTCGCGGCCGTGCGCCGCGTATACAAAGTGGCCCTTTCGGGCGCCCTTATTTTACGCAGCCGTTCGCCGTAGTTCGCGCCGATAGCTGTCATTTAGCTGTCATGCGGAAACCGCCTCTGGGTAGCGATTCTTGCCGTGAATACGCCTAACCGACCCACGACGAGGGCAGGTACATAGGTACTCTATATAGAATGGTTATGTGCTGTCCCGCCCCAACTCCGACAACCTGGCGGACGGTCTCGGGGACGCTGTCTCCCGCCTAAATTCGCGCTTCCGGCGCGACGTGGTCGAGGCCGGCGTCAGCCTGGCACGTGCTCGCACCCTAGCGACGCTCGACCGCGAAGGACCTCAGCGCCTGACCGACCTGGCGCTACTCGAGCAAGTGGCCCAGCCGACGATGTCAGCGCTCGTCGGCCGGCTCGAAGCAGACGGGCTCGTCAGCCGCGGCGGCGATGCAATGGATGGACGTACCGTCACCGTGTCTATCACGGACGCCGGGCGGCAGTGCCTCGCGCGGCTGATCCAGCGGCGCTCTGAGAGACTCGAACGTGCGCTGGCTGAACTCCCGTTGAACGACCGAACCGTAATCGGGGCAGCGGTGCCCGCGCTGGCGCGGCTGCTCCTCGAGATGGAGGAGCGGGAGGCCATTGGCCGGCTCGCTTAGCCTTCGCGACCAGCCGCGGGTCGTCTGGGCCGTCGCCTTCGCCTGCGTCATCGCCTTCATGGGCCTCGGCCTGGTCGACCCGATCCTTCCGAGCCTCGCCAAGGATCTCCACGCAAAGCCCTCGCAAGTCGAGCTGCTCTTCAGTAGCTACATCCTATGCATGGGCGTCGCGATGCTGATCACCAGCACCGTCTCGAGTTGGCTTGGCGCCAAGCGGACCCTGCTGGCCGGCCTCATCCTGATCGTCCTCTTCAGCGCCGCGGCGGGTGCGTCGAACTCGATCGGCGCGATCATCGGCTTCCGGGCCGGTTGGGGTCTTGGCAACGCGCTCTTCATCGCGACGGCTCTCGCCGTGATCGTGGGCGCCGCCTCGGGCGGCATCACCTCGGCGATCGTGTTGTACGAGGCGGCGATCGGGATCGGGATCGCGACCGGCCCCATCCTCGGCGGCATCCTCGGCGGCATCACCTGGCGAGGCCCCTTCTTCGGCGTCACCGTTCTCATGGCTGTCGCGCTCATTGCCACCGCCACCTCTCTGCCCACCACCGCCCCGCCGACGGTCCGGGTCTCCGTCCTGGATCCGCTTCGCGCCCTCCGCCACCGTGGCCTGCTGACGGTCGGCCTCACCGCGCTCTGCTACAACTTCGGCTTCTTCACGCTCCTTGCCTATTCGCCCTTCCCGATGGGCCTCGACGTGCACGGGTTGGGTCTCGTCTTCTTTGTCTGGGGTGTCGGCCTCGCGGTGACCTCCGTCTTCCTCGCACCGAGGCTCCAGCGGCGGTTTGGCACC
>WNFM01315430.1_pt5 | contig 12206 bp, 13 predicted proteins | sample 5400271 | NCBI WGS metagenome assembly WNFM01 (sample SAMN13153352, study PRJNA577476) | soil metagenome | isolation source: 60 cm saprolite on Douglas fir-dominated hillslope | place: USA:California | collected 2013-09-17 | reverse complement strand
CGAGATGATCGGCCAGACCCAGATGCTCGACCAGTCCACGCTGGTGGCGCACTGGAAGGCGAAGGGGCTCGATTTCTCAAAACTGTTCGTGCGGCAGAAAGCGCTGCCCGGCCAGAAGATCTATCACGCCGAGAAGCAGGACCATCATCTGGAAGCCGTGCTCGATCGCCGGCTGATCGAAAAGGCGCGGGCCGCGATCGACCGCGGCGCGCCGGTCAAAATCGAGGAAGAGATCAACAACACCGACCGTTCCGCCGGCGCGATGCTGTCGGGGACGATCGCGAAAATCTACGGCAATGCCGGGCTGCCGCATGACACCATCCAGGTCAGCCTGAAGGGCACCGCGGGCCAGGCGTTCGGCGCTTGGCTGGCGCGCGGCGTCACCTTCGAGCTCGAAGGCGAAGGCAACGACTATGTCGGCAAGGGCCTGTCCGGCGGCCACATCATCGTCAAGCCGCCGCGCAATTCCGGCATCGTGCCGGAAGAGTCGATCATCGTCGGCAACACCGTGATGTACGGCGCGACCGAGGGTGAATGCTATTTCCGCGGCATCGCCGGCGAGCGCTTCGCGGTGCGCAACTCCGGCGCGGTCGCGGTCGTCGAGGGTGCCGGCGACCATTGCTGTGAATACATGACCGGCGGCATCGTCGTGGTGCTGGGCAAGACCGGGCGCAACTTTGCGGCCGGCATGTCCGGCGGCATCGCCTATGTGCTGGATGAGGCCGGCGACTTCGCCAAACTCTGCAACATGGCGATGGTCGAGCTCGAACCGGTGCTCTCGGAAGAGGTGATCAACGAGAATACCTATCACCACACCGGCGACCTCGAAGCGCACGGCCGGGTCGACGTGTTCAAGGATCTGCTCGAATCCGACGTCGAGCGGCTACACGTATTGATCACGCGCCACGCCAAGCTGGCCGGCTCGAAGAAGGCCGCCGAGATCCTCGCGAACTGGAAGACGTGGCTGCCGAAATTCCGCAAGGTGATGCCGGTGGAATACCGCCGCGCCCTGAAGGAAATGAAGGCCAACGCCGACGCCGAACCGAAGATCGCGATCGGGGCGTAAACATCATCAGGCGTCGTTCCGGAGCGCGCGAAGCGCGAACCCGGAACCTCGCAAACCAACATCGAGATTCCGGGTCTGCGCCGACGGCGCATCCCGGAATGACGGCAACGACGAAGTAGAAGTCGCAGGGGCGTTATGGGCAAGATCACAGGTTTTCTCGAAATCGACCGGCATGATCGCAAGTATGCGCCGGTCGATGACCGCGTGAAGCACTATCGCGAATTCGTCATTCCGCTGAGCGAGAAGGACACCCGCGACCAGGCCGCGCGCTGCATGAATTGCGGCATCCCCTATTGCCACGGCACCGGTTCGGTCCAGCCGGGCACGCCGGGCTGTCCGGTCAACAACCAGATCCCCGACTTCAACGACCTCGTCTACCAGAACAACTGGGAAGAGGCCTCGCGCAACCTGCACTCGACCAACAATTTCCCGGAGTTCACCGGCCGCATCTGTCCGGCGCCGTGCGAAGCGTCCTGCACGCTCAACATCGACGACAACCCGGTCACCATCAAGACCATCGAATGCGCCATCGTCGATCGCGCCTGGGACAATGGCTGGCTGCAGCCCGAGATCGCTGCGGCCAAGTCCGGCAAGAAGGTCGCGATCGTCGGCTCCGGGCCTGCCGGTCTCGCGGCCGCCCAACAGCTCGCGCGCGCCGGACATGACGTCCATGTCTACGAGAAGTTCGCCAAGGCTGGCGGTCTCCTTCGCTATGGCATTCCCGACTTCAAGATGGAGAAGCACATCATCGACCGCCGCGTGGCGCAGATGGAGGCCGAGGGCGTCACCTTCCATTACGGCGTCCATGTCGGCGGCAGTGCTCAGGGGGCGCTCGATCCGCGTGAACTCATGAACCAGTACGACGCGGTGGCGCTGACCGGCGGCGCCGAAGCCGGCCGCGACCTGCCGATCCCCGGCCGCGACCTCGACGGCATTCACTTCGCGATGGACTTCCTGCCGCAACAGAACCGCCGCGTCTCGTCGGAGCCGGCGAACGGCGTCAAGGACATCCTCGCCGAAGGCAAGCATGTCGTCGTGATCGGCGGCGGCGATACCGGATCGGACTGCATCGGCACTTCTTTCCGTCAGGGCGCCAAGTCCGTGACCCAGCTCGAAATCATGCCGGCGCCGCCCGAGCATGAAAACAAGGGCCTGACCTGGCCGAACTGGCCCTTGAAGATGCGGACCTCGTCGAGCCAGGCCGAAGGCGCGCGCCGCGAATTCGCGGTGCTGACGCAGAAGTTTTCGGGCGTGGACGGCAAGGTGCAGAAGCTGCACTGCGTGCAGGTCGACGACAAGTTCAAGCCGATCGCAGGCACCGAATTCGACCTCGACGCGCAACTCGTGCTGCTGGCGATGGGCTTCGTGCATCCGGTGCACGAGGGCATGCTGAAGACGCTCGGCGTCGACCTCGACCAGCGCGGCAACGTCCGCGCCAACCTGCAGGACTACCAGACCTCACTGCCGAACGTGTTCTCCGCCGGCGACATGCGCCGCGGCCAGTCGCTGGTGGTGTGGGCGATCCGCGAAGGGCGTTTATGCGCGCGTGCGATCGATCAGTTCCTGATGGGGTCGACGACGCTGCCGCGGTAAGCAACATTCGTCCCCTGCGCTCACTGCTGTCATCACCCGCGAAAGCGGGTGATCCAGTATTCCAGACTTTGGTTGTTAACCGGAAGGGCGCGGCCGTACTGGATACCCCGCCTTCGCGGGGTATGACGGGCCAGCGCGCGGCGGCGACAGATCAGTTCTGCAGCCGCACACCCACCATCACGATCGTCGACGCCGTGCTGTTGCCCGGCAGGTTCGAATCCAGCCAGTCGCGGCGCAGCGTGCCCTTGAGCCAGATGTTGCGGCTCATCTTGTAGATCACGTCGCCGGACAGCGAGTAGAACTTGTCGTGGCGGTTGTCGCCCTGATAGTCGAGCGACCCCCAGGTGAACCTTCCGATCCCGGTCAGCCAGCGGCGAAAATCATGATCGACTTCGACGGTGTAGGTATGCGTCAGCACGCCCGAGGTGCCGGGCAACGTGGTCTCCGAGATCGCGGTGTCGGAATAGAATTTGGCCGTGGTCAGCGGCGTCACGGTCCAGGTCAGCGAGGATGATACCAAGAGGCCTTCCAGACGGTTGAGCCTGGTGTCGACGTAGTCGCGCGCGGCGTAGCCGACGCCGATTTCGCCGGTCAAGAGCCGCGAGAATTCGAAGCTGGTGCCGCCCTTGATGTAGCCGCCGGAGGAGTCACGCGCATAGCCGTTGCGATCGAGCTTGAGGTCATGCACGCGGCTATCGCCTTCGACCTCCACGAACGGCTTGAGGCCGGGCATCAGATCGTAGCTGACGCGGCCGATGCCGCCGAACTGGTTGAAGTTGCGGTCGTCGTTGGTGGAGAACGTGCCGTCGGTCAGCGGCGGAGATCTGGAGCCGGTTGAAATTCTGGTCGACGCCAAACGTGCCGCCGAACGACGCATAGATCGGGTACTTGGCGAGCCCCGCCTGGATGTTCGGGCTGCCGGGATTGTCGGTCGCAACCCGCAGCCGCGTCTGCGCCAGCAGCCTCGTATCGTTGGTGACATCGAGGCGGCCATCGACATGGCCGGTGAAATCAGGACGATCGACATTGACCGGCGCCGACGAGACCGTGCCGTCGCTCGGCGGCGGAAAGGTGTTGCCGTAGCCGGTGAACGATCCGCGCAAGTCGGCGACCAACGCGTGGCGCTCCCAGTCGGAGACGGCGAGGAATTCGGGTGCGATCACATAGAACGGCGAGCCGGCGGGCACTGCCGTGCGGCGTGGGTTGGTGTCGTAGCCGGCCGAGAGTTCGAGCGCCGATTTGATCAGAAAACTGCCGGCGTAGTCGCCGACCGCGCCGAACGGATCGTCGTCGATCCTGAGGCGCTTGCGCAGCGGCTGGCCAATGATTGTGCCGGCCATTGCGGGCGCGATCGGCGTCTTGTTGGCGGATTGCGACGGAGGAACCGAAAGGCGCTGCGGCGCGGCTGATGCCAGCGGTGGCGGCGGATTGCCGGGTCCGATCGGCGGCTTCGGCTTCGCCTGCCCCGGATAATATTTCGGCTGCTTGCGTTTGCGGTTGAGCGAGTCGTAGCCCCAGTCAGAGGCGCCGCTGGCGGCGGGGGTGCCATAGCGCGGGATCTGCCCGATCCGCGACGGCGCCGGCCTGTCCTGATCGCGCGGCCGCGCGTCGTTCGCGGCGTCGCCGGTGCGGTCGGTGGCATCGGCGCTGGTCCGCCGCAACGGCGAATCCGCGGATGTGATCTGGCTGGAGCGGGTTGGGCTGAACAGGTCTGACGTGACGGTCTGGGCCTGAACCCTGGTGCCGCTCAGGGCGATCAGCACAAGGCATGACAAGGCCGCGCCAAGGGGATGCGCGCACAGGCCTCGGACCCTTGCTGGACCCGCCATCACGATAAAAAATACCCCAACAACGTCAGACACTTAAATGACGCGCTCCGAAGCCTCGCGGAAAACGTCGTTAATGGAGTTAAAACAATTATGGTTAATGAGCCGTTGAGAGCAGGTGGGCGCGCGTCGCATCACCGCGCGGGCCATGCTAAGGAGGGGTCCGGGGGCCGAGCGCCCCTCTCCCTGGAAGCAGACATCTCCTGGAAGCAGACATCTCCTGGAAGCAGACATGGCCAATCCGAATCCGCTGATGGCAAAATCATCCGGCACCGACCACGCTGACGCCGCCATCCAGTCGGCCCTGCGCACGCTGGATGCCGAAGGCAGCGGCATCGCCGCGATCACGGCGGCGCTGCAGTCCGATCTGCGGGCGCCCTTCACCGCGGCCGCCGATCTGATCAAAAACGCCAAGGGCCGCCTGATCGTCACCGGGCTCGGCAAGTCCGGTCACATCGGCCGCAAGATCGCAGCGACCTTCGCCTCGACCGGCACGCCGGCGTTTTTCGTCCACGCCGCGGAAGCGAGCCACGGCGATCTCGGCATGATCACCGCCGACGACGTCATCCTGGCGCTGTCGTGGTCCGGCGAGCAGCCGGAGATGAAGAATCTCATCACCTACGCCAAGCGTTTCCGGATCCCGGTGATCGCGATCAGCGCGGAGCGGGAATCCTCGCTGGCCAAGGCGGCCGACGTCGCGCTGACGCTGCCGAAGGCGCGCGAGGCCTGCCCGCACAATCTCGCGCCCACCACCTCCTCGCTGATGATGCTGGCGCTCGGCGATGCGCTGGCGATCGCGCTGCTGGAGGGCCGCGGCTTCACCTCGGTCGATTTCAGCGTGCTGCATCCCGGCGGCAAGCTCGGCGCGCTCTTGAAATACACCCGCGATCTCATGCATGCGGGCGATAGCGTGCCGCTGAAGCCGCTCGGCACCAAGATGTCGGACGCGCTGGTCGAGATGACGTCGAAGGGTTTTGGCTGCGTCGGCATCACGGACACGCGCGGCCACATCGTTGGCATCGTCACCGACGGCGACCTGCGCCGCCACATGCGCTCCGACCTAATGACCGCCAGCGTCGACGACGTCATGACCAAGAATCCGAAGACGATCGGCCGCGACATGCTGGCCAGCGAAGCGCTGGAGATCCTCAACTCCTCGAAGATCACAGCGCTGATCATCACCGACGCCGGCAAGCCGGTCGGCATCGTGCATCTGCACGATCTGCTGCGGGCGGGCGTGGCTTAGCCCGGAAACCGCGCCGCCTTTTCCTCCAGCGGCAACGCCAGCGCATTCGCCAGATACGACACCGTGCGATAGAATCCGCACAGCATGATGATTTCGAGAATCTGCGCTTCGTCGTAATGCGACGACAGGGCCTTGAACTCGGCATCAGTCAGCGTCGCCCGCTCGTGCAGCGCATCGACGGCGGCGATCAGCGTCTGCTCGGCTGGCGACCAGCAAGCGGCATCGGCTTTATCCCGGACGGTGGCGCGGACTTGGACGTCCCTCAGATGGGCGGCTTCCGCGAACGTCGCGACATGCACGCCCCATTCGTACTCGCAACCCGTCCGCGCGCAGGTGCGATCGATTACGATCTCGCGCTCCCGCAGCGAGAGCGGACCTCGATCGAGCAGGCTGCCGGCGCGGAATTTCTCCCAGGCGCGGGCGTGGCCCGCCATCACCCGGAATAGCACCAACGGCGGCGCTCCGCGCATGATGCGGTCGAACTGCGCCTGAATTTCAGGTGCATAAGGCGGCGCCAGCGGCGCGAGGCGCGGTATGGCCTGTGACATCGTCAGCTCCTGTGCTACAGTAAACGTAGCATGACGCTACAATATCTGTAGCATTCCGCAAGAGGGCTTTAATGGCGAAACCGGCAGCAATCCCGAAAAAACCCGCCGTCCGCGGCTCCCGTTCCGGCCGGCCGATCATGGCGCTGCTCGATCTGCTCGGCCGGCGCTGGACCTTGCGGATCATCTGGGAACTGCGCGACGTCTCGCTGACCTCCCGCGCGCTGCGCACCGCCTGCGACGACGCCTCGCCGACCATCGTTCAGGCCCGGCTGACCGAACTCCGCGACGCCGGCCTAGTCGAACTCGAACAAGGCGACGGCTACCGCCTGACGGCACTGGGCCGCGAACTCGAGCAGACGTTCCTTCCCCTCAACCGCTTTGCCGAACGCTGGAGCAAACAAATGAGCGCTTTGAATTAGGCCGCCGCCACGGTCAGGCTGGCGCCGTCGGCCTGCACGATTCTAACCCGGCTGCCGGCCGGTGTGTCCGGCCCGGCCACGCGCCAGATGGTGTCGTCGATCCGCACCGTGCCGGAGCCGTCGACGATCGGCTTTTCCAGCGTGAACTCCCGGCCGATCATGGCTTCGGTGCGCTTGTTGAGAAAGGGATTGCTGACGCTGTGGCTGGAGGCGCTGCGGGCGAAGTAGCGCCAGGCCGGCACAGCAGCGGCCGCAAATAGCGCAAACATCAGAAGTTGGGTCTGCCACGCCGGGTTGATCGCAAACGACAGCAGCCCGACCAGCAGGGCGGCGAGCCCGAGCCAAAACAAAAACACACCCGGCGCCAGCAATTCGAGCGCCATCAGGATGAAGCCGAAGATCAACCAGTTCCAGGTGCCTAACGTTACAAACATCTCGGCCATGACACGACCTCTCAACTATCTCGTTTGTCGATCTCTATAACAAAACGGCGGCAGTGTGCTCGTGGATAGATTTCCCCCACCCGCCGCGCTCTGACGAGCGCGATAGCCGAAGCTCCGCTTCGGCGTTCTTCTTCAAGAACGGCCGCCGAAGGCGGCCTACGCTCCCCCGCAAGCGGGAGAGGTGCACGGAGCCTGTAGAAGCACTCAACATAATCTTCTCACCGCTGCGGCGTGAACGGCGGCGGGGTCGGGCCGGCTGGCGGCACTGAACCGCGCCGGGCGGCGGCCGCGGCGGAGGCCGCGCTTTCGCCGAAGGTAGCCTTGGCGATTTCGCCGATGCCGGCGAGCGAGGAGAGGATTGCGGTCGCCTCCATGGGCAGCATCAGGATCTTCTGGTTCGGCGAATCCGCAAACTGCCCGAACGCCTTGATGTATTTGTCGGCGATAAAATAATTCAGCGCGGCGACGTCGCCCTTGGCGATGGCGTCGGAGACCATCTGGGTCGCCTTGGCTTCGGCCTCGGCCGAGCGCTCGCGGGCCTCGGCGTCGCGGAACGCGGCTTCCTTGCGGCCTTCGGCCTGCAGGATCTGGCCCTGCTTGGCGCCTTCGGCACGAAGAATCTCGGATTGCCGCTGACCTTCCGCCTGCAGAATGTCGGCGCGCTTGACGCGCTCGGCCTTCATCTGGCGTCCCATCGCCTCGACCAGATCGGCCGGCGGCACGATATCCTTGATCTCGATGCGGTTGACCTTGAGCCCCCACGGCGACACCGCGGCGTCGACCACGCGCAACAGGCGCTCGTTGATCTCGTCGCGATGCGACAGCACCTGGTCGAGATCCATCGAGCCCATCACCGAACGGATGTTGGTCATGGTCAGCACGATGATCGCCTGATCGAGATTGGAGACCTCGTAACTTGCTTTCGCGGCGTCGAACACCTGGAAGAAGGCTACGCCGTCCACCGTCACGGTGGCGTTGTCCTTGGTGATCACTTCCTGCTCGGGGATGGAGATCACCTGCTCCATCATGTTCATCTTGCGGCCGACGCGGTCGAAATAGGGGACGATGATGTTCAGTCCCGGCGACAGCGTGCGGGTGTATTTGCCGAAGCGTTCGATGGTCCAGTCGTAGCCCTGCGCCACCGTCTTGACGCCGGCGAACAGCGTGACGATGACGAGCAGTACAAACGCAATCGCGAAAATGTCGAAACCAGTGAAACCAGTCATAAAGTCCTCCAAAGCCGCATCACCGATGTCCGCGGACGTCTTGTTATTTGGTCTGAATGCCAGCCGCGACGGTTCAGTACAACTTCGCGAATATAGGTAAGGGGGAGTTTCGCGGCCGCCAGATGTACCCGGCCTGAACGCCGGCCAAGTGCCTTGTTTCGTTAACGAAGCAGACAGCTTCAAATAATCGTCAAATCCAGCCTCAGATCCATACTCAGATCCATCCTTGCAACTCGCGCAAAACGAGCTGGCGGATGACGTCCATGCCGGGATCGCTGTCGTTGAGGCAGGGGATGGCGGCAAATTGCTCGCCGCCATTGTGCTTGAAGATCTCGGCGTTTTCCTGCGCGATCTCTTCCAGCGTTTCCAGGCAATCGGCGGAGAAGCCGGGGGTCACGACGGCAATACGCCGTACACCATCTTTCGCAAGCTGCTCGATGGTCTTGTCGGTATAGGGCTGCAGCCACGCGTCGAAGCCGAAGCGGGACTGAAACGTAAGCATCAGTTTGGAGGCATCAAGCCCCATGCGCCGGCGCAGCGCTTCCGTTGTTGCGATGCACTGGGCCTGGTAGGGATCGCCCTTGTCGACATATTTCTGCGGCATGCCGTGAAACGACGCCACGATCAGTTCGGGCTGAAACGGCAGCGTCGCCAGATGCGCTGACATGGAAACCGCGAGCGCATCGATGTAATCAGGATCGTCGTAATAAGGCGGCGTCACCCGCAGCGTCGGCTGCACGCGCATGCCTGATAGCACGTTGAAGACCTCGTCGCAGACGGTTGCCGAGGTCGCTGCCGAATATTGCGGATAGAGCGGCACCACCAGCAGGCGATCGCAACCCTGCGCGGTCAGGGCGTCGATGCGCGAGCGGATCGACGGATTGCCGTAGCGCATCGCCCAATCGACGACGACATGGTCGTGGTCGGCGATATCAGCGGCGAGCTTCTCGGCCTGCGCGCGCGTAATGGTCTTGAGCGGGGATTCGTTTTTCTCGGTGTTCCAGATCTTGCGGTAATCGCGCGCCTTGCGGCGGGGACGGATGCGCAGGATGATCCCGTTGAGGATCAGCTTCCACTTCAAACCCTGATCCTCGATCACGCGCGGGTCGGAGAGGAATTCCTTCAGGTAGACCCGCACGCCCCTGGCATCCGCCGTATCGGGCGTGCCGAGATTGACCAGCAGTACGCCGACGCGCTCCGGCCGGGCGGCCGGTTCAGGCTTCGCGCTTCCAATGGGAACGACCACGGTCATGATTTCAGTGGCTTCGCGCGTTGCACCATCCTTGTCAAGATTGGCCTCCGTTCTGTACCTTTCGCGGATTGCCGCGGTGAGGGAGGAACCATGACGGTCGCCGAATTCTGCATTTTCGGGGTGGTGGCGCTCTATCTTTTGACCATCGTGCCGGTCAAATGGATCGGCTATCGCAAATATGACAACGCCAGGCCGCGCGACCCCGCATTTTACGACGACGCCATCCGGGCCCGCGCGCTGGGCGCCCACCTCAACGGCATCGAGGCGTTTCCGTTCTTCGCGGTCGCTGTGCTGCTCGCGGAGTTTCGCCTCGGGCCGCTGCGCCTGATCGACGAACTGGCGGTGCTGTTCCTGATCGTGCGGATCGCCTATGTCTTCACCTATCTCGGCAACCGCCCGCGGCTGCGATCGATCCTGTGGAACATCGGATTCACGATCAATGTCGCGATTTTCTTTCTGCCACTGATAAGAGTGTATTTGCCGGGGTAACGATGTCCCGGCCTTGAGCCGGGACCCATAACCACAAATGTCAGAAGTTGGAAAACAGCCGTCGATCATCTGGTTAAACAATCACCGCCGCAGAGTATGGGTCCCGGCGCAAGGCCGGGACGACGACTGAATGCGGGTTCGCGTTCTCGCGGCGCGATGCGCCCGAAGTTTTGCAATCGACCTTGCCCTCGAAATCAGAGGGCGCGGGGAAGACCGGGTGCGCGCTGCACCCGCGGTCTCGCAGGCGTGTTGCAAAGAGATGTGCTGCCCACGAGCATACAGGTTCAGCGGTGAACACACCGGCCTCCCCCACGCAATGGCTTTACGGCTTATACGAGATCGTCCTGGTGACCCTGCTTTTCGTGACACCATCGCTCTTGGGCAGCGTTGGCCGCCTTCGAACTTGACGCCTGCATCGGGGCGTCGGACCCAAACGATTTCACCGTACGCAGAGCCGCGCTCGTCAGTCGCGACCTCACGTCCACCGCTCCCTGCCCCTCGTTTGCGACGATGGCCAACGCCCCTCTGGTGGGACAGGATTGGGTAGTTGGTAAGGTGTTTCTACCTGACGGCGAAAGCGGAATATTTTTGCGCGAAGGGCTGGACAGACTTTTGTTGATTTGCCCGTCGTGCCAGTTTGTCGCACGCATTGCCTTCACATCGTCGTTGCCAGCGGCAGCGACTCACTGTCTCACGCGCCAGCCCATTTCCCAGAAATCGGCCTCGAGCCGCGTGGCTTCCCGAAAGATCGCGATCAATTCAGCTTCGCGGGCCGGTGTGGCATAGCGATCGGCGAGATTCTCCAATTGCGCACGCGCATTCGCCGCGACCTCCTGATAGGGCGGGCTGGCATATTCCGATATCCAGACGCTGTACGGATTCGTTGCCGCAAGTGCGCCGGGCCGTGAGGCCAGCCGCGTCGCAATCTCGGCGTAGCCGATCACGCAAGGCGCCAGCGCCACCTTGAGCGCCAAGAGATCACCGCGCATTCCCGCATCCAGCGCATAGCGCGTATAGGCCAGCATCTCGACCGCAGGCGGCGCCTGTTCGAGATCGGCTGGTGACAGCCCCCAGCCGGCGCAGAGTTTGACATGCAGGTCCATCTCGACGTCGAGGATGGCCGAAAGACCCGCCGCCGACTCCCGCATATCAGCGAGGCTTGGTGACTTGTAGATCGCGAGCGCGTAGGCGCGGGCAAACTCGATCAGGAACAGGTAATCCTGCACGAGGTAGTAACGAAACGCCGCCTCAGGGAGCGAACCGTCAGCCATGGCGTCGGTGAAAGGATGCCCGGTGTAGGCCCGCCACTCGGCCGCCGCTGCCGTCTTGAGACGCTCGAAGAAACTCACAGTCGTTGCTCCCGCGTCGCAATCAGGTCGCGGATCGGTTTCGAGATCGGCACCGGACGATGGCTCTGCTGGTCGGTGTAGACCCAGATGATCTCACCGGTCGCCAGCGCCTCACTAGCACCCTTTCGATAGATCGCGAGTTCGAAAGTGAGGCTCGAATTGCCGATCCGCGCCACCCTGGCGCCGACGTCCAATTCCCAGTCGAACAGCACCGGCGCCTTGTATTCGATCAACGATTTGACGACGTGGAAATCAATGCCGGTCGCCTTGGCGTCGGCAAACTGGTCGTAGCCCAGCGCGCGAAAATACTCGGTGATGGTCGTATCGAAATACGTCAGGTAATGCGCGTTGAAGACGACGCCCTGGCCGTCGATTTCGGAATAGCGCACCCGGAAGGGGTGGAAGAACCAGAATTGTTCGCGTGACATGCGGACTCCGGGCGCTGCGACAGCAATCTCACGTGTCTGCGATTGCTAATTTCCTCACTTCTGCACGCCCATAAAACCAAGCACGGCGCCTTTGTCACCGTCTTTATTCCTAGCGACTAGTAAAAGTGCGGGACGGCCCGTTGGGTGATCTAAGAATTGATAGAGTTCGTTGCGCTGCATTCCGATGTCCGCCGACTGGGGTTGGCTGAGACGAACTTTACTGGCGATACTTGCTATCACTTGCTCAACGGCAATCGGCGTGAATACTTGACAGACTTGGGAAGGTTTTCCGCGAAAGCTCCCGACGTGCGCTGAGACAAA
>WNFM01289788.1_pt2 | contig 12207 bp, 9 predicted proteins | sample 5400271 | NCBI WGS metagenome assembly WNFM01 (sample SAMN13153352, study PRJNA577476) | soil metagenome | isolation source: 60 cm saprolite on Douglas fir-dominated hillslope | place: USA:California | collected 2013-09-17 | reverse complement strand
ATCCTCGCTTTCTGGGGGACCCGTCTCTTCGCCCTCATCGTCCCCACCGGCTTTCCCGAGTTGCTCCGCGACGTCCATGTCGACGGCCGCGTCCTCGCCTTCGCTCTGGCCGTGTCCGTCGGCTCGAGCCTCGTCTTCGGCCTCCTGCCTGCCTTGCGCGCCTCGCGCGTCGATCTCAACGACGTGTTGAAGGAGGGAGGCCGCGGCGGAAGCGGGGCGCGCCGGCGGGGCCGCTCCGCCTTGCTCGTGGCCGAGGTCGGCCTTTCGATGGTCCTCCTCGTGGGCGCGGGCCTGATGATGCGCGCCTTCCTGCACGAGCAGAAGGCCCTGCCCGGCTTCGACACGCGGAACCTGCTCACCGCGGACATCCTTCTCGGGGGGACGAAGTACTTCGACAAGACGCCGCAGGACATGAACGTCGTGACGCCCGACGTGGAGATCTTCTACGACCGTGTGCTCGAGCGCGTGCGCGCCATCCCGGGCGTCGAGCGGGCGGGAATCGCGAGCCGGCTTCCGTTCGAAGTGTGGACGCATCCCTTTACCGTCCTCGGGCGGCCCGCGCCCGAGCCGGGCAAGGAGCCGCAGGCCGATTTCAACGAGGTCGACGCCCAGCTCCTCCCGACGCTCGGCATCCGGCTGCTGCGCGGCCGGATGATCGAGGAGCGCGACGTCGCCTCCACGCCCTGGGTGGCGGTGGTCAACAAGACGTTCGCGGATCGCCACTTCCCCGGAGCCGATCCCGTCGGCAAGGCCATCCGCTTCTCGATCGGACCCGGCGGCGACAAGTGGACGGTGCAGGAGCCGCAGCCCCGCGAGATCGTGGGCATCGTGGCCGACGTGACCTACCCGAGCTTCTTCCACGAGACTCCGGCCGCGGCCTACGTGCCCTTCCGGCAGCACGTGTCGCAGTACGGTCGCGAGGACGAATGGATCCACACCCGCAAGTCCCTGGTCGTGCGGGCGGCGGTGGACCCGATGACCCTCGTGCACTCGATCGAGGGCGCCGTGCGCGAGGTGGATCGCGACCAGGCCGCGCACGACTTCATGACCATGGAGCAGCGGGTTGCGAGCTCCCCTTCCGTGACGAACAGCCGCTTCTTCGCTTCGCTCTTCACGACGTTCGGGGTCCTGGCCGTGATCCTGGCCATGGTCGGCGTCTACGGCGTGATGTCCTGGGTCGTGAGCCAGCGGACGAGCGAGTTCGGCATCCGCATGGCCCTCGGCGCGCGGGCCCGTGACGTGGTGACCATGCTGCTCGCGCAGTCGCTGCGGCCGATCCTGGTCGGCCTGGTCCTCGGTGCGGCCGGCGGGTACGGCCTGAGCCGTGCCCTCAACGCCATGTTCTGGCAGATGACGGCGGCCGACCCCGTGGTCTTCAGCGCCATCGCCGTGCTGATGCTGGCGGCCGCCCTGGCCGCGGCCTGGGTACCCGTCCACCGCGTCACCCGCATCGATCCCCAACAGGCGCTACGGTACGAGTAGCGGACTGACCGTCGCCTGACAACCGGCGGCGGACGCTGGGGCAAGATAGGGCACCGTGGCCCGCCCCGCGACCGGTCTGTTCGCGCTCCTCTCCGTGACCCTCGTGGCGTTCGGGTGGGTGGCCGACCGCGCGCTCGAAGGGCAGATGCGCCGTGCCCAGGACGAAGCGGAGAAGGCGGCGACGGAGACCGCTCGCCTGACCGCGCTCTCCGTGCGAGCAGCGCTGGCCTCTTTCGAGCAGCGCGTGCTGTCGCAGACGGCGTCCCCGGGCGCGTTCACGGAGCGGCTCGCGGCGGAGCCGGCCGCGGCCGTCCCGCCGCCGGGAAGCCGGCCGTATCGGCGGCGCCCGCGCGCGGAGCTGGCCAGGCTGCTGAGCGCGACGACGAGCAGCCCCAGCGGCCTGCCGGAGGCCGTCCTGGCGCGCCTCTCTCTGGGCGACGCGGCCGCGGTCTCCGTCGCCGGTGAGCCGTCGCCCCCCGACGTGCCCGCGCGGCTGCTCGAAGGGACGTTGCCCGTCCGGCCCGACGATCTCCCCTTCCTCGCGCACGCGCTCGGCGTCGGGTCCGATGCGAGGGTCGGCCGCCTCCAGGAGAGGCTCCGCGCCGCCCCCGCTGCCGTCACCCTGCCGCGCGCGCCGGCGTTCCAGCGCGTCCGTCGCGGGCCGGCGGTGGAGGGCTGGACCGTCGACGGCCTCCAGCGCGCGCACTATGAGGTCAAGGTCGCCGCGCTGCTGGCGATGGCGCGTGTCTCGAGCCATGCGATCGCCAGCGAGGACGGGGCCGCCACTCCCACGGCCACGGCCGCGGCCGCCGACGTGCCCGATGTCCCGGCCCTCGCCCTGCGGGTCCCCATCCTGAACAAGGATGCGTCCCGGCTGCGCGTCCTTCGCGGCGCCCTCTGGCTGGCCATCGGCGCGTCGATCGCGTGCCTCTTCGCCGTGCGACGGGCGCTGGCCGCGGAAGCGAGCGCGACCGCGCGGGAGAAGAGGTTCCTGGCCAGCGTCACCCACGAGCTGCGCACGCCCCTCACGGCCATGCGTCTGTTCGGCGAGCGGCTCGCGGAGGGACGGGGTGACCCGCGCGAGTACGGCGCGCTCGTGGCGGAAGAGAGCGAGCGCCTCGAAGCGCTGGTCGAGAAGGTGCTGGCGGCGACGCGCGCGTCGGAGCGCCCCCGTTTCGCGCCCGTGGAGCCCGAGGAGCTGATGCGCTCCGCGGTCACGCTCGTCGGGCCGCGAGCCGAGCGGCGGGAGGTGACGCTCACCTGCCGCGCGACCACTCCCCTGCCGACCGTGACCTGGGATGCGGAAGCCGTCCGCCGCGCCCTGCTCAACCTGCTCGACAACGCGATCAAGCACGGCCGTCAGGGCGGGAACGTCGAAGCCGGAGCGTTCGCGGACGGCGAATCCGTCTGCCTCTCCGTCGCCGACGACGGTCCGGGCATCGGCCGCCGCGAGCGCGCGGACCTCTTCACACGCTTCTTCCGCGGCCGGACGGAGGCACCGGGCACGGGCCTGGGGCTGCACTTCGCGGAGCAGGTCGCCCATGCGCATGGCGGCCGGGTGGACCTCGTGAGCGAGGAGGGACGCGGCTGCGTCTTCACCCTCCGTCTTCCCGCCCATCCGCCGGCGGCCCCGGCCGCCGCGGCCGTGGAGGGGCCGGCGTGAGCGCGCGCGTTCTGGTCGTCGAGGACGAGCCGGCGCTCGCGCGCGGGCTCGGCGACCATTTTCGCGACGAAGGCTACGACGTGCGCATCGTGGGGCGCGGAGACGAGGCGGTGCCCGCGGTCCGCGACTTCCGGCCGCAGCTCGTGGTGCTGGACGTCCTCCTGCCGGGGCGCTCCGGGCTCGACGTCCTGCGCGAGCTCCGCGCGGCCGGGGACCGTGTGCCCATCCTCATGCTGACGGCGAAGGGCGAGGTCGTGGACCGCGTGGTCGGCCTCGAGCTCGGAGCCGACGACTACCTGGCCAAGCCGTTCGCCTTGCGCGAGCTGCTCGCCCGCGTGCGCGCCTTGATGCGGCGCGCCCAGGGCGGCCCCACGGCCGAGCCGGAGGAGTTCACCGTCGGGAGCGTCCATTTCGACCTGCGCGGCATGACCGCGCGCGGGCCCCACGGCCCCCTCGACCTGACGCCTCACGACATCCTGGTCTTGAAGGTGCTCGCCTTGCGACGCGGCGAAGTGGTGCCGCGCGTGGACATCGTCGAGGAGGTCTGCGGGCTCGAGTCCGAAGCCACGCTGCGCAAAGTGGACAACCACGTGATGGCGTTGCGCCGGGTCCTGGGTGACGATCCCCGCCGCCCGCGCTGGCTCCACACCGTTCGCGGCCATGGCTATCGCCTGGCGCGCGCCGACGGAGACTGACGTGAGGCCGACGAGCGCGACACGCGGGATCGGCATCCTCCCGATGCCAGGCACCCCGTCGGGGCCGATGGCAAGGAGGAATCGAATGAAGTCATCCCACACGCCTCACGTCCTGCTGACGATGCTCGTGGCGGCCACGCTCGTGGCCGCGCCCTCGCTCCGCGCGCAGGTGGCGACGGCGCCGCCGCCGCTGCTCGATCTCATGGCTCAGGGCAAGATGGAGACGGACCTCGGCCACTACGATGTCGCCATCCGCGCCCTGGCCTCGATCGTCGATTCGCCGGAGGCGCCCCCCGCCTTCCGTCTGGAAGCGCTGGTCCGGCTCGGCGTGGCCCGCCGGGCCGCCGGCGATGCCGAGGGCGCCTTCCAGGCGTTCGAGAGCGCCGCCCATTCGCCGGCCCTCGATGCGGACTCGAAGGCGCTCCTCGTGCAGGCCCTCGGCGGCGCCATGCCGGGCGCGAAGCGGTGGGCGGAGATCTGGCCGCGCGTGTCCTTCGCGGTCGATCGATCGCGGCCGAAGCCGCGGACGCTGGCCGTCGTCTGGCCGGACGCGGCCGCCAGCCCGACGCAGAAGGGTGAATCGCTCACGGTCAGCTTCACGGATGCCGATCTCGGCGACATCTTCCGCCTCATCGCCGACATCAGCGGCCTGAACGTGGTCGTATTCCCTGGCGTGCACGGCAAGGTCACGCTCCAATCGCACGACGAGCCCTGGGACCGGATCCTCGAACGCGCCCTCTCTCCCAACGGGCTCGCCTGGGAGCGCGAGGACAACGTCGTCCTCATCGCCCCGCCGGAGCAGCTCCCACCCGCACGGACGTTCGGCGGTCGCCGTGTCGCGGTCGACTTTCGCGACAGCGAGCTGCGGAAGACGCTGGCGGAGATCGCGGCCCTCGGCGAGTGCACCGTGGACATCGATCCGTTCGTGGCCGGCCATGTGACGATCCGCCTGAACCAGGTCCGCTGGGATCAGGCATTCGATATCATCGTGCGCGTGAACGGCCTGGACTGGACACAGGACGGCCCGTCCCTGAAGGTGTTCCCGAAGGGGCAGTAGACCGAGGTAGCATCGCGACCGCCCCGATGCCTGCGCCACACGGTCGCTTGTCACGCCGCGCCTTCCTGCAGGCCACGGCCGTCGGCGCGCTGGTGGGACCGGCGCTCGCCGCCGTCACGTCCGCGCCCGACGGCCAGTCCTCGCCCGGTGAGCTTGCCACGCTCGCCGCCCGGCTCCTCGAGACGTGGGGTCGAGCGCTGCTCCGCTTCCAGGTGCCGGCGCCGAACGATCCGGCCTTCGTCGGCGGGCTGCTGTGCCCGGCCTGCGCGCGCATCCACGGCCGGGTGGGCGACACCGTCTATCCCTTCCTGCGCCTGGCGCGCACGACCGGCGACGCGCGCTTCGTCGACGCGGCCCGGCTCGTCTTCGACTGGATGGAGAACGTCAGTCGCGACGACGGGAGCTGGGTGAACGACCCCTCCAGCGACTGGCGCGGGACCACCGTCTTCGCCGTGATCGCCCTCGGCGAGGCACTGCGCCGCCACGGCGACCTGCTGCCCGCCCCGGACGCGGCGCGTCTGCGCGATCGAATGGCGCGCGCGGCGCGCTTCCTCGACGGGTTCATCACCCCGACCGTCGGCAACGTGAACTACCGTATGTCGGCGCCACTCGCCTTCGCCCTGGCCGCGGAGGTCCTCGGCGAGCCGCACTATCGCGAGCGGGCCCGCGACTGCGCGACGCTCGTGCGCGCGAGCGTCCTGTCCAGCGGGCTCGTGTTCGGCGAAGGCCATCCGGGCGATCGCGTGAGCCCGCGCGGCTGCCGCGCCGTCGACCTCGGATACGATGTCGAGGAGTCGCTGCCGAACCTCGCGTCGTACGCGGCGCTGTGCGGCGACCGCGAGCTGCTCGCGCTGGTGGCGAGGTCGCTGCGCGCGCATCTCGAGTTCATGCTGCCGGACGGCGGTTGGGACAACAGCTGGGGCACGCGCAACTACAAGTGGACGTACTGGGGCAGCCGGACGTCGGACGGCGCCGGGCCGGCGCTGCTCATCGCCGCCGCCGGTGAGCCAATGTTCCCGGAAGCGGCCCTGCGCAACCTTCGGCTCCTCGAGCGCTGCACGCACGACGGGCTCCTGCACGGCGGTCCGCACCTCCACCTCTCAGGGCAGCGGCCCTGCCTGCACCACACGTTCTCCCACGCGAAGGCGCTGGCGGCGATGCTCGATCACGGCATCGCCTCCGCGAGCGGCGCGCTCCTCCCGCGCGAGACGGCGCACGGAGTGCGTCACTACCCCGATATCGACACCTGGCTCGTGGCCCGCGGACCGTGGCGCGCCACGATCACCGCGAGCGACTGGCAGTACGTTCCCGAGGGCCATGCCAGCGGTGGGGCCCTGAGCCTGCTCTGGCACGATCGGGTGGGACTGCTCTCCTGCGCGAGCATGACCCGCTATCAGCTGGTCGAGCCGAACAATCAACCCCTCCATGCGCAGACCACGATGCCGCTCACGCCCCGGCTGGAGGCGACGGTCGGCGAGACCGTGTACTGCAGCCAGAACGACGCGACGGCGACGGTCGAGAGCCGCGAGGGCGACGGCGGGTTCGAGCTCGTGGCGACCGGCGTCCTGCGTAACGGCGCGCAAGAGGCCGGGCCGTCGGCGACCTCGTTCCGCCTCGCCTACCACTTCACGGACCGCATGATGCAGATCCGAGCGCGCATCGACGGTGGCGAGGGAGGCGTCCGGCTCATCCTGCCCGTCGTCGCCGCGAGCGACGAGCCGTTCAAGGTTCACGCCGACGGCGCGGTCCTGATCGAAAAGCGCGGCGGAATCGTGCACATCGTCTCGACGCGTGCGCTGGGCGCGGTCCCTTCGGAGCGAGTCTTCAACCACGTGCCGGGCGTGCAGGCCCTGGTGCTGAGCATCGAAATGGCACAGCATGAGGAGGCCATGATGGAGGTCACGATCGCATGAAGCTCGTCACTGCCGCCCTGGCCGCAACGTTCGTCGTACTCACCGGTCCCATCGCCGGCGCCCAAGAGCTGGCGTCCCGCCTGTTCCTGGCCGCCGATCGCGATCACGACGGCGTGCTCACGCGGGCCGAGCTCCAAACCACGCTGGAAGGCTGGGCGGCCCTGACTCCGGAGCAGCTTCCGGACGGGCTCGAGGACGCGCTGCCGCGCTTGCCCCAGAACCAGACGCCGAAGCCCGCGGACGTGCAGGCCATGGTGGCCGCGTTGCCCGACAAGGCGCCGGTGAAGCCGCGCCAGCCCCGGCGCGTGCTCGTGCTCGGGAGAGCCGCCGGCTACGTCCATTCGTCGATCCCGCTGGCCGCGCGCACCATCGAGGAGATGGGCCGCAAGACGGGCGCCTGGTCGACCACGATCACCTACGACCCGGCCGACATCAACGAGAAGAACCTCGCGCAGTACGACGCGCTCTTCCTGGCCAGCACCACCGGAGAGTTCCTCGACGATCCCCACGACGCCGCGGCTACGGCCGCGCGCCGCAAGGCGCTGCTCGACTTCGTGCGCGGTGGCAAGGGGCTGGCCGGCATCCATGCCGCCAGCGATTCCTATCATCAACCCGTGCCCGGTAGTCCCCGCTTCGTCTTCGGTGCCGCGCCGGCGCTGGCCAAGGCGCTCCTGGCCCAGGGCGATCGGAACGGCGACGGCCAGCTCTCTCGCGAGGAGCTTCGCACCCTCGCGAACGCCTGGTACGACAAGGTAGATCCGGAGAAGGCGGGACGCGTCGATCGGGCCTCCTTTCCGCAGCGCTTCACCGCCGTCCTCCCGCCGCCTCCTCCGAGCTCGCCGCCACCTCTCGGGCCGACCGGCTTCCCGGTCCAGGCGCCCGCGACCCAGCTCGGTCCCGATACGCAGGTGGGCACGTGGCCGGAGTTCAATCGCCTCATCGGAGGCTTCTTCAAGTTCCACTGGAACGACGGCCAGGTGATCACGGTCAAGGTCGACGAGCCCGACCACCCGCTCAACGCGCCTTTCAAGGGCCAGACGCCGCTGCGCATCATCGACGAGACCTACACCTTCGGCCGGGACACCTACTCGCGCCACAACGTCCGCGTGCTCACGAGCATCGACTACGCGGCCATGAGCGCGGAAGACAAGGCCAAGGAGCAGTATCCACGCCCCGACGGCGACTACGCCCTGAGCTGGATTCGTCCGGAGGGCAAGGGACGGGTCTTCTACGAGGCGCACGGCCACAACGAGAAGGTGTACGCGAACAAGCCACTGCTCGCGCACGTCCTCTACGGCATGCAGTACGTGCTCGGAGACCTGGAGGTCGACGACCACCCGCGCCCGTGAGCTCTCCCTCGCGCCTCGCCTTCATGGTGCGGGCGCTCGCCCATCGCAACTACCGTCTCTTCTTCGCCGGGCAGGGCATCTCGCTCGTCGGAACGTGGATCACGCGCGTCGCCACCAGCTGGATGGTGTATCGCCTGACCGGATCGGCGGCGGTGCTCGGCATCGTCGGGTTCGCGGGCCAGATCCCCACGTTCCTGCTGGCACCCTTGGCCGGAGTATGGGTGGATCGATGGAGCCGCTACCGCGTTCTCGTGGTCACCCAGGTGCTCTCGATGCTCCAGTCCTTCGCGCTGGCCGGGCTCGCCCTGGGCGGGAGGATCACCGTCACGCGTATCCTTCTTCTCAGCGCCTTCCAGGGCGTCATCAATGCCTTCGACACGCCGGCCCGTCAGGCGTTCGTCGTCGAGATGGTCGAGGATCGTGCCGACCTGCCCAACGCCATCGCCTTGAACTCGTCGATGGTCAACGGCGCGCGGCTGGTGGGCCCGTCCGTCGCCGGCGTACTGATCGCCGTGGCCGGCGAGGGCTGGTGTTTCCTGCTCGACGGCGTCTCCTACCTGGCCGTGATCGTGTCGTTGATGATGATGCGGCTCGCGGGGGCGACGCCACGAGGCCGGGAGAAGCGCGTCCTGCTGGAGCTGCGCGACGGCTTGCGCTACGCGTTCGGCTTCGCGCCCATCCGGTCGGTGTTGCTGCTGATCACGCTCATCAGCGTGATGGGAATGCCGTACACGGTGCTGATGCCGCTCATCGCGGACCAGGTGCTGCACGGGGGCCCGCACACCCTCGGCTTCCTGATGGGAGCGACGGGCGTGGGAGCCCTCGGCGGAGCCGTCTACCTGGCCTCGCGGCGGAGCGTGCTCGGGCTGGGCCGGGTGATCGCCGCGTCCGCGATGCTGTTCGGGTGCGGGCTGATCGCGTTCTCGCTCTCACGCACCCTCGCCCTGTCCCTGGTGCTCATGGTCGTCACCGGCACCGGTTTCATGGTGCAGCTGGCGTCGAGCAACACGGTCATCCAGACGATCGTGCGCGAGGACATGCGCGGCCGCGTGATGGCCTTCTACACGATGGCGTTCATGGGCACCGCGCCTTTCGGCAGCCTGCTCGCGGGCGGCCTCGCCGCGCGCGTCGGCGCGCCGCACACCATCCTGCTCGGGGGCGGCGTCTGCATCCTGGGCGGGGTCGCGTTCAGCCGCCAGCTCCCGCGCCTGCGCGAGCTGGTGGTGCCGATCTACGTGGAGCGCGGCATCCTGCCCGAGATCGCGGCCGGTCTCTCGGACGCTGCCGCGCTGCGTGACGAGTCGGAACGCTAGGTCCCGGTGTGGCCGGCAAGTGGCCGCTCACGCCCCCGTGGTGAGGACCACCCGGAAACGCGCCTTGCCGCTCATCATGCGCTCGTAGGCCTCGGCCGCACGGTCCAGGGGCAAGAGCTCGTTCATGGAGCGCACGCCGAAGAGGACGCTGAAGGCCATCGTGTCCTGGGAGTCGATCGCCCGGCCCGACGGCCAGCCGGCAACGGACCGGCGGCCACCGATGAGCGGCAGCACGGGAACCTCGAGGGGCACGTCCGCGGCGCCGAGAACGATCAGCTTGCCGTCCACGCCGAGGCCGCCGATGGTCGCCGTCATCGCCTTGCCGCTCGTCACCGTCGCCAGAATCACCCGCGCGCCACCCAGCCGTGTCAGCTCCGCGGCCGGGTCCTGCGACTGGCTATCGATGTAGTGGTGTGCGCCGAGCTTACGCGCCAGCGGCTCCTTGTCCTTGCCCCTCGCGATGGCCACCGTGCGGTAGCCCGCCTTGGCCGCGAACTGCACGCCCAGATGGCCGAGGCCCCCGATGCCGAGCACGGCCACGAGGTCGCCCGGACGCGCTCCCGCATGGCGCAGCGAGTTGAACGTGGTGACCCCGGCGCACATCAGGGGGGCGGCGTCGGCGGCGCTGAGTCCTTCGGGAATGCGAGCCAACGCCACTGCGGGGGCGACCATGTAGTCGGCGTGACCGCCGTCGTACGAGATCCCGGGAATGAGGCCCGCGACCTGGCACAGCAGGAAATCGCCGCGCCGGCAAGCGTCGCAGCGACCGCAGTGCCCACCGTGCCAGCCAACGCCCACACGGTCGCCGACGCTCCAGCCCGCGACGCCGGCAGCGAGGGCGTCGACGATCCCCGCCACCTCGTGTCCGGGGACGCGAGGATATTGAATGCCGGGCCAATGCCCTTCCTTCGTCAGGGAATCACTGTGGCAGACGCCGGAGGCCTGCACGCGGATGCGCACCTGGCCCGCGCCGGGCTCGGGTATCTCGCGCTCCACGATCTCGTACGGGCCTTTGGCGCTCACGACCTGGGCCGCACGCATCTTGGGCATCGACCTTCCTCCTGCGTTCATCATGGACCATGAGGACTTAGCTTTCTGCACGTCAGGCTGCTCTCACGCGTTCGCGACGGCCGGACCACGACCGTGAAATTGCATGCGACCATCGGACGATGTCCCTCATGCGCCTGTTTCGCCGTCTGCCTCGGCTCCGCCGCGGAGACGAGAGCCCAGGCGCGGCGGGCTATCTGGCCGCCATCGTCGAGTCCTCGGATGACGCCATCGTCTCGAAGGACCTCCGCGGCGTCATCCAGTCGTGGAACACGGCCGCCGCGCGCATGTTCGGCTATTCGGCGGCGGAGGCCATCGGCCAGCCGATCAGCCTGATCATCCCTCCGGGCCGCGAGGCGGAGGAGCCGCAGATCCTGGCCCGGCTCCGGCGCGGGGAGCGGGTGGACCATTTCGAGACGGTGCGCGTGGCACGGGACGGGCGCGAGCTCGCGATATCCCTGACCGTCTCTCCGATCCGCGATGGCGCCGGACAGGTGGTCGGGGCGTCGAAGATCGCACGCGACATCACGGACAAGAAACGCGCCGAGGATGCGCTGATCGAGCAGAGGGAATGGCTGCAGACGACGCTGGAAAGCATCGGCGATGCCGTGATCGCGACCGACGCGCGGGGCGAGATCGTGTTCCTCAACGCGGTCGCCGAGCATCTCACCGGCTGGCGGGCCGAGGACGCCCGGGGCAAACGGTGCACCGAGGTGTTCCACATCGTCAACGAGATCACGCGACGCCCCGCCGACAACCCGGTCCAGCGTGTCCTCGAGCACGGCATCGTGATCGGCCTGGCGAATCACACGCTGCTGATCGCGGCCGATGGCACGGAGAGGCCGATCGACGACAGCGCCGCTCCCATCCGCCTCCGTGACGCCCGGATCGTGGGCACCGTGCTCGTCTTCCGGGACGTCACCGACCGCCGGCAGGCCGAGAACGAGCGCCACGCGGCGATGCTCGAGCGCGAGCGACTGCTGGAGAGCGAGCGCGTCGCGCGCGCGGACGCGGAGCGCGCCAACCGGCTCAAGGACGAGTTCGTCGCCATCGTGTCGCACGAGCTCAGGACCCCTCTCAACGCCATGATGGGGTGGACGGAGATCCTGGCCAACGACCAGTCCGACGCCGATACGCGGGGGCGCGCGGTGGAGGTCCTGAGGCGGAACACCCGCCTTCAGGCGCAGCTCGTCTCCGATCTCCTCGACATGAGCCGCATGTCGTCCGGGAAGCTCCGGCTGGAGCTGCGCAGCGTCGAGCTCGCGCCGGTGATCCAGGACGCGGTTCAAACCGTCCAGTCCGCGGCCGACAACAAGGGGCTCGAGATCGAGACGGACGTGGAGCAGGGCGTCGGCATCGCCCTCGCGGATCCCGCCCGGCTCCAGCAGGTGCTCTGCAACCTCCTCCTGAACGCGGTCAAGTTCACGCCGGGCGGGGGACGGGTGAGGGTCACCCTCCGGCAAATCGATGCCGGCGCGGAGATCACCGTCTCCGACAACGGCGTCGGCATACGGCCGGAGCTCCTATCGTCGATCTTCGACCGGTTCCGGCAAGCCGACAGCTCGGCGAGTCGGCGTTTCGGCGGGCTCGGCCTCGGACTGGCCATCGTGAAGCAACTCGTCGAGATGCACGGAGGCACAGTGCGGGCCGCCAGCGGCGGTGACGGCCAGGGCGCGAGCTTCACGGTG
>WNFM01279170.1_pt1 | contig 12207 bp, 12 predicted proteins | sample 5400271 | NCBI WGS metagenome assembly WNFM01 (sample SAMN13153352, study PRJNA577476) | soil metagenome | isolation source: 60 cm saprolite on Douglas fir-dominated hillslope | place: USA:California | collected 2013-09-17 | reverse complement strand
CCCCTCCCAGACTGCCATCACTAAGCGTCTTGCGTCCGGCAATAACCCTGAGCTTATCTCGGTCTAGATGTGTTGTTGTCAAAAAGGCTCATTCCCTGAGGTTGAATCTCGTTGACACGTTGACAGACGGCGAGGAGATCACGGGTCAGTTGCCGATTGTTGAAAGGACGCAGATCGACATGGACGGCATCATGGCCCCACTGGATACGACCTGGTAAACGAAAAAAGGGTTGGAGGCGCTGCCAGGTGGCGTGTGCGTAGGTCGAAGGAAAGAAGCGATCACGGACCCACATCGCCAGGTTAGTCAGCGCCAGCTTGCAGACCGTCATAATCTGGTCTTTACGGTTATCCAATTCATACATCACGCGCTCATTTGCGGTCAGATCTTCCAAAGTTCGTAAGAGTTCACGTTGTTCACGACAATATTTTTCATGCTTAACACTCTCCTGGTGGCTTTTCTGCTGGACACGATAGACGCGCTGCCACAACGGCTCTAGTTCGGTATCTGCCTCGGCTTTCAACTTCCTGCACTCAGCACGATACGTTCCTTCTGTGACCCCTTGCGCTTCCAGCACCTGTAATCGTTCATTGAGAGCACGATACAACACTTCTCCGTGTTCTTTGGTCTGTTTCCACAATTTCGTGCCCAGTACGCTTGCCCGGTGGGCCTTCTCACGTGCTGCCTCTCTCCAGCGTTCTACATTTGCACACCGCTTCTCCAAGACCTCCCGCTTTTTGTTTACCTCCGAGTTGACCACTGGTGTCTTCGCAAAACCGTGATTGGTGTCCAGACCCAGAGGTAAGAGAAAATCTTTGATCACATTCTCTTGCACTGGCCAGCGATGGATGTAAGTCTGGGCGAGCTGGAGCGCATTTGCCGTCTCTGCTGTGCTGACAATGGGAATGAGTTTCGCTTCCATTGGCTGTGCTGGAGCAGGAGTCGCTTGCCATCCTGCTTGCCACCAGGCGACCTCTTCGTGCCGGATGTCGGCCCACCAGGCGCGTGGAAGGTCCTCTTCAGAAGGCAAGCAGGACACTGTTCTGCGCAAGTCACGGATCAACGCTACTGCAAGTCTGAGCGGTTCTGCGTCCTGATCAGGGCGGGTCAGCAAAAACTGAGCGGGAGCGACTTCACGAAGCACTGTGCCATGGCGATTCACCGTGAGAGGTATGAACGAGCCGATATTGGTGTATTGGTTTGTCTTGAGAATAGTGGTCAGGGTGCGACCCTCTGTGCTCAATTGTGCCAGAAAGTCTGCTGCCATCGCCTCGCGGTCTACCACAAGGCGAGCCAGATGGAGAGCTTCGGTTGCCTGTTCATAGCAGGTGAGCACCTGAGGAAGCCCGTTGGTCAAATGCAGATCACCGCGATGTGTGGTTGCAAGCAGTGGATGCCCCTGATCGTCATGCAACAGCACGAGTGTACGACAACCCAGAATTTTGCCCGAGTTCCCGATGAGTCCTCGGGGAATCAAGGTATTGGTGTAGACAACTTTGCGATGTCCATCGACGTAAAAATGAGGCGATGATGCCTCTTGACTCCTTGTTTCTACCCGCCATAAGGTGGCCGTCCATCGCGCCAACGCTTTGGTCAGGGCTTGATCGGCTTGAGCCGACGCCAACTTCAGCAAGAAGCGTTCGGTATGACGATAACTGTATGGATGTGGTCGGCCTGTCAACAAGGCAAGCTCCCGGCCTGTATAGCTGCGTAAATCCCAGAACCGGGGGAGTCCTACCGCAGGCAGAAACAAGAGGGTGAGCAAGAGGCTCCGTAGCGGGTGGAAGAGATGGTGCGATGAGGGCTGAGACACACACGCGCTCTGCGGTTTCATAGGCAGGGCTTCTTCCAACTGAGAAAGCAGTGCGGTTTCATGAGCGGCTGCTAACAGCAGTAACCCTCCCGCCCCCTCTTGCCACTCCGGCTCCCCGGCCAAGCTGGTCACTTTTTTTTCGCGCTTTGAGGTAAATTGCTGACTCTCAACATGGCGCGCACTCGGTTGATTTGACTCACACTGACGCTGAGGGAAAAGCGCTCGACCAGTTGTGTTTGGATCTCATGACTGGGGGTAGAAGGCGCCTGCCGACAGGTCTGTTCCAAAAACTTCCGCACCTCGCCTCGCAGTTTGACAGGATGTCCATGTCTGCCTTCATGGAGAGCTTGCTCGCCTCCTTGACGCATCCGCTGACGCAGCCGATAAGCCGTTGATTGGCAGATCTGTAACCCAGCACGCTTTGCGGCCTCATGCCAGGAGAGTCCTTGCTCCATGGCCTCAACCACTTGTACCCGCGCCGTATATATCTTGCTTTCTTCCATGAGCACTCCCCACTAAGGCGCGTCACGGTACCGAGCGCCTGGCGCATGAACAAGGCAACAACGCTGCTACTCCAGCGCTCGGCTTTTCCGTGACTCTCTGATCTCTCTCAAATGAAGACGACGAAAGCTGATATCAAGGACTCCTCCTGGGTTTCTGGTGTCGCCTGCACAGATGCTAGCAGCCACACAACGCTCAGAGACGAGGGGAGAGCTACGTGAACGCTGCCTGCCATGTGTCCAGTTCACCTACGATGCGCAACGCCCATTCTACCTCACCAAGCATGCCCGCCGCGTGCCGACGCGCAGCTTCCTCCTCATCCAGCAAGGCGATCCACCCACCAATTGACCACAACGGCTGCCGTGCGAGCGCGAGCGGCAGCGCTGCGCGCTCCACGACCGATAAGTGCTCATCCAAGCCTTCATCGTACGCATCGAGAAGACTTCGGAGTCTCCCTAAACACTTTTCCGAGACGGGTTCGGCGGAACAAGCGAAGTAGTACAGGCTCAGAGCGAGATCGTCAATGCGGGCGCGTTCGCCCATGAAGTCGAAGTCGCTGACAAGCACAACGCACCCATCATGCAAGAGGACGTTGTTATGCCAGTAGTCTCCGTGTACCATCTGCTGTGGAAGCATCGGGGCGATCTCTCGTTCACCAACGGCGACCAGGTGAGCCAGTTCCTCTGAGAGGTCTGCGAGCCTGAGCGTATCCGATGAGGGCTTCCACCCACGGATGCGTTGCGTGCCTTGCACGGTCATCCCAAGAGCGTTCTGCGGCTCAATGTGATTGGCAAAGCGTGGGTTTCTTCCTTCTGAACCAAAGGGGATCTCGCGAAGAATCGTATGAATCCGACCCAAGACGGGAAGGCCCCTCATCAAGTGCTCCCAGGAATCCATGTGGGCATCACTTTCGACATAGCTCTCCACCTCCACGAGTCGGTCGTCGAACACGATCCAGGGCTGGCTGTCCAGTGTCGAAAGGACTTTGGATGAGGGCACGCCGCCCGCGCCCAGCGCCTTCCGAGCGAGCTGGATATCCGCGAGCCTTGCTGCGCTCACGTAGGGACGGTAGACACGAACCACAAAGCGGCTGTGGTCATCAGTCACCAGCAAGTTCAGGCTTGATGATCCACCCAGGTCGATACTGTCTTCTAACCCATTCATTCCGTACGCCTGACGCACCGCTTGGAACAGTGCTGCTGATGGTCGTGCGCGCAGACCACGTACCCCGCCGCCTGCATTGTCCGTGACCGTCTTGTGCATAGCTTTTCCTGCCCGAACCTTTCTTCTTCCTCTGCTCTCCTCCAACGAGCTTCACCATGGTGAAGCTTGACTTCCCTCTTTTGTCCAGTTTACCATACTGGGATCTTGCAGTCTAGATGCGCTCTCTTCCTCATTTGGCTGAAACCCTGCTGATCTAAGATTGTTGAATTGCTACATATTTTTAGTAAATCATCGTAGGATGCTTGACGGTGGAAAAATATATACCGCAGCAGCTTACGAAAACGGATATCCTCAAAATGAAAGAAGAAAGCATTAGGAGAAGTTCTCGACTCAAGGGAAACATTGCTACTTTCTCCGACCTGACCAATAACTTTATGGTTACCCCAGACGGGTTCATAGTCGAAATCACTCCTTGTCCACCCTTGAAGTTGCATAAGACGGTCAAAGTCGTCATCTCTTATAGAGGTTATGCTATCCATACCCGTGTATTTTCTCTTGCTTTAAGTAGAAAACTATTGTTTCTGGCGCTGGAAAACTCGCGTCTATGATAATTGTTAGGTTGTTCTTCGTCAAGAGAAGGTTCTCATCAACGCCATAGAGGGATACCCAGGAACAATCACGAACGATGTTCCTCCTTGATTCCTCACTAGAGTATGAACCAGGATATTTTGCTGCAACTTTGACAGTCAAAGCCATTGACTTTCATTATCAATGGTTTACATCAGCGAACAGAAAACGCTGCTCCCAATGGCCCACGAGGATGTACGACTGGATGGAGGAACACCTAACAATGAATCAAACACTTCCGCAAATGACGCAGTTTTGTTTTGACCTATCAAAAAAAGCTGACAGCGAAAGTCACGATACACAACGAACCACAACAGATGCAACAGAATTTGAACCAACTCTTTAAGCACACGAGCAGCATCACGAACGCCAACGCACAAAGAAAACCACATCCGTCCCTTGGCAGTCTCAAATCAATGGCTTGCCATTGGGAAGCATTCATCACTCCCTGATACTCTTAGGCAGTCACTCAGTCGCAAAAGGGACCCTATTCCACCAAAAAACCACCATAAAATGAGAGCAAAACTGGGAGCAAAACCACTCTACCTCCATCAACAGCATTGGACAAAAATGGACAAAAATTGCACCGCTCTCGCTCGACACCCCCACAAATCCGCCTGCCAGTAGAGCTAAAAAAGCGCCGTCCGAGGTTCAAATCCTCTCGCCTCGACTTTCCCCTTTCACAAATGTAGCAGCCCATGTAGCAACACTTGCGAGTTTCCACGACACGAAACAATGCAGGGCAGACAATTAAGCACACATTTAAGCACAGCATGAACCCCTGCGAACGTCAGTGATCATACCGTACAGAATCTCTCCTTTGGCATCTCAAACAAAGAGTTATTGAAGATCTTGATGTTTAAGGAAGAGTCCAAATATACTCCTTGCTCCTCTCAAGATTCAGCTTTGTTAACTTATCCTCCTGTTCAGGTTTTGGAGGATGATATACACATAGCTTTCGCTATGTGCTATCCTAGCAGATAAAAGTTCTTGCATACCAATCATGCTTAACCCTTTACGAATGATCGCCCAAAGGAGGTTGTAGCGATGGAGAAATGGACGGTAGAAGAAACGAATGGTGAGCTCCGACTCGCCCCTCTGCGCGGTCTAGGCTCGGACCGCTTTACCTGGGCGCATCTTCTGTATGGTAGACTTGGCCAAGTTCAAGTGTACGTTATCTACTTTCCATCGCGCTTCAACCTCGCCGTAGATAAGACCGTTATTGATACCCTGAGGACTTTTGGAACAAACACAGGGCCGAGCACGTCCGTGAATGTCTGGGATACCAGAGACCCGAACTTTGGGAAGGCACTCGAACTGTTCGATCTCAAGTCTCCTCCCGCTCTGGTTCTTGCCACTGGACTACAACTCAAAGACATCGACCCTCTCGGACCAGATAAAGCCAACATCTACACCCTTACGATTACAAATATGGATGTCCTCAACAGTCCCGACAAATTGCCCCAATCAATAAACATTGCTCACGATATTCTCGTTCGGGGTAATCCCAAAGAAATCATCTCTCATCTACGTGCGAATGCACTTCATTCTCTGTTACAGATGATTGCTAGAGTTGCCAGGGTTGCATCTGACGAAATCGTCAAACTCAAACCCAGGTTTCAGTTACCTGACGGCAGTTCCATTCAGTTAGGAGGGTGATAGGTGGATCATAACATGGGACTCAGTGTATACCAGCTCGCTGCCCTACTTCTTGCTCCACACCTTGATCGTCTTATCGCTACTCCCACTGACCAGCGTCTGCCCGTCGGGGCTGATGGCTACACTGTTAACCGAGCTTGAATGGCCAGTGAGGCTGCGCAGCAGTTCTCCATTCTGCAGGTTCCACACCTTGATCGTCTTATCGCTACTCCCACTGACCAAAGTCTGTCCATCAGAACTGATGGCTACACAGTAAACGAAGCTCGACCAGCCTGAAGCACCTGTGAGGCTGCGCAGCGGTACACCGCTGTGCAGGTTCCACACCTTGATCGTCTGATCATAACTCCCACTGACCAAAGTCTGTCCATCAGAACTGATGGCTACACAGTTAACGATGTTTGTATGGTCAGTAAGAGTGTGCAACACTTTTCCGCTGTGCAGGTTCCACACCTTGATCGTCTGATCATAACTCCCACTGATCAGCGTCTGCCCGTCGGGGCTGATGGCGACAGATTTTACCGCGCCTGAATGTCCCTCCAGCGTGCGTATCAAATCAAATTCATCTGGCTTGCTTATGGGCTCTGACAGATTGCTTGACGATTGTGGGAGTTGTTCCTCGTCCCTACTCTCCATTGTCTGTGCGACAATCAGAACATCTTCCTTTGCTGTAGGGAGAGTTTGTAATAGTGAAAGTGAAGGCTCTTTTGGAGAAACTTCTTGTTGTAGGCGAGTTCCACAACTTGAACAGAAAACTGTGGCTACTCGTATGCTAGCACCACAGGTAGGACACTTGTACATAATAGGAATAGATTCTAAAGTTGCTGAATCTGTTGGAGATTCCGGTACTTCCATCCTCATAAGAGACGACGGTGAGCCAGTTTGACTGCTGACTTGTGCTGGTGGGGCATTTTCATCTGCTGGTTGCCTCTCATGATCTAGGGTCTCACCTGAAATCTGTGAACTCGCCTCATCCTGTAGAAGTTCGTTTCGAGGAGTTTCTGAGGGAGCTACTGCATTCTGCGGCGGTACTTGCTTAGTGGCAGGTCGAACCAGCGGTTTGCGTGACCTGGAAGACTTCTGTTTCATTTCAAAGAGCAAACCATCAGGTGAACGCATATATAAGACCGGTGTACCCCATTCTAATGTATTTACGATCCCGAAGCTGATGGCCTTGCGTGCTTCACCGACGGCGGTATCTACAGGTAATCCATCAGCCAGTGCTTCATAAAATACATGCGATAATTCAATGGCTGCCCGATCGGTAATCTCATACTGCATGGCGAGGACTGCTGGAATACCTCGTCGTACCAGAATGGTCGCAGTACTGGAAAAGATATCTTGTTCACTGCCTCTGGCTCCTTCACACGCGTTCAGCACTACTAGACGCAAAGAACGGTGGTCTGCAAGGAGTCGTCCTAAATGCGTCGCAGTCAACATCTGAGCCCTCCCCTCCTCGTCTTCCAGCGCGATCAGCCCTTCATCAGTACGAGCATCAAAGCCGCCGTGACCAATGAAGTGGAGGATGTGCCAGGGACCACGACGCATCGCTCGTTGTAGATGATACCAGGTCTGTCCTGGCAACCAAGTTAATTCAACCAGGCCCTTGGCACGCAAGTCCGCGATGGCCTTTTCAAGACGCTGCTTTTCGCGTTCGATATCCAGTTCTGGGAGGTCTTTTGGGCTGGAGGTCATGGCTAAGATGGACAGAGGCGGTGTCACAAGGAGTGGTCGGGGTGGTTGGGCTAACTCCAGATAGCGTACGATTGGAGTCATGCTGGAGAGACAGATATACTCAGACCCGTCTGGATCATACAAGAACTCCCAGGGCAGGGCTGCAAGCTCCGGAGAGAGAATACGCAATTTCAGCCGTAACCCTTTGCCCTGATTAGAGGCAGCAAGCTGGCTCACAGCATACCGTTTCCCTACCTCTCCAGTAAAGAGCGCTTTGAACAATGCACGACCGAAATTCCTCACGGTCTGCTCTTCTGGCAGCAACATTTGACGGCGCTTGCCACCAGAGCGCAATAGTGCATTTTGTAGTGACAAGAGTTGGTTTTCCAACGCCAGTTCGTCGAAAGGAAAATGCATGCTTTCGCGTGCTTCGCCCGAGGCTGAGCGTACAACCGTTACGGGATATGTACGCCCGCTGCCAACGCCGATTTCAACTTCGAAGTCAAGATAATCCATCTTCTTTCCCACTTCCTCGCTGAGATCATTTCTGATCAAAGCACATGTTGACGCTCTTTAATTTATGACGCTACAAGAGTTCAACTTTCGCGGATGAAGTAGTATACACTATACTCTACCATTGCTAGATTTACAATCCTAACGATGATGAAGTTGACCAGGTGGGTCCTCTGATCTTGAATAAAGAGCAGAATCCCGTAGTCGATACCCACTCATCAACTCAACAAGCAAGATGCTCTTTCTATGTACAGCTTCACCAAAAAACAAGAGGTATTCACGATAGACATATGTAGACAACAATGCGCTTTCCCACCCTCAATGTGTCTATCCGCTCAGGTGTAAAGCACCCCAAAAACAGCCCTTAGGGGTGTTCGACTTTCCTCCCTCAAGACCACTTTAACACTGTGCCTCGTAAACTTTGAGTTCATGTAGCAACGCCCAAGCAATAACATGTAGCAACGAGATTATAAACTCAACTTTTAAATAGTATGTAGCAACATATGTAGCAACACCGAAACACAGCCAGAATACACAAGCATGCTTGATGCACAAGCGCAAGAAAGAGGAACCCAACAAAACACATCGAGAGAACGTAGAAAACTTGTTCGTTCGTCTCCCCCCTTCGGACTCATATGCTATTACAGCGACACATTACCACGACCGTCGAGCAACCTTTAGGGTAGAGGGGGCCTACTTTAACTACACCACTGTGTAAATGCAAAGTATAAACTGGTTGTTTTTCCAACTATTATCCCGGTGAACCATGGATGAGACAGTATGATTTGAGTTTCTGAGACCAGGATAGTTGTATGATTTTCGCCAGGATAAAGTTTTCATTTACACTCAAGGCCTACATAAAGTATTCCTTTCACTTTATCTCCGAAAGCTGCTGACCCCCTGGAAAGCCAATTCGCATTCTACTAATACTCGTTCTAGTAAGGAATACAGCTGCTGACAAGTACTGGACATATGCTCTCGACTCCTCACCGTTCTGTCTGTTCAGTTCGTGCTACTCCACATTGATAAAACCACTCAACTTGTTTATACTAGAGTTGCAACCTGCACCATTCCCTGCTGGCGGACGTATACACATAGCTGTCGAGGTGTAGCATGATGACGGACGAAAACAACCTCATTGGGAAACAAATCGGTAACTATCGTGTTGTTGCCGAAATCAATAGTGGCGCATTCGGCAGAGTGTATCAGGCCCAACATATCATTCTCAGGGAGCGTATAGTTGCCATCAAGCTCTTGCATGCCTATCTTGGTTCCCCAAAGGAGCGAGAGCAGTTTCTTCAGGAAGCTCAATTTCTCGAAAAGCTCAAACACCCCTATTGTCTCCCCATCATTGATGCTGGCATACATAATGGCTTGCCATACGTGGTCTCTGAGTACGCAATGAACGGTTCGCTCCGAAATCGCCTTAGGCGTCAGTCTCCCCATGCGGTGCCTGTGAAAGAAGCGCTGACCATCCTCACTCAGATCGGGCAAGCACTCCAACATGCCCACCAACAGGGCATCATTCATCGCGATCTCAAGCCGGAAAACATCCTCTTCAATGCGAAAGGCGATGCGTTGCTTGCCGATTTTGGCATTGCCATCGTGCTCGCTACCTCAAGTGTCAGACAGGTTGACGCCACAGGTACTCCTGCATATATGGCGCCGGAGCAATTTCGAGGCATGATTAGCAAGGAGAGTGATCAATATGCCTTGGGCTGTATTGCCTACGAACTCTTCACCGGGCATCAGCCTTTCACGGCTCCCGATTTCGTTGCCATAGGATTTTTGCATGCAGCCGAGCCTCCTCTTGCGCCAACGCACTATAATTCACATCTGCCTGCCCATACAGAGCAGGCTATCCTCAAGGCGCTGGCAAAGCAGCGTGCCGACCGTTACCCCACCATCGCAGACTTCATTACCGCGTTAAGGGCACCGACGATGGAACAGGCACAAGTACTGAGAGCACCTGAAGAGGAAATCCCTACTGTCCTCTCTACCCAGGTTCCCACTCTTGCGCAGACTTACCCTCTAGGTGTGTCTCAAAGGAGCAAAGGGCAGTGGATGCAGGAGGGCAACACCCTGCGTGACCTCAAGCGCTACCAGGAGGCGCTGTCTGCCTACGAACAGGCCATCCGCCTGGACCCCAACGATGCTTATGCTTACCGTTGTAAGGGCGATGCCCTCTATGACCTCAAACACTACCAGGAAGCCCTCGCTGCTTATGAGCAAGCCATCCGCCTGGACCCCAACTTTGCTCAAGCCTACAATGGCAAGGGCACTGCCCTCTACGACCTCAAGCGCTATCAGGAGGCCCTCGCTGCTTATGAGCAAGCCATCCGTCTGAACCCCAACTATGCTCTTGCCTACAACAACAAAGGACGCACCCTTGAAGCCCTTCGGAAGAAAAAAGAGGCACAACAAGCATACGAAAAGGCGAGACGATTGGGCTTCAAGGGAGAAGAGTGATCGGACAGGATAGCACATGAAGCGTCTTCTGTGCATGGGTATACTGGCTACGCTTTGTGTGCCACCACCAACAGATGCGCGCTGGCACCCAGCAGAGCCGGTTCCTCTTCGAGCTGGCGGGCGAGCGCCAGAAAGTGGTTGCGCCGCTTCTGGTCCACGAAGTTGGTGACCACGTAGTCTGAAAGCCATAATGGCCCTTCGACAGGCAGCGTCCTTTCGTACAGGAACTCACTCTCCTCCACCTCGGCCCGCAGTTCCTCTGGATGATGAAAGAAGGAGGTCGTGAAATACTCCGGGTGGTTCGTCGGGTTGCGATGCTGCCCATCCACCAGGTCACGCGCGACAATCTGGGTGAAGGTGGGATCGTCAAACAACCCCTGGCGCAGACCATCCAGCGCAGAGGTAAAGCGGGAAATGCCCACAGCGAGCAGGAGGCCTCCCGATCGCAGAACACGATGGGCTTCCTGCAGCGCCGTGAGCCGATCAACCCGTTCGGTCAGGTGATACAACGGACCAAACAGGAGCACCACATCGCAGCTTTCGTCGGGGCGCTTGAGGTTGCGAGCGTCACCGACCTCGATACTGGCAAGGGGAGTGTCTGGTTGCGCCGCCGAAGCCTGCCGTGCCAGTTCGACATGCAGGGGAGTCGCATCGACGAGATGCACTTCGTATCCCTGTTTCGCCAGCCAGCAGGCGTACACACCAGGACCACCACCGACATCGAAAATCACCGCAGGGAGCGGGGGCAGGTACCGCATCACCAGTTCCTGGGTCCGCGCCCACTCAATCTGACTCGTGCCGCCCTGTAAGCGCCCTGCCTCATACCCACTGGCATAATGCTCGAAGAATTCAGGCGGAAGGGAGGAATGAGATTCGAATACATTGGACATAACCACCTCCTGACTCATGGCTTTACTGGACACTCTATCACAAAAGCCTGCAGTTGGTTATCTGTTGGCTCTCCTATGCTCAGCTTCCAGGTTGATTAGGCGGCCTGAGCAAGTGACAGAGGAGCATCTTGATCCTTAGCTGGGGCAAACAGCAGTAGAACAACCATCACTCCACATATCCCAAAGCCTCGACATGTAGCAACGATGTAGCAACGCCAGCATGTTGAGGGAAACAAGAGAACGCAAGTACAAGCAATGAGCGCGCAATTGAAGCACACGGAAAGCAACAGCAAACAACAACAAGCCCTTGGTCCATGGTTCGATTCCTGTCGCCAAGTCATTCGATGAAGCTTGACAGGAACGCCGACAACCATCAGCGAACAAACGTGAACATTGACGTACGTTAAACCGCCTGAGAAGGCATAGGAGGGATATCCAGGAACACCCACGAACAATGTTCCTCGAATCCCCCCTTCGGCACTCATATCCTGTTACTGTCCCCTCTCAAGCAATTTTACCCATAACTCTACTCCTCTATGTAGCAACCGGGACAACGCTACCGAATTGGCGATCGCTTGAGTTGAACGATGCGATCCTGTAGTTGTGCACAAATATGCTGAGCTGATTCATTAGATGGCTGGATACGTAGGAAGTCTTTTAAAAAATTTACAGTATATTGCAGAATGGAGCATAGTGGGCAGGCTAAAACTAGTTGACTAAACTGTGATTCTGCGTCTGGAATATTTCCAGCGACAAGTGTGAATAGAGCAATACTCAGTCGAACCTGCCAGTCATCAGGTGCGCTTGCAAATGGAAGGAGAAAGTTGCCGCTTTAGGAAGAGATACTTGCCGTTTTTTGCCCCAGATTGTTAGAAAAGTAGCTCTCTCGATCACTCAGCATG
>WNFM01226480.1_pt1 | contig 12207 bp, 12 predicted proteins | sample 5400271 | NCBI WGS metagenome assembly WNFM01 (sample SAMN13153352, study PRJNA577476) | soil metagenome | isolation source: 60 cm saprolite on Douglas fir-dominated hillslope | place: USA:California | collected 2013-09-17 | reverse complement strand
TCCGCTCCTCAGGACTGCTTCTTGGCTGGCTCTTCGGCCGGCTTTTCCTCGGCGGCCTTCCAGGCGCCCGTGATCTGCGACTTGATCACGCGCAGCTTCACGTTGTTGGCCACCTCGACGAAGACCAGATCTCCGGCGACCTTGTCGACCTTGCCGACCACGCCTCCCCCGGTGACCACTTCGTCGCCCTTGCTCAACTTGTCGAGGAAGGCCTTGTGCTCGTTCTGCTGCTTCGCCTGCGGGCGCATGACGATGAAGTAGAAGATGACGAAGAAGAGCCCGGCGGGGACCAGCAGGCCGAAAGCGCCAAAGGGCGAACTGTCGGCGGCGGCCTGGGCAAGCAGAGGGAGCATGGGGGCGGACCTTCTAGCATCGGCTGCGAGGGCGGGCAACCGGCTTCTGGCCAATGCCGGTCATCAAGGCTCCGAGCACCGATTTCGATTCACGAGCGCGAGCACGAGCCCGAACTCCCGAACGAAAACGAGGACGGGCACGAGCTCGGCTTTGCTTTAGCCGGTCATCTCCCGCGACTCGTCGAGGCGGCGCAGCCCGTCGAGCAGCACCTCCTGTACGGTGGGCCCCTCGCCGGGCGGCACGGCTCCGCGCAGGAAAGTGAAGGCGCCCTTCTGCAACCGCACCAACCCGAACGCCAGGTCGCGCGCGGTCTGCTCCACCGGCTCGGAAGTGGCAAACCAGGTGATGTTGCCGCTGCAGAGGCCCAGCGCGCGCTCGCTATCGTCCTCGCCGTGGACCAGCAGGATCCCCGAGCGGTTGCCGTGCGAGAGGATGTTGAGCAGGTCCGCGGCGGGCATGCCCGCGAGCTCGCCCCAGAGCACGACCTTCCACTCGTGCCCGACGGTGATCAACTCGTGAACCGCCGCGAGGCGGAAGGTGCGGTAGTCCAGCACGCCCGGACGAACTCCGTTCCCCCCGGGGCCCTTTCTACTCCGCGTCCGCGAAGCCCGCCAACATTGAATCGGCCCAGGGTTTCGCTTCGCCGCGCTCGATGGCGGAGCGCAAGCCGCGCATCAAGTCCAGATAGAAGGTGAGGTTGTGGATGGAGTTGAGCCGGAAAGCGAGCAGCTCACTCGCGGCGAAGAGGTGTCGCAGGTAGGCGCGCGTGAATGTGCGACAAGTATAGCAAGTACACTTATCGTCTGCCGGCCGCTGGTCGCGGGCGTAGCGCGCGGCCTTGATCTGCAGCCTCCCGCGGCGCGTGAAGAGGAGGCCATTGCGGGCGACGCGCGTGGGCAGGACGCAGTCGAAGAGATCGATTCCGGCGAGCGCGCAGCGCAGCAGATCCTCCGGCGTTCCAACGCCCATCAGGTAGCGCGGCTTGTCCGCCGGCAAGAGCGGCGCCGCGTGCTGGACGCCTTCCCACATCGCGGGCGGCTCTTCTCCCACGGAGAATCCGCCCAGCGCGGTGCCCGGAAGATCCAGTTCCGCGATCTCCCGCACGTGCCGCTCGCGCAGGTCCTTGTGGAGCCCGCCCTGGACGATTCCGAAGAGATGGCCCTGCCCGCTCTGGCGCTGCCACTCCTCCTTGCATCTGAGCGCCCATCGCGTCGTCCGCTCGAGCGACTTCTCGTGGTAGGCGCGGTCGCTCTGCGACGGCGGGCACTCGTCGAAAGCCATCAGGATGTCGCTGCCGAGCTGCGTCTGGATCTGCACCGCGCGCTCCGGCGTCAGCTGGTGCTTGCTGCCGTCGATGTGACTGCGGAACTCGACGCCCTCCTCGGTGATCTTGCGTTGCTCGGCCAGCGAAAACACCTGGAAGCCGCCCGAGTCGGTGAGGACGTTGCCCTCCCACGACATGAACTTGTGCAGGCCGCCCATCTCCGCGACCAAATCAGAGCCGGGCCGCAGCATGAGGTGATAGGTGTTGCCGAGGATGATCTGGGCGCCGATCGCTTTCAGATCGTCGGGCGCGATCGCTTTCACGGAGGCGACCGTGCCCACTGGCATGAACTGCGGCGTGTCGATCTCGCCGTGCGCGAGGAGGAGCTTCCCGCGACGGGCGGCGCCGTCGGTGTGCGTGATCGTATACTTCATATCATCAGCATCGCGTCGCCGTAGGAGAACAAGCGGTAGCGGCGCGCGACGGCCTCGGCGTAGGCGGCTTTGACGCGCTCGATGCCGGCGAAGGCGGAGACCAGCATGAAGAGCGTGCTCTTCGGGAGATGGAAATTGGTCAGGAGGCCGTCGACGGCTCGGAAGTCGTAGCCCGGCGTGATGAAGAGCGAGGTCGCGCCCTCGCCCGCCCTGCCCTGCGAGGCTTCCAGCGTGCGCAGCGAGGTGGTGCCGACGGCGACGACGCGGCCGCCGGACGCGCGCGTGCTGGCGATGGCCTCGGCGGCGGCGGGCGGGACCGAGTAGCGCTCGCTGTGCATGCGGTGATCCTCGGTGCGCTGCGCGCGGACGGGCAGGAAGGTGCCAGGGCCGACGTGCAGCGTGATTTTTTCGAATTGTATATCACGTATACGCAGCGCCTCGATCAGCGCGGGCGTGAAGTGGAGCCCGGCCGTCGGCGCCGCCACCGCGCCCCGCTCGCGCGCAAAGACCGTCTGGTAGCGCTCGAGATCCTGCGGCCCCGGCTTGTGCTCGATGTACGGGGGCAGCGGCAGCTCGCCTGCGCGATCGAGGAATTCCCAGAGCGCATCGCCCTCGAGCGGCAGGCGCACGACCATCTCGCCCCCACCGCGAATTTGTACAATCTCGACGAAACTCCCGAAGACCTCGACACCAGGGCCGCCGAGGGGCTCGACCAGCAGCAACTCCACTTTGCCGCCCGTCTCGGCCTTGCGCCCCAGGAGCCGCGCCGGGATGACGCGCGCGTCGTTCGCCACCAGCAGATCGCCGGGCTGCAGCAGCGCCGGCAGATCGCGCATGCCACGATGCTCCGGCGCACCCTCGCGCCTCGGCAACACCAGCAGCCGCGACGCGTCGCGCTCCGCCAGCGGCTGCTGCGCGATCAGCTCCTGCGGCAGCGGGTAATCAAAGTCGGCGACGTCCATACAATTCGGGGACACCATACAGATTTACGTCGGACGGACCTAAATCCGTATGGTGTCCCCGATTTCGTAGAGGCCGAGCTGCGGCAGATGCGTGTAGCCGGACCAGGCCGCGCCCGCCAGCACGCCGTCCTCGATCCACTCCTGCAGCCACCCGCCCGCGCTCGCCGGATCGTGCTGCGGAAGCGCGGCGCCCCGGTCGACCGCCCAGCGCAGATTCCAATTCTCGTGCACGCCCACCGGCGGCGCGGAAATGAACGGCAGGCCCAGCCCGGCGAAGAAGGTCATCTCCGACGGCTTGCTCCAGAGCGCGTCGGCGCGCGCAAGCAGCTCGTTGAGGCGGCGGATGTAGCCGAAGACGTCCGGGTCCTCCAGCACGTCGCCCTGGCCGTCGAGCGAATTCTGGTAGAGCGCTTCGCGCAGCGCCGCCGCGACTTCCTTGCGCCGGCCCGCCACCAGCGCGAGCCGGAGCACGCCCTCCTCGATCTGCTTGCGCACGCCGCGCACGAGTTTGCGCGCGAGCGGCACCTGCGCGCCCGCGCCGCCGACCGCGAAAACGACGAGCGGCGCTTCCTTCGTTTCGGGCAGCGGACCCAGCTCGCCTTCGGCGCGTTCGCGCAGCGGACCCTTCACGCGCAGCCGCGAGAGCCGCGCCGCGAGGTTCGCCTTGAGCGCCGTCCGCTCGCGCCCGCCCACCAACTCGTGCGGGAGCGGATACCCCGTCATGCGGACGCGCTCCGGCCGCACGCCGTACGAGAGCATCCGCCGGCGCGCGCGCTCGCTGGGCGCGAAGTAGACGATGGAGCTGCGCGCCGGATCGGGCGGCGCCCAGACGCGGTTGATGTCGCTGTCGGTGATCAGGCAGTGCAGCCGCTCGGCGCCGTGAAGCTCAGCGAGGATGGCTGCCGCGTAGAACGTCGTCATCAGCGGCGCGTCCGCTTTGCGCAGATGGTCCGCCAGCGCCGCGCCGACGCCGTCGCGAGCGGCCCGCTGCATCCACTTCGTCCCTTGCGTCGCCGCCGAGAGATCGCGCGCCGGCCAGGGCTCTGGGATCGCGGTCACGGCATTCAGCAGCGCGCGCATCGGCGGGCCCACGAACGGCTGCTGCGAGAAGCGCGTCAGCGGCTCGTAGATCTCGCGCGTGCTCTCCCAGAAGCGGAGGTCGCGAGCATCGCCGAGCGGCGGCCGATCCATCTGCAGCACTTCGGTCTGCAGAAAGTCGGCGAGCGCCGCGGCTGGACGCAGATGGCCGTAGCCCATGTCGATGGCGGCGACGACCGCGCGCGGACCCATAGGGGCCGACTCGTTTGTCGCGGAACCGCGGGGCTGTCAAGGCTCCAATAGCCATGCTATCGCCTGTCTGGGGAATATCCGGACCGCACGGCGTTCCCTCTCAGAGGAGATGCCCATGCGCAGTCACCCGTTGCTCTCGGCCCTGTTCCTGATGCTCTGCATCGGCTCCGCGAAGGCGGATACCGCCGTCATCCACGCCTGCGTCAACGCCAGCGGAACGATGCGGATTGTGACCGGCACCACTGCCTGTGGGAAGAACGAGACTTCGCTCGAATGGAGCGTCCAGGGTCCCAAGGGCGATACCGGCACCACCGGCGCTGCTGGACCGACCGGACCCGCCGGAGCGGATGCCAGCCTGACCCTCACCAATTCCTGCTCGGGCGACGTGGCCTCGGTCACCACCTGCAGCACGGGCGGCTGCAACACCAACAGCTATCCGTGCAACCCGTACACCTGCGACGCGAACTCCAAGTCCTGCGCCCTGGCGTGCATCAGCAGCGCCGAGTGCGCGCAGGGCGCGAGTTGCGACACGGTCTCCGGCCGCTGCGCGACGGTGAACTCGACCTGCGTCGACACCTTCGCCATCGGTACGGCCAACGGCCAGATCGTCTCCTGCAGCCCCTACAAGTGCCTCAACGGAATGTGCCAGCAGCAGTGCGTCTTTGACTACGACTGCTCCGACGGCTTCAAGTGCTCGAGCAGCCACTGTGTGGTCTCGCCCTGATCGCTCTCGATCGCGAGATCACGCTCAAGGGTTCAGCAGAGCGTCGAGGGCGCTCTTGAGCACTGGGTAGATCGCCGCCTGATCCGGGCAGTCGGTGATCCAATCCATGCCGGGCCCGTTCCCGTCCGGCGCGCCGCGGAGCGCACAACCGTCGGTTCGCGAGATCGCAGCCTGGAGTTTGGCGATGGCGGTGGTGGTGTCCCCGGCCTGGAGGGCGGCAAGCGCCTGCGTGATGAAGTTCTGGAGGGCGTTCTTGTTGCCCTGCGTTTTCACGCTCGTCAGCGGAAGCGCGGCGATGGTGTTGAGGGCGTCCGCGGCCTGGTTCTCGGCGAGCTGCTGCTCGGTGATCGCCGTGATGACGACCGAGGCCGGCGCGGAAGCGACCCACGGATCGCTCACCGCCAGCGTCGCCGTGTAGGCGCCGGGGAGGTGCGGCGTGAAGGTGGGGCGCGCCGTGTCCGCGCCGGAAAGCGTTGCCGTGCTCGCGCTGGGGCCGGCGAGCGTCCACGCGAAGGTGATCGGGTCGCCGTTCGGATCGCTGCTCTTCGATCCGTCGAGGGTCACGACCAGGCCGACGATGGCCCCCTGGTCGGAGCCCGCCTCGGCGACCGGCGGGAGGTTTCCCGACGAGATGGTGACCGTGCTGGGGAGGCTCAACTGCCCCACGGAGTCGGTGACCACCAGGCTCGCGACATACGTTCCCGGCTCGTCGGCGACGAGGGTGACGATCCACGGCTTGGTCGCGTCGGGCGTCGTCAACGTCGCCGTGCTTCCCGCCGGTTTCGACGGAAGAGTCCATGCGTACCCGAGTTGGGTGGACGGCGTGTTGTCGTCCGACGAACCGGACCCGTCGAGCGTCACCGTCTTGCCTGCGTGGATCGACTGGTCGGCCCCGGCGACGGCGGTCGGGGAACGATCGACCGTCACGCTCAGGGAGGTGATGGTGGACGCGAGCGCAGTGTAGAAGACGGTCGTGTCGCCGACGGGGGTGAGGCCAATGCCGAACTCCGCGTCGCTCCATCCGGAGAGGCTGCTCAGATACGTCGCAGGGTCCCCCGGGAGCCGGGTCGCGTTGCAGTCAATCAAGGACACCAATGTTTCGAAGAGGCGGTCGCCGCCGGCCAGCACCTGGGCCTGGAAGTCAGCCCCGTACCCGTCGATCGTCCGGACGCCCGACGGGCACACGCCGATGCCCTGGTTGAAGGTGGAGTTGTCGAAGACCCCGATGTGGAGGGCGTCGCTCCCGGCGAACGCGGTCAGGACGACGGTGCCGAAGGATGTGTTCGACGAGTCGTGGAGCGACACCGAGAAAGTGCCCGGGCTTGCGAATCTGCCCATCCCCCCATCGGTGTACGAGTATGTGAAATCGATGAGGACGTCGTTGTTGGCCGCGCTGTCAGGGATCGGGAAGTAGATCGCCCGAAGAGCGGTCGGGTCGGCGAACCCGAAGCCGGCCGTCGTCGCCTTCCCCACGACCGTGACGATGTCCGCGCGTGCCGCGCCGGCACCGGCGGCAAGCACTCCCAAGGCGATAGCGGCGATCGCCAGCTTGATCGTGACTCCTCTTCTTTTTTTCATGAGACCCCCCGTCTCTTGGGACACGCCCCGGCGCGGACGGATGCACGAAAAGTTCGCGCGCTCCGGAACGCGTAATTCGGGGCGGTCCACCACAGACCGGAGTCAGAGCGGCGGTTCGATCGCGTGCAGTTCGAGAATCGTCACAGCCGCACTCTTGGGAGGCGGAAATCCGACCGAGGTCAACACTTTCTCGAACTCATCGCTGGACCAGCGGCTTCGGGCCTGCTCCTCGGACGCCCACACACCCACGATGTAGAGTGCGCCATCTCCGACCGCGCAGTGGTGCCGCAACTCGCCGAATGAAGTTGCGCCTCCCTTGCTCATGATCAACGCGTGCGCGCGGTCGTACGAGCGCGTGAGCTCTTCGACGTCACCGTCAAATCGGGCAATCAGCAACGCAGACATACCTCGCTCCTTGGGCCGATGGCGACAGGTCGTTTGTCGCGAGACCGTGAGGAGGTCAAGCTGGCTCCGCACCGCATGCGCCTCCAGGCTAGCCCCGCACCGCACGGACTGGCTACGGGGCGTCGGTGAGATAGCCGCTGACGTTGACCAGACAGGAACCGTCTGCGGTTGCCGTGGTCGCCGATGAATTCGTGTTCAGGATCGCGAACAAGGTCCCTCCCGGCGGGTTGTACATCTTGACCGGCGCGGTCGCGACCAGCGCCGTCGTCGTGCCTGAGAAGGTTCCCACGACGGTGAGCGGCAAGCTGGTGCCGGACGTCGATCCCTGCGTGCTGGTCGAGAGATTGAACAACGCGGCCCACGCCGTCTGCGTCTGTTCGTAGAGGACCACCGAGACCTGCTCGATGACGAACCACTTGTCGACGGAGGCCACCGAAGAAGTAGCGTTGGCGTTTCCCCCCGGCTGGAGGTTGAACGAGAAGGAGAGCTGGTACGGGGTGCGGCTGCCGTTCTTCACGAAATAGGCGGTGTCGGCGCTGTTCGGCGTCAAGCTCACGATCGGCGAACCGGCGAGAGTGACGCTCGGCGCGTTGTTGACGTTGACCGGAAGCGACGGGTTGTCGACGATCACGTGCGTGGCCGAAGTGTTGGGCCCAGCTCTGGCCTCCGAGCCTCCGGTCGCCGCCAGGCCAATCGCAACCAGCATGATCCCGGCCGCCGTCAGGAAAAATTTCAGAACGTTCTTCCAGGGCCTCGTCATTGTGCTTCCTCCTCGAATTCGTCTCGTCCATACAAGGACACGGCCCCGCGCGGACGGATGCAACCGAGGCTTGGAACCGGAGCGCTTCCAACATTCCGCGCGGCCGCCAGACGATGCGCGCCAGCGCAGTCAATACATGCGGCGGATCTCCGCGCCCGGGTAATAGTGAGCGAGGATCTCGCGGTAGCCGTCGCCGCGCTTGGCGCGCAGGTTCGCGCCCCATTGGCAGAGTCCCACGCCGTGGCCGCTTCCCTTGCCTTGAAACACGGCCACGTCGCCGTCTCGCGAGACGTCGAAGGAGAGCGACGGCAGCGCCGTGTAGCCGACCAGCTGGCGCAGCTCGACCGCGGGCAGCGGCTTTTCTCCGGCGCTGGTTTTTAGAATGACCGTCTTCGCGCGGCCGGTCGCGGTGCGCGCCGAGACGCGCAGGCCCTCGACATCGGATTTGAGGCGCCCTGCCCCGCGCAGCGCCGCGGTGATCTCGCTGAGCGGAATGCGCTTGGTCCATTCGCGCTCGTCGATGTCGGACTCGCCACCGCGCAGGTAGGGCGCCGTCCCGGGCGTGAGGTGAAAAGCCGCTTCCGCGCTCTCGCTCTTTCCGCCGCAGCTTGCGCTGAAGTAGGCCGCGATGGGAGCGGCGCCCCAGGTGAGCACCTCGCCCGCGGTGTCGCGCGCGGCCTTGAGTGGAGCCGGCTGCGGATGAGCTGTCCCTTTGTATACCTGGTCTAATACGGATGCACCGAGGTGTGCGCGCGCGCCGGCGCCTTGCGCCACTTTCTGCGCCACAGCGAAGGTTCGCGCGGCGACGGCCTGCGCCTTGAGCGCCTCGGCGGGCCACGTAGGCGAGACTTCGGAAGCGACCACCGCCGCGACGTACTCCTCCAGATCGACCGCGTTCACGGCCAGCAGCGATCCCCGCTCGGCGAAGATCTGCAGCTTGCCCCGCAGCTCGCGTCCGTCGAGCTTGAGCGGCCCGGTAAATTCCGCAGGCGAGCCGGCCTTCGCGCCGTCGACGACGAGCGAATCCTCGCGCGCGGACACTTCATGCCGGGCGCCCCCGCCCTCGACGCGCAGGGTCTTCGCGCCCCGCGCGATCTCGATTCGAATCTCCTCGGCCCGCGCGCCGGCGCAAACCAGGAGCAGCGCTGCTGACAGATGTCGCACGCGCCGCAGAGCGTACAACGAGCGGCCCGGTATAGAATCTTCCTCGTGCTGTTGAAACGCATCCGCAGCTCGCTTGCGCTCAAGCTCATCCTGGCCTCCGCGATCCCTTCGGCGGTCGTCCTGCTGACGGGCCTCTGGGCGGTGGTGAAGCACTCGCAGCGCATCGCGGTGAGCGACCCGGCCATCGCCTTCGAGGAGCTGCGCGTCGGCGCGGTGGTCGGCACGCTGCTCGCGCTCACCTTCGCCGGCATGACCGTCGCGCTGGCGGTGCGCCACTTCCTCGTCAAGCCCATCCAGGCGCTCTCGCAGGTGATGGCCCGCGCCGAGCTGGGCGAGTTCCTCGTGCGCGCGCGCGTGCTGAGCGAGGACGAGCTGGGCAAGCTCTCGAAGAGCTTCAACACCATGCTCTCGCGCGTCACCGACATGGCGGTGAACGAGATCGAGACGCGCGACAACATCGCGCAGATGGAGCGCGAGCTCTCGCTGCAGGCCGAGCTGAAGGCGCTCAATGCGCAGCTCGCCGGCCACGTCGGCGAGATGGAGCTGCTGCTGCAAGTGTCCAAAGCTGTCTCGGGCACGCTCGATCTTCCGGAGCAGCTACAAGAATTGGGCAAGGAAGTGTGCACGCGGCTCGGCATCGCGGAGTTCGCCGTGCTGCTGCTCGACGAGATCTCGCACCAGCTGGTCGTCGAGGCGGTGGCGGGCGAGGCGCCGCCCACCGCGCGTGGACTGCGGTTCCACCTCGGGGAAGGCATCACGGGAGAGGTCGCCGCCAAGGGCCAGACCATCTACGTGCCCGACGTCAGCAAGGACTCGCGCTACCTGCACTACAAGGGGCACTGGCGGACGACGGGTTGTTTTCTCGCGGTGCCGCTGAGGAGCAAGGGCCGCATCCTCGGCGTGATGAGCCTGAATCGCCGCGCCCTCGACGCCTTCAACGCGCAGGAGATGCGGCTCGCCGAGGCCATCGCGGCGCAGGCGGCGCTGGCCATCGCCAACGCGCGCCTCTACCAGCAGACTCTCGAGCTCTCGTTCACCGACGCGCTGACCGCGGTCGCCAACCGGCGGCAACTTTTCCTGCGATTGGAGCAGGAGCTCTCGCGCTCGGTGCGTTTCGGCGATCCGCTCTCAGTGCTGATGATCGATCTCGATCTCTTCAAGCGCATCAACGACCAGCACGGTCACACCGCGGGCGACGGCGTGCTGCGCGGCGTGGCGAACGCGCTCCGGCGCAACGTGCGCAAGGTGGACATCGTCGCGCGCTACGGCGGCGAGGAGTTCTGCATCGTCCTGCCGCGGGTGGGAAAGCCGGAAGCGATGGAGGTGGCCGAGAAGCTGCGCCGCTCGGTCGCCGTGGCCGCGCTGCCCTCGCCCGAGGGAATTGCGCCTTTGCGGGTGACAATCTCGATCGGGGTCGCCGCCATGGGGATCGACGCGGACGACGTGCAGGGGTTGATCGAGAAGGCGGACGCGGCGCTCTACGAAGCGAAGCGGCTGGGCCGCGACCGCGTCGAGCAGGCGATCCCGTCGCACCGCGCCAGCGCCTAAGCCAATCAAAAAGCCGTGCTCGTCCTCGTCCTCGTTTAGTTGGACGAATTAGAGGTGATGCCACTGCTGGTGCCGGTAATGGCGCCAGTTGGCGGAGAGAGAGGCGTGTTACCTTCAATCATGGGGATCCAGCACTCCGTCTCGCAGTTCCTCACGCGACCTTGGGCGCGCCGCTCAGATCGCATGCTCGTGTACTACGACTTCAGCACGGACAGCATTCAAGAGGCGAAGTCGAAGGCTCTGTTCGCGAAGCCCGACGTGCACTCCGAAAGGGTTGACGGCAGATTTCAGGATCTGATCGAAGACCCGCTCGCGCGTCTTTGGCATCGCGTCGAGAAAGAGGGAATCGCCACAGTCACGGACTGGAGGGAGATACGTGCTGCGCACCTGATCTTCTTGGCGCAGCCGGCGCGCATCGTTGACCATGCTGACGACCAGCCCGGGAGTGAGCGAAAGCTTGAAGAGTTGCTCGTGAGACCTGAAGCTGAGCTCGACGTCCTCGTTGGCCTTCAGCAGAACGAGTACGACCTGCGCGTGTTCGGCATGCCGCCTCATGAGGATGACGGCGATCAAACCGCCTGTCTGTTCTATCCGGAGGTCGGTCTCGTCGGGTTCCCCGTGATGGAGGATCCACTGAAGAAGCCCCTAGCCTCGGTTACGGCTGGTGCAGGTCTGCCCCTCCACCCTCAGGTCATGCTGACGATGATACCGAAGACTGCTCACGAGCCGTGGCTTGCAACGGTCAGAAACACGCTCCAAGCATTTTCTGTCGGCGCGGCGGAGACAACCCGCAAAGTCGTCGTCCCGGCCACTGTCGCCGACCGTTACGATCACGCCGAGCTCCGGATGCGCATCAAGTCACTGCGTGGTTTGGCGAAGGAACTCGTTCGAGCCACGGTCAGGATGAAGGAACTCATTACCCAGGCACACAGGATGGCTGGGCTCATCGCCTAGTACGAGCCCCATCTACGAGCACGCGGACGAGCCCCACCCGCTTGCACGCAAACAAGGACCGGCACGAACTCGAATCCGACGGCTTGCACGAGCGCAAGCTCGCCCTGTTCTGCTAGCGCCTAACGCAGCTCAGCGCCGGCGATGTACGAGGCGTGTTCCTTCGCCTTGGCGATGTCCGCCTCGTACTTCAGCACCGTCGAGAGCGTCTCGGCGACGATCTGCGGATCGAGCGTCGCCGCGTTGAGCAGCGTCAGCGCGCGAACCCAGTCGAGCGTCTCGCTGATCGAGGGCAGCTTCTTCAGCTCGAGCTTGCGGATGGCCTGCACTGCCGCCACCACTTTGCGCGCCAGAGCGTCGGCGACGCCGGGCACGCGGGAGCGGACGATCGCCAGCTCGCGCTCCGCCGTCGGGAAATCGATGTAGAGGTGCAGGCAGCGCCGCTTGAGCGCGTCGGAGAGCTCGCGGGCCGCGTTGGAAGTGAGCACGACGCGCGGCGTGTGCACGGCCTTCACCGTCCCCAACTCCGGCACGGTGACCGCGAAATCCGAGAGCACCTCGAGGAGAAAAGCTTCGAACTCCGGATCCGCCTTGTCGATCTCATCGATGAGCAGCAGCGCCGGCGTCTTGCTGCGGATGGCCGCGAGGATGGGCCGCGGCAAAAGGAACCGCTCGCTGAAGAAGAGATCCTCCGAACCGGCGATGCGCTCGGCCGCCTGCGAGAGCGTCTGCGCGCCGGCGATGGTCTCGGCGATCTTGTCCTTGAGGAGCTG
>WNFM01104199.1_pt1 | contig 12207 bp, 15 predicted proteins | sample 5400271 | NCBI WGS metagenome assembly WNFM01 (sample SAMN13153352, study PRJNA577476) | soil metagenome | isolation source: 60 cm saprolite on Douglas fir-dominated hillslope | place: USA:California | collected 2013-09-17 | reverse complement strand
CGTTCCTGGTCGCCGTACCGAAGGGCCACCCGTGGGAGGGGCGCAAGCGCATCACTTCGGAGGAGCTCATGAGCGAAAGCCTGCTGCTTCTCGGCGAGGGGCATTGCTTTCGCGACCAGGTGCTCGAGATCTGCCACTCGGTGCGGGCCAAGGAACGCAGCAGCGTCTCGCGCACCATGGAAGGCGGTTCGCTCGAGACCATCCGCCAGATGGTGGCCGGGGGCGTCGGGGTCACCGTGCTGCCTGCCACTTCTATCGGCGCCGGCGGCGTCGACTCCGGGCTGATCCGCATCCTGCCGTTCGCGCGGCCGGTGCCCGAGCGGCGCGTCGGGCTCGCCTGGAGGCGCAGCTTCCCGCGCCCGGAAGCCATCGAAACGCTGCGCAAATCGATCCTCGCCTGTAACCTGCCGCAGGTCACCAAGCTGTAATCGTCCAATAAGAGGGGGTACGCCATGCTTCGTAAGCTGGTCTTTGCAGTTTTCATGGGAATCGCGTTTGCCGCGGCAGCACAGCCCGCGAAGAAAGTGCTGCGGATCCACACCGCGGGGCCGAACGACACCAACGTCGACAACACCAAGCTCGCGGTGGAGTTCGCCGACAGGGCTAACGCGGCTTCGCCGACGGTCGACGTCAAGGTCTTCCCGGCGAGCCAGCTCGGCCAGACGCGGGAGGTGATCGAGGCAATGCGCCTGGGCTCGGGCGCCGCCGGCACCACCGGCGGCCCGGCCGAGTACGCCTCCTTCGTGAAGCGTCTCGGCGTGCTCGGCCTGCCGTTCGAGTGGAAGAGCTATGACCACGCCTTGCGCGTGCTCGACGGCCCCGTCGGCAAGGAACTCGACCGGGACATGGAGAAGGCCGGGTTCAAGGTGCTCTCATGGGCGGTGAGCTGGGGCTTCCGCAACGTCATCACGGCGAAGAAGGAAGTGAAGAGCGCCGCGGATCTCAAGGGCCTCAAGATCCGCACCATCCCCACCAAGGTGTTCGTGGCGGCGATCAACTCGATGGGCGCGAACGCCACGCCGATGAACTTCGGCGAGATCTACACCTCGCTGCAGAGCGGCGTGCTCGATGGCTTCGAGCACACCGCGGCGACCGTGATCTCCTTCAAGATGAACGAGGTCGCCTGCTGCATTGCGCTCACGAGGCACCTCATGGATCCGACCTTCCTGGTGTTCTCGCTCCCCGAATGGAAGAAACTGAGTCCCGCCGAGCAGACGGCGCTGCAGAAGGCGGCGAACGAGGCGGCGAGCGTGGTGCGCCAGATGGCGCCGCAGCGCGAGGGCGAGGCGCTGGCACAGGTGAAGAAGCTCGGCATGAAGGTGAACGAGATCGACACCGCGCCGCTGGTCAAGGCGGCGCTGCAGGCGCAGGACGAGCTGGCGAAGGAATTTGGCGCGGAGAAGCTGCTCGACCAGATCCGCAAAACGCCCGGTTGATGAAAAAGCTGTTCGCGGGGATCGACCGCGGCGTCGAGTATGGCGTCGCGGCGATCTTCGCAGCGATGTGCGTGGTGGGCCTGCTGCAGGTCTTCAACCGCTTCGTCCTCAACAAGTCGCTGTCGTGGAGCGAGGAGTTCCAGATCTTCTGTCACATCTGGATCGTCTTCCTCGCCATCCCGATCGCTTACCGGCGCGGCGCGCACCTGTCGATGGATTCGATCAAGGCGATGCTGCCGCCTCGAGCCGCCGTGTTCTTCGATTTTTTCATAGAAATTCTCTGGATATGGTTCGCGGTCGCCCTGACCTGGCTCTCCTGGCGCGTCTCGGAAGTGGCGAAGCTGCAGGGATCGCCGGGCCTCGAGATTCCCATGAGCTATCCGTACTACGCGATGGTTGCGGGCGGAGGGTATTTGCTCTTCGTTGTTTTAAGACGCTTGCTGTTGAAGGAAAAACCGTCGTGATGATCTGGCTCATGCTCGGGCTGCTGCTCGGAATGATGCTGGTCGGAATCCCGATTCTGCTGTGCATCGCCTTCGTCGGCTTCGTCGGCATCGCGGCGGAACCCGGCATCGTGCTGCCGCTCTTCGCGCAGAAGACTTTCACGCAGCTCGACTCCTATACGCTGCTCGCGCTGCCTTTCTTTATTCTCGCCGGCGTGCTGATGTCGGCCGGCGGCATGAGCCAGCAGCTCGTCGACTTCGCGCGCGTGCTGGTCGGCTACCTGCGTTCCGGGCTCGCGCACGCTTCGATCGTCGCGAGCATGGTGTTTGCCGGCATCTCGGGCTCCTCGACCGCCGACGCGTCGGCGATTGCCGCGATCGTCATCCCTACGATGAAGCGCTCGGGCTACAAGCCCGGCTTCGCTGCCGCGCTTATCGCCTGCGCCGGAACCATCGGCGCGATCATTCCGCCCAGCATGATCATGGTCGTCTACGGCGCCATCGCGCAGGTTTCCATAGGCGGCCTGTTCCTCGGCGGGATCATCCCGGGCATCCTGATCGGCCTGTTCCTGATGGCCACGGTGAAGCTGTACAGCTACCACCCGGATTACCCGGAGCTGCGGCAAGCGCAAGGCGCATTCAGCCTGCGCGCCATCGCGGATTCGCTGAAAACCGTGTGGCCGGCGCTGCTCGCGCCGCTCATCATCATCGGCGGCATCCTGAGCGGCGTGTTCACCGCGACCGAGGCGGGCGTCGTCGCCTGCCTCTATGCCTTCGTCGTCGGTTTCTTCTTCTACCGCAAGATCAAGCTGCGCGACCTGGTCGAGATCTTCGTCGAGGCGGCCATCACCACCACCATGGTCTCGGCGGTGATCGCGGTGTCCGGCGCGATGGGCTGGCTGCTCGCCTACATGCAGTTCAACGACATGGCGGTTGCCTGGGTGACAACCGCGTCGCAGAGCCCGATCATGGTGTTGCTGATCTTTGCCATCGTGATGGTGGTGCTCGGCACCTTCGTCGATTCGCTGGCGATCCTGCTCGTGTTCGCCCCGGTCGCGGTCGAGCTTAGCAAGCGCTACGGCATCGACCCGATCCAGATGGGCCTGGTGATGGTGATGTGCAACCAGATCGGCGCCGTTTCGCCGCCGACCGCGCCGCTGCTGTTCGTCACCACCAACATCGCCAAGACGACCTTCGACGACACCAACAGGCACGTGTGGCCCTTTTTTGGGGCCGAGTGTGCGGTGCTGCTGCTTGTCATCTTGTTTCCTGGACTTTCGAACTGGATACCGAAGTACTTTCTGGGTTGAGCTAGACTCATCCCATGGGAAAAGCTTCATGGCGGACCCCCGCTGTAGTCCTGGCCTGCGGCTGCATCATCATGACGATCACCTTCGGCGTGCGCGCAGGCTTCGGCCTGTTCCTGCAGCCGATGAGCCTGGAGTACGGCTGGGGCAGGGAAGTGTTCTCGCTGTCCATGGCGCTGCAGAATCTCGCCTGGGGCGCTCTCGGAGCGGTCGCAGGCGGTGTGGCCGATCGCTACGGCCCGGGGCGAGTGATCGCCGGCGCGGCGATTTGCTACATCCTCGGGCTCATCGGCATGTCGGTCATCACCTCGCCCCTCGGCATGTACATCAACTGCGGCCTGCTGCTGGGCATGGCCCTGGGCGGCGCGTCGTTCGGCATCATCCTTGCCATCATCGGCCGGACCGTGCCGCCGGAGAAACGCAGCTTTGCGATGGGCATCGCCACCTCGGCCGGCTCCTTCGGGCAATTCGCTTTGCTGCCAGTCACCCAGTACCTCATTTCGGGATACGGCTGGCACGCGGCGCTTTTCGCGCTCGCCGGAATCGTCGCGCTGGTGATCCCGCTCGCCGCCGCGCTCGCCGGAAAGCCGGCCGCCGCCGCCGGGGCGCCGCAATCCATTGGCGAGGCGCTGCATGAGGCGCTGCGCGAGAAGGGATTCCACATGCTGTTCTGGGGATACTTCGTGTGCGGCTTCCATATCGCGATGCTGACCGTGCACCTCCCGGCCTTCGTCACCGACGCGGGCCTCAAGCCGCAGCACGGCATGACGGCGCTCGCCCTGATCGGCCTGTTCAATATCGTGGGCACCCTGAGTGCCGGCTGGCTCGGCGGCCGGTTCAGCAAGAAATACCTGCTGTCCGCCATATACGCCATCCGCGGCTTCTTGATCGCGATGCTGGTTTTCCTCCCGCTGACGCCTATGGTGCTATACGTCTTCGCCTGCGGCATCGGTCTGCTGTGGCTGGGGACCGTGCCGCTCACCAACGGCCTGGTCGGACAGATCTTCGGCATGCGCTACGCAGCGATGCTGGCGTCGATCGTGTTTTTCGGTCATCAAATTGGCAGCTTCATCGGCGTATGGCTGGCGGGGTATCTCTACGACACCACGGGCTCGTACTCGGGCGCATTTCTCGCCTCGATCGGCCTGAGCGTGTTCGCCGCGCTCATCAACCTGCCGGTGAACGAGAAGCCGCTCGCCGAGCGCCGCGTGGCTGCCGCGGCGTGACTGCAAGAAGAGCGTTTTTCCTGAAAGCCCTTTTGATAGGGTTGGTTGCGTTTGCCGCCGCCGCCGCCTTCTCCGCGTACCTGAAGCCGGGGATGCTCGTCGAATTCGCGAACCTAGTCCTCTGCAGCTAGTCTCTGTCGTCGTCCCGGCGTACAACGAAGAGGGGTTACTTCGGGAATCCCTCGCGAGCATCCGTACGGCAATGGATGCATTCGACGACGCCGAGCTGATCGTCTGCGACAACAACTCCACCGACCGCACCGCGGAGATCGCGCGCGCCGCGGGCGCCAGAGTGGTGTTCGAGCCGGTCAATCAGATCTCCCGTGCGCGTAACGCCGGCGCCGCGCAGGCCGGCGGCGACTGGATCATTTTCGTCGATGCCGATTCCACCCCGTCCAGGGAACTCTTCGCGGAAATAGCGGAGCTCATCGCCGGCGGTCGCTGCCTGGCCGGGGGCAGCACGGTCGGCTATGGGAACAGCCATTGGAGCGTTCGTGTTGGCACCGCTCTCTGGAACGGCGTCAGCCGGCTGGGAAGATGGGCGGCCGGCTCGCTCGTCTTCTGCGAGGCGGCGGCGTTCCGCGAGGCGGGCGGCTTGAGGGGGCAGCTCTACGCCGGCGAGGAGCTCGATCTCTTCCGCAAGCTGAAACGCATGGCGCGCGCGAAGGGCAGGGAGGTCGTGATTCTTCACCGCCATCCGCTGCTCACGAGCGATCGCAAGCTCAGGCTCTGGGGATGGAAGGCCGGCTTACGCTTCATGCTGAGGGTCATCGTGACGCGCGGACGCGCGCTGCGCAGCCGGACGGACTGCTATTCGTGGTATGACGGGCGGCGCTGAGGGCGGGATAGAGCGATAATGTCCGCGCAGTCGTTCAACCCATCAACAATGCGACAAGAGGGGAGGCGGGATGAACTGGTACATCGATGTGCTCAGGAAGTACGCCGTTTTCAGCGGCCGGGCGCGCCGCAAAGAGTTTTGGATGTACGTCCTGTTCTACATCATCATCGTGGTCGTGCTCAGCGTCGTCGAATCGATGATCGGCATTCCCTTCATCCTCAGCGGGCTTTACACGCTGGCGCTCATCATTCCCAGCATCGCGGTCACGGTCCGCAGGCTGCACGATACCGGCCGCAGCGGATGGTGGTGGTTCATTGGCTTCGTACCCGTGATCGGCGGGATCGTGCTGCTCGTATTCATGGTGCTGGACAGCCAGCCGGGCGACAACGAGTACGGCGCGAATCCGAAGGCTGCCGCCGCCTAACGCGCGGCTTACGCAGTCAGGTAGCGCGAAGACCAGGCCGCGATGATTTCGGCGGCGTAAGCCGCATCCTCGGCGCGGCTGAGCAGGTGATCGGCATCGTCGAGCGAGACGAAGCTCTTCGGATGCTTCGCCGCGCCGAAGATTTTCGCGGCGTTGTCGATGTCGACGATCTGGTCGCGCGGCGAGTGCAGTACCAGGATCGCCTTGCGCAGCGCGCCCAGGGTTGCCGCGGGATCATGCCGCTCCAGGTCGTCGAGGAACTGCTTTCGGATGAGGAAAGGCCGGCCGCCAATGTCCACTTCCGCTTCGCCTTTCGAAAGAATGTCCTTTCCGGAAAACAGCTTCGCAACGTGCTTCGGCTCAAAGGGTGCGCCGATGGTGGCGACGGCTAGAGCTTCCGGCACCTGGCCTGCGCCTGCCAGCACTGCCGCGCCGCCCAGGCTGTGGCCGATAAGGATGCGCGGCGCCTGGTAACGGCTGCGCAGGTGCTCGACCGCGGCGAGCAGATCCTCGATGTTCGAAGAGAAACTCGTGTCGGCAAAATCGCCGCCGCTCATGCCAAGCCCGGTGAAATCGAACCGCAGCACCGCGATGCCTCGCGCCGCGAGCGCCTGGCCGATATAGGCGGCCGCCTTGCTGTCTTTCGAGCAAGTGAAGCAGTGCGCGAACAACGCGTAGGCGCGCGGCTCTCCCGCAGGCAGCTCGAGCCGCGCCGCTAGCTCGTGGCCCGCCGCGGCGGGAAAGTGCAGGGGCGTGGAAGGCATCGTTTAGACTCGGCTCGATTATGGATCAACCCTCGGCATGGGTCGTGCGCTGGGCGCCGCGCATTACGCGCGGCCCGGTGCTCGACCTGGCGTGCGGCCAGGGGCGCCATGCGCGATTCTTCCGGGACCGGGGGCTGGAGGTGGTCGCGGTCGATCGCGACCCGGTCGCGATCGAGAAAGTGACATTTGTAAGGGCAGACCTTGAGGGCGGCAGTCCGTGGCCGTTGGGGGGGCGGCGCTTCGGCGGCATCGTTGTCGCCAACTACCTGCACCGGCCGCTTTTCCCGCATCTTGTTTCCTCGCTTGCTGAAGGCGGGGTTCTCGTCTACGAAACTTTCATGATGGGGAACGAGCGCTTCGGAAAGCCGTCTAATCCCGAGTTCCTGCTGCGCCCGGGCGAGTTGCGCGAGGCCTTCAAGGAATTGCAGGAGCTCGGCTTCGAGGAAGGCGAGTTCGACCAGCCAAAAAGGGCGATGATTCAACGCATTTGCGTCCTAAAACGTTAGAATGCCGGCCATGATTACAGGAAGCCTGGTTGCGATCGTCACCCCCATGCACGAGGACGGGCGCCTCGATCTCGGGGGGTTCAGAAAGCTCATCGACTGGCACGTCGCTGAGGGCACCGACGGCATCGTCGTGGTAGGCACCACCGGCGAATCGCCGACGGTCGATTTCGACGAGCACAAGGAGCTGATCCGCCTTGCCGTGCAGCATTCGCGCGGGCGCATCCCCGTCATCGCCGGCACCGGCGGCAACTCGACCGCCGAGGCGATCGAGCTTACCGAGTCGGCCAAGCAAGCCGGCGCCACCGCGTGCCTGTCGGTGGTTCCGTACTACAACAAGCCGACGCAGGAAGGCATGTACCTGCACTTCCGCAAGATCGCGGAGACGGTCGATCTGCCGATGATCGTGTACAACGTGCCCGCGCGCACCGTCGCCGACCTGCAGAATGACGCCGTCATGCGGCTGGCGCAGGTGCCGGGCATCATCGGCATCAAGGACGCTACCGCGAACATCGAGCGCGGCACCGATCTCATCCGGCGCGCGCCGCGCAACTTCGCGATCTACAGCGGCGAGGACGCGACGGCGCTCGCGATCATCCTGCTCGGCGGCCACGGCGTGATCTCGGTCACCGCCAATGTCGCACCCAAGGCGATGCGCCAGATGTGCGCCGCGGCGCTGGTGGGCGACGTGAAAAAGGCGCGCGAGCTCAATCTGCAGCTTCTGCCGCTGCACCAGCGCCTGTTCGTCGAAGCGAACCCGATCCCGGTGAAATGGGCGCTCGGCGAGATGGGCATGATCGAGCCGGGGCTGCGCCTGCCGCTCTCGCCGCTCGCCGAGAAATTCCATCAGACGGTGCGCGAGGCCCTGCACGAGGCGGGAATCGCGCTGCCGGGTCTGCGGGTGGTCGAGAGCCGCGCTTGATCCGCAGGCTCGGAATTTCCGCGGTCCTGGCCCTGGTAGGCGCCTGCAGCACCACGGACATGCTCGAGAGCAAGATCGACTACAAGTCGGCGGGCACGTTGCCGCCGCTCGAAGTCCCGCCCGATCTGACCACGCCGTCGCGCGACAACCGCTACGTGGTTCCGGAGAGCGGCAAATCCACGGCGACGCTTTCCGGCTACCAGGCCGAGCGCAAGGACCAGGCGCGCCTCGGCAATTCCGCGGTGCTGCCGCAGATCGAGCAGATGCGCATCGAGCGTGCCGGATCCGAGCGCTGGCTGGTCGTTCAGGAGCCTCCGGAAAAAGTCTGGTCGCTGGTGAAGAATTTCTGGCAGGAGAGCGGTTTCCTCATCAAGCTCGAGGTTCCCGAGGCCGGCGTGATGGAAACCGACTGGGCCGAGAACCGCGCCAAGATTCCCGAAGGCTTCTTCAGGGATTTTCTGGGCAAGATTCTCGATACGCTTTATTCGACCGGCGAACGCGACAAGTTCCGCACCCGCCTGGAGCGCGCCGCCGACGGCAAGGGCACCGAGATCTACATCAGCCATCGCGGCATGGTCGAGGTCTACAAGGAGCAGACGCGGCAGGAAACCGTGTGGCAGCCGCGCCCGGCCGACCCCGGCCTCGAAGCAGAGTTTCTCCGGCGGCTAATGGTGCGCCTCGGCGCGTCGGATGAGAAGGCGAAGCTGGCCGCGAGCGTCACGCCCCAGGAGCGCGCCGAGCTGAAAAAGACCAGCGAGGGCACGGAGCTCCTGCAGGTCAACGAGCCGTTCGACCGCGCCTGGCGGCGCGTGGGGCTGGCGCTTGACCGGGTCGGTTTCACCGTCGAGGACCGCGACCGCCAGAAAGGCCTGTACTTCGTGCGCTACGCCGACCCCGAGGCGGAGATGAGCAAGAAGGACGACGAGAAGGGCGTGCTGTCGAGGCTTTTCGATTGGGCCTCCAAGGATTCCAAGGTGAAGCCGGAGCAGTACCGCGTCGAGGTGAAGCCGACCGAGGAGACGAGCCAGGTCCACGTTCTCAACAAGGACGGCACGGCCGAAACTTCGAAGACCGCGCAGCGCATCCTCACGCTTCTCCACGAGCAGCTGAAATAGCCCGTTGCTCCGCTTCGCGTCGCTCGCCAGCGGCAGCAAGGGGAACTGCCTGGTGGCCGAGGCGGCCAAGACGCGGGTGCTCATCGATTGCGGCCTGAAGCTGCGCGACACGGAGCAGCGGCTCGCGCGGCTTGGCCTTCTTCCGGGCGACATCACGGCCATTCTTGTCACGCACGAGCACGGCGATCACGCCGGCGGCGCGTTCGATTTTGCGGCCGCTCATTCCGTCGCCCTCTATCTCACCTACGGCACCTTGTCGGCTTTGCAAGGTGAAGGGAAAGTGGTGGAAGGCGTGAAGACCATGCTGGTCAATTCAAAAGAGAGATTTCCAGTCGGAGACCTGGAAGTGCACCCGTTCACCGTGCCGCACGACGCCCGCGAACCGGTGCAGTTCGTGATCTCGGACGGCGCGCTGAAGCTGGGCGTACTGACCGACATCGGCGCCTCGACCGCGCATGTCGAGGCGACTCTCTCGGGGCTCGATGCGCTGGTCCTGGAATGCAACTACGACGCCGACATGCTGTGGCGCGGCGCCTATCCGCAGTGGCTCAAGCAGCGCATCGCCGGACCGTTCGGGCACCTTGACAATCTGCAGTCGGAGCGCCTGCTGGGCGCGCTCGACCGCTCGCGGTTGAAGCACGTAATCGCCGCGCACCTCTCGCAGCAGAACAACCGTCCCGCTCTGGCTCGCGCGGCGCTGGCGCGCGCGATGCGCTGCGAGGAAAGCTGGATCAGCCTCGCCACCCAGGATGATGGATTCGGGTGGAGGGGCCTGTAGCTTTTTTATTTCGGGTATTTCTTTATAAACCCACTGTCGTGCCGGAGACGGCGGGGTAGGACGCCGCCCAGATTTCCATGAACCGGCCGCGCATCGCCAGTCCCTCGGTCTCGTCGCCGAGCCCGATCGCGCCGCGGAAAAACTGCGCGACGGGCCGGCGCACATAGTGCACCGAGTCGAGCACCATGAACGAGTCCTGCAGCTCGCGGATCTCCTCGTGCGTGCGGTTGACCTGTATCGCGTGCGCGAAGCGCGCGATCAGGCTCATCATGCGCGGGCACTGCCGCGTCACGTGATCGGTGTCATGGACGACGAAGTAAATGCGCCGCGTCCTGCTGACGAGAAGGAAGCGCTCGAGCCGCTCGATACGGGCGGAATCGTTGACGCGCAGCGCGGCGAGATCCGGGTCGAATACGCGCAGCTCGCGACCCGGCTGCTCGAGCAGGCGATCGACCGCCGCCTGGAAGCCGGCGTTGCTGTCGAAGCGTTCGTAGAAGACTTCGTTCATCTCGGGTCCAGGTGCGCATAGCCCGCCTGGAGCCAGCCGGAGATTAGACCGGCGAGCGGCGCCCGGGCAAGCCGGTCTCCCCGGACGCGGCGGCGCTCGGCCAGCTCGCGAAGACCCGGGGCGGTGCTTTTCGAAGCCACGAAGCTCTCGCCGTTGATGAAAAACCTCGTCCCGCTGTAAAGCAGCTGGGTCCTGAGGTCAAGGCGCAGCTCCGAGCCGGCCAGCCTGCCGCGCTTCCTGGAAGGCCGGAAAACCACATGAGGCTTGGGAGCGCTGAGATATTCGCCGAGAAACACGGTCACGTCCTTGCGCCCCCATTTGATTCTGGCGAGCGTCTTCTGCGAAAAGGAGATTATCTCCCCGGGAATGGCGGCGCCGCGGCGCGCCGGCCTGAGCCCCGGATCGCGGTAGGCGGCATCGGGCAGGCCGCGCTCGTGCAGCCAATCGAGGAACGCCGCGGCGAGCTCGGCGCCGCGCGGCGCGCGAAAGCCGATCGAATAGGTATAGCAGGGGTCGAGGGCCACGCCGTCATGCCGCCAGCCGGGAGGCAGGTATAGCAGATCGCCTTTCTCTACAAGAAACTCCTTGCAAAAGGAACCGTTGGGGGACCATGTGCGCCAGCGCCGCTGTCCTTCCCCCTGCAGCAGAAATACGTCATAGGAATCGACGTGCGGCCCGACTCCGCCGCCCGCGGTGGCGTAGCTCACCATGACGTCGTCGAGGCGCGCCTGCGGCACGAAATCGAAGCCCCGGAGCAGCCCGTCTGCAGCGCGGACATGGAGGTTGACGCCGCTGACCAGCAAGGTCGAATTTCTCTTTCCCAGGCTCAGTTTGCCGTGAAAAGGGCCGTGCCGCGTGTTCCAGGTCCTGCCGCGTCGTTCCACTATCCGGGATTCGACGTCATCGCGCGCCGCGAGCGCCGCGAGCTTTCGCAGATCCACGCCCCGCCATGCGGGAATTGCACGGCGTACGAGAAGCGGGCGCTTCTGCCAATAACGCTGCAAAAATGCCCGTGGCGTCATGTTGCCGAGCAATTGCAGCTTCATCAAATAATTATAGATGGAAGCGCGCGGCGCTCCGCGCTGTCGCGATCGTGCGACAGCGCGACGAGGACCTGGCAATTGAAAAAAGTTTTAGCATAGAATCGACGCGACATGCTGCAACCGGGACAATCCGCGCCGTCCTTCGCGCTGCCAGACGCCGACATGCAGACCGTCAGCCTGTCGGCGTTCAAGGGCAAGAAGCACGTGGTGCTTTACTTCTATCCCCGCGACGGCACGCCGGGCTGCACCATCGTGACCACCGATTTCTCCGACCACGAGGACCAGTTCGTGAAGCACGACTGCGTGGTCCTCGGGGTGTCGCGCGATGATTGCCTCACCCACGCCGACTTCCGCGACAGGAACGGCGTGACCATCGGGCTGCTTTCGGATCCCGAAGGCGAGGTATGCCGCAAGTACGGCGTCATCCAGGAGAAGGAGACCGAAGGCGTGCGCCGCGAGTGCCTGGTGCGCTCGACCTTCGTGATCGACAAGAAAGGCGTCATCCGCCACGCCGCCTACGGGGTCAACCCGCGCGGCCATGCCGCCGAGGTCTTCGACCTGGTGAAACGCCTGCGCGTGTAAGCGCGGTTGCCGCGGGGGCCCCCGGGGGTATCATTGCTTCGGGGTGTGAAGAGGGGAGCGCGGATGGACGTGGTGATGGGAATCCTGTCTTACGGGATCGGCACGCTGGTCGCGTTCGCGCTCGTCGGCGCGTTTCTCTTTCTCTTCATCAGCGACGTCACGCAGAAAAAGCACGGCGTGCTGCGCAACTATCCCGTCATCGGGCACCTGCGCTACTACTTCGAGCAGCTCGGCGAGTACTTCCGGCAGTACTTCTTCGCCGGCGATCGCGACGAGATGCCTTTCAACCGCTCGACCCGCGGCTGGGTGTATCGCCTG
>WNFM01104087.1_pt1 | contig 12209 bp, 11 predicted proteins | sample 5400271 | NCBI WGS metagenome assembly WNFM01 (sample SAMN13153352, study PRJNA577476) | soil metagenome | isolation source: 60 cm saprolite on Douglas fir-dominated hillslope | place: USA:California | collected 2013-09-17 | reverse complement strand
TCCGCGCCCTAGCTGTTCAAGATCTCCAGCGCCGCCTGATGGACGCGTTTGTCGCCGGCGACGACGATACGGCCGCCGCGTTGCGCCTGGCCGTTGTCCCATGTCGTGATGATGCCGCCTGCGCCGGCGATGATCGGGATGATCGCAACGATGTCGTGTGGCTTGATCTCGGTTTCGATGATCAGATCGATCAGCCCCGCGGCCAACATGCAATAGGCATAGCAATCCCCGCCGTAGCGCGAGAGCTTCACCTTGTCCTCGACCTTCCCAAATGCCGCGCGGTCATCGGGATTCATCAGCAGCGGGCTCGTCGTCGACAATAACGCTTCCTCGATGCCCGTGCATGACCGCGCATGGAGATCGCGGTTGCCGCCTGGCCCGCGATAGCGCGCTCCGCCGCCGTCACCGGAGAAACGTTCGCGCGTGAACGGCTGGTGCATCATCCCGAATACGGGCTCGCCAAAGCGCATCAGGCCAATCAGCGTGCCCCAAGCCAGCATGCCCGAAATAAACGATTTCGTTCCGTCGATGGGATCAAGCACCCAAACATATTCGGCGTCGGTGTGCTCGGAGCCGTACTCCTCGCCGAGGATGCCGTGATCGGGAAATTGCTTGCGGATCAGCGTACGCATGGTTTGCTCGGCCGAGCGGTCTGCTGCCGTGACAGGGTCGAAGCCGCGAGCCTTCTTGTTCTCGATCGCCAGCGCGGTGCGGAAGAACGGGAGAATTGTTTCGCCAGAGGCGGTCGCGAGCTGGTCGACGAAAGTGCTGAAGTCGATGGCCGTCATGCCGCGTGCCCGCTGTCCGTCTTCGGCCTATCGAAGAGTTTTACCATCGGCAACCACTTGGGCCCGCAGCGTCCCAATGCAAACACTCGTGCAATTTCTGCTGCGGTGCGGGGGTTCCACCTCGGTCGTTTTCGCATAGGCATTCCGGAGCACGCCAGTCCGGGCGGCAGCCATGCAAAAATAGCATAGGAAATGTGCCTTTGAACCTTGATTTTTGTGCGTCGCGATGTAGCTTATTGCAGTGCGGTAGCGAGAGCTGCCGCTGCCCTCCTTGGGCGTTTCCTCCCTAGACTTGGGCCGCCAGCACCCGCTAGCGGCCCCTTTTTTTATGCTCACACAGTTATTCGGCCGCGGCGCGGTAGGGACGTAGCTGCTCCAACGGGATTTCGCCGAGACGCTTGGCCAAGGTCTCCATATCGGCGGCCAACCGCTTGAATGCCGCTGAACGCTGATACCGGCGCTCATCCATATAAAGGGAACGGTTGATCTCGAGCTGGATGGCATGCAGGCCGGCGGCAGGATTTCCGTAATGCTCGGTGATGAAGCCGCCGGCATAGGGCTTATTGCGGCTGACGGTGTAGCCGAGCGTCCGCAGTGTCTTTTCCACGGTTTCGGCCACGACGCCCACACAGCTGGTGCCGTACCGGTCGCCAAGCACGAATTCGGGACGTGGACGTTCGTCCCGATGGCCGGCCGTCGACGGCATAGAGTGACAATCGATCAACACCGCAGCACCGAAATCACGGTGCAGACGCGTGAAAAGGCGGCGCAAGGCGCGGTGATAGGGCTTGTAAAGGCTCTCGATGCGACGCAGCGCATCGTCGACCGGGATGCGTTGGTCGTAGATTTCCTGGGCGTCGCCGACGACACGCGCCACTGTTCCCAGGCCTCCTGCGACACGCATCGAGCGGGTATTGGCGAATGAGGGCAGACGGCCTTCAAACATGCGTGGATCGAGTTCGTACGGCTCACGATTCACGTCCACGAAACAACGGGGGAAGTGCGCCCGCATCATGGGATACCCGAAGCGGACCACACCGGCGATCAGTTCGTCGACAAAGCTGTCTTCGGAGCGGCGCAGGGTGGCAATATCGAGTCGGCAGGCCGCGAGGAAATCGCGCGGGTAGGTGGACCCGCTATGCGGTGAGTTGAACAGCACCGGCGCCCGGCAAGCCTTGGGCTCGAGCACTTCGAACGGTGGGTCGAGCTCGTCGCGGATTTCGCTCATACAGAAAAGGCCATGGACAGCTGCGAATCCCTTTGTGGGCAGAAGGGCTTTAACGCCTCGTTATACCGTCTATTGTTCACGGCCAAGACACAAAGCCAAGCCATGCTTTTGGTTCACCCGTTGTTTACCGGGCATAAGTCTTAATCGTCCGGCTGAAGCGGCCTATGCGGCCGGACGGGGTGTTGTGTGAGTATGTCCAAAATCCTGCTGGCTGAAGACGACACGGATATGCGGCGCTTTCTGGTCAAAGCGCTGCAGAACGCCGGTTTCGACGTTACCTCCTATGATAACGGACTTTCCGCCTATCACCGCCTGCGTGAGGAACCGTTCGAACTGCTTCTCACCGATATCGTGATGCCGGAAATGGACGGTATCGAGCTTGCCCGCAGGGCCGCCGAGCTCGATCCTGATATCAAGATCATGTTTATCACCGGCTTCGCCGCCGTGGCGCTCAATGCCGATTCCAATGCGCCCAAACATGCGAAAGTGCTGTCGAAGCCGATCCATCTGCGCGAACTGGTCTCCGAAGTGCAGAAAATGCTGGCGGCCTAGCGCTTCCGCGCGGCCTTGCCTCGCCGGTTTGGAGCCGATAGATCAGTCACGGTTTTAAGGGCGCGTAGCTCAGCGGAAGAGCACCTCCTTGACATGGAGGGGGTCACAGGTTCGATCCCTGTCGCGCCCACCATTTTCCCGACTGTCACTCGACGATCGCCTGATACGTCATCGTACGCATGAGATAGCGATAGTGCATCCGCTGGATCGGCGCCTGCATCATTAGGATGGCGATGAGTTGCTGTTGCGGGTCGATCCAGAAATACGTGCCGCTCACGCCGCTCCACGAAAAGTCGCCGACAGAGCCCGGTAGCGGGTTGCGTCCGGCATGAGTGCGTACGGCGAACCCCAGACCGAAGCCGAGCCCAAGGTGCGGCATTGGAGCGAGCGCGCCGAAGAGAATTGGCGTGGACGGGCTGCGGCGGGTTTCCGGCGTCAAGTGATCCGATGTCATCAAAGCCACGGTTGCGGGCGACAGCAGCCGCATGCCGCCGAGTTCGCCGCCGTTGAGCAACATCTGACAGAAACGCACATAGTCGCCCGCGGTCGATAGCATTCCGCTGCCGCCCGAGATCCAGTTCGGACAAACGGCAGTGTCGCGCATCGGCGGCCGTTTGCCCGAGGCTTGATCGATCTGCGGTTGGGCCGAGCGAGCTGCATCGATCGGACCGAAGCCGGCGTTGTCGAGACCCAGCGGCTTGCTGATGCGCTCGGAGATGAAGCGATCGAGCCCCATGCCGCTTGCGACCTCGACCACGCGACCAAGGACATCTGTCGACACTCCGTATTGCCATGTGCTGCCGGGCTGGTAGGCGAGGGGGAGATTGCCGAGCTTGGCCACCATGTCGGCGTTCGTCTGCTTTTCATCGACCACGTTCGCAGCTTCGTAAGCCCGTTTGATCTGCGGGCCGGCCAAATGGGCGTATGTCAAACCGGACGTGTGCCGGAGCAGATCCTGCACCGTCATCTCGCGTCTTAATGCTTCGGTCGTCAGCGTTTTTGCTTCGCCGTCCGAATCGACCGCGACCTTGAGATTGGCGAATTCGGGGATGTAGCGCGAAACAGGATCTGCAAGCAGCAACTTGCCTTCCTCGGCCAGCATCATCGCCGCAACCGATGTGAATGGCTTTGTCATTGATGCGATGCGGAAGATCGTGTCGGTCGCGATCGTTGCGCCGGCCTCGCGATCGCGATAGCCAAGCGCTTCGAGGAAAGCGATCTTTCCACGGCGAGCGATCAGCGCCACGGCTCCAGCTACGAGGCCTTTGTCGATGTCCGCCTGGAGCGCATCGCGAATACGCTGCAGCCGTTGGGACGACAAGCCGACGTGTTCGGGTTTATCCACCTGCGGCATTTCAAATGCCATTGTGTTGTCCCTATTTCCAGAATTGCCGCGAAGCGAGCGCGGCGCCTTCTGCCATCGACTTGAACTTGGCAAACACTACTTCAGGGTCGACTGCCGCCTGACCCACCCAGGTGCCGTAGCCGCAATCGCTGCCTGCGATGACGTTTTCGCGTCCAACGAGCTTTGCGTAACGCCCAATCCGCTGCGCGATCAGTTCGGGATGCTCAATGAAATTCGATTTCGATTCGATGACGCCGGGGATCAGTACCTTGCCGTCGGGAAGTTTGACCGTCTCGAATAAAATCCATTCGTGCGCGTGGCGCGGGTTTGCGGCCTCCAGCGAAATCGCGACGGGCTTGGCCTTAAATATAATGTCAATGACATCGGCGAGCGGCACGTCGCGGTGATGCGGGCCCTCGTAGTTGCCCCAGCAGAGATGCATGCGCAGCTGCTCCGCCGGAATATTGGCGACCGCGTGATTGAGCGCTTCGATATGCAGCTGCGCGCGCTTGCGGAAGTCCGGGAGGCTTAAATCTGCATATTGAATATGCCGGCCCATGGCGAGGTCCGGGCAATCGATCTGCAGGACGAAGCCGGCCTTGGCCACAGTTTCATATTCGTGCCGCATGGCATCAGCGATGGCGTAAATATAGGTCTCGAAATCCTTGTAGTGGTCGTTGCGAAAAAACAGCGACACCACGCCGGGCGAGGCCGCGCTCATGAAGCCGCCGACGGCCTTCACGTCACCGAGTGCAGCCTTGAGGTTGTTGGCGTCGGTTTCCGGGGCCTGCCGGTCGCGCACGCTGATCGGGGCGTTGCAGGCCGGTGTTTTTCGGCGCGAACGGCCCGGGTCGCCGAACACGCGTTTCTCCAGGCGCGGGAAGTCGGCAAGGTCCTGGTAGACGAATGTGTTGCCGGTGCCGCCGAAGCCGTCGAGCCGGTCCTTGATATAGGTGGCGTAGCTCGGCTTCGACATTTCTCCGTCATTGATGAGGTCGATGCCGGCATCGGCCTGTTTTTTGACCACTTCGGTCACGGCCGCGCGCACGCGCGCCATAAGCGCGCCAGGGTCGACAGGCACGCCTTCCTCCTTGGCATACATCATGCGGATAAGGTCGTCCGGCCGCGGCAGGCTGCCGGTGTGGGTGGTCAGGAAGCGGTCGTGGCTGCGCTGCACGGCTTAATCTCCTGTCTGACTTTAGTGTAGGCCGGTGTCGGTAACCATCGGTGGGCACCTTGCGTTGACATGCATGGGTGGGCTGCGTATGTACCGGCAAACAGCAGCCAGAGATTGTCATGAAAGTCCGTAACTCCCTGAAATCCCTGCGTGGCCGGCATCGCAACAACCGCTTGGTGCGCCGCAAGGGTCGGGTCTACATCATCAACAAGACCAATCGCCGCTTTAAAGCCCGTCAGGGCTGATTGAGGCGCCATCGGCGCCTGTTCCAACGCCGCATATTGGCCACGAAACGCGGAGACACTACACTCCGCTTATGCGCACACGATTCTTTGCAGCGTTTCTGATTGCGACCGCGGCCATGTCCTACGCCGCGCAAGCCGTCGCACAATCGGGCAAGCGGAGCGAGCCAGCGGCCAAGCCGCCGCAGGCGGCACTTGGCGACCGCACGAGAAATCTCGATTTTCTGTTCGGTGCGCTTAAGCTCGCGCCCGACGACGTGACTGCCAAAGCGATCGAAGAACGCATTTGGGCGGTCTGGACCGCCTCGCGCAGCGACACCGCCAATCTCCTGATGACGCGGGCCAAGACTGCGATCGAAGCAAAGGATCTCGATCTTGCTATCACGCTGCTCGACGCAATCGTGAAGATAAAACCTGACTACGTCGAAGCCTGGAATCGGCGCGCCACGATTTATTACTTGAAAAAGGATTATGGCCACGCGCTTGCAGATATCCGCCAGGTGCTCAAGCGTGAGCCGCGCCATTTCGGTGCGCTGGCGGGCTTTGGACTGATCCTCCAGGACATCGGGGATGATAAGCAGGCGCTCGAGGTTTACCGCCGCGCGCTCTCGCTTTATCCGCGTATGGAGCGCATCCCGGACCTGGTGAAGACGCTGCAGGAAAAGATCGAAGGCCGGGATATCTGAGTCCGGCCTCCTCCGCGGTTAATCCCCCGCCATCTCCGCGCCGACATATGCAATGCGCAGCATATTGGTTGCGCCCGGCGTACCGAATGGCACACCTGCCACCACGATGATGCGTTGTCCCGATTTCGCGAAGCCTTCCTTGAAAGCGAAGCGGCAAGCGCGGTCGACCATGTCGTCTTGGTCGTGAGCGTCCTCGGTGACCACGCAATGCACGCCCCACACGACCGCGAGCTTGCGCCCAGTCGCGATGTTCGGCGACAGCGCCACGATGGGTGGCCGGGGTCGCTCGCGCGCTACCCTCAAGGCGGTTGAGCCGGACGAGGTCCAGCACACGACTGCTGCGAGATCGAGCGTATCGGCAATGTGGCGCGCGGCATCGGCGATGGCGTCGGCACCGGTCGCCTCGGGGTCGGCACGCTGTGCTGCAATGATATTGCGATAGAGCGGGTCGCTTTCGATTTCCTCGGCAATGCGATTCATCGTCGCGACCGCCTGCACAGGATACTGCCCGGCCGCTGACTCGGCCGACAGCATGACCGCGTCGGCGCCTTCGTATATCGCGGTGGCGACATCGGAGACTTCCGCGCGGGTCGGCACTGGGGCGCTGATCATCGATTCCAGCATTTGCGTGGCCACGACCACCGGCTTGCCCGCGACGCGGCTGGCCCGCGTCATTTGCTTTTGCACCGCCGGCACTTTCTCCAATGGCATCTCCACACCGAGATCGCCGCGTGCAACCATCAGCGCATCGGCAAGATCGATGATTTCCGCGAGCCGCTGCACGGCCTGCGGCTTCTCGATCTTGGCCATCACAGCCGCGCGTCCCCGCGTGATTTTTTTTGCCTCCGCAATATCCTCCGGCCTTTGGATGAAAGACAGCGCTATCCAGTCGATGCCGGTTTCGAGCGCAGCATCGAGATCAGAACGATCTTTCTCGGTGAGCGCCGAGAACGGAATGGTCGTGTCCGGCAGGCTCACACCCTTTCGGTCCGACAACTTGCCGCCGATGACGACTCGGGCGGTAATGCGCTTTGGTTCGGACTCGGTCACGGTAAGCTTGACCTTGCCGTCGTCAATCAGAAGCGCATGTCCTGGCTTGATGGTGGCGAAGATTTCCGGGTGCGGCAGATATGCGCGCGTTGCATCACCCGCCGCGGCGTCGGCATCGAGCACGAAGGTGTCGCCGCTTTTCACGATCACAGAACCACTGGTGAAGGTCCCGAGGCGAAGCTTCGGCCCCTGCAGATCGACCAGCACGGCGATCGGCCGGCCAGTGTCGTTCTCGACGGAGCGGATCATGCCCACCAGCTCGCGCATGCGATCCTGGCTGGTGTGGCTCATGTTGATACGGAACACATCGGCTCCGGCCTGGAAAAGCTTTGCGATCATCTCGGCGGTGGACGACGCGGGTCCGAGCGTAGCGACGATCTTGGCGCGGCGGAGGCGTCTCATTGCTGCTTGCCTCCACCCGCTGGTGGCGGCGGCAGCGTCGTCGGCGGACGCGACGTGCCAAGCGGCGCGCGCGGCGGAAGCGGGCGGTCGGGCACTTGTTCGGCGGCGTCTGTCAATTGCACCGTCCAGGAGCGCTGTTCGCTGGTGTCGACCTCGAAGAAGCCGGTGCGGTCGTAGCCGCGCGCCAGGCAGTTATCGGTGCCTCGGATAGTGAATTCTTTTTCGCGTGAACACATATAAGCCTTGCCGGACCATTCGCCGCCGCGGTCGTAGTCGACCGCATAGATGTAATAGTAACGCGCAACTAGTGCGCCGCGTAGCAGCGTCTCGCAAGAGCGTGATGACACGTTCCACCAGCCTTCGGTGGTCCAGCCTTCGTTGTCTTTATAGCCGATCGCGACGCCGACCCGACTGCCTGTGTTGTTGCACAGCCGAAAATCGGCCTTGGCCGGATGCACTGAAGCCGCCAGCAACAGCACTGCGGGGACCGCAGCGCGGGCAAGACTATGGGAAAGACGGCGCCTGGCGGCGATGAGTGGCAATGCGGTCACGATTGTCGCCGGTTCCGAACGATGCGCGGTTGTGGCGTGATCCGTCACGGCCTGTCAACGACAATGGCGCGGAAGTCGTTCACGTTGGTGAAAGTCGGTCCCGGGACTAGGAGATCCCCGAGAGCCTCGAAAAAACCGCTCGAATTGTTGTCGGCGAGAAAGGCGGCGGGATCGAGGCCGAGAGCTTTGGCGCGGGCCACCGAATCGCCATCAACCAGCGCGCCCGCGGGGTCTGTTGCCGCCCCGCCGCCGCCGTCGGTGCCGTCGGTGTCCGCCGCGAGCGCAGCGACCGCTGCCATGTCCGCAAGCGCGATCGCGAGCGCCAGCGCGTATTCCTGATTGGGTCCGCCGCGGCCCTTGCCGCGGATCGTTACGGTCAATTCGCCGCCGGAAAGGAGGACGGCGCGCTTATGCTGCGCTCGCAGCGTCCGCGCAAGACGCGCATGCTCTGCGGCGACGTCGCGCGCCTCGCCCTCGATGCGGTCGCCGAGCGAAATGCATTCGTAGCCGGCGGCACGCACCGCTGCTTCCGCCGCGCCGATCGCATCGGCCGGCCGAGCGGCCAACACGAATTGGCTGCCGGCAAAGACCGCGTCTTCCGGCTTGGGCGATTCATTTTTGGGATCGTTGAGCGCGCGCGTTACTGTCTCCGGCAGTGTAAGCCGATATTTCGCGACGATGGCGCGCGCGTCCGCGAGCGTCGTGGGATCGGGAACGGTCGGTCCCGAACCGATCGCCGAAGGGTCATCGCCCGGCACGTCCGAAATCGCGATCGTCAAGAGCTTCGCTGGGTGGGCGTGCCGAGCCAGTCGTCCGCCTTTGATGCGGGAGAGATGCTTACGTACCGCATTGATCTCGCCGATGGTTGCCCCGGACCGCAAAAGTGCGCGCGTCACCGCCTGTTTGTCCTCGAATGAAATGCCGTCAGCCGGCGCGATCCAATTGGCCGAAGCGCCGCCCGACATCAGCACCAGCACGAGATCATCAGCGGTCGCGCCGTCGGCCAGCGCCAAAGCGCGGTCGGCAGCTTCCAGTCCCGCCGCGTCCGGAATCGGATGGCCAGCCTCGATCATCCGGACACGCCGCAGGTGACGCCCGTAGCCGTGACGCGCGACCGCCACTCCGCTCACGCGCTCATTCGCAATTCGCAACTGATCAAAATAGTACGCTTCAGCAACTTCGGTCATCGACCCCGCCGCCTTGCCGGCCGCGAGCAAAACGACCTGCCCCGATGGCGGTGGCGGCAGCAACGGCGGCAAGCATGTCATCGGATGCGCAGCCGCCACCGCAATGCGATACAGATCCTTGAGCAAGGCACGCAGCGGGGCGTTCATGCCGCGACCTTCGTTTTCGCCCCGGGATGTAATGGCATTGTTGTCATTGGGTTTGGGTGCCGCCCGCCATTCGAATCGGTTCTTGAAGCTCGCACGGTGAGTCTACTAAGCTTTATGCAGCCTGTAGAAACAGAATTCTGAGCCGGGGGCCTGTGAAAGTGATCGATGAAATTGTTCAGATCGACGTCCGGGACGGAACGTCGATCGGTGCGCGTATCTATCGCCCGGATGGCGCGGGCCCTTATCCGGCTTTGTTTGGGGCCGCGCCCTACCGGTTCGACAACAACAGCCTTCCGGCCAGCGCACAATTTCTGTGGCGCGAAACTGGACCGATCGAATGGTATGTCGAACAGGGCTACGCCTATGTCCATATGGACGTGCGCGGCAGTGGCCGTTCGGGCGGTGAATTCGAATTCCTTGGCCGCTGCGACCAACAGGATCTTTACGACGCCATCGAATGGGTCGGTCGTCAGTCCTGGTGTAACGGCAAAGTCGGCGGCATCGGCCAGTCATATTTCTGCATGCTGCAGTGGTTTATGGCGGCGCTCGCGCCGCCGTCGCTCGCATGCATTGCAGCCCATGATGGCCTGGCGGACCTCTATCGTGCCGGCACATATCACGGCGGCATCCCTTGCGATTTTTTCCCCGGCTACTGGTGGTACCAGAACCGGTTCATCAACCGCTTTCCGGCCAGCGGTCCGCCGCGCGATCAGGACACTGACCTGACGGAGATGGTTGCCGCACATCCGACGTACGATGATTTCTGGCGCGAACGGTGTGCCTATGAGGTGCTCGATCGCATCAAAGTCCCACTCTACTCAAGCGGCGTCTGGGCGAAGATGCAGTTGCATACGCGCGGCAACATTGACGGCTACGCGCGCGCGGCGGGGCCAAAGAAGCTGCGCATGTCTGGAGTGCCGAATGCCTGGGCAGCGGCAGCGGAATTTTCCAGCATTGAATTTCACCGAAATGTTCTTCTGCCGTTTTATGATCACTATCTCAAAGGCGAGCAAACCAATTATTCGGCACGAGCGGAGGTCGAATATGCGGTGCGCGGATCGGACATCGTGCGCACATGCGACTCATGGCCGCCGCCGGGTACGCGCTACACCCGCTGGTATCTCAACGCATTGCCGTCCGGCAGTGTCAGCTCGTTGAACGACGGCGGTTTGTCGCCGCAAGCCGCAAGCGGCGCCGCTTCGACGACCTACAAATATCCCAATCCCGGCTGGGTATCCGGTGTCGTCGGCTTCGGTCCCTTGGGGCCGCCCGGCGGCTTCGACCCGGCGCGCCGCGTGCTGACGTTCACGACCGCGCCACTCGACAGCGATCTCGAAATCTGTGGGCCGATCAAGCTCGTCCTCTACGCGTCGTCGACCGCGCGCGACACCGATTTCTTCATCAAGCTTTCGGATCAGTTTCCCCAGTCTCCCGACGATCGCGGCAAGGGCCTCAATCCGTTTGCAGAGCTCATCACGCGCGGCTGGCTGCGCGCATCGCACCGCGCGCTCGATCCGGCCCGCAGCACCGAATTGGTGCCCTATCACAGCCATTCCGATCCGCAGCCGTTGACGCCGAACGAAATCTACAAGTTCGAGATCAGCCTGGAGCCGATGGCCTATCTCGTAAAACAGGGCCATCGCCTGCGGCTCGAAATCGTCAACGGCGACTCGCCGGCGACCGAAATCTTGTGGACGCATTATTACCGGCCGGACAAGATCGGAAGCGACACGGTCCACCACGACACGGCGCATCCGTCGGAATTGATCTTGCCGATATCGCCCGGCCCGGCGTGATGTGGCGTAAGACGAACCCGCTTTGCAGGGCGCCACGGGTGGCATAGCATCGGTGCAAGGGCCGCAAACGGTCCATTCGATACTAAAAAATAGATCCCAGGGGAGGGTACCATGGCGGAAGTCGTCCAGGTGTCGCGTCTGCTCGATCAGCGCGGGCTGAGCTCGTTCCATTACAACTTGATCTTCTGGTGCGTGCTGCTGTCGCTGATCGACGGCTACGACATCGCCGCAATTGCTTTCGCAGCACCACACCTGGTGCGCGAATGGGGGCTCAAGCCTGGTGCGCTGGGGCCGGTGTTCAGCGCGAGCCTGATTGGCATTCTGTTTGGCTCGGCGGCGTTCGGATGGATCGGGGACCGCTATGGCCGCAAAACCGCGCTCATCGCCTCGAACTTGCTATTCGGCGTGTTCACACTGGCTGCGGCCTGGTCAACCAGCCTTGATCAGTTGTTTTGGCTGCGTCTGCTCGCCGGCCTCGGCATTGGCGGCGTCATCCCGAACGTGGTCGCGATTAATACCGAATCCGCGCCGCGTAAACTCCGCGCGACGCTCGCGCTCATTGGCGTCGGCTTCGTACCGCTCGGTGGCGCCATTCCCGGCGTCGTCGCCACGACCTTGGTGCCGACGCATGGCTGGCAAATCCTGTTCACGATCGGCGGCATTGTGCCGATTATTCTTGCCCTCGTCGGCCTTTTCACGCTGCCGGAGTCGATCAAATTCATGGCGCTGCACGAAAGCCAGCGCGCCAAGATGGAGAAAACCATCGCGGCGCTCGATCCGAGCTTCAAGGTGCCGGCCAACGCAAAATTTGTCATTGAGGACGAACAGCAATTCCCGGGCTTCAATCCGGCCTACCTTTTCCGCCAGGGTCTTTGGCTGGTCACGCCCCTTCTGTGGCTGCTCTTCGCGCTTAATTTGATGGGTTATTTCTTCCTGCTGTCGTGGACACCGACTTTGATGGCGGTGCTGAAGCTGCCGCCGTCGGTAGGCGCGCTCGCCGGCGCCATGATCCAGGTCGGTGGCACGGTGGGTTCGCTTGTCCTTGCGCGCTGGGTCGA
>WNFM01009658.1_pt2 | contig 12210 bp, 12 predicted proteins | sample 5400271 | NCBI WGS metagenome assembly WNFM01 (sample SAMN13153352, study PRJNA577476) | soil metagenome | isolation source: 60 cm saprolite on Douglas fir-dominated hillslope | place: USA:California | collected 2013-09-17 | reverse complement strand
TTCAGGCTCTCCAATCCGTCCACCCCACCAACACCTCGCCCGACTTCGCCGCCGCTGCGGGTCCCGCCACCAAAACGATTACCGCCGGGGAATCCGCAATTTTCACCGCTTCTCTCTCGCCAGGCGGCGGATTCAACGGCACAGTCAATTGGACTTGCACTGGCGCGCCTGCTGCTGCCGCCTGCACCGTCTCGCCATCCTCCGCGACCTTGGACGGCTCGAATAACGCCAACTCCACAGTCACCATCACCACCACCGCACGCACGGCCTCCTATGCACTCCTGGTCCCTCAACCTCCTTCACCGCTCTCTCACGCCACCGACGCTTGGTTCGTCTGCGCCGCGGCTCTATGTCTGCTCTGGAATCTTCGCCGCTCACGCCCCACCTCGTCGCGCATCGTTCCGCTTTCCGCTCTTCTCTTTGCCACGTTTTCGGCATCGTGCGGTGGCGGCTACAATACGCCTCCACCTCCGCCCCAACCCCAGGGCACGCCTCCCGGCACCTACGCCATAAAACTCACCGCTGCCTCACAAACTCTGACTCACACAACCAAAGTCTCTCTCACCGTAAACTGACGTAACCGTGCCTCAATCCAATCACTTACATCACCATTCGAATGTATCGCTTAGTATCTAAATTCTCTTGATAACATGACTCTCTGTCGCGTATAATCACTTTGCTTAGAAGTTGGTCTTACCTCGACTTCTTTCCCGAAAAACTCAAAGCTTTCTTCTGGAGATCACCCATGTCTACGATCCACTCCAAGGACCACGTGTCCTTCTGTACCTTCACTTTCTCCGACGGTTGCCGCACACCCCGCCGCCCCGGCCACCCGTCTCTCTGCGCCAGCCATGCCCGTAAAGAAGTCCGGGCCCTTGCTGGCGGGCAGGCCGGAGAAGACATCGCTCGCTATCTTTCCGGCCAGTTTGTCTCGGCCTGCGATGTCAGCTCTGCCCTCGGTCGCCTCTTCTCCGCGGTCGCTCAGGGCCATCTCAAACCAAAGACTGCCTCGACTCTCGCCTGTCTCGGCCACGTTCTCATCCAGACGCTCCCCATCGCGCAGCACGAATACCTCAACGCCTTTGGCGCCGAGTACTGGCGCAGAACCATCCGCGCCGCCTTCGTCTCCGAACAAGCCACTCCCTCCCAGCCAACTCTCGCCGCCCAATCAACCACATCTGGCGCCGGAAAATAGCCGCTCAAATCCTCCAGCTAACTTGCTTGGAATCAACACTTACAGAAGTGCACTTACAATCAACACTTACGCAAAAACAGGGGAAGGGGCACGCTCAATTCCAGCTCTTCTCGCTATCCTATATAGTGTCCCAGTCGCAGTCGTCGGGTTCGCTTTTCTTCACTCAGCTAGGCCGAGGGCTCGAAGCGGATCATCGGCATTGCGGCGAGTTGTAGGGTCCGCTTTCCGAAGCGGACCGTCGGTGTCGCGGCAAGAAAATGCTTGAGGAGAAAACCCATGTCCATCACTCGACGAAACTTGTGCGCGATGCTTCCCGCAGCATTTCTCCCTGCCGTCGCTCCCCCAATTCCCGCCGACAATGAAACCGCGTTGCCGTCCGCCATGTATCCGTTCGACAAGCTCACTCCCCACAAATCGAACACAGCCGAAATCCGCGGTGTGCTCAAGGGCCACCTCGCCACTTCTGAATCCCTCGAAGTCCACGAAACAACCCTCCCGCCCGGCGCCATGCCTCATCCACCCCACCGGCACCTCCACTCAGAAATGTGGCTGATCCGTGAGGGCACCGTCGAGCTCACCGTCGAAGGCAAAAGCACCCGCATAGGCCCTGGCTCTGTCGGCTTCGTCCGCTCCAATGACGAACACGGCATCAAGAATATCGGCTCCGTCCCCGCAACCTACTTCGTCGTTGCCGTTGGCCCCGGCTCCGCCGGCGCTTGAATCGCAGGCGAAAAATAATGACCAAAGAGACGATTCTGGTTTTGAGCGATCCTCACGATCTCCAAATCGCACGGCTCGCGAAAAAACTTCCCGGCGTGAAAATCGTCGCAGGAAATTCCCAAGCTACATTCGCACCGCACGCCGCAACTGCCACTGTCCTCTGCAACTTCTCGGGTTCCCTCGAACTTTTTCGCACTGTCTTCGCAATGTGCCTGCAACTTCGCTGGGTCCATTCACGTTCGGTCGGCCTCGACAAAGCCCTGTTCGCGGATTTGATCGCAAGCGATGTCCCGCTCACAAACGGGAGCGGCGTATTCAGCCCGGCGCTCGGCGAATTTGTCCTCGGCGCGATTCTCTTTTTCGCAAAGGATTTTCGCCGTTTGATCCGCCAGCAAATGGCGCAGCGTTGGGAAATCTTTGACGTCGCAATGGCCCGCGGCAAAACAGTCGGCATCGTTGGATACGGCAATATTGGCAGGGCCATCGCCGCGAGAATCCGCCCGTTGGGAATGAAAATTCTTGCACTGAAGAGAAGCGCTCCCGCTCCCGGTGAAAAAGATTCGCTCGTCGACGAGTTTTTCGCGCCCATGCAGCGCATCGCGATGATTTCGCGCAGCGATTACATCGTCGTTGCCGCCCCGCTTACTCCGGAAACACGCGGCATGATTGGCGAAGCGGAGTTCGCTGCGATGAAGCCCACGGCAGTAGCCGTCAACATCGGGCGCGGCCCGGTCATCGACGAAAAAGCGCTCCTCCGCGCGCTCTCTGAAAATCGCATTAAGGGCGCCGCTCTCGACGTCTTCGACCACGAACCCCTCCCGCAGGGCCACCCTTTCTACTCCCTCGAAAATGTTCTCCTTTCGCCTCATTCGGCCGATCACACACCGGATTGGCTCGATGAGTCCACGGATTTCTTCGTCGAACAGTTCGATCGCTATCGCCAAGGCCAATCGCTCCTGAATGTAGTCGACAAAAAGCTCGGCTATTAGACCGCTCGATTCCGGTCATGCGCCCACGGAGTAGTGGAGAAGTTCGCCAAAGTGCGGTAGCTTTGCCGCGCACAAATTTGGGCGCAGAATTGGCCGCACAGCGAAACGCGGCTGAACAAATCGAACCGGGGCTCGGGAGCAGATGGACAACAGCGCGATCACTCAACAAAATTTAGGCGGCACAAAGCCACTGAGCTCTATGCGCAAAGCTGGCTTGTTGGCCGGCCGTTTTCGCTGGGTCATCTGCGGCCTCCTTTTCCTCGGCGTAACAAAAAATTACATGGACCGCGGCGTCCTCGGCGTCCTCAAAACGCCGCTCCAACTAGCTTTTGGCTGGGACGAAATCCGCTACGGCCACCTCGTCACGATTTTTCAACTTGCTTAGTTTGATCGATCGCCTCGGCACCCGGGCCGGCTACGCCGTCGCCATGGTTTTCTGGAGCATCGCCTCCATGGCGCACGCCGCCGCCAATTCTTTTTGGACATTTGCCGTCGCTCGCGCCGCTCTCGGCTTCGGCGAAGCCGGAGTTTTTCCGGCCAGCATCAAGAGCGTCGCCGAATGGTTTCCCAAAAAAGAGCGCGCGCTCGCCACCGGAATTTTCAATGCTGGCACCAGCGCCGGCGCGATCATTACTCCTCTTCTCGTTCCACGCATCGCGGAGCGCATCGGTTGGCGCTGGGCATTCGTACTCGTTGGCGCGCTCGGTTTCATTTGGCTCATCATCTGGATGGCGACCTATCGAAAGCCAGAGGAGCACTCGCGCTGCACGGAAGAAGAACGCAAATTCATCCAAAGCGATTCCGCTCCTCCCGCCGAACGCGTGCCCTGGGCTCGATTGATTCAATTTCGCCAGACTTGGACTTTCGCCGCCGGAAAATTCCTCACCGACCCCATCTGGTGGTTTTACCTTTTCTGGATTCCCGATTACATGCAGCGCCAGCACGGCTTGCGCCTTTCCAAAATCGGCCCGCCCATTTTCGTGATCTATCTGATCTCCGACGTCGGCAGCGTCGCCGGCGGATGGATTTCTTCCTTCCTGCTCCGTCGCGGCCTCACCGTCAACGCGTCGCGGAAATCGGCAATGCTCATTTGCGCTATCTGCGTTTTGCCGATTGCCGCAACGTACCGCGTCTCGGGATTATGGCCGGCAACTCTACTCATCGGCCTCGCCGCTGCGGCCCATCAGGGCTTCTCCGCAAATCTTTACACGCTCACCTCCGATTTGTTCCCCACTCGCGCCGTCGGCTCCGTCGTCGGTATCGGCGGCATGGCGGGCGCCGTTGGCGGCATGCTTATCGCCGAAATCGTCGGCCACGTTTTACAATGGACGAATAGTTATATGATTCCGTTTTTTGTTGCTGCGTCGGCCTATCTCGTTGCTTTGCTGGTCGTCCATCTGCTGAGCCCGAAGCTCGCTCCTGCGGAACTCGAGCAATCATGAGCGCGTTCACAGACTTTCTTTCAATGGACACAGGCGACCTGACCCCGGTGAGGAGACAATGACGTTTACCGTGCGAAAAAAAGAAGGCTGCCGCTGGGATATTGTCAGCCTCGGCGAAGTGATGCTCCGCTTCGACCCGGGCGAATACCGCATCTGGACCACGCGCCAGTTCACTGTCAGCGAAGGCGGCGGTGAATACAACGTCGCGCGCGGATTGAAACGCTGCTTTGGACTTGACGCCGCCATCGTCACCGCATTCGCAAAAAATCCCGTCGGCTCGCTGCTCCAGGATTTGATCAACCAGGGCGGCGTCGACTCTTCGCTCGTGAAATGGGTGGACTACGACGGAGTCGGCCGAACCGTGCGGAACGGCCTCAACTTTACCGAGCGCGGCTTCGGAGTCCGCGCTGCGCTTGGCTGCTCCGATCTCGGACACACCGCAATTGCGGAGCTCAAGCCTGGTGGAATCGATTGCCGCTTGTTTCACACCGGCGGAATTTTTTGCGCCCTTTCCGAAACAACTCCGGACGTCGCGCTTGAAGCAATGCAATCCGCGCGAAAACACGGCGTAATCGTTTCCTACGACCTGAATTATCGCGACTCCCTTTGGAAATCGATCGGCGGCAAGAAACGCGCGCAGGAAGTGAATCGACGCATCGCCCCCTTCGTCGACGTGATGCTCGGCAATGAAGAAGATTTTTCCGCTGCGCTCGGTTATGAAGTTCCCGGAACGGATGAACATCTTTCCGCGCTCGATCCCGAAAATTTCAAAAAAATGATTACAAAAGTTGTCCGGGATTTTCCATTCAAAGTCGTGGCCACCACTCTCCGCAAGGCAACCACGGCCACCCGCAACGACTGGGGGGCAATCTGCTATAGCGATGGAAATTTCTATCAGGCGCACAACCGCGAGAACCTCGAAATTCTGGACCGCGTCGGGGGCGGCGATTCCTTTGCCTCTGGATTGATTTACGGATTCCTTGCCGGCAAGGACGCGCAGTGGTCCGTCGAGTGCGGCGCCGCGCACGGAGCGCTGGCCATGACCACCCCCGGCGACACCACGATGGCAACCCTCGACGAAGTTTTGCAGGTGATGAAAGGAGCAGGTGCACGGATTGCTCGCTGAAGACGAGGCGGATCTCTCATGAACAAGCAGGAAGTCCGGTCAATTATCGAAAAGGTAGGAATCGTACCGGTCATCCGCGCGTCGTCCGCGGAAGAAGCGCGCTTTGCCGCCGATTGCGTCGCCAAGGGCGGCGTTCCGATTGTCGAAATCACGATGACCGTTCCCGGCGCGGTCGAGGTTATTCGCGAACTCGTTAAGGCGATGCCGCAAGTACTCGTCGGCGCTGGAACTGTCCTGAATGAAGCCGCTGCTCGACAGTGCGCTGACGCGGGCGCGCAATTCCTTGTCACGCCGGGATTCAATGCACCTGCCGTAGCCGCTGCCCGTGACCGCGATCTCCTGATTATGGTTGGCGCGCTCACGCCGTCCGAAATCATGGCCGCCTCCGCGGCGGGAGCCGACTTCGTCAAAGTATTTCCCTGTGGCAACATGGGCGGGCCCAAATATCTTCAGGCGCTGCGCGGCCCCTTTCCCCAAATCCCTTTCGTCCCCACCGGCCGCCGCCGACTACGTTCGCGCCGGCGCCTCTGCGCTCGGCGTTGGCGGAGAAATGGTGTCCAAAGAAGCGCTGAAAGCGCGTGACGGTGATGTCATCAGCAAACTATCCGCACTCTTTGTAGATCTTGTCCGAGACGCCCGCCGGAAGTAGCAGGAACTGCCGCGGCTAGCCGTCGCTGCTAGCCGGCAGCTATGCTGCTGATTCTAAATAACATATATCCGATAGACAACGCGAAGGCGCCAAGTGCCGTTAGAGATCCTCGGGTCCTCAACCCCGGCCTAATTGGGTGATTCACCTGATTGAGCTTATTTGCCGCAACGTTAATCTTACTCAAAATAGAAAGGGCCGTCTCCGCGACTAGCGACCCCTCCTCCACCCCTAATACCGAACAGGGCTGGCGCGGAGGCGGTGCACAAACTGGCGGGTGCGGAGGTTGACGCAGATGAACAGCGCGCAGAGATTCAGCAGCCGGAGCGGGACCAAGACGTTGATCGGAAAAGAGTCAAGGACCGCGATATCCGACGAGGGTGCCTTGGCCAACCAAGTTCCTCGGTTCGTTACGCAGGCGCGGGTTTCACATCTGCTGACGGTGCCAGAAGAAGAGGTCCGGCAGATAGCAAGAGACGCAGAATTGGGTCGCGTCGAGCGCGTTGGAAAAGAGGAGATTACATATTTTACGTACGACGAGATGTACCAGATAGGAGTTTTGGCAGCCCAAAACAAACGGGCAAGAGGGCGATAGATTCGGGCTATTCCGAATCCGGCAGCCGCATCGCGTGTAGCGAATCGCCCTGATCAATAGTTAGCAACAACGAATCGAAAAAAGTCTAGTCCACGGGCAAAAAAAAGAACGACATGGGACAGAATAAACTCTCGGGATATTCATACAAGCTGGCTGCACCAACACAACCGGTAATTCCTCCAGTAGCCTTTGCGGCGCGGCGCGGCGAACTTGACGCGCAACTCGATCGGATAAGCGCTCCGAAATTCAACAACCGCGAGAAGAGCAAATCCTGCCAGAACGTTTTGCAGAAGTTGCTGTCCGAGGCGAACCAGGATTTCAACGGCTTGTTGCAAGATCTCCATTCGACGCTCAGCGAACAGAACGCGCGCACCTCCGACCAACAGATCAACGGTCTCCTCATTCGGGCCGTCCAATGCGCCGCAAAACACTACCTGCTGCAAAACAGCCTGGGCGGGCTGGCGTTCACCGACGAACTGACCCGTCTGCTGAACCGGCGCGGCTTTATGACCATCGCCGAGCCCCAGATCAAACTCGCGCGCAGATCGTCGCGCGGGATGATGCTTTTTTTCCTGGACGTGGATGGGATGAAGCGCATCAACGATTCCTATGGGCACGCGGAAGGCGACCGCGCCCTAAGGCGGGCCGCGGCGGCCCTCGAATTAACGTTCCGGGATTCGGACGTGATCGCCCGGCTCGACGGCGACGAGTTCGCGGTGCTGGCGATTGACGCGTCGCGCAATAGCGAAACGGCGATTAGAAACCGCTTGTCGAAAGCTCTGAAGACCCTCGCCGAGAACGAAACGCGATACAAGCTCCGCCTCAGTCTCGGCGCGGCGCGACTGGAAGTGGGTGGCAAAAATTCGATGCGCAAGTTGATGGACATGGCGGATCAATCCATGTACGCGCAAAAGAAGCGCTGGGCCAAGGGCCTTCCCCATCTCGCGAAGATACGCGGCAAGGGCCAGTCGTTATTTTCGACGAAGGAATCTTGCGGACGGCTAACGCAGTAATTGCTGCTCTTTCTTTCGGCCCCCTACCCAGCCCGGCGCGCGGAAGCAAAGGCAGTTTGAAAGTGAGTGACCAAATGCCGATGCGTTCTGGACGACTTGAAAAACGAACAGCGCTGGCGATCCCGGTGCGGATTTCCAGCAACAAAGAGCCCAGTCTAATCGAACGGACGACTACCGAAAATGTCAGCCCCTTGGGAATCCGCGTGATCGTCAGTCACTACAGGCAATTGAACGAGCGCGTGGAGGTCGACACTTCGGACGGACACCTGCAGACGCAAGCTCGCGTTGTGTACTGTCTGCCCCTGGCGGACGGACACTTTGCCGTCGGATTGCAGTTCCCTTCAGAAGTGACCTACCTGATGAAGAAGAAATTTGGCTACAGCGACTAGGGCTCTGCCAGTTTAACTGGTCGTCGCGTTAGCTCGCTCTCATACAAATATGGTGCGGGAAAGTCCCATCGGAAGTGCATCTGCTCTCGTGCGCCAAGATCTGGCCGCCAGGTTTGCAAAGGGGGTGGTTCACAACCATTAGCTAGAGACCGCAAAGGCGGGAAAGGGAAGACTCGAGAAACGCAGGGCTAGTACGGTGCTCGGCGAGCCGCTTGCGGCACCTTCGCTTCTTTCTGCATCAGTTCGCGCAGGATGGAGGGAATCTTTTCAAATTCTGTCGACTTGTCCATAAAGTAATCGGCGCCAGCCGCGAGGCATTCCTGCCGATACTCTGCATGCGGGTAATTGGTGCAAACCAGAACGTGAAGGCCCGGAAGTGCCGGGCGAATGGCGCGAAGAACATCCAGACCGCTGCCTCCCGGCATGTGCAGATCGAGAACCAGCGTATCGGGCGCCATCTCCAGAATGCGCTCAACCGCATGCTGTGCATCGTTGGCGGATCCCACAAACTCCACGCCCGGAACCTCGTCGAGCAGCCGAGTCAACCGTTCTACAATCACGCGGGAATCATCCACGATAAATACTTTCATACGCTGCCTTCTTCGAGGGCTTCGGCCCAGTTATAGAACACTACAAACTGTCGCGGAAAAACATCGGGTGGGGACCGGAAACGTTCGTAGGACAGCGTGAAGTGGGCTGACCGTAAACGTCCCACAGGAATACTAAGGGTTTTGCTGGACGTAAAAATCACGCGTGCGAGTCGTGAAATTATCGCGACTATTTTGTCTAGTCCACCAACTGCGTCTGAAGAGCGTAGCGGATCAGATCCGCGTTCGTCTTCATTCCGGTCTTCTCCAATATTCTGCTGCGGTAGGTGCTGACTGTCTTCACACTCAGAGAAAGTTCGTCAGCCACTTCCTTGACGGACTTGCCGGATGCGATCATTCGGAGCACCTGAAATTCGCGATCGGAAAGCAGTTCGTGAAGCGGCAACTCGCTCCCGCGTCTCAGATCGACGGCAAGAGTTTCCGCGAGCGTGGCGCTGACGTAACGCCCACCGGTTAAGATTTTCTTGATGGCTTCCTTCAGCTCGTCGGGAACGCTGTCCTTGGTCAGATAACCCGCCGCGCCGGCTTTGAGGGCGCGCCGCGCAAATTGTTGTTCGGGATGCATGGTTAAAAGAAGCACGGGAATTTTCGGCAGCGCGCGCCGCAAGTCATCGAGAATTTCGAGACCGCTTCTGCCGGGCATGCTGATGTCCAGGATGATGACGTCCCAGCTCTGACGCCGCGCGAGTTCAAGCGTTTCGTGTCCCGTTCGCGCTTCTCCGAAAACAATGTTCGAAAACGCTTCGGACAGTATCTCTTTCAGGCCACGGCGAAATACGGCGTGGTCGTCAGCGATCAATACTTTCATGGTGTCGTCGTATCCGCCGGAGCCGGCGAGCGTAGAGGCAGAGTAAGCGTAACCGTAGTTCCAACGCCCGGCGTACCTTCCGTTTTAAAATCGCCGCCAAGCAATAGCGCGCGTTCCTGCATTCCGATAAGACCGAGCGACTTGCCGCCCTTTGCAGTTTCAGCATCAAACCCGGTGCCGTTATCAACGATCTGGAACACGAGACGATCGCGCTCATGCCGAAACTGCGCGTCGACGCGCGTTGCGTGCGCGTGGCGCGCGACGTTGGTCAGCGACTCTTGAAAAATCCGGAAGATTGTTGTGGAGCGATCCTTGTCGAGGGTTATCGGTTCGGGCGGCAACGAAACGCTGCAGCGAATTCCGGTGCGGCTCTCAAATTCCTGCGCGTGCGCTTCCAGTGCGGCCTGCAGGCCGAGGTCATCGAGCGTCGTCGGCCGGAGTTCCGAAGCAATGCGGCGGAGGGTGACAATCATGCCGTCCACGAGTTGCGTCGCCGTTGCCACTTTCTCGCGGAGCTGGCTGTGCCGGGCGGTAAGTTTGTTCCCTATCAGCGAAAGATCCATCTTGATTGCGGTACAAACCTGGCCGAGCTCATCGTGAATTTCGCGGGCGATGTATGTGCGCTCTTCTTCGCGTACCTTCTGAAGGCGGGCCGCGAGCGCGCGGAGTTGATCGCGCGAATTGGTAAGCTGCTGCTCCGCACGCTGACGTTCCGCGATTTCGGAGCGCAACTCATGATTTACGCGGGTCAGAACCGCCGTGCGTTGTTCTACGCGAAGCTCGAGCAGTTCAGTGGTTTTAGCCAAAGCGTCCGCTCGCTCGCGATGCTCGGTGGTGTCCCGCGCAAGTTTGGCAAAGCCGAGCAGCTGACCATTCGAGTCGCGGAGTGCCGTAACGACCACGTTTGCCCAAAATCGTGAGCCGTCTTTGCGGACACGCCAGCCCTCGTCCTCGCACTGACCGTGGCGTACGGCGTTTGCGAGCATCCGGCGCGGCTCGTCGCTCAGTTGCGCTTCCAGCGGATAGAAAATCGAGAAGTGTTTGCCGATAATTTCAGCCGATTCGTAACCCTTCAGGCGCTGTGCGCCGGCGTTCCAACTGGCGACATTGCCTTCCGTATCCAACTGGAAGATGGCATATTCGCGAACGCCTTCAACGAGAAGGCGGAAGCGTTCCTCGCTCGTCCGCAACGTGCGCTCGGATTGAATCCGGTCGTTGATGTCCTCGATTGCAACGCCCAGAAACTTCTGCGAAAGCGGAAAAACTCGCAGGGAATAGACGCGCTTTGGTTCGGCGCTTTCTCCATACGAAACCTCGCCGAGGTTGCGGTCTTGTCCGGACCGAAGCGCCGCGATCAATTGGCCGGGAACTGGTGTCTCCAGAATTCCGGGAAAATCGGCGAAGGTCTTGCCCAGTAGCGCGCGCGGACTCAACCCTGTAATTGCCGCGGCGGCTTGATTCACGTCCACGATTCTGAATGTCTGCGCATGCGACGGATCTTCCAGCAGCAGGAGGATAACTGCCGTGGGAAGCCTCTTCAGAATTTCGGGATACAAACCAAGCAGCGTCCGGCTGGGTAGCGCGCCACCGGTAGGATTTTCTCGGATATCAATACCGCCAGTTCTTGGGGCTTTCATGGAAACTTTCTTGCGTGAAGTCAAGCGGGTGGGCACTCGAGCAATTGCCAGCGCGAGTTGCATCCAGTATAAGGCATCCGCTGCAAAACAATTTTGGACGGGCAGGATTTAGTTCCAGTCCGTTGGGACAGGTACAGCTGTCCGCTTGTAAGACTAGACGAGACAATTTCCACCGAAAGTCTGACAAGAAAATCATTTCCCTGCCGACAGACCGAAAATTGCCGCGCGACTAACCTCTCTACCGTGGGCGCAAGACTTGGAGCGCAGAGCTGCCTCCGAAAGCTCGTGAGCCCACGGCGCCGCCCAGGCCCTAGCGAGTTCCCAGACTCGAAACGCGCACGATCCAAAAAAATATTAGGGGAACCCTGTTGAAAATAAGAAAGCAAAGTTGTCCTGTTCATTCGCGTCTCAAGTCGCTGAGACTCGCCGGAGCAGCGCTAATGGGCATCCTAGTCGCCCTGGGCGGCAGCCCAACAAACGATCTGGCCAGGCACGACGGTGCCGGCGACGATTGATAACGGCGCTAGCGGCCCGCTCGAACTGGGAGTTTCGTTCAAGTCTGACGCTGGCGGCACGATCACCGGAATTCGTTTTTACAAGAGTGCGTTGAATACCGGCACTCACGTGGGCCACCTGTGGGGCCCGACGGGCGCTCTGCTTGGCACAGTCACGTTTACCGGCGAAACCGCGTCGGGCTGGCAGCAGGCTAACTTTTCCACGCCGGTGACCATCGCGCCCAACACCAGTTACACAGCCTCCTATAGCACGACGGTCGGACATTTCAGTGCCAATTGGAGCTATTTCGCGACGACCGGATATAACAATGTTCCGTTGCATGCTTTACAAGCGCCTAACGGTGTTTACGGAAATCTTGGTACATATCCCACGGCTACGCATAGCGCTGCGAACTACTGGGCAGACGTGGTTTTCAATGGCGCGTCCGCATCCGCGCCCGCTGCGACGGCTGCCTATGGGTTTAATGAGGGTAGCGGCACCACAACGGCTGACGCCATTGGCAACGGAAACACGGGAGCTGTGGCGG
>WNFM01333825.1_pt5 | contig 12211 bp, 12 predicted proteins | sample 5400271 | NCBI WGS metagenome assembly WNFM01 (sample SAMN13153352, study PRJNA577476) | soil metagenome | isolation source: 60 cm saprolite on Douglas fir-dominated hillslope | place: USA:California | collected 2013-09-17 | reverse complement strand
TTCCGGAAGTCGTGACCCCAGTGGCTGATGCAGTGCGCCTCGTCGATGGCAAAGGTCCGGACTCCGGCCCGTTGCAGCAGATCGCGGAAGGACGGCATGGCCAGCCGCTCGGGCGAGACGAAGATGAGCTTGATGCGCCCGGCCAGCAACTCGTGAGCGATGGCGCGATGCGCGTCCGGCCCCTGCGCGCTGTTCATCTGCGCCGCCGGTACGCCGCACTCGCGCAGGCCGTCGACCTGATCCTTCATCAAGGAAATGAGGGGGGAGACCACCACCGTCGGACGGTCGTCGACGAGGGCCGGTGCCTGGTAACACAGCGACTTTCCACCGCCTGTAGGCATGACCACGAGCGAGTCCCGCCGCGACAGCACCGCGCCGATGGCTCCCTCCTGGATGGGGCGAAGCGAGGTGAATCCCCAATGCTTGTTGATGAGGTCGAGGACGGGGGCGAGCACTGGTTTGAGTTTACCGCGACGAGGGCTCCGGAACGTCCGCGCCCCTTTCTGGCTCCGTCAAGCTGCCACCTCGGCAATAACACGGAACCCAATGTTGAATGTTGAATTGAGAATGTCGAATTGGAAAGCGGAGCACCGAAAGAACGTGGCTGGAGACTGACCGATTCAACCGCGCAGCCTCAATTCAACATTCTTCAATTCAACATTCAACATTCTCCGTTCCGGGGTACCAGTGAGAAAAATCAATTGCTACGACGCGCACGCCCAGGAATCGAAGCCTCTGCTCTCCTCGCTTGCGGTTCCTGGCCCGCACACCCCCCCCGCTCGGGATAAACTGTCAGGTGAATGCCCGATATCCGCGCCAGCGGGACCTACGCCCGCGCCATCGAGGCAGTGCACGACCTTCTCTCCCGGCTTCGCCTCGATTTTCTCTTCGTTGGCGACGTCGCCCGCTCGGCCTGGCTTGGCAGCGAGGCGGGTAAGGGATCGGTCGATGTGCTGGCGACGATGGGCCCTCAGCAAAAAAGCCAGGTGGCGATGATGGCGTCGAACCGCGCCTTTCGCGTCGACCGCGATGAAGTCGAGGCCAGCGAAGAGCTCGACCTGATCCCCCTGCACTTCACGCCTGACGCTGGCACCGACATCCGCGTGCACGTACTCGTGGCCAGCAATGCGCTCTACGGCAGGATGGTTGCGGCAGGCATCCCCGCACAACTCGGCGAGCTCGCCATCCGCATCCCCCTTGGCGAGGACTATGCCCTGCTCCTGGCCATGATGGGCGATCAGGTAGCGTTGCACGCTCTCACCGGCATGCCTGAGTTCGACCGCGACTCATTCAACGTCAAGCTGCGATCGATCGGCTTGGGAGGGCACGTGCTGGCATGAAGTGGATCGACTCGCAGCCCGCCTTTGACGCCGCCATGAACGACATCGGCCGGCATTCGACAATTGCCGTCGACACCGAGGCCGACTCGTTGCACTCGTACTTCGACAAGGTCTGCCTCATTCAGATCTCGACGACGGATGAAGACTACGTCATCGATCCGCTGCGGAAGGTCGACCTCGGTGCATTCGGGCGCATCCTGGCCGATCCGGCCATCACCAAGATCCTGCACGGCGCCGACTACGACCTGCGCATTCTGAACCGCGACTTCGGTTTCACCATCGCCAGCCTCGTCGACACGATGATGTGCGCGCTCCTCCTCGGCTACGACCAGTTCGGTCTGGCGGCCCTGCTGGAGCGTCACTTCGGCCTCAAGCTCGACAAGGTTCACCAACGAGCTGACTGGGCCATGCGCCCGCTGACGCCGGAAATGCTGGCCTACGCTGCCACCGACACGCACCATCTCATCTCGCTGGCCGCGAAGCTGCGCGCCGAGCTGGAGACCCTGGGCCGCTGGCCGTGGGCCCTGGAGGAGTTCGGCCGGCTCGAGGCCATCCGCTTCAAGGACAAGGACAAGGATGACGATGAGCCGGAGCCGTTCCGGCGGCTGAAGGGCATCAGCGCCTTCGATCGCCGCTCGCTGGCCGTGGCTCGGGCGCTCCACCAATGGCGCGACGGCCTGGCGCGCAAGGCTGACCGACCGCCCTTCAAGATCATCGGCAACGACGTCATCATCGAGCTGGCCAAGACGAAGGCGGCCTCGCCGCAGGCCCTCGACGGCGTCAAGATCCTCTCGCAGTTCCACCGAAACCGCTACGGCAAAGACCTGGTGCGGATCGCCCGCGAGGCCCTTGCTCTCCCCGAGGATGAGCTGCCGGAAAAGGGGGAGGCGCGCTCCTGGAATCGCGACAAGGAGCTCGAGGCGCGCGTCAACCGGATGAAGACCGCTCGCGACCGGATCGCCAAGGAGCTGAAGCTCGATCCGTCTGTGATCGCGCCGCGGCATGTCCTCACGGCCATCGCGGCGGCCCGCACGCTCGACGTCCCCACCATGCGGGAGTGGCAGAAAGCCGTGGCGGGTGAGGCACTGCTGTCATCTCTGCAATAAGTATGGTAGCGTGCCATCCTTAAGGCTGCCGCAGTATTCGTATGTTTCTTCATCCCGGCTACTTCCCAGGCCTATCTGTCCGTCGATGACGACATCTACTACGACAAGTGCGGTGCGGGCAGGGTGGTCGTCGGTGAGGAGAAGTTGTTGTGTGATGGGACGTATTCGTTCACAGGCGTGACAAGCAACTACGTCGAGAACATCGTCACTACCTGCAGGACGGGCGCAAAGCACTACTACTACTACCAATGCGGAGTCGAAGTCTCCTCGCTCGACACCTGCTACTGCTGATCGAATGCTGAAATAGCACTCCCGGGAACCATGGCGGCGCGCGGTAGAATGCGCGCCGCCATGGAACGTATTACCACCTACAAAGTCCTCGTCATCGGATCCGGACCCGCCGGCTGCACGGCCGCGATCTATCTCTCTCGCGCCAATCTCGCCCCCCTCGTTCTGGAAGGCCTCCAGCCGGGTGGCCAGCTCACCATCACCACCGACGTCGAGAATTACCCCGGCTTCCCGGAGGGCATCCTCGGGCCGAAGCTGATGGATCTCATGCGCCAGCAGGCGGAGCGCTTCGGCGCCGTCTTCAAGATGGAGCAGGTCGAGTCCGTGGATTTTCGCGAGCATCCCTTCACCGTCCGCACCGACCAACACGAGTACGAGTGCTACGCGGTGATCATCGCTGCCGGAGCGTCGGCGATGCAGATCGGCCTCCCTTCGGAGCGAGAGCTCATGGGATTCGGCGTTTCCGCCTGCGCTACGTGTGACGGCTTCTTCTTCAAGGGGAAGGAGATCGTGGTCGTAGGCGGCGGCGACTCAGCGATGGAGGAGGCGAGCTTTCTCACCAAGTTCGCCTCGCGAGTGACCATCATCCACCGTCGCGAGGAGATGCGCGCGTCCAAGATCATGCAGGACCGCGCCCGCGCCAACCCCAAGATCGAGTTCCTCTTCAACACTACCGTGGAAGAGGTCATCGGCACGAAGGAAGAGGGCGTGAAGGGGTTGAAGCTCAAGAACGTCCACACCGGAGAGATCTCGCACTTCCCCACGCAGGGGCTCTTCGTGGCCATCGGCCACACGCCGAACACCAGCCCGTACAAGGGCCTGCTCACGCTCGACGGCCGCGGTTACATCACCCTTCCCCACGCCCATTCCACGATCACGAACGTGCAGGGAGTATTCGCGTGCGGAGATGCGGTCGACCACATCTACCGCCAAGCGGTCACGGCAGCCGGCAGCGGATGTCAGGCAGCGCTCGACTGCGAGCGCTGGCTTACACACGAGCGAATCACCGAGCGGTGGGATCTGCCCGGCGGCGCGGAGGAGCAGGTTGACTAAGGCCTCCGCCGAGACCGTCCTGATCCTGGGCGGCGGCGGCATGGTGGGCATCCAGGTGGCCCGCGAGGTCGCGCGGGAGTTGCACCTACGAAGATCGTGCTGGCCGCAGTCAGCGAGGCCGAGGTGCTCGAGGCTGTTGCCTTCCTGCGGGACGAGATCGGCGCCGAGCGCCTCGTCGCGGAATGGGGAAACATCTTCGTGCCGGAGGAGCTCAAGCTCGTTCGCCGCGAGGACATCGCATCCGATCCGGAGAAGTACGACCTCCTCTTCGGCTCCGTCTTCGAGCGTGATTCCGACCATCGCCAGTCCGCCCTCTACAAGGTCATCCAGAAACACAAGCCCGACATCGTCGTCGACTGCATCAATACGGCGACGGCCATCAGCTACCAGAACGAGTTCGAGCTGGCTCTGGAGACGAAGAAGCAGCTCGATGCCGTGGCCGCCCGCGAAGGCGCGATCCGGCGCGAGGAGCTCGACGGGCTCATCGCGTCAGTCAAGGGCCTCCTCATCGCCCAGGGCATTCCTCAAATCGCGCGGCACATCCTCGTGCTCCACCGCACGCTCGAAGAGTCATCCGTCCAGATCTACGTCAAAGTGGGCACGACCGGCACGGGCGGGATGGGTCTGAACATCCCCTACACGCACAGCGAAGACAAGCCATCACTCACACTGCTGGCGAAGTCGGCCATCGGCTTCGCGCATACGGGACTCCTGTTCCTCATGGCTCGCACCCCCGGCATCTCGGAAGAGGCGCACGGCGCCATCGTCAAGGAAGTGAAGCCAGGCGCCATGATCGGGTTCCGGCGGGGGGAGAAGCGTCACGTGCGCTTGCGCGGAGAGCGCGCACCCGCCACGCTCGTGGTGCCGAAGGAGCAGCCGCTCGGTGACGTTCTGGAGCTCGCGCAGGATGCTGCTGCCTTCGTTGCGTTTCAAGACAATCGGCCACTGGAGATCATCGGCGCCGACACCGGCGAAAACGGCTTCTTCTCCATCGGCGAGTTCCAGGCCATCACGAACGGCGGTACTGGAAATCGTCGGGGCTTCGACCGGCCGCGACGTGTGGGCGGCGATCGACGGCGCCATGACGGAGCCGAGCTATCGCGCTGGAGTGCTTCGCGACCACGCCATCCGGGAGATGGGACGCCTGGCTGGCAAGTTCCCCGAGCTTCCATCGATTGCCGTGGGCCACCTCGGACCGCCGAAGCTCTCGAAGCTCCTTGCCGAGGCGTATCTGATCAAAGAAGCCGCCGGCGAGAACATCAGGCGAATCGTGGCATATGAGCCGCGCGAGCTGCAGGAGCGGATCGAGCAACTCCTCGCGGAGAGGCCACTGATCGCCGCAAGCATTGTCCGCATCGGGGTGCCGATCCTGCATGAACGGGACGGCAAGCTGACCATTACCCGCGGACCGCGCGTCAGCATCCCACCGTCAACGCCGGGGCGCGATTCCGTGCCGCTGTCGCCCGAGGCGATCGACCGGTACGCGCAGCAGGGATGGGTCGACCTGCGCCTGGTGAATTTCCAGCGCTGGCGTACACGTCTTCAGGCTATCGAGCCGCCTGACGTCGAGACTTACGGCTCGGCCGCCTTAGACGTGAAGATGTACCCGGGCGACCGATTCGTCCCCGGCGACATCGTCGGCTGGATCTTCACGAACGAGGAAGATCAGGGGATGGTGGGGCGGAGGCTGTTTTGAGCGGCTGGAGTAAACTGAGGCGATGACGGACGAGGAGCTGAAACGCCTGTTCGATGGGATATGGGCTGCGGCAGGAGAATGCCGCGATGCGACAAGAGAACGCCGCGATGCGGCAAGAGAACGTCGCGATGCATACCGAAACGCGCCGGCACTTCGATGTCACTGTCGAGCGCATGGAGAAGCGGTTCGACCTCCTCGCGGAATCCGTTGCGCACCTCGATGAAGAACTGCACCGAACCCGGAAGAGCCTTGATGAAAAGATCGACTTCACGGCAAACGAGACCCAGTCGATGATCAAGTTCTCGCACAAGGATCTCGATCGCCGATTGACGTCCCTCGAAGACACTGTCGCTGATCTGCAAGCGCGTCTCGACCGTCTCGAAGGTTCGACGCACTGACTAACCGTACGCCTCACTTGCTCGAGTTGTGACGCGGGGTCAGGGCGGCCGATTACCGGTTGCTAACCCACCTCGCACCCAGCGCCAGCGCGATCACAAAGAGGATCAGGCACGAAACGCTGATTCTCACGCCATCGATGAACGGCGCAGGCCAGTAACGCAACACAAGCATGCCGGCTTGTGGCGGTACGAAGGCGCCAGAGAATGCGCCATCGACCGTGACGACCGGCAGACGGCTTCCATTCCAGTAGGCGCGCCATCCCGGCCAGTCGACCTGATGCGTGGCCAGCAGACTCCAGCCAGCGGCCTGGCCGACGTCGATTCGGATCTCCCGCACGGTCTGCTCGCGAATACGCACCATGCGCGGCGCGGAAGCGCTGCCATGCGCGAGCTGAGGTGCGTCTTCTGACAGGGACGGAGGAACATCGTGCACGATCGCCTTTGCACGAAAGTCCATGATTGTCCGCAACCGGGGGATCACGTCGCCGATCTCGGCCTGTACGTTATAGCTGCCAACGGCGAATGCCGGCGGAGTCTTCGCGAAGCGGATCAACTCGTTCTGCGCCTCGTCATGGAGACGCGCGTAGCGGGCGTTGTCGAAGTGCGTCGGTTCCGGCTTCGCCTGCCGCGCCATAATCGTCAACTCGCCGAACGTCAGCAGGGCAGCGAGGACCGCCGGGAAGATGCGCCACTCACAGGCCAGCAGTACGAACAGGGCGAGCGCAATGAATGACGTCAGCGAGTACGTCCAGACGAAGGCGGGATCGAGATACTCGGCCCGCGCAAACCAGAGGGTGAGAAGAGCAAACGCAACGCAACCAGCCGCGATGCGCAGGGCCAGCGGCGAAATGGCGTGGCGCGCCAGGACGCAGACGCCGAGGGCAGCGAGCGCAGCGACGCTCAGAGGCCAGAAGCCGAGGAGCGTGAGGGCGAGACAGAACCACTTCTCGCGTCGGTCGCTTCGCAGCATCCCGATGGGAGCGAGTACGAGGGCGACGATGCCGGCATAGCCAGGGCCTGTCGCACCCAGGATGTTCGGCGCGAGGAAAGAGAGCAGTTGCGACCAACTCCACGTCGACCCTGTCAGGGCGACGTGCGGAGCAACGTCGCGAAGCGGCATCCAGAAAAATGCCGTCAACCCCACCGCGAAGGAGAGGGTAAAGGTGGCGAATAGAAAGAGACGCGTGCTCCGCGACAGGAAGATGACGTAGGCAACTGTCGCGATAGCGACGCGGATCGCCATCGGTATGTCGCCTCCCATGATCGTGAGCGTCAGCGCCACCGTGAGAGCGGCCAACGTACGCGCCCTCGGAGCGCGGACGAGCTCCTGAGCGGCGGCCAGCGCCAGCGGCAACGTTGCCAGGGTCAGTGCGCCAGGCGCGACGATCTGCGTCGTGCAGAAGCCATAGCCAATTGCGCCGAAGAGCGCAGCTGCATTACCGACGCCCCATGATCGGAAGAGGATGAACGCGAACAGCAGCGCAACGAGGAGCCGCAGCGCGACGGTCAGCTGGGTCGTTCCCACGAGACATGCGAGCAGCGTGAACGGATGAGCGAGAGCCAGTCCGGGGTTCGCCAGCAACGGCTCGCCATCCCACAGCGGCACGTGTCCCGCCAGAATCTGGGCGCGAGCCGCGGACAGCGATGGTCCATCGCCCGTTGCAGGAACGGCGAGCATGTACACGCACACCGCCGCGATCAGCAGAAGAAGGATGTTCTTCGTGACGGGCCCGAACGTCCGATTCGCCACCGCGGCTATGCTCCAGGCCGTGAGAACGAAGAACAGCAGAGCGAGGAGGGGCAGCCACACGCGCGCGGGAGTATACGGTTCACCAAATGAAAACGCCGCCCGAAGGCGGCGTCCCCATTTCTTTTCGGCGCGGGCTGCGAGTTAGAAAGCGTTGAGGATGTACTCGAGGGGATTCACGGGGTTGTTGTTGACGCGCACTTCATAGTGCAGGTGGGGGCCTGTGGAACGGCCGGTCGAGCCGACGTACGCGATGATGTCTCCGCGCTTGACGCGGGCACCGGGGCGGACGGCGTAGGACGACAGGTGGCCGAAGCGGGTGGAGAACCCATAGCCGTGGGAGAGATAGATGACGTTGCCGTAGCCGTTGGCCCACTCAGCCTTGACCACGATCCCGTCGGCGGGAGCGCGCACGGCCTGGCCTACGGCGGAGGAGATATCGATGGCGTTGTGCGTGCCTTGCTCACCCGTGAACGGGTCCGAGCGACCGCCGAAGCCGTCGGTCAGGATGCCACGTACGGGGGCGATCGACGGCGGGCAGGCAAGCAGCTGCGCCTTCTCTGCGAGCTTCTGCTCGAGCACCGACAGATCGCCGTCGATCTTGTGCGACCGGAACGCCATCTTGTCGAGATCGTCGCGATAGGGGTTCTCGCCGAGGTCTGCCGGCCGGGCGCCACCGACACCACCCACTGCCTGGTTGCCTTCGTCGACGGTGGAAATGCCTGCGATGATCGACAGCTTGCGGGTCTTGTCCTCAACGCTGTGGAGTTGGGTGCGGAGAGACTCGACCGATCGGCTGAACTGCTCGTTGGCCGTCTGGAGCTTGCTGTTTTCGGTGCGGAGCTTCGTCAGTTCGTGGGTCTGGGAGAGGGCCGTGAAGTACTGGACGGAGAAGAAACCGGACACACAAAGTGACGAGGTCAACAGCGAAGCGAGGGAGAAGAGCAGGCGGTGCGATACGTTCAACTTGCGCGATTTGGCCCGCGCGTGCGGGACAAAGATGATGGTTGAATAGCGCTTATCCATGCATGCTCCTGGTCACCTTGGGATTACTGCAGAGTTAGACCGTTGGTGAACGCGTATTCTATGGAGTTGGTACCGAGTGTCAACGTTAAACTGACTCCAAAACAGGCAATTATGGAATACGAGTGACCACATGTAAGTGCACAGAAGGAAAGCACTTCCAGCTGCGTTTTATGGTGATATCTCATATTCGGCCGCGATGCCCGCACGTTCTCGTGCATTAGCACAAATAACCTGACGGCAGTGGTTAGTGGTTAGCGAGTTCCCGTGGCGCCTCGATTCCGGCAGACAATCCATTCGCCATTCAAGTGGCACTCAGACAGGCAGCCGAGCCGCGGTCGTCGACGCGTCCGCAAAAAGCTGACCCGCCCCCACCGTCAGTTCGTGACCCACCTTCAACGCCGATCGCCGGTCGTGGTTCGAATAACCCAGATCAGCGCGGTCGGCTTGTTGGACGACGACCCGACACGGTGTACCGATCCCCCCCGCACCCGAGTCCCGCTAACCACTAACCCCTCATCACTAACCACTGCCTCTGTGCTATTCTCCGCGCCCCCATGAACGTCAAAAAGCGGCTGCTCGATGCCGCCCGAATGAATCGAGCCATCCGCCGGATGGCCATCGAAGTCGTAGAGCGCAATCGGGGAGTTGAGGACATCATCATCGTAGGTATCCGCAGCCGCGGCGTGCCTATCGGCGAGCGGATGGCCAAAGAGATCGAGAAGATGGAAGGGCACCCGGTTCCCTTCGGCATCCTCGACATCACGCTCTACCGCGACGACCTGACCACCATCGCACCACAACCGCTCGTCAAGCCAACCAAGCTTCCCGAGCCTATCGATGGCAAGACGGTGGTCCTCGTCGATGACGTCCTCTACACCGGCCGCACGGTGCGTGCTGCACTCGACGCCTTGATCGACTTCGGACGGCCGAAAGCCGTGCAGCTCGCCGTCCTCATCGATCGCGGCCATCGGGAACTCCCGATCCACGCAGACGTCATCGGCAAGACCGTCCCCACGGACGCTGATGAGGTAATCAAGGTGAAGCTGATCGAGACCGACGGCGATGATGAAGTGTTGATCATGGAGAAGTGAGTGGTTAGTGGCTAGGGCACCTCTGCACAAGTCATGAACCTCATTGCAGGAAATGTTCGCATCGCCCCTCATCCGCCCTTCGGGCACCTTCTCCCACAGGGAGAAGGGTCTCACGACTCCAACCCTCTCCCACCGGGAGAGGGTTGCGCGAAGTGCCGGTGAGGGGTCGTGACTTGTGCAGAGGTTCCCTAGTGTTTAGGGAGTCGTCGCGATGCCGTCTGTGCCCTCCTAACCACTGACCACTAACCGATGCGTACTCGAGCCCTCCACAGCAAAGACCTCCTCGGTATCGAGCATCTGACATCCGACGAGATCTCTCTCATCCTCGACACAGCCGAGGGCTTCAAAGAGGTGAGCGAGCGCCCGGTCAAGAAAGTGCCGGCCCTGCGCGGGCAGCTCGTGATCAACCTCTTCATGGAGGCATCGACACGAACGCGCGTCTCCTTCGAGATTGCCGAGAAGCGGCTCTCGGCCGACACCCTCAATTTCGCGGCCTCCGGCTCCTCCGTGGAGAAGGGGGAGACGCTCATCGATACGGCCGAGAATCTGGTGGCCATGCACCCACAGATGATCGTCATCCGTCACAAGCATCCGGGGTCGGCAAAAATGCTGGCCGACCGGCTGCCGAACGTCTCGATCATCAATGCCGGCGATGGTGCACACGAGCATCCGACACAGGCACTCCTCGACGCCTTCACCATCCGCGAGCGGCTGGGACGGCTGAGCGGCGTCAGCGTCTCGATCATCGGCGACATCGCGCATTCGCGGGTTGTTCGCTCGAACATCCACCTGCTGACGAAAATGGGAGCGCACGTCACCCTCTGCTCGCCGCCGTCACTCATGCCAGCCGAGGTGGAGCGGATGGGTGTGCGCGTGGTGCACTCCCTGGACGAGGCCATCGACGGCGCAGACGTCATCATGATGCTGCGCATCCAGCTCGAGCGCGGCGGCAAGCTCGCGTTTCCCTCGCTGCGGGAGTACTACAACACGTTCGGTCTCACGCGGGAGCGGCTGCGGCGCGCGAGGAAAGACGCCATCGTCATGCACCCCGGTCCCATGAACCGCGGCGTCGAGATCGCCTCCGAGGTCGCCGATGACCCCCTGCGCTCGGTCATCCTCGAACAGGTGACGAACGGCGTGGCTGTGCGAATGGCTGTCCTGTATCTGCTCGGCGGATCCCACATGACGGAGTGAATGTGAACGAAGACGGCAGAACGCAGAGACCCGGATTCGCCTTGTCGAGCTTCAGCGGGCCGCGATGACCATGAACCTACTCATCACAAATGGTCGAGTGATCGACCCCAGTCAGGAGCTCGACGGCAAGCTCGACGTCCTCATCGAGGATGGTCTGGTCTCGCGCGTTGATCGGAAGATCAAGTCCAGCGCGCCCGTCTTCGATGCCGCCGGCCTCGTGGTCGCTCCAGGATTCATCGACTTGCACACCCACCTTCGCGAGCCGGGACAGGAGCACAAGGAGACGATTGCTACCGGCACACGTGCCGCGGTCGCCGGCGGGTTCACAGCCGTCTGCGCCATGGCCAACACGGTCCCGCCGAATGACGAACGTGCCGTCACGGAGATGATCATCGCCGAGTCGGCGCGCAACGGCGCCTGCCGCGTCTACGCCATCGGTGCCGTGAGCAAGGGGCTGAAGGGCGAAGCGCTGGCGGAGCTGGCCGACCTGCGTGCAGCCGGCTGTGTGGCCGTGAGCGATGACGGCAAGCCGGTCTACAACGCCCAGCTCATGCGCCGTGCCCTCGAGTACTGCTCGATGCTCGGCATCCCGGTCATAGCCCATGAAGAGGACGCGAACCTCAATGACGGCGGCGTCATGCACGAGGGCTTCGTCTCCACGCTCCTCGGCATGGGCGGTATCCCTGCGGCATCGGAGGAGACTCTGGTGGCCCGCGACGTGATCCTGGCGCGAACGACGAACGCCCACCTCCACATCGCCCATCTCTCGACTGCCGGCGCCATCGAGGCCATCCGGGCCGCGCGTGCCAGCGGCGTGAAGGTGACGTGCGAGGTCACACCGCATCACATCGCGCTCACCGACGAGTCGCTACGGTCGTTCTCCACGAATCTGAAGATGAACCCTCCCCTGCGGTCCGCCGAGCACCGCGAAGCCGTCGTCGCGGCCATCGCGGATGGAACGATCGATGCCATCGCCACCGATCATGCGCCGCATCACTTCGACGAGAAGAACGTTGAGTTCGACCTGGCGCCGTTCGGCGTGATCGGTTTGGAGACTGCTTTCGGCGTTTGTTACACACACCTTGTGGCCAACGGAGTCATCGGCCTGGCCCGGCTCGTCGAGCTGCTGTCCTGCGGGCCCGCGCGAGTCTTCAACCTCGATGGTGGAACACTCGCCGCCGGTGCCCTCGGCGACGTAACGATTGTTGATCCCGAGGCCCGATGGGACGTGCCGGGGACGTTCGCGTCGATGTCGACGAATTCGCCGTTTTT
>WNFM01147452.1_pt1 | contig 12211 bp, 10 predicted proteins | sample 5400271 | NCBI WGS metagenome assembly WNFM01 (sample SAMN13153352, study PRJNA577476) | soil metagenome | isolation source: 60 cm saprolite on Douglas fir-dominated hillslope | place: USA:California | collected 2013-09-17 | reverse complement strand
ATGCGGATCTGCTGCTCCTTGCCGGTGGCCTTGTCCTTGGCCGAGACGTTGACGATGCCGTTGGCGTCGATGTCGAAGGTGACCTCGATCTGCGGCACGCCGCGCGGCGCCGAGGGGATGCCGACCAGGTCGAACTGACCCAGCAGCTTGTTGTCCGCGGCCATCTCGCGCTCGCCCTGGAAGACCCGGATGGTGACCGCGGTCTGGTTGTCCTCGGCGGTGGAGAAGACCTGGCTCTTCTTGGTGGGGATGGTGGTGTTGCGATCGATGAGGCGCGTGAACACGCCGCCCAGCGTCTCGATGCCGAGCGACAGCGGCGTCACATCGAGCAACAGCACGTCCTTCACTTCGCCCTTGAGCACGCCGGCCTGGATGGCGGCACCGACGGCGACGACCTCGTCCGGGTTGACGGAGCGGTTGGGCTCCTTGCCGAAGAACTGCTTCACCGTCTCGATCACCTTGGGCATGCGCGTCATGCCGCCGACCAGGATGACCTCCTGGATCTCGGAAGCCTTGAGGCCGGCGTCCTTGAGCGCGTTGCGGCAGGGGTCGATGGTCCGCTGGATGAGGTCGTCGACCAGCGCCTCGAGCTTGGCGCGGGTCAGCTTGATGTTGAGATGCTTGGGCCCCGTCTGGTCGGCGGTGATGAAGGGCAGGTTGACCTCGGTCTGCATCGACGAGCTGAGCTCGATCTTCGCCTTCTCCGCGGCCTCCTTGAGGCGCTGCAAGGCGAGACGATCGTTGCGCAGGTCGATGCCCTGCTCCTTTTTGAACTCGTCGGCGAGATAGTCGATGATGCGCTTGTCGAAATCCTCGCCACCGAGGAAGGTGTCGCCGTTGGTCGACTTGACCTCGAACACGCCGTCGCCGATCTCCAGCACGGAGATGTCGAAGGTGCCGCCGCCGAGGTCGTAGACCGCGATGATGCCGCTGCCCTTCTTCTCGAGGCCATAGGCGAGTGCCGCCGCCGTCGGCTCGTTGATGATGCGCAGCACTTCGAGCCCGGCGATCTTGCCGGCATCCTTGGTCGCCTGGCGCTGGCTGTCGTTGAAATAGGCGGGGACGGTGATGACCGCCTCGGTCACCGGCTCGCCGAGATAGGCCTCGGCGGTCTCCTTCATCTTCTGGAGCACGAAGGCGCTGATCTGCGAGGGCGCGTATTTCTTGCCGCGGCTCTGCACCCAGGCGTCGCCATTGTCGCCCTGGATGATCTTGAAGGGGACGAGATCCATCTCCTTCTTGACCATCGGGTCACTCATGCGCCGGCCGATGAGCCGCTTGATGCCGTAGAACGTGTTTTCAGGGTTGGTCACCCCCTGACGCTTCGCCGCCTGGCCGACGAGGCGCTCGCCGCTTTCCGTGAAGGCGACCATCGAGGGCGTGGTGCGCATGCCCTCGGCATTCTCGATCACCTTCGCATTCTTGCCTTCCATCACGGCGACGCAGGAATTCGTCGTCCCGAGATCGATACCAATAACCTTTGCCATGACCACCTCTTTTGCAGCAGGGTTCCGCAGCCCTCGGAGGCACTGCGCCTAACCCCCTATGTCGGGCAGGGTTTATATATGAAGGCGCCCTTCGCGCTACAACGGCGAAGACCGGCCCCCATCGAAATGTCACACTCGCATATGGGGTGACCGGGGATGCCCGTACAAGGTGCCCGGAGCCTTGGCTAAGGCTCGCTCCGGTCGACCCGCCGGACCGTTACCGACAGGCGGCTGCCGTCGTCGGTGACAGGGCTCGAGGTCGGCAGCAGCCGGTCGATGCCGTGATAGGCCATGCGGATCGGCCCGCTCATGACCACGACGTCGCCGCTTTCGAGGGCGACCCGCTCCACCCGGTCCTTGCGCGCGGCACCGCCGGCGAGAAACACGGCGGCGGCGCCCAGGGACAGGGTGACGATGGGCTGGGCGCGGTCGCGCTCATCCTGGTCGCGATGCAGCCCCAGCCGTCCCCGCCCGGATGAATAGCGGTTGATGAGATAGCACTGGGGATGGAACGCCGCGGCGGCGCGCTCGCCCAACGCCGCGGCGACCGCCTGCGCAACGGCGGTGCCGAGCGCCGGCGGCGCGGCCGGCCAGGGCGCGCCGGTGACGGGATGGCAGCGCGCGTAGCGATATCCGCTGCGGTCGGACAGCCAGCCCCACTCGCCGGCATTGGTCATCTCGACGCGGAACGGCCTGCCATCGGGCATCACCGGGGTGATGAAGGGCGCCAGGCGCGCCACCTCGTGGCAAGCCGCGACAAGCCGCGCCTGGGTAGCGCGGTCGAAGAACCGCCGTAGCAGCAGGAAGCCGTTCGCGGTCTCCATCCGCGCGGCCGCTGCGACCGGATCCGTTCGAATGGTTTGACGCGGGGAGCTTGGCATGGCCGGGGGCTTGCCGCAGCCGGGGCCGGCTTGTCAACGCCGCCGCCGCTCGACCGTCCTGGCTAGGTCCGCGTGGCGACCGGCTGGTCGGCGCGGCGACCGAGCAGGAGCGCGGCCATCACCAGCAGGCCGGCGCAGGACAGCGCCTCCAGCAACCCGCCATAGCCAACCAGGGCGATGACATAGGTGCCGAACCACGGCGTCAGCAGGATGCCGGCGCTGAACATGGCGTTGAACAGGGCAATCGGCGTCGTCCGCTGTTCGGGATCGAACTGCTCGGCCACCCAGACGCTGAGCACGGGATAGGCCACGCTGTAGCCGAGGCCGAAGGCGATGCCTGCCAGGGTCACCGGCAGCGCGCCCGCGGCGTAGGCGACCACCAGATAGCTCGTCGTCATGGCGCCCAGCCCGACCGCGACCACCCGCCGCCGCGTCCATGTCTCTAAGTACCGCACCAGCGTGAACCGCGCCGCGAACAGCACGACGGTGAAGCTGGTGAAGAAGAAGCCTAGCGGGACCGCCTTCTCCTTCAGCACCGACGCCATGTATGAGGGGATGAGCCCGTAGATCGCGCCGACCACCATGACGGCGATGAGCGGCTGCCGCAGCCCCGGCAGCATGGCCGTTTGCAGCAGCGGCAGCTGGCCGCGCTCGCTGGCCGCGCGATCATCGGTCAAGCCCAGGGTGAGCAGCGCGGCCACGATTCCAGGCCCCGCCCCGGCGACGAAGAAGAGGCGCTCTCCGAACGCGTTGAGATAGGCTTCGGCGAGCGGCGGACCGATCGCGTTGGGCAAGGGCACCATGCTGGCGTAGATGCCGAACAGATAGACGAAGCGCTCCTTGGTCAGCTTGCCCTTGGCGAAGGTCATCGCCGTCGGCATGAACAGGCCGTAGCCTGCGCCCTGCAGCACGCGCGACAGCACCGCGGCCGGGTAGTCGCCGATAGTGAGCTGATAGCTGAGGTGACCGGCGAGCAGCAGCACGATGCCGAGCCGCAAAGTCGAGAGGTTGCCGAGCCGCGCGGCGACGGCCGCCGCCACGAGCATGAAGACGATCACGGCGGCGCCATAGGCCGAGAGCACGATGCCGATCTGCGGCAAGGGCAGGCCGTGGCTCTCCATCACCCGCGCCAGCAGCGCGGTCTGCGACACCGTGGTGAAGCACAGGAACGTCGCCAGCGACAAGAGCCAGAATTCGACGCCGGCGCCGTGGTCGCGGAATCCCCGCATAAACCTCACGCCTGTCAGTCGCCTGCGGCGAGAGAGAACATCGCCGCGGCATCGCCCTGCTGCGCCGGCACCGCGCACAGCATCGATTCGATGAGCGAGAACAGGCTGCCGGTCACCTGGTTGTAGGTCGCCAGGATGATCTGCTCGATCGCCTGATCGGCGCTGCGTGGCAGCGTCTGGTGCCAGCGCCCCGCCGGCACCACGAGGTAGGAGCCCGGCCGGGAGACGTATTCCTTGCCCTCGATCACCGTCACCGTCTCGCCCTTGATGCGGTAGATGACCTCGATGAACTTGTGCACTTCGTGCGGCAGCTGGGCGCCGGCGGCGATCGTCGAATAGAAGATGCCGACGTCGCGCGTCTCGAACATCTTGCGGATGCGATGGATCGGCCCGTGGTGAGCGACGACCATGGCGGGCTTGTCCTGGATGCGCTGCAGGTCAATGCTCATATTCATACTCCATCAGCTCGTCGTCGCGGACCAGGAAGTCGAGGATTTCCTGCTCGAGCCGCCGCGGCTCGTTCACGCGCACATTGTGGCCGCACCCGGGAATCACCGCGACTGAGCTGTGCGGAAAGAGGTCGACCATTTCCCGGATGAATTGCGGCGGCGTCAGGAAATCGTATTCGCCCTGCACGAAATGCGTGCGGGTGGCGATGGGCTTCATGCGGAAGCGGGCGACGTAGTCCGGGTCATAGGAGCTGACCATGGCGCCTATATTGGCGCCGAGCCCGCGGCGCGTGTGCGTCGCCGCCAGCAGCTTCGCATAGCGCGCGAAGAAATCCGGGTCGCGCGTGAAGAAGCCGGGATTGAAGGCCCAGGGGACGAAGGTCTCGACGAAGGGGAGCAGGTCATGCGGCGGCGAGGCTTCGAGCGCGTGGCGCCACGAGCTGAAGATCGCCCGATAGCGCGGCGCCAGCTTTTCGTTGCTGGCGCCGATCAGCGCCAGCCGCAGCGCCTGGTCGGGATTGGCCGCGGCGAAATCGACCAGTATCCGCGCGCCCATCGAGAAGCCGACGCCGACGAACTGCCCGATGCGCAGATGCGCGAGCAGCTGGATGAAGTCGCGCACGTGGCGCTCGGTCTGATAGCCCTCGCCGCCGTCCTCGACCAATCCCTGGTTGCGCAGGTTGTAGGTGACGACGCGAAAATAAGGGGCCAGCGCGCTGGCGGTGTTGTTCCAGCCGTCCTTGGTGTCCGGCAGGCCGTTGACGAGGACCAGAGGCAGGCCGTCGCCGCGGACATCGTACGCCAGGGCGGCGCCGTCATCCGTCCTAAACATTGGCCGGGCCGTAGCTGTTGAAGAAAGCGCCAGGAAGCTGCTCGAAGCCGAAGAAGAGCAGCACTTCGGCGCCCGCGCCGCGCGCCGCGAGGGCGCACATCTGTGCCTCGCGAACGACGGAATAGGCGCCGCTCTCGAGAACCACTTCCTCATCGTCCTCGCTCAGCACGACCCTGCCTTCGAGGCACAGGATCAGGCTCACCAGCTGGTCATGGCCGATGAGGACCGGCCGGTCGGCGCCCAAGGTCAGGTGGAAAAGCCCGGTCTCCTCGCTTTCGAAGATCCGGCGCAGCGCCATATCGGGCAAGAGTGAACGCTCGAGCAGGGAGGCTTGCTCGCCGATCTCGCCGCCGACCACTTGTTTCATCGTCCCTCGCCCTCCGCCGGCCTCATGCCGCGATGCGCAACTTCTCGCCGAGACGCGCGAGCTCGCAGATGTTGCGCGCGCAGATGCGCTCCTGGTCTTCCGCCGGGAGCTTGAGCAGCTCGATCTTCCTGAGCTCGGCGCCGACGTGATGCACCGGCCCTTCCGAGCCGAAGATGATGCGGCGCGCGCCGATGCGACGCACGGCCTCCTGGATGGCGACGAAGGACCCGACCGAGGTCTCCAAGTAGACGTTCTCGAGGCGGCTCGCCAGCTGGATCGCCGACAGGTCGGTCGAGGCGAACCCCATATGGCCGAGGATGAGCTTGAGCTTCCGGAAATCCTTGAGCAGCAGCTCGAGCGCGTCCAAAGACGCATCGCCATGCAGCACGATATGCGTGTAGAGCGGCAGGTCGCGGCTGACGAGGTATTCGCACAGCTCCTTGACCCCTGGTGCCAGGAAGGAGACGCGGTTGACCAGCGGGTTGAGCTTGAAGCCGACAAAGCCCTGCGCTGACGCCTCGTCCCAATCATCCTGCATATGGAAGGCGGGGTCGACTTGGAAGAACCCCGAGAACTCCCGCGTGTATTTGCAGAAGACGGAGCGCACGAAATCATTGTCGGGAGCGCTCGTCGTCAGCGCTTGGCGGCCGCGCAGGAAATCGCCGAAGCCGAGCACAGGGATCATGCCGCCGGGCACGAGGATGGTGTGGTCGACATTGGCATCGGCCATGTAGCGCAAGGCGATGTCGACGCCTTGCTCGGACGGCAGGATGTGGCAATGAGCATCGATGATCATGGCACGCGCTCTTCCTCAAATTGACAGCGGTTGGCCGGTGCCCGTGCGAAGCTGCGCGCTGTCGATCACGTTGACTTGCAGCTCCGCCGCCTGCTCGGCCGGCGCCAGCCCACGCAAATCGGTGAAGCGGCCGCTCTTCTTCTTGGGAATGCCGAGCTTGTCGGCGAGCTTGCCGTGCGGCCGCACCTCGACATCGGCGACCAGCGACAATTCCTCGCGCAACGTCGCCTGCACCGCTTGCGCGATGTCGCCGAGCGCGGTGGTCGAGCCCCAGGCGCGCTCGAGAACGAGCTTCAGCGTATCGTCGGGGCGGATGACGAAGAGATACTCGTGGCCGACATCGGCATTGGCGTAGACGGCGTTCTCGACGTCCATCGGGAACACCTCGGTCTCTTTCTGGACGTAAGCATCGGCAACGCGGCCGCGGATGATGTAGGCCGGCGTCGCCTGGCCGCAGCGGCATTTGCCGCGCAGGCGGCGTGCGATGTCGCCGGTGCGGTAGCGGAGGACCGGCGCGTGGCTGCGGCGCAGCGTGGTGAACACCACCTCGCCCCAGCGATCGTCGTCGGGGCCGCGCGGCTGCAGCGTCTGCGGATTGACGATCTCGGTGTAGAGGAACGGCGAGGGCGGCTCGTGATAGCGCCCGAGCGCACAGGTCTGCAGCCCGGAATCCACCTCCGTCAGGCCGTAATGGCCGTAGACTTCGGCGCCGTCCCACAGCGCCTGCATGCGCGCCCATTTGCCGTCGGACATCGCCTCGCCGAGATAGAACAGCTTGACGATCTTGGTATCCTCCGGCGGCACGCCGCGCTCGCGAAGCGCATCGCCGTAGCGCAGGATCTCGAAGGGACGGCTGAACAGCGCCTCCGGCTCGAGGCGGAGGAGCAGGTCGAGCGTCTTTTCCGGCGGGCAGATGGTCGAGCGCACCCCGCAGGGGATGACGGTGACCCCGGCATAGGGCAGCGCCATCTGGAAGCGGATCCCGGTGGGGTTCATCTCGAAGGCGAGCGCGACCATGGCGCGGCGCACGCGGTCCTTGCGCAGGCCCATCCACTGATCGAGGAACTCGCCGAAGCTCTTTGCCTTCTCGGCGGAGAGATCGGGGAACCCCGGCAGGAACGTGCCGCTCGTGCCCGTCGATTCGTAATAGGCCGCCGGCGCCGGACCGCCGTCGCAAACCGAGCCGAACGGAGCGACCTCGAGGAGCTCGGCGCGCGTCGTGAACGGCAGTGCGGCGATGTCCTCGATGCCGCGGAAATTCTCGATCTCGAGCCGATCGAGCTTGCGGCGATAGAGCGGCGAGCGGGCGCGGACGAGCCGCAGTATCTCCGCAAGGTTCGCGGACCGTTGCCGCGCCAGGTCGTCTAGTAGGTGACCAGCCATTCTTGCGGCCTCTTGTCGTCGAGCATCGCGGATTTCACGGTACGCACATTGGCGAATTTGCTCTGATCGAGCAGCGCCGCCTGGGCACCGCCGACCCGTACCAGCTCGACATCGATCATCGGCGATATCTCGGCACGCATCGCCGCCTCGATCTCGGCTTGCAGCCCCGCCCGGTTCGGATCGTCGACATCGGCCGTGACCGTCACCTTCAAGCGGTTGCCGTCGCCCTCGATCGGCTCGTAGAGCAAACGGAAGAGACCCGTGGTCGCCGGGAAGCGATAGAGGATCTCCTCGAAATCGATCGGCAGGCGGAAGCGCTCGCCGAACTGCGCCGCGTCGCGCAAGCGGCCCTTGACGTCGAGCCGCGGCGCGCGACGGCCGCACTCGCAGCGGCCGTAATGCAGCATGCCGAAATCGCCGGTGCGATAGCGGATCTTGGGCGATGCCTCGCGCGTCAAGGTGGTGATCACGATCTCGCCGCCGACGCCGTTGCCGACCGGCTCGCCGTCGCGCGGATTGATCACCTCGAAGAAGAAGTCGTCCTCGTGGACATGCATCTCGCCGGCGCGGCAGGTGAAGGTCGTCGCGCCGAACTCGGAGAGACCGTAGGTGTCGAATACCGGCACCCCGAAGGTGCTGCGGATCTTGGCCTTGCCGTTGTGCAGCGTCGCCAGGCCGCAGAGCTGGACGGCGCGCAGGTTGGCCAATTCGGTCTTCGGGTCCTGCCCCTCCATCTGCAGCAGCGTGCTGTAGACGAGCGGCAGCGAGGTCACCAGCACCGTCGCCTTGAGCTCCCTCAGCAGCTCGATATGCTTGACGTGGCTGCTCAGCATACTGCCGCTGTCGACGGTCACCGCCATGGCGCCGGCGGCGATCGTCGCCTGCATGAAGCCCAGCCCCGAGCTGGTCAGCGCGAAGGGCAGCGCGTTGACGACGACGTCGGTGCTGCTGAGCCCGAGGTCGGGCGAGAAGCGCCGCGCCACGTCGCGCTCGACATCGCCGCGCGTGAAGAACGAAGCGCTCCGCGTGCTGTGGATGGTGTTGCCGCTGGTGCCCGAGGATTCGAAATAGGCGACGGGCGCCTGCGGCGCGACGGCGAGGAAGCCGTTGGGATAGTTGCGGACGACGTCTTCTTTGGAGGTGAAAGGCAGGCCGAAGAAAAGCTCGCGCACGAGCTCCGGCGTCATCTGTTTGCCGCGGAAGTGCTTGCGGAACAGCCGGCCGTAGAAGAACGTGCGTTCGAACGCCCCGGCGACGCTTTGCCCCAGGAGCTCGCGCTGGCGCGGGCGGGCGTCGAGGTATGTCCTCGCATCGGCCTCGGCAGCCGGCGCCAGTTGTTCGCGCACCACTTGGCCGGCAGCCGTCTCCGGCTCGGACTCTTTCGTCGGCCAGCCCCGCGCTTCGGCTGTCCTGATCAGATCGTCCATGCCAACCGCCCCCCTGACGCAGTATGTCCACGAAACGGCACTCTACACTGATATGTGGCAGACGCACTATCGATAATTTCATCAATTATTAATGCACACCCGGTAGTAGCCGGCAGATGGGAGTTTTTCCCTGGCATTGCAGCGGCCTGTCCCTTGAGTCGGAGGTGAAGCATGGAGCGCACTCGTTCAGGGCGCGACGAAACCGCCCTGAAATGGTGCAGTTTTAACGTTGTTGTAAGGACTGTCGGATAACCTTTTGGTTGTGGTCGAGCCGGACGACCATGGGAATGAACCGGCATACTGAACCGCCAAGAAGGGGACGGCGCCACCCGGTCTCGCCGGCTGGGCTTGTGCGCCGCGAATGCTGATGATCTTCCTGAAGAAATTGCGCATCTCGTTCCGGCTGATGCTGTTCATCCCAGTGCTGCTCGTCGCGCTCTGCGTCAGCCTGTGGATCGGCCTCGACACGCTTAAGCGCAGCCTGATGAGCGACCGCCAGGAGATGACCAAGGAGCTGGTCCAGGTCGCTCTCGGGGTCGTGCAGTCCTGGTACGAGAAGGAGAAATCGGGCGCCCTGACGCGCGAGCAGGCGCAGGCTGGCGCCAGGGAGGAGCTGCGCCCCTTCCGCTTCGGCGACGGCAACTACTTCTTCGTCCAGAACTACACCGGCATCCCCTTCCTGAACCCGAACAAGCCCGAGCTCGAGGGCAAGAACCGCTGGGACGCGACGGACGCGGACGGGATCCACCACATCCAGTTGCAGATCGAGGCGGCCCGCGCCGGCGGCGGCTGGGTAAGCTATCGCTTCCCGCGGCCGGAGGGCCCGGACCCCTATCCCAAGCTGTCCTACGTCGTGGGCTTCGATCCGTGGCAATGGGCGTTCGGCACCGGCATCTACGTCGATGACGTAGACGCCGTCTATTGGCGCACCGCGGTCGAGTATTTCGTGCTCGGCGGCATCATTCTGCTGACCGCGGGCATGCTGGCCTTCAGCATCGCGCGCAGTATCAGTCAGCCGATGTCGGTCATCACCGATCGCATGGCGATGCTGGCCGACGGCAAGCTCGATGTCGAGGTGCCGTTCCTCGGCGAGCCCCACGAGATGGGCCAGATGGCGCGCGCCCTCCACGTCTTCAAGCTCAGCCGCCGCAAGGCCGAGGAGCTGACTTTGGCGCAGCGGGGCGAGCAGTCGTCGAAGCTGCTGCGCCAGGAGCGGCTGGAGCGCCTCATCGGCGAGTTCCACCAGCGCACGGCGCGCATCATCGAGGCGGTGGCGCGCGCGGCCGAGCATGTGCAAGCGCATGCGCGGACCCTGGCGCAGATGGCGAAGCACAGCCGCGCCAACGTCGCCGTCGTCAGCCACGCGGCGACCGAGACGACCAACAACGTACAGGCCGTGGCCGGCGCCGCCGAGGAGCTGTCGGCCGGCGTCGGCGACGTCAACCGCCGCGTCGTCAAATCGACCGACATCGTCCGCCGCGCCGTCGACGAGACCGACCGCACCAACGCGACGATGCGGGGCCTGGTCGACGCGGCCAAGCGCATCGGCACCATCGTGCAGGTGATTCAGGACATCGCCTCGCAGACCAACCTGCTGGCGCTCAACGCCACCATCGAGGCGGCGCGCGCCGGCGAGGCAGGCAGGGGCTTCGCCGTGGTGGCGAGCGAGGTCAAGTCGCTCGCCAATCAGACGACCAAGGCGACCGAGGAGATCGAGACCCAGGTCGGCGCCATCCAGAACGAGACCGAGCGCGCCGTCGAAGCGATCTCCAACATCGGCAAGACCGTCGACGAGATGAGCGAAATTTCCACCGCCATCGCCACGGCGATGGAGGAGCAGGGCGCGACCACCCAGGAGATCGCGCGCAACATCGGCCAAGTCGCCGACAGCACCAAGGAAGTCTCGGCCAACATCGCCGGCGTCAGCTCGGCGGCCGAGAACACAAGCCAGGCTGCGGGCGAGCTCCAGAAGGCGTCCGACGAGCTGCGCAACCAGGCCTCGGTGCTGGAAGGGGAGATGAAGGGCTTCCTCGGCGAGATGCGCGTCGCTTAAGCCTTACGCCCGCGCATGGCGGGCGGAACTGCACTCACACCACCTCGTCGACCGGCGCTGCACCGGGCGGCCGCTCGCCCTTGGCGACGCCGACCATGGCCGGGCGCAGCAGCCGGTCATGCATGGCATAGCCGGGCTGCAGCACCTGCACCACCGTGCCGCCCGGCTGGCCCGAATTCTCGATTTCCATGATCGCCTGATGGAAATTGTGGTCGAAGCGCTCGCCCATCGGGTCGATGCGGCGGATGCCGTGCCGCTCGAACGCGGCGAGCAGCTCGCGCTCGGTGGCATCGACGCCCTGCAGCAGCGTCCGCGTGAGCTCGTCCTGCACCTGTCCCTCGGGCACGCTGGCCAGCGCGCGGCGCAGATTGTCGGCGACGTTGACCAGGTCCTTGGCCAGGTTCGACGCGCCGTATTTTGCCGCATCCTCGCGCTCGCGCTGGGCCCGGCGACGCACATTCTCCGTCTCGGCGAGCGCGCGCAGCAGCCGGTCCTTGGACTCGGCCAGCTCGGACTCGGCCGCGGCCAGCCGCTCCTCGAGGCTCGTCGCCTCGGCACCGGGCGCGCCGTCGGCCTGCGCCTCCGGGGCGCTGTTCTTCTCCTCACTCATCGCCTGATCCTTATCCCAAGAGCCTGCCGATCACCTTCGCCGTATAGTCGACCAGCGGGATGATGCGGGCGTAGTTGATGCGCGTCGGGCCGATGACGCCGATCGCGCCCACGACCTGCTCACGGCTGTTCGCGTAAGGTGCGACGATCATCGAGCACCCGGCCACGCCGAACAGCGGGTTGTCCGAGCCGATGAAGATCTGCACGCCCTCGCCCTCGCGCGTCGCGTCGAGCAGGCGCAGTATCGATTCCTTGGTCTCCAGCATGTCGAAGAGCGTGCGCAGCCGCTCCAGATCGGCGAGCGCGGTGACGTCGTCCAACAAATTCGCCTGGCCGCGCACGATGAGCGCGCTACCCTCGCCGCCGCCGGCCCAGGAGGCGAGACCCGCCTCGACCAGCTTGGCGGTGAGCTCGTCGAGCTGTGCCCGCTTCGATTGGACATCGGCGGCGATGGCCGCCTTGGCCTCGTCGATGTTTCGCCCGACCAGGCGCGAATTAAGGTAGTTGCCCGCCGACACCAGCGTCGAGGGGGGCGTCCCCACGGGCATCTCGATCAGCCGGTTCTCGACCAGCCCATCCTCGGTGACCATGACGACCAACGCGCGCTCGAGGCTGAGCGGCACGAACTCGATATGCCGCAGCGCGCGCCGCTCGGTCTTCGGCGCGACGACGAGGCCGGCGCAGCGCGACAGGCCGGA
>WNFM01313746.1_pt2 | contig 12212 bp, 12 predicted proteins | sample 5400271 | NCBI WGS metagenome assembly WNFM01 (sample SAMN13153352, study PRJNA577476) | soil metagenome | isolation source: 60 cm saprolite on Douglas fir-dominated hillslope | place: USA:California | collected 2013-09-17 | reverse complement strand
TAAGTTATAATTTGATTCAGATATTTCGGGGAGCCTGTGTTGAAAAACGAAGCCGCGTATCTATGCTTACGCTGTGGTGAACAGCTTGTCGCTCACCGCTGCAAAATTCAATGCCCCCGGTGTGGCTACACCGAGGACTGCTCGGATGCGGGACTTATTGATTATGATCGGCTTGAGGCGCGCCGCGGCAACAATGCGGACCGGCTGACTAAGCTGTCGAAAAATGGCAAGGACGCTGATCACGTTACGTCGTTATAGGTCCAGTATCGGTTGACGAAGAAATTCCAGATCATGACCACGCCGACAGAGCCGATAATCGCCATGTTGCCGCCGATCTGTGCTTCGCTATCGGCTGAAATGGAGAAACTGGTCAGAAAGCTGTCTGGCAGTCGTGCAACCAGCAGCGTAAACGGCACGGCAAGCAGCCCCACAATCACAGCGCGGATGAGCAAGCCGACCATATTGACTGCAAAGAATTGGATCAACTGGCGGATTACCGAATGCGAACGGGAATCTGGATAAGTCCAGTAGCGATTCCAGATGAAGTTGCTGAATACGGCGATGGTGAAGCCGATCATCGACGCGATTAATACGGGCAGCCCTTCGTTATCGCGGCTAACGTGAAACACATATTTCATCAGCAGATTGCTGATCGCCAGGTCAATCACAGTTCCGATGAGGCCCACGAAGGCGAACTTGATAAAACGCTCAAGTTCTTTGTGTTTTTCGCCGCCGAATTTGACGCTGAACCGCCGAATTGCAGGCCGCAGCCGAGGCCGCCGCGCTAAAATGCCAGTGTTAGTTGCTGTACTCGTTTGTTCCACGATTTTACCGTCCACTTGTTCGCTGTTTGTCATGTACCGTTCCGTAAACTACCAGACCGCCTATTAAACCAAGCATTACGCCCAGATGCAAGGGCAAATTGTTCACATACAATTTGTCGAAGATGCTATGCACCGCCAGATGCGCCCACACGCCGAGCGTGCCAAGTGCCACACCGCGCCGGAAACCCCTCTCATGGTTTAAGACTCGCAGTGTCAAAATTACTATGATGACCCACATCGTGAGATAAGCGATCAATCCCACGACACCTGTTTCCGCAAGCAGGTTAAGGTAGAAGTTGTGCGCGTGTCCGAGTCCAAGCGGCCAGTTTATCAGGGCATAGGTGGGGTAAGCAGTGTCATAAGCGCCAAAACCCACGCCGAGCCACGGGTGATCGTTTGCCATGCCAATGGCGGCCTGCCAGTGCGCTAACCGTTCCAGCACTGCATAATTCGCGTCGCTGATTTGTGCGCCGCGCACGTCACCATAAGCCGCCAACTCCTGCGTAAAATCGCTGGCACGGGCGACTAGTGACGCTGGAGCAATGCCCGTGACGAAGAAAAAAACGGTGGTCAAAATGACGCCTGCGAGCAGCGCAAACCCTAGCCATCGTCGCCGAGGTGCAAACAACAGCAAGGTCGCCGCCGCCGCCCCGAAGCCCATCCACGCACCGCGACTCCACGACACGAGCAGCCCCGCCGCCAATACTGCATCAGCAACTATTAGCAGGCCAAGCAGCGCAATGGCGGAAAGCAAGCGGCGGGATGATTCTGCCTTAGAGACGGTTTTACCCCACCCTAAATCCCTCCCCGCAAGCAGGGAGGGACTTGGTACTCGCGTTTGACTCCCTTTCCCTGCGCGCGGGGAAAGGGCAGGGGATAGGGGTTCACCGTTATCAACGTGAACTTCATTCAGTCTCTTGTCTTGCCGATAGGCTTGGAACGCGCTCCATGCCTCGGTGGCGACTCCGTAAGTTACGCCTAGCGCCAGGGATAGAATAAAGCCCATGAACGCCCCGAACGGATTCGGCTGCCCGAAGCTGCCGAAAGCTCGGAAATAGCGATTGTCGAGAATCCACAACGACGCAGCGCCAGAGCCACCGCGAAATTCGTAGATGCCGAGTAGCGCCTGCACCACGCCTGATGCAATCAGTCCCACTACTATCCAACTCACTGCCTTGAGTCCATTCGTGCGCATGAGCGAAACGACCAGCGCCACCAGCACAATCATTTCCGCAAAGACAACAAGTTCCTTGAGCGTACTGGGCAGCGCCACAGTATCCAACAGGCTGAGAGCTGCCGCGCCCACGAATAGCAGCAGCGGAACATACATCGGGGTCCACGGCAACGTCGAACGCTTACGCGTGGCGATGGCACGCATAAGCCAAATGCTCACCGTCACGAACAGCGCTATCTGCCCTATATCAACAGGTAATTCTTTGGTGAAGGGCACTTCGGTTTCGAGCAGAATTTTAAGCGGCGCGATTACTAAAGTGGTCACCAGCGCCACACGCGTATCGATCAGGCTGCCCACCAACAGGATCGCGATGACCAATATCAACAGGGCAGTTTGCCATGATAGCAACGCTGCCATCAAGCCTGCCAACAGCGCCACCGCGCCCCAAAGCCGCGGGCGCAGACTGCCGCCAGTATAGAGATTCAGGCGGCGCGGCAAGAGCAAACTACTCAAACCCGCCCCTCGAAATATTTGGTAGTGCGCTGGAGTCCCTCGTGCAGATCGACGCGGGGTTCCCAACCGAGCAGCGTCCGGGCGCGGGTAATATCCGGTTTGCGCGTCTGCGGATCGCCTTCAATGCGTTCCTGCTTCTTATAGACAATGCCTGCGCTGTTATTCGTCAGCTTGTTGACCACCTCTGCAAACTCAAGGATAGTCAATTCGTTGGGATTGCCGATGTTGACCGGGTTAGAAGAATCATCGGAAGTGGGCAGCATGAGCAAACGATACAGGCCATCCACCAGGTCCGAGACATAGCAAAAGCTGCGCGTCTGTGAGCCGTCGCCGTAGACGGTGAGAGGCTCGTGGCGGAGCGCTTGCCCGATAAAGTTTGGCACCACCCGCCCATCATCGAGGCGCATCCGCTCCCCGAAGGTATTGAAGATGCGCACGATTCGCGTATCGACGCCGTGAAAACGGTGATAGGCCATCGTGATCGCTTCGGCGTAGCGCTTGGCTTCATCATAAACGCCGCGTGGTCCGATGGTATTCACGTTGCCCGCGTAGTCTTCCGTTTGGGGATGAACCAGCGGATCGCCATAAATTTCGGACGTCGAGGCCATCAAAATCCGGGCGCCTTTGGCTTTGGCAAGCCCCAGCGCATTATGGGTTCCCAGAGCGCCGACTTTGAGCGTTTGGATTGGGTACTTGAGATAGTCGATAGGGCTGGCAGGCGAGGCAAAGTGCATAATCGCGTCAATCGCCCCATCCAGATAGATATAGTTAGTCACGTCGTGTTTGACGAATTTGAAATCTTCGCGGCCCGCCAGATGAGCGATGTTATCCGTGTTGCCCGTAATGAGGTTGTCCATTGCAATCACGGAATGGCCTTCTGCCAGAAACCGATCCGCCAGATGAGAACCCAGGAAGCCGGAGCCTCCGGTGATCAGAATACGCACGCTTTTGTTTCCCCCGCTAGAACGCTAGAACTGTGATAAATAAATGCGCAAGCTCAGAGCGCAACAGTTTACCATGTTTTCCAGCAGAGATGAGTCGCGTAACGCATACGTAGGACAAGCGGCGCGCTTTATGGTAGCATTGCCCATGCAGACCACATCTTCACGTTCCCGCTATTGGCTAGCCCTCGCGCAATTGATCACGGCGATCCTTGGTTTGCTTGGACTAGCGACCAGCCCCGGCATTGAAACCGGGCTAATCTGGTTGATCCTTGCCGCCGCCGCGATTACCGCGTTAATGCTTGCCACGATATTCGGCCCACCAAGTTTACGCAAAGGGGGGCGGCGCTTTTTCATCTTCGTGTGCGAGAACTTTGTCGTGTCGTGTGGCGCACAAGGCGCTCACCGATTTCCTCGCTGCGCAGCACTTGCTCGGTGGAAACTAGAGATCGGCAACCATGCCGCGCAGTGGAAGCTGTTTAGATGAAACTTGATCAACTTGGGCATTAGCTTGTGGATCGCGTAAATCTTCCAAAAAGTTTTGGATTTTTTGAAAATCAAAATCACCTAAGAAACGCAAGATAGATGCTCGGAGATATTCATGGCAAGAGTCGATTCCTATCCATTTGCGTTCAAGCGCCTCAGCGACTGCTCCCGTTGTATTTGACCCAGCAAAAATGTCTATCACAAGATCACCCGGATCAGTCAGCATTCTAATGAAAAAACGAGGTAATTCCTCGGGAAATCGTGCCGGATGACGCTCAAGGCCAAAGTCTTTACAGAGCTTCATGTAGGATGAATTGCTATCGGTGTTTGGAATTTCGAGCAAGTTGGATGGAATTGCCCCTCCATTATCTTTGCCAAAATGTGCGCCAATGTCGTGCCCAGAAGGCCGCTTTTTAGGAGAATAGAAACTCTCTGGATCAGAAATCAACTTTTTCATCCGGTCGGAATACGGGTTCAGCACATTGCGAACATCGGCTTTGGGAAATTCTGTCTTGCTAAACCACCAGACCGTATTTACCGCATCCTTTACGCGAATTTTGCGTTTATTGACCCATTCAATTGGGGAAGGCAACTTAGCTGGGTTATACCAGTAAAAATCTTCCGCAAGGTGGAAGCCAACGTCATCACATAAGCTAAGAAGAACGCGAAAGTTATATAACGAGCGCGAAGGTACACCAGAGCGATATGTCCCGCCGAGGTCTAGCACGAAGCTGCCGCTATTTTTTAGAACACGTAAGACTTCCTTACCGAAAGGCTTGAGCCAGCCAACATACTCGCTTTCTTCCACATTGCCGTATGTTTTTTGCCGCCTTAGAGCAAATGGCGGCGAAGTAAGAACAAGATCGACGCTATTGTCTTCAAGTGTAGTTAGCAATTCCAGAGAGTCACTTACATACGTTGCTCCCAATGGGGTGCGATAAAGCGGTGCAGATTTCGTCATCATAATTCAATACTCACCCAGTTCATAAATCCAACTCGATAGCAACTGCCACAATACGCTGGCTGCGAAATGCACCTCAGCGTCTAGTTCAAATAGTTTGTTGATCTGCTCCTCAGGAAACAACCTCCTGCCGTACCCTGCGACGTAGCTTACCCATCGTCGTAAATCTTGGTCGTCGCGGTCACTTAAGAGCTGCGAAATGTCGAACCCACCAGCCTTTGCAAGCGCCCAGGCAATTCCATCGCGCTTAGTTGGTTCAACTGATTGTAGCGCCTTTATCAACAATTCTACTTGAGAAGGTGCGATTTTTAGCAAGGCTCGTGCTGCTTCAATCTTTATTTCCGTGCTGGTGAAATTGAAAGTGTCTACCAGGGTTGCGGCAGCCTCCTGAGTTTTAAACTCTCCAAGCGCCCATGCCGCCCCAGCCCGAATCTCGGTATCTTTTTGCGGGTCGCTCAGAATTGAGATCAACAAATTCTGGCTTTGAGGATGTACGATTTCGGAGAGCATGATAATCGTCTCAAGCTGAATGGTTGAATAATCGCTGTTCAAGCAGGTGGCGAGAAAAGTCCAGCCTGTTGGCTCATTGTAAGCAGCCAAGGCTGCCGCTGCCTCAAGCTGAACATAAATATCCTCAGCCGAATCATGCATTCGCTCTACCAGATCGGGCCGACTTTCACTATATCCGCGAAAACGCAGCGCTTTGGCAGCAGCGTATCGTTCACTCAATGCTGCACTTTTTAGCCGTGTGAGGAAAAACCGTTCATCGACATCGATCTGACACACTGGGTTTAGTTCGATGGGCACTGCGGACGCTACGATCTGATTCTGGCGAACAGTTTCACCAACTATGCACTGAGGCAGTAGCGTAGAGGTTTTTCGCACAAGTACACACCGCTGGACACGACCAGTTGGTTGCCTGAGCTTGATAGTTTTGTCACTGACTTCGCTTACGACAGACATCTCGGTAGCGGCAACGCAAGGCCAAATAATACGAATCTCAGAGCCTTCTTCGACCCCTTTAGGTTTGGTGATTTGTGTCTTTCCTTGTGAAAAAGCGGTGCGCATATCTTCTATCTTGACGAAATGTATCGGTGAAGCGGCATTCCAATCGACCGGCGATTCCCCTGCCTGCTCACAAAGTACAATCGCCACAGAATCGTCGGGACGCATTCCGGCATCCCAGGCCCGATGAGGGTCTTTTAGCGAATGTGACATTGAGATTTCGAGTTTTGTCTTCCCACGCGATTCGAATCGTAGACCACTACGCAAGCAGAGTATATCTGGTACGCGAACTCGTTTGATCTTAATCTTTTTCCAAATCTTGTAACCTGTTGAGCCTCGTTCAAGCTCTATTGGCCTATAACCAAGCTCTTGCAGACGTTGGATCGTCAGCTTTGTCCCTGTTGCTCCAACTGCAAGTTTTTGCAGAAAGCTCTCATCACTCTTAAAACTGTTGACTGGCATTGACTTTAACTCTAGTAAAACCTACCACTCCAACAAGGGTGGCTGAAAAGGTTATGCGAGGATTGGATGATCATACCACGTTCACCGATATTCATTTGAAGGATAAGTTGTTACGAGAGGTTCTTGAATTGTCCTTGCATAATCTTTATCCGAAGGTGAGTCACGAGCCAATCAGATGCTGTATCTCTTTGACCATGCGGTTTGCCGCCCATCGGTATGATTTCCCTTTGGGTACAAGCACCACCAGCACACCGGGCTTGCGAGCCTGGAACCAGCGGCACACAATTCGGCGACCTTCCCAGTCAAAGAATTCGCTTTCGCCGCTGACATTCATCGCTTTCTTGTCCTCGCTGCGGGCGGCAACCTGCTCCGCCACGGCCAGCAATATGTCAATAGTATCAGCGGGTATGTCGCGAGAATGAACGGCAGACAGCACGTTGCCATCCAGGTCGGTCAGCACCGCCGCATCGAAGCCTGACTGCACGCGAATATCTTCCATTGCAACGTAGAGTCTGGTTTCTGGCATGGCCTGACCTGCCTTTCTACCCCTTCGACAATACCCTTACGACTTGGCTCCCGGTAACGTCGCGGTTGGCGGCCTTTCGCGCAGTTCGACGTTGACGGTGCAGGATGCTTTCAACGTGTTGGTCGTATCGAATACCGCCAGCCGAAACTTGTACTGCCCCGGCTGGAAGGCGTTGAGTGTCAACTGGCCGAGCACGCCCTTTTGCAACACCGGCGAGGTTTTATCACCACCGAAGGGCGTGAAAGCATTGCCCGTGCTCGGCCCGCTCAGTTCAAACTTGTATAGCGCAAAGTTCGGAATGTTGGCAACGCCAGTCACTGTCACCGAGTCGAAGATGATCTGTCCGTTGGCGGGGACTTCTAGCTGGGCGTTAGGCGTATCACAGCCCACCACTTTAGGCGCGTCAGGGTTAATCGTACCGACCGGAGTCGGCGCATTCGTGGACGTAATCAGAATCTTGCCCTGCGTATTATCTTGTTGCAGGAATTGGGCGGTTACTGAGGCCATGAGATTTTCGATGCTATTGGCACCTCCGGCTCCGGGCGTGCCGTTGACGTCAGGCAGCGCGCCATTCCCGCCGGGGGTGCTGGTATAAAACGGCGCATTGGTGGCTTGCACCACAACTGCCGGACCTTGCACCGAGATCGGATCGTTTTGCAAGGAAGGCGCGATAACGTTTGCAATGGCAACAATTGCCAGAATCACCTCAGCAAATGCCAGAATTCGTGTGATGGCAGCGGCTTCTTTGCGCCGGGCAAGTTCTCTCTCTAGCTCAAATTCTGCGAAGCGCAACTGGTGACGCGACGAAAAGTACGTGCGCGACGAAAACAGCAGACCAACCGCGCACAGCAGGTATAAGCCGAGGGATGCCTGTTGAATCAGAAAAACAATACGGGTAATCACAGCACTTCTCTTACTACCTGTCGCGACTTCACGGTATCCACTCTATGTCAGTCTGTGCCGAGGGAAGCCAGCACGCCGCGCAAAAGGGTGATCAATTTGGGAGCCGCGCGGTTGCCAATCGCCAGCACGTCCTCATGCAGGGTTTGCTCGGCGGTTTCGGGCACATCAATTACCATGTTCGTGATCACCGAGACGCCCAGTACGCGTATCCCTGCCTGACGCGCCACAATCACTTCGGGCGCGGTAGACATGCCCACGGCGTCGCCACCCATGACGCGCAGCATCCGAATTTCCGCAGGTGTCTCGAAACTCGGCCCTGACAGCGACACGTAGACCCCTTCACGTAGGGTAAATCCGGCTTTTTCGGCTGCTGCTCGTGCCAGTTTGCGGAATGTTCCGTCATAGGCGGTACTCATATCGGGGAAGCGCGTTCCGAGTTGGTCATCGTTTGGCCCAACCAGAGGATTATTACCGATTAACCCCGGCATGTTGATATGATCAGAGATCAACATCAGGTCGCCCGCTTCATAACTCTTGTTTAGACCGCCTGCGGCGTTGGTTACAAACAGCGTTTTGATGCCAAGCTGCTGCATCACTCGCACCGGATAGGTCACTTCCTGCATGGAGTAGCCTTCGTAAAAGTGGGTGCGGCCCTGGAGCACGAGCACAGTTTGGCCTTCCAGCTTGCCGATGACCAGACGGCCCGCGTGTCCCTGTACGGTAGACCGGGGCCAGCGGGGGATTTCGGCGCTAGGGATGACGTCGGGCGTTTCAATGGCGTCGGCAAGGCCCGACAGACCCGACCCCAGGATCAGCCCGACGGTAGGTTTATGGCCTGTGCGCTGGCGGATTGCATCAGCGGCAGTCTGGTATTCCGCGATAGTGAACTGAGTTACGGTCATTCATCCCCGTCCAAATCTGAATTGGTCAGATAATAAGGGGCCCATTATAACATGGGCCTCCGCGCTCGGACCTCAGGATACGGTAAACTTAGGACACAAAATGACGAGGAAATGTGGTGATGATCCCGCGTAACGGTTTGACGCTCGGTTGGGTAGGTGACATCGAGATCAAGATCAACGTTAGCTTGTTCTTTATCGCGCTGTTGGTCACACTTAGTCTGGCGCTCGGCATCTTGCCACGCAGCGCGCCCGGTGCGAACTCTGCTTTTTATTGGGTGGCGGGTTTGCTCACAGCCTTTATCTTTATTGGCTCAATCCTCTGGCATGAACTGGCACACTCGCTGGTAGCAATACACTATCACATCCCGGTTATCCAGATCATTTTGTATTTGTTCGGTGGCGTAGCACAGATCGCGCGCAACCCTGAGCGGCCCGCTCAGGAGTTTTGGATTGCGATTGCCGGACCTGTCTCAAGTCTTCTGCTGGCAGCATTGTTCTGGATGCTCTCGGCGCTGCATGGTTTGCCCGGCGCTGCCTGTGCGTGGCTTGCTGTCGTTAACCTCACGTTGGCCCTATTTAACTTACTGCCCGGTTTCCCGCTGGATGGCGGGCGCGTCTTGCGATCTATTCTGTGGCAGTTCGGCGGCAGCTTGCGTCAAGCCACACGGCAGGCCAGCCGTGTTGGGCAAGGCGTGGCAGGCTTATTCGTGCTTGTCGCCATCTGGCAAGTGCTCAACGGCGATGTGTTTGACGGCATCTGGTTTATGCTGATCGCCGCGTTTCTGTACAGCGCCGCAACTACCAGTTATCAATCGGCGCAGGGCGAGTCGCTGGCGATGGATACCCCGGTGCGCAAAGTTATGCGCTTCAATGTTCCTACCGTCGAACCTACCATGCGTCTGGCATTGCTGGCCTGGAAGTACCTCGACCATGCGCGCGATCAGGCGTTCCCGGTGATGGATAACGGCGTGCTCATGGGGTTAATCAGTGCCGTACAGGTGGACAAGATTCCACGCCTGGATTGGGGCAAACATACGGTGGCTGAAATGATGCTGCCGCTCGATAAGCTGACGATCATCGCGAACACGGCGACCATTCAGGAGGCGTTCACCGCGCTAGATGAGGCAAGCCTTGACCACGCGCCTGTTTATGACGGGAATCAGTTCGTGGGGATGCTCAACCGTCGGGACATCGTTTACCGGACCTAAACAATCTGCCCTCGCGTTCTATGCTACAATCTTTTTGACACCGCGAAGTCAACTGCTGAGTACGAATCTACGATTGTCGGGTGACAGATTTTATGAGCAAAGCGTTAAATAGACAGCCCTCGAATCGTCATCAGGTGATCAAGGTCATCAACGCGCCAAGTGAGGTTGTGTGGCAAAACTTGCTGTCTGGCAATCGCGAAAAGATTGCCGCTGCATCTGCGGCTGTCCACGACGACGGACTGACCGATGAATACGCAGGCTATCTGATCCTAGCCCGCCGCCGGGATGTGCGTCGTGTGCGTCGCCTGCTGCGATTGATACCTTTTAGATCGGCCTATACCGAACGCGAACGCCGTTCTGCTTTGTCAGCTCTCGGTCTGCTATGGGGCGGCCTCGGTCGAGAGCTGGCGGTGGCGCTCGACCCCAAAGCCTCCCACTTTGACCGAGAGCGGGCGCATCGCGCACTGCGCCAGCGGCGTGACCAACGCGCCGTCCAACCTTTAATGAGTGCGCTGGTCGATGGACAAGCTATTGAAGATTGGCAGTGCATCACCACGCTGGGCGCGCTTGGCAATCCGGATGCCGCTGATGGTCTGCTCCAATAGAGCCTCCCATCAGCCTCATTCTCGACTTTGGCGTTGAGGTAGGACACGCGCTGCGCAGCTTGAGCGCTGACCACGCGCGTGATGCCGCTGTGGCGGCACTGACTGCGGCCCGTGCCAGCCAACGCGCCGCAGCCGCCTTGACAGTCGCAGGCTGGCAGGATGATCACTACGCTGAAAAGCTGGTGCCGCTCATGGACGATGGCGATCCCCATGTGCGGCTGGCAGCCGTCATTGCCCTGGGCGAACTTGAGGCAGCAGACGCCCTCTTGCCTTTGGAAAAAAGCCTTTCCGATCCCGAACCGCAAGTTCGCCTTGCCGTCGAGAAAGCCTTGCAGCAGGTGATGGAGGCAAAAGCACGGCACGCACTGAAGGCTGGACAATTCCACCCTGCGAATTTAGCGCGACGTTGAGCTATAATAAGGTAAGCTGCGCGGCGTTTGTTGCCACAGCCGCATTTAACAGCAACTGCATTTGGTCGGGAGGTCGGGCGTGAATACTGAAAAATCGATGGCTCAATATCTTGAAATTTACCAGTCATTATATCGGCGCACGCCAAGCGAATTACGCGACCTGGGTGGCGACTGGGTGCTGGTTAACGGGGCACGCATGACGCTCCAGGAACTTGAGCAGCTTACTGAGCAGCTTCAACGCGAGTTCCAACAGGAAAAGGCCCGTAAACGTAACCTCGTTAAGCGACTCATGACCTGGTTTGGCGACTAGACCGTTTAAGTCGTGTTTCACTCCGTTGATCCCTCATCTGATCCCCCGTCCGCGCTGGAAGCTCCGCCAACAGGCTCCCGCTTGCGATATTGTAAACGCACCGCATCTATCCGCTGATTAAAGCCATCCGGCTCATACACATCATTAATAATGACCGCCCTGAAGAACGCCATCAAGTCTTCGGGATGGCTTCCTGCTCTACCTGTTGCCAGATTGAAATAAGTAAATTCAATCCAGGCGAAGGCTTTGACGCGCCGTTTGGTTTTGTCGAGCATCACTGCCTCAATGACGAGAACTCGCTGGCCCATTTGAATCAGGCATGTTCTGATAAAGGTTTCTTCCATCACGGCGGCAGGCTGGAGATAGGCGATCTGTGTCTTGCTGACCACCCAGTTATGGTTCATCAGCCGCCCATCTGAAAAGATATGAAAGTTGTAGAACTGTGCCAGTTGGTCCTGTCTGGCATTCAGAAAGTAATCCATGTAGCGGGCGTTATTGAGATGCCCATATGGGTCGCAATCCTGAAAGCGGATAAGCACTGAATTTTCCATTTCCTTAACCAGAGGCGGTTGGTCGTTCATGCAGCGTCTCCATTTTTGCCGGGATTTCCTCAGTTCATTACCAGTGTTATTTGAGGGAACCGCTTACTGACCAGTCAGAGTGTTGTTGATAGTAACACGACTAAAGAGTCTTTCCATTAATTGCACTTTGAGGTCCCGGCGATAAATCAGCGGGCTAAATAATGGCTCAGGGAAACGGTTTTTGTTTAGCCAGATCATTGATGATCGGATACTCAGCGATAATTTATGGATAGATACTGTGGCACAGTAGATTTTGTGGACACTTGCCCCAAGTTCGTTTTCGTTGCGCCAATTGACGATCTCTAGACGCTGCTCGAAATATACTGCGCTTGGATCGCACTCATTGTACAGACAAGGAAAACGAACATGAAATCGCGTCTCATCGTCTCGCTCTTATCTAT
>WNFM01265876.1_pt1 | contig 12215 bp, 12 predicted proteins | sample 5400271 | NCBI WGS metagenome assembly WNFM01 (sample SAMN13153352, study PRJNA577476) | soil metagenome | isolation source: 60 cm saprolite on Douglas fir-dominated hillslope | place: USA:California | collected 2013-09-17 | reverse complement strand
TTCACGCACATCATGGATTTCATGATCCTGATGCCGCTCGGGCCGCAACTGATGCGGGAGCTGCAAATCGGCCCGGGATATTTCAGCGCGCTGGTCGCGGCTTACACGATCAGCTCAGGATTAGTGGGTCTGTTCGCGGCGCCATTCATTGATCGCTTCGACCGTCGAACAGTGCTGCTCGTCGCCTATGCCGGCTTTGCCACAGGCACCCTGGCGTGCGCGCTCTCGCAAAATGCCGCCTCACTGCTCGCGGCGCGCGCGTTGAGCGGCGCGTTTGGTGGGCTGTCCACGGCGATGGTGATGGCCGTTATCGGTGACGTGGTGCCGGCGGAACGGCGAGCGGCGGGCGTCGGCATCGTGATGATGGCTTTTTCGGTGGCTGCTGCGGTGGGTATTCCGTTCGGACTCCAGCTCGCGCAACTATGGCGGTGGAAAGCGCCGTTCTTTTTACTGGCAGTCCTTGCCGTCGTGGTTTGGACGATCACTTTCCTGCGCCTGCCGGCCATTCAAAGCCACTTGCAAGATCGTCCCGGTCACCCAACCCGAGCGTTTGCGGAGTTGTTGCGGGACACCAACGCCGGTCGTGCGCTGCTGTTCATGGTGGCCATGGTCTTTGGCCACTTCGCCGTCATTCCGTTGCTGTCGCCGTACCTGGTTTTCAACGTCGGATTGCCGGAACGCGATCTGTTTCTCGTCTATCTCACCGGCGGAGTATTGACGGTGTTCACCGCGCCGCTCATCGGCAAGCTCGCTGACCGGCTGGGACGATTCCGGGTTTTCTCCGGCCTCGTGGCCGTGGCGTCCATGGTGACCCTGTTCATCACCCATTCGGGCCGGCTGCCAATTTGGGCCGTGCTCGTTTCGGGCGGCGCGTTCTTTGTGTTCGCCAGCGGACGGTTTGTGCCGGGGCAGGCGATCATGACCCTGGCTGTGCCCGCGTCGCGTCGCGGCGCGTTCATGAGCTTGAGCGGCTGTGCGCGCGACCTTGCCATGGGCATGACCTCCAGCATCGGCGGCTGGATCGTGATCAAAGAACCGTCCGGGCAATTGGATCATTTCCATTGGCTCGGCTGGATCGCCGCGGCCGCTGGTCTTGCCAGCGTCTGGCTGGCCAGCCGCGTGCAGGTCAATGAGTCGGACACGCCGGCGCTCGGTTCACTCAGACAGTCAACGACGGCAAGCAAACTTTCTCTGAACTCACAACTTTCAATTGAAAGATGAACATGAAAACGAACATTGAAATCAACCAAGCCAAAAACCTCAGCAAGGAGCCGCCTCGGAGTCCGCGAATTCGCGTTGGCGGTTACGCTTTGCTCGCCCGCATGGCCGACAAAGGCCGCGCCACTCTGAACGGGACGGCTGCAGAATATCACTTCGACTGTCCGGTCGATAAAATGCTCTTTGGCTTCAAGGGCGTAAAAGGCGGGCAGGTCAAACCGTTGCTCGCGTCCGGCGCATCCGAGGAACAAATCGCCGCCTGGCTGGATACTTACGGCACGCCCAAAACACCGGCGGAGGTAAAGGCCTGGTCGGATTCAGTCGAAGGGACACGCCCTTACGACCATCCGAATCAAAAAAAATGGTTCGTTGGGGAGTGCGCGCGGCTGGGGTTGAAACCCCGAACGACGACTCTGTTCGATTATTTGGAAACAGATGATCGGGAGAGTTTTAAGTTTCCTCGCTCCTGATCGGAGCGGCGCTAAGCCGTAACGATGCAGTAAGAAACCACGAATCAACACGAATGCACACCAAGCGGAAAGGCTGAAGACCGCGTTGGGGTGCTTTTTCAGCACTCACTGTTTGGTGAGCCAATTCGGCCAAGGTGAAGGTCCTCAAAGCACCTGTTTTCATTCGTGTTCATTGCTGTTCATTCGTGGTTGAACTGAATGGTCACGGCTAAGTTCTTTGGCATTGCTTGGGGAATCGTTGAACATCGAGCGTGGATTGTTCATCGTTCGCTCTTGACCTTGTTAGAGCTTCTGCGTTAAAGGAATCAATGCTCTGCGACTCAGACACGGCCTGTTGATGCAAACTGAAAAAATCAAAACCGTCGCCGCCACCATGACGATTGCCGGGGCGAGCCTGCTCCTTTATTTCTCCACGCGCCTGGCGCCCCCCAAAGTGGACGCGCGATTGCAAGAGGCCCTCGGCCAGGTCATGGCGGAGGAAGGAGCCAAGTTGCTGGGGAGCGGCGGGCATCTCACCCTCATCTGCCTGGATACTTCCACGATCAAGAATCCGAACGCCGATTATCAGGTGAAAGCCTTTCACCGGGCGCTCCGAAAAGCGAATCTGCCCCTGGCCGGGACCAACTCCATCAAGCTGGATCCGCTCCGGCTGGTCCGGGTGCCAGCGGGGGATTTCGTGGAAATCATGCGCAAACAGTCGGACAACGACGTGATCGTCTCTTTCCTGGGCCCGCCAGTTTTGAATGCCGAACAACGAGCGAAGCTGGGTGAAACCAAACCGCGCATCCTGGCCTTGTGCTCAGGCTGGATGCCCCGGCAGGTCGATCTCCGGGAGTTATTCGCCCAAAACCTGCTCCATGTGGCCGTCATCAGCCGCTCCGCTCCGACGCCCACGGCGCCGTCCTCCAACGATGCCAAGGATTGGTTTGACCAATTCTATCAGATCGTAATGAAGTCAAACCTCTCTGAACTTCCGCTCCTGACGAATGGTGTGCCACGGTAATCACAATCGCTTTATGCGCCCGTTCAATTACTCAGCAAATTCACCACTCGAATCGCGCGTGTCCGGTGCGCATCCGTTTTTCCAGCCCCACGTCCTCCTTTCATTAACACCTTGCTTTAGCAAGGTGACAGGCAAAGTAGGGGACTGCTTCAACCGTTTTAACGGTTGTTTCGGTTTGTCCAAGCGGCCGGCGTCTTCTCAGAAAAAATCCCGAATGCCAGCCGCCTTCAGCCTGGCCGATCTCCTCGTCGTGATCGCTGTCATTCTGTTGCTGGTGGCGGTGGTCGTGCCGATGATGATGAGAAGCTCGGCCCGAACCCGGCAGGCCCAATGCACCAGCAACCTCAAGGAGATCACGCGAGCCGTCCTGCTTTACGCGGATGAGAACAAAGGAACCCTGCCCATGACGGATTCCAATCCCCAAGGAGTTCCCGGCGTTTGGTGGGGATACAAAGAGCTCGTCAAAGGCCATCTCGGCCTGGTTTCGGTTTCGTCACCGCGCGATAAGGTGTTCGCGTGCCCGGATGACCGCGGCTACGACGAATCGAGGCCCTTTCATCACAGTCAAAAGTTTGATTTTGGCAGCTACGTTTTCAACGGCGTCAACCTGCCGGGCGTTCCAAACCTGGCGGGAAGGACGATCGCTTCCGTGCATGAGCCTGCCAAAACCCTCTTGATGATGGAATGGACGGCCCACGCCCCGCTCTCCTGGCACAAAAGCCGCACCGGCCAGGAGAACCAGCCCTTTTACAACGACGCCGAGAACGTGGTCGGATTCGTAGATGGCCATACCGCCTTCATCAAAATCTATTACGACGGCGTCAACGCGGCCTTCACCCGCAATCCCCTCCCCGGCTACGATTACAAATACAGCGCGGAATAGGATTCGTTTGCCAGCGGTTCTATTTTCGCGATTTGAATCGCCGTTGTTAGTTGGTCAATGGTTTCAGTATGTGGCGGTTGGAGTTGGTTCGGTCGTCGCGGAGCGAGGTTTTGACGGTAGCCGGGGGCTTCAGCCCACGGAGTTTGGAACCCCGGTGGTGCGTCGCGGAGCGACGCTTGAAGGTTGTGTCAGATCACACCGTTCGTTCAGCCGTCAGATCACACCGTTCGTTCAGCCGTCGCTCCGCGACGAGGCTGCTTGTGACTCCAGCCGTGGGCTGAAGCCCACGGCTACCGTCAAAGCCTCGCTCCGCGAAGAACCATCCAAACGCTCTATAGTTGGCCCACAAACTCTAAAATGCCCCTCATTTTCGCTGCCCAAAAAAATCAAAAAAAGCCGCTTGACACGCGCTCCATAGTGTATTAGTATTCTAATACACTATGCGAAACGTCGCGGCCAATGTGAAGCGAGAGTGACATGCAAATCCGCATCTCACCCAACGATGGCGTGCCGATCTACCTCCAGATCGTCAACCAGGTCAAATACCTGGTCGCCGCCGGGCGGCTGGCGCCGGGGGAGGAGATCCCGGCCATCCGGGTGATGGCGGCGCAGTTGCTGGTGAACCCGAACACCGTGGCGCGGGCCTACTTGGAACTGGAAAGGGCGGGAGTGGTTGCCAAACGGCACGGTTCGGGCACTTACGTCTCGTCGGCCGGTTCGCCCCTGGCGCGGCGGGAGCGGGTGAAGATTCTAACGGAACGAGTGGATGCCTTGCTTGCCGAGGCGCAACACGTCAACATCGAGTTCGAGGAGGTTGTCAAACTGCTGCGGGAGCGCCAGGAAATTCTCACACAATCCAAATCATGAACACTCATCCACCAAATTCATCATCGGAAACGGTCATCGAAGTCTCGAAGGTGTCACGCCGTTTTGGGGCCAAGCTGGTCTTGAACGAGGTATCGCTGCGCGTGCCTCGAGGCAAGGTTTTCGGATTGGTCGGCGAAAACGGCGCCGGGAAAACGACCTTGATTAAGCACTTGCTCGGCACGCTCAAAGCCCAAAGCGGCTCGGTTCGCATCTTCGGGAGAAACCCGGTGGCGGATCCGCCCGGGGTGTTGAGCCGGATCGGGTACCTCTCGGAGAACCGGGACCTGCCGGGCTGGATGCGAGTGGATGAAGTGCTTCGTTACACCCAAGCCTTCTATCCAAAATGGGACTGCGCTTATGCGGAAGAATTGCGCAAACAGTTTGCGCTCGAGCCGGGCGCGAGAATCAAACAGCTATCGCGTGGCGAATTGGCCAAAGCCGGGTTGCTGATCGCGCTGGCCTATCGGCCGGAGCTGCTCTTGCTCGATGAACCCAGCTCGGGCCTGGACCCGGTGGTGCGGCGCGACATTCTGGAAACGATCATCCGCACGGTGGCCGAGGAGGGGCGCACGGTTCTTTTCTCCTCGCACCTGCTGGAGGAAGTAGAGCGGGTTTCGGATGAAGTCGCCATGCTCCATGCCGGCAAGGTGCTCTGGTGCGGGCCGTTGGATGAAATCAAGGCCGGGCACCATCGACTGGTGCTCCGGTTTGCGAATCCGCAGACGCAACCGCCGGTGCTGCCCGGGGCGCTGAGCATCCACGGCGCCGGACAGGAGTGGACGGTGATTTGCAACGGAACACGCGCCGAAGTCGATGCCACGGTCGCCAGATTGGGCGCAAGGATCGTGGAGGAACAGACTCCTTCCTTGAATGAAATCTTCGTGGCGCGGGCGTCCATCGCGGCGCAGGCGAGCCGAGCAACCCCGTAGGGACGCCATGTCTATAGCAACAATCCCTCCAAACCACCAAAGCCACGCATGGGCGAAAAGCTCGCACACCTAAACACAATGAAAACACCTTCACTAGCCATCGCGTGGGAAATCTGGCGCAAGAACCGTTGGGCGTTGGTCGTGGTCTTGGCGGCGATTCCAGCGAGTTTTCTGCTGTGGATGCTTCTCGGGCCGTGGATTCCGGAAATGGTCAAAATCTGGGAATTCCTTCTGATCCTCTCTCGCTGGTGATCGTATTCTGGAGCTTTTGCTTCACCGAGATGGATGCCCGAGGCCGGCATTTGGGGGTTCCTTCCCGGATGTTCGTCTTGCCGGTGCGGACGTTGAAGCTGGTTTCATATCCGATCATCTTCGGCACAGCGAGCATTCTGCTTTTTTATTTGGCATGGTCCGGGGTCGTATGGTTGCAGTGGGGCGCAAGGATTCCGAGGGATATCGCGCTCTGCCACCTCGGCTTGCTGGCGGCGATGATGGTGTCGATGCAGGCGATTGTCTGGGGATTGCACCGGTTCAACTGGACAAGAATGATCGCGTTAGGCGCGGTGGGAAGTTTGTTGGGCGGCATCGGCGTGATTGACATCCAGTATGAAACCTGGCTGAGCCGGAGGGCACTGGTGATTCTGTCCGCAACTGTGATGCTCGCTGCATACTTCAGCGCGTTGTGGGCGGTTGATCGGGATCGCCGCGGGGAATGGCTCGGAGGGTTGGAGCGTTTTTACCAGCGCATCTTTGATGCGCTTCCGTGGCGGCGAACGCCGTTCAAGTCGTTTCCGCATGCCCAGTTCTGGGTGGAGTGGCGGCGGCGAGGATGGTGGATGGCGGTCGGGATGGCGATGATGATGGCCTGCTCACTGGCCCTACTCCCGATGGCGACCGCCCTCTACCTCGACCCCACCATGACGCTATTCGGCTTCACGGGCCTGCCGATTGCGGCCCTCTGGTGCGCCGCCAGCGCCGGGATGCACCTGGCCAAATCGGATCTTTGGTCGCCGGATCTCGCCCTGCACCCTATCACTTCCATGCGCCCCATCAGCACCGGAGAAGTGGTATTGGCCAAATTCAAAGTGGCGGCGATGGTGACGGTTCTGGCCTGGGCTTTATTGGCAGTCCTCGCCTGGCCTGCCATGCAGGCAGCCCGCGGGCTGGCGCACCTGAATGAGGAGATGATGATGTTTTGGGCCAATTTCCCGGCCAACCATGGCGCGCTTACGAAATGGGCCGGCAACCCCGTAGTGATTCTGACGGTGATGGGCCTGACTTGGCGCGCGATGGTGCAAGGGATGTGTCCGGCCCTGGCCGGCCGCCCGCGGAAGAACATCTGGGCCGTTGGTCTGGGGTTGTTTCTTTTCGGAATCGTGGTCGGGGCAGCCCATTGGCTCTATCGCCATCCGGACCAACTGCCGGCAGCCCTGCTGGCGCTGCCTTGGATCACGGCGGCAACCTTGATTTGGAAATGGGCCTCAGCCGTGCGCTCTTTTGCGAGCACTGCTCGAGGTAACTGCTATTCGCAAAAGCAAGGCCGAGCGTTGCTGGGAATCTGGGCGGGCCTGACAGCCGGTGTGGCTGCATCCGCGTTTCTGGCAGGTTCGGCACACCAAATACCCGCGCCGATCATCCTCTTTCTGGCGGTGTGGCTCTTGCCCGGAGGTGAACTGGCCAATTGCGCGGAGAATCTGGCGCAGAATAGGCACCGTTAGACACAGACACGCTCATTCAAGAATATAAACATTATGAAAAAAGTAACGATTAGTTTGTTCGTGGCCGCCATCCTCGGCAGCGGCCTGATTTATTTCCGCAGAGCCAGCGAGGCCAAACTGGAACGAGCCCGCGCGGCTGAAGTGGAGCAAAGACTCAAGGAAACCGAGGCTTCCGCCGCCTGGCAGGAGGAGCAAAACAACGTTCTCCAGGGCAAATTGCGGGAGATGGATTCGGAAGCGAAGGCGAAAGCCAGCGAGGTCCATGAAATCAAACAGCAGTTGGCCAGCACCCCGGCCAACTCGGACAAACCCCCGGAGCCGCCTCCCGGAGCCAAGTTGTTCAAAGATCCTCAAATGAAAGCCCTGATGAAGAAACAGCAGATGGAAAACGTGGCGCAGATGATCAATAAAATCGTGGATGGCGATTTGATCAAGCAGTTGGGCCTGACCAGCGAACAAGCGGGTGATTTGAAGGGCCTGCTGAAGAAGAAATATGGGCCGGGCGCCGACATCCTGATGGAGTTGATGGCGGGTGAGTTAAACGACGCGCAGATGGCGGAACTGGGAAACAATTTCAAACGACAGATGACGGAGGCGGATGGACAAATTAAAGCGTACCTCGGAGACGAGGCATACAAAACCTTCGAGTGGCAGGAAAAATCCCAGGAAGAACGCTCGCGCTTGAAGGAGTTCCAAAAGAAACTGGATGGCCTCGGCCAGTCCCTCACCCCGGAACAGGAAGGTGGATTGCTGCGGGCGATGTACGAAGAGCGGCAGAACCACGCGTTCCAGGTCGATTACAGCGACCCGCGGGATTACGATTACGAACATCTCCACGAGTTTTTCGGCGACGACAATTTCAACCTTTATTTCCAGGAGTTGGAGCAGGTCAACGAAAAGATCCTGCAACGCGCCCAAGCCATTCTGACGCTTGAGCAAACCGCTGAACTCAAGTCCTCCCAACAGGACCAATTGGAAAAAGGCAAAGTCGTGGTGCGCATGACCAACGCCTTGCTCGGGCAGAGGCGAGGGCGGTGAGACGCAACCGAAGAGTCAAACAAGTTAGATGAACGGAACTCGGCTTGGGTTTTCATGGCGCGTAATCAACTAACGGGTTCAGCCACCGCGAGCTGCGTAGCGGGTCGCGGTTGGGTGAAGGGCCATTGATCGTCACGATGGGCATCTGGAAGAGGCGCCCAACTAGAATTCGGCTGAAGCCCAATTCAGCCTAACCAGGCTTTTTTGCAGCCCGTTTATTTTCATCTGCGTCAAAAATAAGCTTCATGGCGGCTTTGATCCCCAAAGGCTGGAACGCCAATGTCGGAGTTCCCGTTTCGAGGACGCTGGACGGAAAAGAAACTTTTCCGCCGCGCCATTCTTTTCCCTATAGACAGCCCGTGCTTAATAGCGGTTAGACCTCGGCGGCCAGTTCGATCCGTGCCTTGCATTGCTCATTCGAACCAGATCTCGATTTCGTAGCCATCCGGATCGGCGATGTAAGCGTAGGGGAGGCCGGGAGCGAACTCGCCACGACGGAGCAGGCGCCCTCCGGCGCGTTCGACCTCGGCGACGGCACGGTCGATGTCGTCGGGCTCTACCAGCCGAAAGCCGAAATGTGCGACGCCGCCTCTGAGACCGGCCGTGGCTGGGTCCTCGGTGAAGGTGAGGATGTCATGCCGATCAGAAGCCCGAGTGTGGACGAGTCCCTCTCCACGCCCGTACTCACGCAGACCAAAGACCTGTTCGTAGAACCGCAGCGCTCGTCCCAGGTCCCGGACGGCGAGATTGATGTGCGTAAGTCCGTAAGTCTGAATCATAGTACCTCGAGATTCTTTCGCGGTGTAACGCTCCGGATCAGCGGCCCCCGCGCCTGTGGCGCGTGAATCGCACCGAGACGCGATCGCGGGGTTCGCTGCATCCGGTCTTGTTAGGTGTCACTTCCAATGATACTTCCATAAAAAATACCCCACAAGAATGCCGACGACTCCTCCCAGCGCAATCTTTACGACATCCCACATTCCACTCACCAACGCTCGGCGTAACTTTTTCCAAACTGACTCGTGCCGAGGCTCAATCGCTACTCGCAAAGGCTCTGGTGCAGCCACGTCACTCTCGGACAACATTCCGAGTCCTGCTGCGGCAATGGTGTCTACTCTATGCCTGTCCAAGTCTGATCCTTCGTCTGCGACAATCAATACTTCGATCAGCCCTTCGTTGGCCAACGCTGCAGCGACATCTTGGGTCAATCCGCAAGCTCGCAGCGTGGGGTGCTCTTTGCGACAGAGCGCGGCTTCTATCTGGCGAAGCCCTCTCAACTTCTGAGCGTGATTTATTGGTGTGTCAGCTTGAGGCATATCGTGATGAAATGGCGAGGCTCGTCCTGACACCTAACCTAACGCTCCGTGGCGCGCCGCCCATGATGCCCGATCTTCAACACCGGCGCAATCGGCGCGTCCACTGCAGCAAAAGTTGGGCTTCGCCATACTCAACTGCAACATCTTTTCCTAACAGCATCCCGCTGTGGCCGTCGCAGGGTCAACGGAGGAAGTCGGAGAGGAGTTCCCCAACAAATGAAAGCGCCCTGCTGCGAGGGTCGTACTGGCGGCCATACTTGGCGGCTTGGTCAGCAGCGTCGGTTTTCTCTGCCGCCAACTGCCGGCGCTGGTGTTCGAGTTCGGCTATTTCCCTCTGGCGTGACCGATCGAGCCCTCCGGCGCGGATGAACTCGACTATCCGGCGGAGTTCATCGCGGTCGAGCCAGGTGCCGTGAGGTTTGCAGACATCGACGACAACGCCCGAGTACTGCGCAAAGTTCACGCGGTTCATGAACTCCCCGCAAACTGGGCAGTAAATGTAGCGCACATCAGACTCGGTAATATCTCCGGGGTTGGGGAATGGACCAGAGGGGCCGAGGACCGCGGCCTGGCCTTCGCGGTCTTGCTGGATGCGTGCAAGCGCGGCGGAATCTGCCCACAGACCTTCGCATTTCGGGCACTCCGACAGCTCGGTATTGCCGATCAGAACCGGGGTCAGGCCCACACGGCAACGCGGGCATTCCAGGTTGGAGACGGCCCTTTCCTGACGGCTGACAGCAGCACCACAATGGGAACAGAATTTGGCGCCGATGAAGATCATGCCAAAGCACGCTGGGCAGGCGACTGTCGCCAGGCGTGCGCCGCAATGAGTGCATCTCGAAGACTCCGTGGAGGCCGAGGCGCCACACATCGGGCAATTTAGGGTCAGGGCGGCCATGTTTCCAAGTTAGGTCTCCGGTGCCGGTGTTCTTTGTGTTCGTCGCGCCCAACTAGAATTCGGCTGAATCGAGTTCAGCCTGCCTATTTATTTTCATCGGAATCAACAATAAGCTTGAGATCGGGACTTTGTCAAAGCGCCATCTGCGACCCTGCTTTCGTCATCGACTGAGCCACAAAGGCTGAAGCGCCCCGTCGAGGGGGTTATCCCCAATCCAAAGCTGCGTATGGAGGAGCAATGCCGGGAAGTCATGCGGTTTAAACGCTTTTCCTTCCGAACCGAGGGGACGTACTCGCAGATAATGGAGAAGCTCGGCCTCGGCGTCAGAAGTGCGCTGGACGTTTGATCCCGTCAGCATCCTCCGCGTGTCATTTCTCGTCATCCCACCCGATTCGGATTTGCGAGCATTTTTGTGATCTTTGCGCTCTCCCCGCCGTGCTCGCGCCCCGTCTCAGCAGGTTGTGGCAATCCTCCGTTTGCAAATGGGAAAGTTTCCGGATCAGCAAAACCAATTTTTCGTGTGTTAGGTGTATTTCGTGGTTCCCAAGTCCTCTTCTTCCCGCCCTTCGTTTCCTTCGTTCGCTTCTGTTCAAATCCCATCCGTGTAATCCGCGTAACTCGCCGCGCCGTGCGCCTGTCGCAGCGTGTCCGTGGTTCAAAATCCGGTTTCCTCATTCCAAGGGAAATAATAAGATTCTGTCCCGCCATAATTCTGTCGATGCCTCATGGCCTGGCTTTTGAAGGATTCAATCGATAAACGCGTCTCTGTCCTTTTTGTTTTGGGAAGTGAACGGTTAAGATTAAGATTGGGAAGATGAACGCGGGCGAATGACAGGATTGTTGCTCAGACTCTTGGGCGCGCAGGTGGATGATGCGGTCCATATCGCCAAGACCTCGCTCGCGCTGCGCGGGGGGATCGGGGCGGGCTGGTTTTTCTTCTGGCTGCTGGGGCTGGGCGCGCTCATCTTCTGGCTTTACCGCCACAGTCCAGCCAATGTTTCGCCGGCGCGGAAAGCCACGCTGGCGGGATTGCGCGTCGCCTTTGTCGGGTTGCTCCTGCTGTTGCTGATGCGCCCGATTCTGAGTTTCACGGTGGAAGGAAGCGTGCGCCGTTTGCTGGTGTTATTGGTTGATACGAGCGCCAGCATGCAGATCAAGGACCCGCGGCTGGACCCGGACGATCAAAAGCGGGCCGCCTTGGGCAAGGGCCTCCTTGATCCGGCCAAAGGTCTCGCCCAGAGCCTGGAGGGCGGCCAACTAAAGGAAGTGGAACAAATCGGGCGGATGGACTTGCTCAAGAGCATCCTGAAAAATGAACGGCTGAACCTGTTGCCGCGCCTGGAAAAGGAGTTCGATCTGGACGCGTTCACGTTTGGGCAGGAGGCCAACCCGCTCGCAGTCAGGAAGGAGGCCGAGGCGAATCCGGGGGCGAAGCCCGCAGCCACTGCCGCCACGCCGAGTTCGCTCACCTGGGTGGAGCGGCTCACTGCCACCAACCCGGCCACGGCCATCGGGGACGCTCTGCGCGAAGTGCTGAACCGGAAACGCGGCCAGCCCCTCGCCGGCATCTTGTTGTTAACTGACGGCGCTAACAACAGCGGGAGTCAGCCGCGCGAAGCCGCCGGCCTTTTGCGCCAGGAAGGAGTTCCGCTCTACGTCTATGGCGTCGGCATCACTTCGCCCCGAGACATCATCGTCGGAAACATCTTTGCGCCGGACATCACCTTCGTGAAGGACGAGGTTCCGATTACGGTGCGCGTCCGTTCTCAGGGACTCCGGGGAGAGACGGCAGAACTCGTGTTGAAGCTGGATAATCAGCAAGTGGCCGGGCGGACCATTGCGTTCGCGAATGATGGCGAGCAGGTGATACCGCTG
>WNFM01011190.1_pt1 | contig 12215 bp, 12 predicted proteins | sample 5400271 | NCBI WGS metagenome assembly WNFM01 (sample SAMN13153352, study PRJNA577476) | soil metagenome | isolation source: 60 cm saprolite on Douglas fir-dominated hillslope | place: USA:California | collected 2013-09-17 | reverse complement strand
GACGAGGCGCCGGTCGCCAAGCACATGGCCGGGCGCGATCTCCACATCGCGGTCGATCTCGGCATCGGACGCGGGCGGGCGAGGGTGTGGACCTGCGACCTGACCCACCGTTACATCGACATCAATGCCAGCTACCGGAGCTGACCGGCCCGTCGTTCTGGTCGTTGCCGTCGCGCTGATCGACGCCGACGGCCGCGTCCTGCTGGCGCAGCGGCCGGAAGGCAAGTCGATGGCCGGACTGTGGGAATTTCCCGGCGGCAAGGTCCATGACGGCGAGACGCGAGGAGCTCGGCATCGACGTGACGGCGAGCTGCCTCGCGCCCTTCGCCTTCGCTTCGCACGGCTATGCCGATTTCCACTTGCTGATGCCGCTTTACGTCTGCCGCAAATGGCAGGGCAGCGTCGCGCCGCGCGAGGGCCAGCAAGTCGCCTGGGTGCGTCCGGCCCGGCTCGCCGACTACGCGATGCCGCCCGCCGACAAGCCGCTGGTCGCGATGCTGCGCGACCTTCTCTAGACCGAATGACGCTCGGCGGGGCCACCGCATGGTTTCTTGGCGCGGCTCTCGTAGCCTATGCGGTGCTGCTCGGCGTTGCCTACGGTTTCCAGCGCAATCTGCTGTATTTTCCCGATACGGATCGGCCCGATCTCGCGGCGCTCAACCTGGCATCGGTGCGTGAGATCAAGATCACCACCAGGGACGGCCTCCAGCTGTTCGCCTGGTACATGCCGCCGGCGGGCGGCCATCCGATCATCGTCTATTTTCACGGCAATGGCGGCAATGTCGCCTATCGCGCCGATCGATTGCGCCATTTCGTCGCTCAGGATTATGGCGTTCTTTTCGTCGAGTATCGTGGTTACGGCGGTAACGCCGGCAGCCCATGCGAAGAGGGTCTCTTCGCAGACGCCCGTGCTGGGCTCGATTTTCTCACCTCGCAAGGCATCGAGGCGCACCGTATCATCCTCTACGGTGAGTCGCTCGGCACAGGTGTCGCGGTGCAGATGGCGAGCGAACGTCCGATCGGGCTTCTGCTCCTTGAATCCCCCTACGCCAACATGGCGGCGGTAGCACGCTGGCACTACCCCTTCCTGCCGGTCGATCTTCTTCTCAAGGATCGCTTCGATTCGCTGTCGCGTATCGCCAGCGTGCGGGCGCCAATCCTGCTGATGCAGGGCGGTCACGATGCGGTCGTACCCGCTGCCTCGGGCCGCGAACTCTTTGCTGCCGCGCCGCAGCTCAAGGAGATCTGGATTGCGCCAAACGGCGGTCACAATGATCTCGCGAGCTTCGGTGCCCTCGACGCAGCAACCAACTTCATACGCCGTTATGCGGCGGCAAATTAGGGGGGAAGACCATCCCAGCTCAGCCGCGGCCCGGCGTCGCCTTGTCGCCGGCCGACTGTTCGACGCTGCCAAGCGCAGTGGCGAGGCGGGTTTTTGCGCTGCCCGGCCGCAGGGGAACCGGCTGACTTTCATGCGGCGCCCAGGCGGTCAGGGTGACGATCTCGAAACTCGCTGGAATTCGGCCATCCGAACCGGCGAACTTCTCCGCATAGAGGGCGGCGGCGCGCAGCAGCGTGCCGCGCCGGCTGAAGCTCCGGCGCCGCTCGGCCGTCGCATTGCCCTCGCCCATCAGGCGCAGCTCCCGCATCAACGCCAGCGCATCGGGATAGGTCGCGATCAAACGATCGCCGTCGACGACCGGCATGGCGAAGCCGGCGCGCTGCAGGAGGCCGCCGAGTTCGCGCAGCTCGGCGAAGGGCGACACTCGCGGGCTGATGCCGCCCTCCTCGGCGAGCTCGGCTTCCATCAGGCATTGGCGCAGCTCGTCGAGCGTCTCGCCGCCGAGCAGCGAGACGAGCAGCAGCCCGTCCGGTTTGAGTGCCCGGCGCAGCTGCAGCAGCGCTCCCGGCAGGTCGCTGACCCAATGGAGCAGCAGCACGCTCAGCACCGCATCGAAGCTGCCCGGCGCGAAGGGGAGGAATTCCGGCTCGGCGGCAAGCCGCATCCCCACCGCCTGCGCGGCAAAGCGCGGGGAGGGGTCGCTCTGGACCAAATCGGCGATGCCGCCCCGGCCGGCGAGAGCGCGTCCGAGCGTCCCCCCGCGGCATCCGAGGTCGAGGGTGAGCGGAAAGCACCGCGGTCGCGCTGGGCGCGCAGCGCTCCACGGTCGAAGATTGCGATGGGGTCCGGTGCAGCGATCGGCATGCCGGCTATATGGCCACAGGCGCCGCCGGCGGCAAAGCCCGACGCCGCCAAAGCCCGGAGATTGACAAGCGTGCGGGGTCGCGCTGTCATCCGGGCGATGCCCTCGCTCGCGCTTCCGGGGCGCTGGCTGCGCCGTTCCGCCGCCGGATTGCTCGATCTCCTGCTGCCGCCGCGCTGCCTCGGCTGCGGCGCGACGATTGGTCGCGAGGGCGAGCTCTGCCAGCGCTGTTGGGGCGCCATCGCCTTTCTCGGCCCGCCGCATTGCGCCTGCTGCGGCCTGCCTTTCCCCTACGATTCCGGCGAGGATGCCAGATGCGGCGCCTGTCTCGGCGATCCGCCGCCTTACGATCATGCCCGCGCCGTCTTCCGCTACGACGATGCCAGTCGCGGTCTGGTGCTCGCCTTCAAGCATGGCGACAAGACGCATAGCGCGCCGGCCTATGGCCGCTGGATGTCGCGCGCCGGCGCCGAAATCCTCGCCGGGGCCGACCTACTCCTCCCTGTCCCCTTGCATTGGACGCGGCTTTTCGCCCGGCGCTACAACCAGGCGGCGCTGCTTGCCCATGCCATTCATGCTGCCGGCGGCCCACCGGGCGCCGTCGCACACCCTCGCAAGGCCACCGCAACGCCGGCGCCCGGGCGGACAATGTGCGCGGCGCCTTCGCGCTGCGCGCCGGACGCAGCGTCGCCGGCCGCCGTCTTGTCCTCGTCGACGACGTGTTCACGACCGGCGCGACGGTGCGTGAATGCGCCCGTATTCTGCGGCGCGCGGGGGCGGCGCGCGTTAACGTGTTGACCCTGGCCCGGGTGGTGCGCGGCGGGGCCTGAACGATCGGCAGTGGCGGTTTGTCGGGAGGCTGACTATTTTTACCGGGTCGATCGACAGAAGGACGGATTGCGAGGCATGGCCAAGGTTGAGATCTATTCCACTATGTTCTGCCCCTATTGCGCGCGGGCGAGGATCCTGCTGCAACGCAAGGGGGTGGAATTCACCGATGTCGATCTCGACGAGCATCCCGAACGGCGCGACGAGATGGTGAGCCGCGCCGGCGGGCGCTACACCGTGCCGCAGATCTTCATCGACGGAGAGCATGTCGGCGGCTCCGACGATTTGCTGGCCCTCGACCGCGTCGGCGAGCTCGACGCCAAGCTTGGAGTGACGCCATGAGCGCAGAGCCCGGTATGAGCGCAAGGTCCGGTGCAAAATTCACCGCCGCCTGCATCCAGATGACCTCCGCCCGGGAATTCGAACCCAACATCATGGCCGCCGGCGACCTCATCCGCCGCGCCCGCGATGCCGGCGCCGACCTCATCATGACGCCAGAGATCACCGGCATGTTCGAGCCCAAGCGCGAGCTTCACCTCGCCAAGGCAACGGACGAGATGGCGAACCCTGCGCTCGCCGCCTTTCGCGAATTGGCCCGTGAGACGGGAGCGTGGATCCTCGTCGGCTCGCTCGCGATCAAGCTCGAGGCGTCGCGCCTCGCCAATCGCTGCTTCCTGCTCGCCCCCGACGGCGTCATCGCCGCGCGCTACGATAAAATCCATATGTTCGACGTCGACCTGAAGAACGGCGAGAGCTATCGCGAATCGGCGCTCTACCGGCCGGGCGACGGCACGGTTCTCGCGGCACTGCCCTGGGGCACGCTTGGGATGACGGTGTGCTACGATCTGCGCTTCCCCTATCTCTACCGGGCGCTAGCCCAGGCCGGCGCCGATTTCCTGTCGATCCCAGCGGCCTTCACCGTACCGACCGGCAAGGCGCACTGGCATGTGCTGCAACGGGCGCGGGCGATCGAGAACGGCTGCTTCGTCTTCGCTCCGGCGCAATGGGGCGAGCACGCCGAGGGTCGCAAGACCTACGGCCATTCGCTGATCGTCGATCCCTGGGGCGAGGTCCTGGCCGATGCCGGCGAGGGCGTCGGCTTCGTCGCCGCCGAGATCGATCCCGCCAGAATCGAGGAGGCGCGTCGGATGGTGCCGGCGCTCCGCCACGACCGCCCCATTCCGGCGCCGCGGATGAGCGCAACGCCGCTCGCCGCCGAATAGCGTTCAGGAAGCCTCGGCCGCCGGCAAGGCGAGAGGACTCGCTCCCTTCGTCGCGACGATCCGCTGAACGACGGCGGGTTTCGGCCGCTCGACGATGCCTTGTTCGAAGGCGACGATGCTGAGCGCCGTGCCGAAGGCATCGAGCAGTTCGCCCGAACGGAGCAGAAAATCCGGGTTGCTGGGTCGGCCGAAGTGTTTCGTAGATCAGAAAGCCGTCCGGCGCCAGGGCGGCGATCATCGCCGGGAAGAGCGGGCGGTGCAGGTAATTGGTAACGACGATGCCGGCATAGCCGTCGCCGAGTGACCACGGCGCGCCATCCTCGAGATCGAGTGTGCGGATCGTGCATAAGAGATCGCCGGCGAAGGCGGCGAGCGCCGCCGTGTCGCGATCGGCGGCAACCACGACAAAGCCGTGCCGACGCAGGAGAAGGGTATGTCGGCCGCTGCCGGCGGCGAGATCGAGTACCCGCCCGCCGGGGCGGAGCAGGGCAACGAAGCGGGCTACCCACGGCGAAGGCGCCCCAGCGGCATGGGGGCCGCTCATCTCGGTTTACCGTTTGTTGGCACTTGCATGGCAAGATTGCTAAGCCATCTATCGATGTGTAAGAATTTCTGAGATGGCTAGAGAGCGTCAATGATCCTTTTCGCGCTGCGCTGTGCGGCCGATCATGAATTCGAGGGCTGGTTCCGCGACGGCGCGACCTTCGACAGGCAAAGCGCCGGCGGCAAGATCGTCTGTCCGCATTGCGGCGACAAATCGGTAAGCAAGGCCCCGATGGCACCGCGGGTCGCGCGCTCGCGCCCGCCCGAAGCGGTCCCCACGCCGGCTGAGGTGCGTCGGGCACTGTTGGAGTTGCGCCGGCAAGTCGAGGCCAACTGCGACTATGTCGGCGAACGCTTTGCCGAAGAGGCGCGCCGGATTCACTATGGTGAAAGCGATCCGCGGGGCATCTACGGCGAGGCGAGCGCCAATGACGCGAGGGACCTCGCCGAGGAAGGCATCGAGGTCAGTCATGTCCCCTGGCTGCCGCGCACCGACGCATAGCGTTCCGGTCGCGTAGGACCCTGGCGGGTCACTTGACGGCGAAGACCATGTAGTTGACGTCGAGGTCGGTGGTCAGCGACCAGCGGTCGATCACCGGGTTGTAGGTGACACCGGCAATCTCGACGGCGCGCAGCCGGTTGCGACGGAGCCCGGCGGCGAGTTCGGAGGGGCGCACGAATTTACCCCAATCATGCGTGCCGCGCGGCAGCCAGCCGAGCACGTATTCGGCGCCAATGATGGCAAAGAGATAGGATTTGGTCGTCCGGTTGAGCGTCGCCGCGACGAGCGCGCCACCCGGTGCGACGAGTGTTGCCGCGGCCGTGAGAAACGCGCCGAGATCGGCGACGTGCTCGACGATCTCCATCGCCAGAACGGCGTCGAACCGTTCGCCCGTCTCGGCGAGTGTCTCGGCGGCCATGCCCCGATAGTCGACGGCAAGACCGATCTGCTCGGCATGAGCGCGCGCCGCCGCGACTGTCTCGGTGCCGGCATCGATGCCGGTGACGGAGAAGCCGAGTCGAGCCATCGGTTCGGGAGCAGGCGCAAGCCCTCGAACGGACGCAGCGAGCCCGAGTCGCGACCGAAATGACCGATCAGCCGCTCGCGCAGGAAGCCGAGACGGACCGGGTTCAGACGGTGCAGCGGCTTGAACTTACCATTCGGCGCCCACCAGTCCTCCGCCAAGGCGGCGAAACGGGCGATTTCCGCCGGGTCAACGGTATTGGCGCCGGGCGCCGCTATCGCCTCTTGCCGCATCGCCTCCGCCCATTCTCCGCCGTGCCGCCGGACCCGCGCCCGGCTTGCTTCGCGGCCGCTGGAAAGAGTATGGATACGCGCCCTTCGATCGGCAATGATCCTTGCTGGTTTGGCCAATCCTTCGGATAGCAATCATGGCGCGCATCGTGCAGAAATTCGGCGGCACCTCGGTCCGCGATATCGAGCGGATCAAGAGTGTCGCGCTGCGCGTCAAGCGCGAGAGCGATGCCGGGCACGAGATCGCCGTAGTCGTCTCGGCGATGGCCGGGGTGACCAATCAGCTGATCGACTGGGTCGGCGAGACCAGCCGGTTGCACGACGCCCGCGAATACGATGTCGTGGTCGCGTCGGGCGAGCAGGTCACCGCCCGCCTGCTGGCCCTCGCTTTGCAGGATCTCGGGGTCAACGCGCGTTCCTGGCTCGGCTGGCAAGTCCCTCTGCGCAACGACGGCGTGCACGGCAAGGCGCGCATTGCCGAGATTCCGACCGCCGAACTCGAGCGCCGTTTCAAGGAAGGGCAGGTTCCGACACCTCGGCCGTCGCCCTTGCCGCGGCGTTGCGCGCCGATCGCTGCGACATCTTCACCGATGTCGACGGCGTCTACACGAGCGATCCGCGGATCGTTGCGAAGGCGCGCAAGCTCGATAAAATCACCTATGAAGAAATGTTGGAAATGGCCTCGCAGGGTGCGAAGGTGCTGCAGACACGGTCGGTCGAGATGGCGATGAACCACTCGGTGCGCGTGCAGGTCCTGTCGAGCTTCTCCGATGCTCCCGGTACAATGGTGGTGGATGAGGACGAGATCGTGGAAAAGCAGGTAGTCAGCGGTATCGCCTATAATCGCGACGAAGCGAAGGTCACGCTGCAGCACGTCGCTGACCGGCCTGGCGTCGCCGCCGCGATCTTCGGTCCGCTCGCCGACCATGCGATCAATGTCGACATGATCGTGCAGAACGTTTCCGAGGATGGCCGGACCACGGACCTCACCTTCACACTGGCAAAATCGGATCTCGAGCGCGCCGTCAAAGTGCTGGAGGAACGACGCGCGCAACTCGGTTTCGCCGCCGTCAAACCTGACCCCAATGTCGTCAAGATCTCGGTCATCGGCGTCGGCATGCGCAGTCATGCCGGCGTCGCCCAGCAGATGTTCCAGACCCTGGCGGACAAAGGGATCAACATCCAGGTGATCTCAACCTCGGAGATCAAGGTCAGCGTGCTGATCGCCGAGGAATATACCGAGTTGGCCTTGCGGGCGCTTCATACCGCCTACGGCCTCGACGCCGCCTGAACGCCATGAAAAACCACGGCACGGACGGGCAAGCGGATCGGCTTCTCGGGCCCGCCGGCGCGGGCACCGATTCGGCCGCCCTTCTGGCAGCGCGACGCCACCTCGATCGGCTGTGGCGCCGCGGCTGCGACTTCCTCGGCTGTGAGCGCGCCATCATGGGCGGCGCGATGACCTGGGTGTCGGAACGCCATCTCGTCGCCGCTATTTCCAATTCTGGCGGATTTGGCGTCATCGCCTCGGGCTCGATGACGCCGGAGTTGCTCGATGCCGAGATCGCGGGGAGCTACGCGCTGACCACGCGGCCGTTCGGCGTCAACCTGATCACCTTGCACCCGCAGCTGATGGAACTCATCGAAGTTTGTGCCGCCCGCAAGGTCGGGCATATCGTGCTCGCCGGCGCGCTGCCGAGCGCCGCCGCCGTCACGCGGATCAATGCCGCCGGCATAAGGCTCATGTGCTTTGCCCCGGCGCTGGTCATCGCCAAGAAGCTGGTTCGCATGGGCGCCGACGCCATCATCATCGAGGGCATGGAGGCAGGCGGGCACATCGGACCGGTGTCGACCAGCGTGCTCGTACAGGAGGTTCTGCCGCACATCACCGAAGTGCCGGTCTTCGTCGCCGGCGGCATCGGGCGCGGCGAGGCGATGCTCTCCTATCTCGAGATGGGCGCCTCGGGCATCCAGATCGGCACGCGTTTCGTCTGCACGCACGAGTCGATCGCCCATCCACACTTCAAGCGGGCGTTCATCCGGGCCGGCGCGCGCGATGCGGTGCCTTCGGTTCAGCTCGACCCGCGATTTCCGGTCATTCCGGTGCGCGCCCTGGCCAATCAGATGACGCAACGCTTCCTCGAGACCCAGCGTGTCCTCATTGAGCGCGTCAATCGTGGCGAGGTCTCGCAAAAGGACGCCCAGCTTGAGATCGAACATTTCTGGGCGGGCGCGCTGCGCCGTGCGGTTATCGACGGAGACGTTGAAACCGGTTCGGTGATGGCCGGGCAGAGCGTCGGCATGGTAACGCGCGAGCAGTCGACCCAGGAAGTCATCGACGAATTCCTCATCCAGGCGCTGGCGGTGCTCGTGCAGCGGATGGCCGGCGGCGAAGTCCGGGCGGCACAGCCGGAAGCTAACGGCGTTGCCGATACGGTCGTGTGATGGAGCAAGGCCTCGCCCTGACCGGTTCGCGCCGCCTGCTGCGACGCCTGCGGGACATCATGGCGGGGTCGGGCAGCGCGCAGCAGCGCCTCGACAAGATCGTCCAGGTGATCGCTGCCGACATGGTGGCGGAGGTTTGCTCGGCCTATGTGCTGCGCGCCGGCGAGGTTCTCGAGCTCTTCGCCACCGAGGGCCTGCGCCGCGAGGCGGTTCACAATACTCGCCTGCGCGTCGGTGAAGGCCTCGTCGGCGTCATCGCGGCGACGGCACGACCGCTCGCGCTTGCCGACGCGCAATCCCATCCCGATTTTGCCTATCGCCCGGAAACCGGCGAGGAAATCTATCACTCGCTGATGGGCGTTCCGATACTGCGCGGTGGCCGCGTCCTCGGCGTCCTCGTCGTGCAGAATCGTACCTTGCGAAGCTATACCGAGGATGAGGTCGAGGCGCTCCAGACCATCGCCATGGTGCTCGCCGAGCTGGCCGCCAGCGGCGAGCTGGTGGGGCCGGGCGAGCTGGCGCCGAGCGACGGTATCGCTCTCTTGCCGCTGCGCCTCGAGGGCATCCGCCTCAATGCCGGCCTGGCGCTCGGCGCCGCCGTCCTGCATGAGCCGCGCATCGTCATCCGCCAGATCGTCGCCGAAGACCCGGAGGCCGAGCTCGAACGCTTGCACAAGGCGGTGAGCGAGATGCAATCGGCAATCGATGACATGCTGGCCGCGAGCGACGTTGCCGATGGCGGCGAGCACCGCGATATCCTCGAGACTTATCGCATGTTTGCCGCCGATCGGGGCTGGATGGCGCGCATCCGCGAAGCGGTGCGCAGCGGTCTCACCGCCGAGGCGGCGGTCCAGAAGGTGCAGGATGATAACCACGCGCGGATGAACCAGATCAGCGATCCCTATCTGCGCGAGCGCCTGCTCGACCTCGAAGATCTCGCCAACCGACTCCAGCAGCACCTCGCCGGCGGTACGGCCGGCGTCGCTTCAACTGATCTGCCGGACGAGTTCATTCTCATCGCGCGCTCGATGGGACCAGCCGAGCTGCTCGACTATGATCGCCGCCGGCTCAAGGGGCTGGTCCTCGAAGAGGGCTCGCCGACGGCGCATGTCGCCATCGTTGCGCGCGCTCTCGACATCCCTGTCGTTGGTCGCGTCAAGGACGTTCTCGCCAAGGTCGAGGCAGGCGATCTCGTCGTCGCCGACGGCGACCACGCGCAGGTCTTCATCCGGCCTGGCGAGGATATCCAGGAGGCAATCCAAGCAAATGTCGGAATGCGCCTTGCGCAAAAGGAGAAATATGCCGAGATCCGCGACGCGCCAGCGCAGACCCTGGACGGCGTTTCGGTGGCGCTGCACCTCAATGCCGGCCTGCTGATCGACCTGCCGTATCTCGACGAGACAGGAGCCGCCGGGATCGGGCTCTATCGCACCGAGATTCCCTTCATGGTGCAGGACAGTTTCCCTGACGTCGACCAGCAGGCCGAGCTCTACGGTCGCATCCTCGACCATGCGGGCGACCGGCCAGTCACGTTCCGCACGCTCGATATCGGCGGCGACAAGGTGTTGCCCTATCTTCCCGAAGCGGAGGAGGAGAACCCGGCGATGGGATGGCGCGCCATTCGCATCGCCCTCGACCGGCCGGCCATGCTCCGGCAGCAATTTCGGGCGCTTTTGCGTGCCGCCAGCGGCCGACGCCTGCGGGTTAAGTTTCCAATGGTGGCGGAGGTTGCCGAGGTCGCGGCGGCGCGCGCAATTCTCGCCGTCGAGCAACGCCGTGCCGTGGAGCGCGGTATTGCTCCGCCAGTCGAGCTCAAGGTCGGCGTCATGCTCGAAGTGCCGGCGCTGTTGTGGCAATTGCCTGCGCTGTTGCCGATGGTCGATTTTATCGCTGTCGGCAGCAACGATCTGCTGCAGTTTCTCTTTGCCTCCGACCGAGGCAACCCGCGGCTCTCCGGCCGCTACGATCCTCTGTCGCCGGCAACTCTGGCGATGTTTCGCGAGCTCGTCGACGGATGCCGACATCATCAGGTGCCGCTCAGTCTTTGCGGCGAAATGGCCGGCTCGCCGCTCGATGCCATGGCTTTGCTCGGGGTCGGCTTTCGCGTTCTGTCGATGGCGCCGTCCTCGGTCGGACCGGTCAAGACGATGATCCGCAGCCTGCGCCTCGCACCGCTCGAACAGTTTTTGGTGACCCTCAGTGACTCTTCGGACCATAGTCTTCGGGATAAACTGGCGGCCTTCGCCCGTGATCACGACGTAATAATTTGAGACAAAGGAACGCTTCCGGCGGATTGCGTTTGTCCATTGTTATTTGTTAAAGATGGAGCGGCGCGAAGGACCTGAGGCAGTCTTCCGGCGGATGCCTTTCATCTCGATAGTTGGTGCGACAGCCGCAGGCCCATCAGGAACTCGGATCATTCATGGCACTCTTCACGCGGCGGAAGCATAGCGGCCGTATCGCGGCAGACCCACAAGTCGATGCCCCGCCCATCACGCGGCGCGCGGCAACAATCGGCGAATTGCTGCGCGAGACCCGCCAGCAATACGGCACCACGGTCGAGCAGGTCGGTGCGACGTTGCGCATCCGTCCGGCTTTCCTTCAGGCGATCGAGGACGACCGCCACGATCGCCTGCCCGGCCCCGTCTACGCGCTCGGCTTTGTGCGCACCTATGCCGACTATCTTGGGCTTGATGGCGAGGCCATCGCACAACGCTTCAAGAGCGAGGCCGCCGGACTTGAGACCAAACCGGATCTCTCCTTTCCGATGCCGCTGCCCGAGCGCAGCATGCCGGGCGGCGCGCTTCTGCTGGTCGCGTTGATCGTCGCCGCCTGCGCCTACGCCGTCTGGTATTACCGTGCGGCCGGCGATCGCGTCCGTACCGAGCGTGTCGCGGAGGTGCCCTCCCAGCTTGTTCCGCTGCCGCCACCCGTTGGCGCGCCGGGACCCAATACCGCCTCGCCGGGATCCGCTTCGACGAGCAGCCCGCAACCGCCAAGCGCTGCCGCTGCGCCGCCGTCGGCGAGCCCGCCGGCCGAACCGAGCGCTGCCGGGCAGACGTCCCTCGCCGCGCCGTCAATCACCGCGCCCCCGATCCCCGCGCCCCCGGTCACTGCGCCGGGACCTTCGGCCGGCTCCGTCGAGGGGGCCGGCGCGCGGCCGACCGGCTCGCCGGCGGCCGGCGGTTCGGTCGCCACGGTGTCCCCATCGACGATCGCGCCCGTGGTCCCGGCCCCGCTTCAGGCCGAGCCTGCTCGTTTGCCTGCGATTCCCGAGCCACCCGTCGCAGCGCCGCCGCTCGACACGCCGCGCGTCTACGGTGTCACCAACGGACCGGCGAGAATCGTGATCAAGGCCTCGGCCGATAGCTGGGTCCAGGTCCGCGAGGCCGACCAGACGGTGATCTCGATGCGGGTCCTGAAGCAGGGGGAAATCTATCGTGTTCCCGACCGGCCGGGCTTGACCCTGCGCACCGGCAATGCCGGGGGTCTCGATATCGCAGTCGACGGCCGCTCGGTGCCGCCGGTCGGACCGGTTGGCAAGACCCGCAACGTGGCGCTTGATCCCGAGCGGCTGGTCGCCGGCAGCGCCACCTTGGAATAGGGGCCGTTGGAACAAAGGACCCGGAACAAGGTCGGAATAGGGGCCTCCGGCTGGCGTTCTTGTGGGACGCACGGTATAAGGCAATCGATCTCCCAGGAAACAGCGTGTGAGCA
>WNFM01191297.1_pt1 | contig 12216 bp, 11 predicted proteins | sample 5400271 | NCBI WGS metagenome assembly WNFM01 (sample SAMN13153352, study PRJNA577476) | soil metagenome | isolation source: 60 cm saprolite on Douglas fir-dominated hillslope | place: USA:California | collected 2013-09-17 | reverse complement strand
GAGACGGAAGGCGGCCGGCTCGCGTGGTCCCACCTCCATCTGCCCATGCAGCTGGGCGGCGCGTTCCGCGAGGCCGCGCAGCCCGGCGCCGACGCGGCCGGGGATATCAGGGATAGCGAGGATATTCAGGCGAGCAGCGGGCGACGCAACACCACTGCCACGCCCGTCGTCGGTCACCTCGACCGCGACCGACTCTGCCTGCCGCAGGACGGCGATGGCGCAGTGACGCGCGCCGCTGTGACGCACGACGTTGGTCACGCCCTCACGTACAGTCCAGGCCAGCACCGCTTCGACCGCCGGCGGCAGTGGTGTCGCGTCGGTGGTACCAGTGATATCAGTGGTATCAGTGGTATCGGTGGTAGCGGTGGTAGCGGTGGTAGCGGTGGTGTCCTCCACAGTGCAGGCGATGCCGGCAGCGTCGAGCAGCGCGCGGGCACTGCGGATCTCGATCTGGAGGGTGGGCTGGCGATAACCACTGACGGCCTGGCGCACCTCGCGCAGCGCCTCGCGGGCGAGGCCGATGGCGTCGGCGAGCTCGTGCACAGCGCGATCCGGATGGGTGGGGACGAGGCTGCGCGCCACTTCGTTCTTGAGCGTGATGGCGGAGAGGCTGTGCCCGAGCAGGTCGTGCAGGTCGCGCGCGAAGCGCAGGCGCTCCTCGGCGACGGCGAGCCGGGCGATCTCCTCGCGGGCCGCACGCAGCTCGCGAATGGTCGCGACGAGCCGGCCCACGCCGATCATGCCGAGGCCGACGACCGTGACGGGAAGGGCGATGCGGAGCGCGTATACCCAGCCGACCGCTCCTACGCCGACGACGACCGTGAGGGCTGCCGTGGCGGCGACGGCAACGGCGGCGGGGCGTGGGGGCAGCCGCACGCCGAGCGCGATGCTGACGAAGATGAAGAACCAGAGCCAGTCAACACTGGCGAGCAGCGTCAACAGCAGGATGTCGGCCGCGAGGAGCGTGGCGAGGGCCAGCGGCACGAGGTGCGCGCGCCGACTCAGGCGTGAAGACGTTGCCGCGCCAAATGGCAGCCGCAGGGCGAGGCGGAGATAAAGAGCCACGAAGAGCGCTACGCCGGCCAGCGTCATGATGAGCTGGAACGGAGTGGGCTGGGCAAGCACCAGATTGAGCAGGGGATAATAGAGGAAGGGGAGCCAGATGAGCACGAAGAGCCGCCAGAGCGCGGGCGGCACCACCTCGCGGATCGCGTTTGCCCCATCTGGCCTATCCGGCCACGTAGTCGCTGTCGCATTGGTGTCGCCCAGGCCTGGCCGCTGCATGCGCGCTCCTCAGGTGCATCCATAGTGGGTGTCAGGTGTGTGCTACCCGCGCGTGTGGATCGGTGGCAACAGCACGTGCGTGATCTGAACGCCGCGGCCCCTCGGTGGACGAGCGACGTTCGCCCGGCGACACGAGGGCATGCAACGTTCGCGACACTTTCGTGTGCGAGCAGGCCCATGTAAGTCGCGCCCTTCACGCCTATTCTATCAATTCTCGGCATGAGTGCGTGACGGCTCGTCACGGACGCGCTCGCCCCGCACCAGAAGCTGAGGGCTGTGAGCGGCCTGCCCCCCAGAGGCCCAGACGTGCGGCCCATCACATCACACGGCGGACGCTGCCGGAGCCGCAGGCTCTGCCCCAAGGTGGCTCCTCCCGGTGAGCATGGCGAGCGCGGCGGGGGTGGCGCCGAGGATCCAGAGGGCACAGATCAGGTATTTGAGCACGTCCTGGACGACAATACTGTGGATGGGAAAGAGGACGATGGTCAGCGGGCTGGTGAGGGCAAAGGCCCAGGCAGCCCACACCGGGATGAGGTGCAGCCGGCCGAGCAGAACGCCGATGAGTATGGCGCTGAGCAGGTGGCCGAAGACGTAGATCAGCAGGAAGGTGGACATGACGGCGCCGCCGTTGACCTGCGCCCAGAGCGCAGTGAGCTGCGGCGTGCTGCCGACCTGGTTGATAGCGAAGGCCAGTGCGTCTGGGCCCATGAGCGCGGCCCAGGGAATCCAGCCGACCAGCGAGAGTGCCGCGCAGAGGGTGGCGAGCCCCGGCGCGCGGCGCATGCCGAGTAGGGACATGCCCAGGTAGCCGAGCGGCAGGAAGAAGGAGGCGGCGATGCCGCCGATGACATGGAGGATGTTGCCCGTCGACCCGGCCGCTGCGCTGGCGGCGAGCGGTTGCCTGAGATTGCCCGGCCAGGAGACGAGGTAGAGCGTGAGGCTCGCTGGGGCCAGGATGATGCAGGCCGCCAGGAGCGTGCGATGGACCGTCAGGTAGGCGGGCACAGAGGGGACAATCGACACGGGAGGCATACCAGCGGAAGACCCGATGCGCTCCCGATCAGGCAGCGAGAATAGTGAGGCCATGAGGCTCCCCTCTCGTTCGTGTATTCACAGTAAAATTGCCGGCTATGCACCCGCTGGTGTGCTGACCCGATGAACTGGATTATCCGGCGTTGGTGCTGGAGCCGCTGACAAAAGCGACACGGTCCGCCCGCTCTCGCGCTGAAGTATCCGTGTTGGTGTCAGCGGTCACGTGAGCTGCCCGATCAGAGGCGCGGCCTGTCAGTGCGAGGCAGCGACCCGCGAGCACGAACCACAGTGGCAGCAGGATGAGCGAGGGCAGCGCCACGACAAAGGCGAGCGGCGACAGCAGGGCGACGAAGGAGTAGCAGGCGAGGTCGGCGGCGACGAGCACGCCAAGCGGTCGCATACCGCCGTGCGCGCGCAGCGAGGCCGACGCGAGCCACAGGGCGGCGACGAGGTTGATGCCCAGTCGCAGCACGAGGTAGAGCGATTTCGGAGCGCCGCCGAGCTGGAGCAGGTCCGTGCCCATATCGACGACGAGCCAGGTGTACCCGGCGAGCCGTGCGAAGCGCGGGGCGGGCAGGGCGCCAACGATGGGAAAGACAACGAGATGTTGCGTGACGGCGAGCACGGCGAGCAGCACGGCGCCGACCACGGAGCTCGTCACGGTCACGTCGCGGATGGCGGGGATGAAGTACGTCGCGAGGTGGGCGGCGAAGAGGACGGCGGCGCCATAGGCGCAGCTGGCGGCCGTGGACGGTGTCGTTGCGGTACGGGAAGCCGTCGGGGGACTGGTACGCATTGGGACCTCCTCACTCCTGTCGCTGCTGGTACGTTTGCTGTGCATGCGCCGTGTCGTCGACGCGCTGCTGATTGCCAGGTGGTAGTCGTTGCTCGTCGAGCGTCTGGGGCGAGGGTGCGCTGGCCACGCGGTGCATGCCCTCCAGCTGACGGCCAGGTTGGTGTTGCAGCTGACACGTCAAGTCTAGATTGGGGGGAAGCCATGCGCGTAGTGGGAAGGCTCAGGAATTCAACGTGAGATTTCTCACATGGCTTTGACGTGGCTTTGACATGGATCTGGCCTGGACCTCCGACCACGAGCGCGCGGGTCAGCGCCAAGCATGCTGGTGGTCAGCGCGCGGCCGCTGGAAAGTCCGCACGGACCATGTGTCGTCGAGCTTGGCGCCAAGCTGAACGAGCGGGGGGATGCGGGCAAACGCGAAGACCTCTCGCGTCTTGCGGTCTTCCATTTGCCCTCGTGGACGCGAGAGAGCGATCTGCTCAGAGAGGTGCTGCTTCTCAGGGTCGTCCATTGCCTCACCTTTCTGCGCGCGGAGGCCCCGGACCTCGTTCACGTCTTGCTGAACCTCCCCACGGCATGAAACGCTTTGAAATGCTTTGAAATGCTTTGAAATGCTTGTGGCACCGTATGATACGTATCTCAGCTGACCTCCCCTCCCAGCGTGCAGCATACCTGCGTGTCCTCATGAGATCGGTTCTTCCGCTCTAGCCCATGTTCGCCTGAATGGTCGCTAGGTGCCATAGTGTCGTTTTGCGTGCCTGGTCTCGGGTCGCTCTCAGGGTGGATAGCCGGTACAGGCCTGTGAAAACAGCCTCCTCCTGGGGCTTTGCCGGAACACGTGCGCTTGCCCGACAGGGGGCAGCCTCAACACGCGCCGCTGCACCATGCTCCACTCCGGCGATGAGAGCGTGTTTTGGACGAGTCTGCGGATCACATGGCCGCCCTTATCACGCGCTCCATTCCCTCCAGGCGGGCGATGGCATTCGCCCCTGTACTGTCCAGTATCATCGAAAGCGTACGCACGACGAAACGTGTGCAGAAGTGACTCGCATGATCTGCGGGTGCGTCGAGATGAAGCGTCAGCGGGATGCCTGGGGACTACTGCCGAGGCCGCGTCGGGCTTACCTCTCTGTATGAGCTCTCAGGCGGTCACTGCCATCGGAGCGGTCTGATGGCCACGAGAGCGAGGACAGCCAGGAGGGAAGCGTGACGCCTATCCTTTGCCTGGCGCTGCACGACGTCACGCGGCCTGCCGTGGCTGGAATGCGAGCGCCAAGCCAGGGACCGCGCTCATGCCCGACCCGGATCAGCGCGGGTGGGCTCTGCGCACCGTTCACCATCGTCGCCAAAGGCGGCAGTTTCAGGTGCTCCCACGACAAGCTCCCAGGGCCGTCACCTCCAGCGGAGCGGCCTGGTGGCAAGGAGCGCCACGATGGCGAGTAGCGTGCCGACGATCACTGGCGCGGGAACCTGCCCGTTCGTTTGGCTCCAGGCAATCCAGGGCGTGGTGGTGGGCAGCAGGAGGATGGCGCCGAGCACGCCGAGCACCAGTGCGCCAAGGTGCACACCCATCCGGATCCCGCGCCCTGGGGCCAGCGCCGCGGATACCGTGCTCCACTCGTCCGCGACGAGCCGCGGCGTCGCCAGGATATGGGCGACGAGATGGATGGCCATTAGCGGGAGGAAGACGAGCACACTGAAGCCGTGCAGGGGCAGGAGCGGGCCGGCATTGCGCGGTCCGGTCACCATGAGGCCGATGCCGCTGCCGACGACCACCAGCGTCGTGGCGACGAGCAGCGGACCCAGCACCCGCAGCGCCAGATGGGGCGGACCTCGGCGCACGTAGGAAGGAGAGCGAGCATAGTAGCGGACGAAGCGGTAGCCAGTGCTGCCGAGTTTGACGGCGAGCGGGCCGGCAAGAACCACCCCGACGACAACGTGCGCGGAGAGCAGCGTACGCAAGCGTATCGAGGTCACTACTTCGACCGCAAGCAGCGCGAGGAGCGCCGCGCCGGCCAGCGCCGTCAGCCGCTCGTTGCCGACCACCCCACGATTGCCTGCCTGCTGCGAAGATGTCGCACCGCGCGGAACTGCTGGCTGGGCCGGGATCGCGTCGTCAGTGGAAGTCATGACATGTCTCCTTTGGGGAGCGCTTGGGTCGAACCGGCAGCCTGTCCGGCTGCGAGGTCGGGTGGCCCGACGAACGGCGCGCGGGTCGCTGGCCTGGAGAGCGCGGAGGGCCACCAGTTCCAGCGGCCGAGCAGCATCGCGATCGACGGGACGAGCAGCGTGCGCACGAAGAACGTATCCAGCACCACGCCGAACGCGATGCTGAAGCCGAGTTCTTGGGCTTCGCTGCTCCCGCCCGCCAGGCCGAGCACTGCGAAGGTGCCGGCCAGGATGATCCCGGCCGAGGTGACCGTGCCGCCGGTGATACCGATGGCGCGCGTCAGCGCCACGGACAAGCTGGGCGCGTGGTGCGCCTCCTCACGGATGCGGCTCATAACGAGGATGTTGTAGTCCGCGCCGAGCGCCATGGCGAAGACGAACATGAGCAGCGGCAACACGAAAATCAACCCATCATTGCCGCTCAAGTGGACGAAGACGAGCATCGCGAAGCCCAGCGAGGCCAGGTAGGAGAGCCCGACGGTCACGACCAGATACCAGGGAGCGACCAGACTGCGCAGCAACAGGCCGAGCAGGACGAGGATGAGCACGAGGACGACCGGCACCACCAGCTTGAGTGAGCTGTTTGACGCCGCGTTGATGTCGTAGGCGGAGGCGTCCGGCCCGGCGACCCCCCCTGCCTGGGCGCCCGTCGCGTGGGCTACGGCATCCAGGGCGTCCCTGGCCTGCGGGATCGCGCCAGCGGCGGCGGTACTGCCGCTGGGACCAGCACGGAGCTCCGCGTAGTATTGAATGGTCCGCCCATCAGGGCTGATGAACTGCGTGGTCGCCCGGTACGCCGCATAGAGCTGTGGGGGCACGCGGCTCCCCGCAGGCAGGGTTGGCGGGAGGGCAGCGGCGGGCCCCAGCGTCGCGGGTAGAGCGGCGAGTTGGTTGGCGGGCAGGATGCCAGATCCGGAGCCCAGCGGGCCAGTAACCGACTGGAAGACAGGGGCGGCGGCGAGCTGCTGCTGCGCCTGGCTCAGGACGACGGGATCATCCCAGACCGAAGTGGTGAACCGTAACAGCAGCTGGTCCGAGCCTATGGTGGCCTGTGGGAAGTGCTCGGCCAGCACCGTCGCGCCCACGGCCGAGTCGCTGCTCGTCGGTGCGGTGCTGGTGAGGCCACCGGTGCGGTAGCCGATCAACCCGACGGACAGTGCGCCGAAGAGGATGACGCCGGCGGCGAGCGTCGCGAGCGGATGGCGCACTACGCGCTCGGCCACCCGGCCCCACAGGCCGGGTCGCTGCTCGCCGGGCTGCGGCCGCACGGGCCAGAACGCAGCTCGGCCGAAGATCGCTAGCAGCGCTGGCGTCAGCGTGAGGGACGCGGCGAGCAGCACGCCGATCCCGATCGCCAGGGCCGGTCCCAGGCCTTGGTAGACGCCGAACGAGGCCAGCAGCAACGTCAACAGCGCGGCGGCAACCGTCAGCGCCGAATAGCTAATCGCCTCACCGACCCGGGTCAGCGCCGCCACGATCGCCTCATGCACCTGGCGACCTCGCCCAAGCTCCTCGCGGACACGAAAGGACAAAAACAGGCCATAGTCAGTCCCGGCGCCCAACAGCAGCACGACGAGCAGCTGCTGCACGATTGGGGAAACCGGGACGCCGGCCTGGGACGCCTTCGCGATCAACGGGCCGGAGAGCACCACCGACAGCGCGGCCGGGATGAGCGTGATCAGGGGCGCGAGCACGGCACGATAGACCACGAACAGCAGCAGGATGACGAAGAGGAGGGTGAAGCGCGTGATGGCCCCCGCATTATTGGTAGTCGCCGCGTCCACGCTCGCGGCCAACGGCCCGGTCAGGTGAAAGCTCAGCCCGGGAGGCGCGCCCACCTGGGAGAAGCTGGCCCGGATGGCATCCACCACGGTCTTGGCGGCGGTTGGGCTGTTCGCCGTAGCCGCCGTCACAGTCACCACCGCCTCAGTGGTCGTGCCGTCTTGGGAGGTCCCCGCAGTCCTGACCTGGGAAACCCCTAGTACCTGCTGCGCAACCTCCTCCACCTGACCGAGCGCTGTGGTATCGGCGGCTGTGAGCGGGCCGGACGCCCGGGAGGTTACGATGATCGCCGTCTCGGATGGAGTTTGGGCCCGGAACGGCGCAGCCAGGGCAGCGGCCTGCACGCTCGGGCTCGACGACGACAGAAACTGGGCGTTGTTGGACTGGGTGACACTCGCCAGGCTTGGCAGCAGGCGAGTCGCGGCGATGACGCCAACGACCCAGACCACGACGATCAGCCAGCGGAACCGAACGTCAAACCGTGCGATGGCAGCGAACATGATGCGTCCTCTCGTGCAGTGAGCAACTCGCTCGTGACCAGTGCCGAATAGTGTGGGAGTGGCGCGTGACGACAAGACCTGTCGCTTTTGTGCGTAGTGCCTCGCCTTTCCCTACGGATCCCGCGCCGATTCCTCCCTCGCCTCGCCGTGCGGCATGCGCTCGGGCGCTGGCCTCGCTGGCGTGAAGAACTGGGCGACGATGCGGTCGACGAGCGCATCGTCTGGGGCCTGACCGTGTGCCTGCCGCCAGCTCTGCAACAGTGTGACCGGCAGGAGCGCCAGCAGCTCCGCGTCGCTGGACGCCGGAAGCTCCCCGCGCGCTATGGCGCGGTCCACGATTTCGCGCGTGCAGGCCAACAGTGTCCCTGCCACACCCTGGCGCCAGGCTTTCGCCAGTTCTGGATTGCTGGCGATCTCACCAGTCACGGCGGCGATCGCTCGTTGCGCCGACGACTTGCTCCGCAGCAGGGCGCGCAGGAACGTATGCATGTCCTCGCGCAGGCTCCCGGTATCGGGCACGTCTGGGGCGACGGCGGAGCGATGGTGAATCGCCTCCGCTACCAAGGCCACTTTGTTGGGCCAGCGCAGGTACACGCTGGCCTTGCCCACCCGCGCCCGCGCCGCGATCTGGTCCATCGTCAGCCGCGCGTAGCCGATCTCGGCCAGCAAGTCCACGGCCGCGGCGAGGATGGCTTCATCCACCTGCGGGTCCCGCGCACGGCCCCGTCGGGAACGTTCCCGCTCCTCAGTGAGGCTGCGGCTGCTCTCACTGCTTTCGTCCATCTCCCGCCTCCGCTCCCCCTTCCACGGCGAAGGGGTTTCACCTGATCGAGGGCGTTCAGGAAACTCACGGTGGGATATTACCTGAACGATTGCGTTCAGTCAAGTCCTAGGAGTGAGCCGCACTTCGCCCACACTAGGTCGCAGGCCAGAGGCCGGCCAGCAGCGCGACAAGCGATGCCGGCGTAGTTGGCGGTGATCTACCGACACCGAGCATCGCTGAGGCATGACCAGGGCGCCGGGATCACAGACGGTCAAGGTCGGCGCGAGGCTGTGGCGTCAAACCATTCGCGCCCTCCCGGCTATCCGACGGAGGAGGAGACGAATCGCCGCCAGCTCGATGAGCGTTTCGCTCGTCTGCACCTTGCGCTCATAAGTCTTGGCCAGCCGCCGGTTCCGAGACAGCCAAGCGAAACAACGTTCTACCACCTACCTGCGCGATTGCACCTGGAAACCCTGGATGCCTGGCTCGCGCTCCACCACGTCCAGGTCCCAGCCGTTGCCCTGCTGCTTACACCACTCCGCCAACTCCTTCCCCCGATAGGCCGCATCCGCCCAGATCTTCTTGAGTCGTGGCACGAGCGGGGCGAGGCCGGCGAGAAGCTTGCGCGCGCCTGCTTGGTCGGAGACAGATGAACGTGCCGCTGTCACCGGACCAGCTGAATATATTCGGGCGATAGCCTTTGGCCGTCCTGGTGCCGGCGAGACCAACGCTCTTTGCGCCGATAGCTTCGCTGACCTGGGCAACATCCACCCAGAGGAGGCCAAAGGCGAGGCTGATGGCGACCCTTTGTCAAGTTGACTTAGTGCGCCTGCAGAATGCGCGTGCATGGCCCAGCTTTGGGCGACTTTGATGCGTTGCACGGGCGTCGCCCTGGGGCTAGCTGGCTCATACGCAATGTGCGGCGTGGTAATGATGGTCGTCGTTGCCTGGCGCTGGTACTCAAGCAGCCCCTCCTTGATGGCGGTCTGGTAGACTGCACCGCGACGGGGGGCCCCTGGGATGAGGTGCAAAACGGGCTGGGTGAGCGGTCCATGCACCGCGAGCAGATCAAGCAAGCCAGAAATGTCTGTGCTGGCACTGGAGAGACACTCAGCAAAGCGTGGATAGAGTGCGCCACCGATCGGCTCCTCCGTCAGAATCTCGCGGCCTTCAGCGGTAGTTGTGCGCATGGTGACACGCGCCTCACCCTTGCCCTTGGTGGTTTTCGTCGCCACCTTCAGCGCAGTGAAAACACCGATAGCCTTCGTCACGGCGGGCGCCAAAACGGTCTGCTTGTGCATGCCGATGATGTTCCATGCAATGAACCGCTCACGCATGAGTCGCGCTGTCTCGCGCTCCAGGTCAGGTGGAGCGATGGGCGCCAGGTCACCGGCGCGCCAGGTGTCAATCGCGGCGATCACGTAACGCGGGTCGAACGTGAGCGCAGGTCCTGGTGATGGCATCGGAAGGCCCCCTTCTTACCGAGAGCGCGAGGCGTATGTCTCGTTGGCGTCAGCGCGCGCGGTGGGTATCCGTGAACGCTACGACAGCGCGCTGGCATTCACTCCAGAACTCCAGAATGTCGGTAGCGCGTTGGGCAGTGTAGATCGCGTTCGCGGAGAGATCGAATCGCTCGTTGCGGGTGTTGGCCACATTGATGACGGTATTAAATGGCCGCCAGAGTCCCTGGCATGCCTCTTCGCAATCAGTTGCGATGTGACGTACGCTGTCGATCCGTGAATCTGCGGCGTTGAGTAAGGCGAGCAATTCCCATGGCGTCGGGCGTGATGGCGTTATGAGCAAGACGCCCCACGAGACGGCGTAGCTCCAGGCGGCAGCGTCAATGTGCGGCAACCCGCTTACAAATACGGGCTTGACAGCGACCGCGCCTATCTGATCAGCGCTTCCCAGCGTCACGTCGAGCAGTTTGGCGACGAACTCGCTGATATGCTGACGTATGATACGGGCATGCCGTTTGGCTTCGATAACATAGAGTGTGTCGGAAGAGAGCAGGACACAGTCGAATTCGTAGGGTATTCCCGTGCGGGAATGGAGCAGACCACCCATATTCAATTCGTCTGGGCCCGAGTTGTAGCGCCAATCGGCAGTGTCGAGCAGGTCAGTATACAGTGCTCGCTCAAATGCGACTCCCGCCTCGACGGTGGTTCCCTGAGAAGGCGCGTGCAGTCCGAGCGAGCGTGGTCGCTACCAGTGTGTCCCCCTGATGCGCCATAGCCGCTCCTTCGCGCAGGTCGCGCTTGCTTGGCCGGATGATAGCAGCGCATCAGAGTCATGTCAACGAAGGTGGACTTGTGGGATCGGAAACGCATGCGTATCCAGTATCCCATGCCAACCATCCTTACTGTGCTAGCAATGCATTAATGGACCCAGCGACTGATGGTCACCCAGGCCGCTCGGCCCGTCCTCCCGGTTACAGGCACAGCGCCACCTCCGTCTGTCCGCTCGCTGGCTTCAGTATGGCCACATGCGCTAGGCAGACATACGGTGACAGCGCACACGACTGGAACGGCGACCTGCGGGGAACTGGGAACCGAAGAGGCACCGCACGCGTCATAGGGGTTGAGCAGCTCCCCAGCGCGCTGCATGGTCGTGGTGGCGCCGGGGAGGCGACGTCCGCAGTCTCGTGGCGGCCCGGACCGGCCCGGACCGGCCCGGAGCGGCCCACGGGAAGGAGAAGATCCCATGTGGAAGCATCCGCATCCCGCACCCCAGAGCGACGACAGCGTGAGCGTGCCCCGTCCCTCCACGTCTCCTGTTGCGCCAGCGCCGCCGGCAGCACCGCCGCCAGCACCGCTGCCAGCACGCACACCGTCTGGCCTGCGTCGCGTATTGCGCGTGCTGCTCCCGACGGTCGTCGCCGGCGCCGTGGTGGCCGGCTTCGCCGCGGTGGCGCTGAGCACTCACGTGCTCGGCGTCGGCGCGCTGCGGCCGACGGGCAACTGCACTCCGCTCCCGTCAGGCACCATCTCGGGGGCAGTGATCTACACGCCACGCGCGACACCGCCTGCCGGCTCAGGTGCAAACAACGGCGGCGGCGCCACCCAGGCCAGCCCAGGCCAGCCGATCACCATCTACAAGGTGCCAGCCAGCAACACGACAAGAGCGCTCGCGCAGACCGGCGCCGGGACGGTGCACGTCTGCGGTGTCGGCTTCCACGCGCATTCCGCGGTACGGTTCAGCCTCGCCCGCACGGGCGGCACCGCGGCACAGATCCCCCAGGCGGTCGTGACCACCGACGGCAGTGGTGCGTTCTCCGCTCAGGTGCCGGCGGTCTTCCCGGCGAATTGTGGTGGCGTGCAGCTGCACGCGACAGACGCTCAGGGCACGACAGCGACACTGACCCTCCCGTCGCGCAACCTCGGCATCCCCTGCGCCGTACCATAGGGACATTCGTTTCTGTCCCTGCTCCCAGCCCAGGCACCACCTCTGTTTGCGAGTAGAAGGCGACCACTGACTAGAGCATAGGATGGCCGGCAAGCGCATGTCCCCGAAGGTGAGTGGCCCTCATTGTCGGCCTCAGCGACGCCTCACTCACCACCTGGCGCGGGCGCTGGCGCGAGCACGCCCGTACCCTTCCACCCTTAGCGGCGCGGATCGGCAGACGCGTGCTGAGAGTGGATGAAACGTGCAACATCCTCATGCGCGCGGGCCTGCGCCAGACACGCGGCGTGGCGCTGGCGCAGGCCGGCAAGCTGGCGCGAGAACGTGAGCACCTGTGCTTCCAACTCCGCATACGCCGCCGCCTGCCGTGGGGTGCGTTTCTTTGCGTTCGTGACATGGCTAAACCAGCGCTGCGACGCCGCGTTGGCGTGCTCGGAGCACGCTTTGAGCGCGTCGAGCACCCGGTAGGCTTCCCCATTCAGGCGCAC
>WNFM01307007.1_pt5 | contig 12217 bp, 13 predicted proteins | sample 5400271 | NCBI WGS metagenome assembly WNFM01 (sample SAMN13153352, study PRJNA577476) | soil metagenome | isolation source: 60 cm saprolite on Douglas fir-dominated hillslope | place: USA:California | collected 2013-09-17 | reverse complement strand
ACTGACGACTGCCCGCAACCCAACAGTTTTGGAAGAAATCTTCGCGCCGCGTGCAGAAATCACGGATTAGTAGTACAGAGACACTGAGAGCACGGAGAACTCTCCGTGACCTCTGTGTCTCCGTGGTGAGATTTCAAGCGCACGAAGGCCAGTCTGCTGGAAGAGTTGGACGAGGTATTCACGAGCAGCGACCATCGTCTTTCTGGTTGCGGCTCTGCCGCGCCGTGCTCTCAGTGTCTCTGTGGTAGTCGTCTCTCCTGCCTCCCAGCCACCAAATCCTTGCGTCCCGAGAAGACTCGGCCTCTAAACTTCGATGCTCAGACTCAGCGCGGCCATGTTTGACTCGCGCTCTGCGACCGCTTCTTCGGCCGATGTTCAGGGTTTGACAAACCCAAAATAGAAGGGCTTGATCGGCTGCCCATCGACGGTAACAGCGTAGCTGCCCGACACGGGTGACGTGGCGCGCCAGGGACCTCCTGGCTTGCGCACCATCAGTCGGTACACGCCCGGCGGAACGTTGTCAAAATGGTAGACGCCGTCCCGGCCGGTGGTTACTGTCAGCGGCCCTCCAGTGCCCCCGTCGAGCACCACCACCCATCCTGAAAGACCTTCCTCTTCATAGTCGGGGCTCCCGTTGCGGTCCCGATCATTGAAGACCTGACCACCGACGATGCTGCAGGACAGCTTGGGGTAGACGACCTGCACCTTCGCGCTGCAACACCAGGAGGAAGCGCCAGTCTGGGGATCGGCCTGCCCCTGGAGGCTCACGGTGAGGTCGATGCTCTGTCCGGGGGCGGCCCCGCTGAGCCCAAGCTGCAACGTCGTCGAGGCACCGGGAGCGAGGGACACCGCGGTGTTTGCTGGGGTTACAGTAACTCCCGGTGTAGTCGAGAAGACTTGAACGGACGTCGCCAGAGAGGAACCGCCGTTGTTGACCGTTAGCTCCAAGTACCACCCCGTTTCGCTGCACTTGAATTGCGCCTTCAACCTGGCGCATTGATGGCACTCAGGGAGAAAGAAGCAGACCGGTTGGCTCGGGCAGCACCACCCGTCCACGTCGCCGCCGCCCTGGAGTTTGACGTTCAGACAGACTTGATCCCCGGAATGCCCGGCGGCAACGGTGAACGTGCCTGCGACTGTGCCCTGCCCGCCGGGAAGGACTGGAGGAATCGTGAAGGGAGAAAGGGGTGTGAGATTCGTGACACCTGTCGGGGGGGTGATGACCATGCCCGTCGCGGGGGTGGGAAACGGGCTGTTGTTCGTGAAGGTGAAGCTGTAGGAGTAGCTGCTCGCAGCTCCATTCTCCGGGCACTGGATCGAGCTCTTGTCAATCACGATGCACGGGCAGTTCGGGGGGCCGCCATTGGTGTAGGTATAGGGGTACTTGCCAACCTGGAGGACGCCAAGCGCGGCGCCATTCGAGCCCCGGTACTTTGAAACGCTGTCGTTAAACAGGTTGACTGTCCATACGTCGTGGAGCGCGTCTTCAATGAGGCCATGCACGTGGCCGCCTGGATAACTCCCGGTTTGAGACAACGATTGCCAAAGCAGGCTGCCGGAGGGGGTGGACTTGATGATCCCGCCCATACTATTTCCCGAGACGATGTTGCCATCGCTTGTCACGGCGATGGCGTTCGACACGAACTGTGGGATGGAAGTGGGCGCGTTGCTGAACAGGCCCGTACCGGGATCGAGAGAGATGTAGGTGCGGCCGAGTCCGTTCTCCGAGAGGTAGATCTTGCTGCTCTGCTTGCACCCTCCCAAAAGCGAAATTGCGTAGAGCCCGCGGCGGAATGATCCCAGAGTTTCGTAAACGTGCTCGTCTTGGTGTCGATCTCCGCAACCGTGGAGCTCTCCGATGCGCTCCACAACCTGCCGATAGAATCCACCTCACATCCGTACGGGGTGTGGCCAGGAGTATAGATGGGACCGGCCAGAGTCTGGCCGGTGGCGGAACTCACCTTGTAGTAGGCACCCGTATAGTTCAGACCTGCCGCTGTGTGGTGCAGCCCGACCCAGAGATTGCCATCGAGGCCCAGGCAGAGCGCTCGCCCCAAGCCACCTTCGTCTCCCGAGCTTCCGATCTCTTTCGCCCATGCGATCCGCACATCGGTGGCCTCCACGGGGGTAGCCGGGATCTCGATGTGGTTGTTGCCGTTTACGTCGATCAATGGCAGCGGTGGACCGTTCGAAGTGTTTGAGCCGGGTACGCCGCCGGAGGGAAGGATCTTGAGCAGCACAGGCAGGTGGCATGCCGGAAACCCTCCGGTACACGGAAAAGTGGGGTAGTTCGGGCCAAAGAACCGATCGAGCACGTAGACGTCGCCGATGGAATCCACGGCGATCCGAGATGGCGCCGGTCCGACCAGGAAATAGTGGGGAGCACTGCTGAACCAGGTTCGATAGGTGGCCACTACGCTGTTCAGCGTGACGTCAATCTTCGACACCGTGTCGTCACCGGCATTCGCCACGTAAATGAAAGGCTGGGCGAACGTTGGTTTCGCGAGAAGCGGAAAAAGAATGAGACAGAACAGACCGACAACACAGGTGCGCCTCGTCATTGGAGCCTCCGTTCCACGTGCGACGACACCGTCGAATGCATCTGCGTTGGGTACGCGTTGAGGGCGTCGCGATTTGTCCCGTCTATCTTCCGATGATCAACGATGTGAACGATGGCCCGCTGGACAGACACATTGGTGGCGTCGCGCATGGAATCCCTCCGACAACCCGGCCGCTTCTATTCAGGAGTGACCTAAGTCGCGAATTCCCTACCCCCCGGGCCTTGCCAGAAGCAAGCAGGCGCGGTGTCCCCTTGGGCAGGGCGCGCTAGGTTTCGCGTTACCGCCGTTGGGGGAGGGCATCCAGGGAGGCGTTGGCCGACCTCGGCGTCGATCGCCGTCAGGGAACCTCGGATCCCCCCGCGCATGCCTGGTCGCCGGGCGCGCCGGGCCGCGGTGAGGTCGCCGGGCCGTACTTCAACCCTGAACAACACTCGTGGACAAAGTCGCCAGACATGCGATCCTACCGACACCAACGACTACCGACTGACGACTAACCGAGGCAAAACCGGCATGAAACGACTCCTCACACTCGCGATCGCGCTCGCCCTCGTTGCCGCGTGCACCAGGAAAGAAGCCCGGGCACCGGCGGCGGGAGGCAAGACCTTCACCATCGCCGTCATCCCTCAGGGATCGACGCATGAGTTCTGGAAGAGCATTCATGCCGGCGCCATCAAGGCCTCGCGCGACTACGCCGCGCAGCGCATCACCGTCAACATCATCTGGAAGAGTCCCTTGCGCGAAGACGATCGTGAGCAGCAGGTGCAGGTCGTCGAAGGGTTCCTCACCCAGCATGTGAATGGCATCGTCCTCGCGCCCTTCGACAAGAACGCGCTCGTGCGGCCCGTCGAAGAGGCCAAACGGGCCGGCATCCCCACGGTGGTGGTCGACTCCGCGCTCGAATCGAACGACGCCCTCAGCTTCGTCGCCAGCGACAACCACCACGGCGGCGAGCTGGCCGGCGAGGAGATGAGCCGCCTCCTCGGCGGCAAGGGGAAAGTGCTCCTCCTCCGCTATCAAGAAGGCGTCTTCAGCACCGAGCAGCGCGAGAAAGGCTTCGTCGATGCGTTGGCGAAGCATCCGGGCATCCTATTGATCTCCTCCAACCAGCACGCCGGCGCCACGCGCGACACGGCCAAGAGCGCGGCCGAGAATCTCCTCAACCGCTACGGAAACGAGATCGACGGCCTCTTCACGCCGAACGAGTCGTCGACCGCCGGCACGCTGCTGGCGCTCGAAGACTCCGGCAAGGCGGGCAAGATCAAATTCCTCGGCTTCGACACCAGCGACGTCTTCGTGCGCGCCATGCACGACGGCAAATTGCAGGGCATCGTCGTGCAGAATCCGTTTCGCATGGGAGAGCTCGGCGTGAAGACGCTCGTCGAAAGCCTCCTCGGCAAGAGCGCCCCGAAGCGCGTCGACACCGGCGTCACACTGATTACGCCGGCCAACGTCGACTCACCCGACGCCCAGCAGCTTCTTCATCCCCCGCTCGACACCTACCTGAAATGAGCCTCGTCGCGTTGCAGGGAATCGAGAAGCGGTTCGGCGCCACCGCCGCGCTCTCGGGAGTTGATCTCGCCATCGACGCCGGCGAAGTTCACGCACTCATCGGCGAGAACGGCGCGGGCAAGAGCACCCTGCTCAACATCCTCTCCGGTCTGATCAAACCGGACGGCGGCAGCATGCGTCTGGCCGGCCAGCCGTATGCGCCGAAAGGCCCCGCCGACGCGCGAAACAGCGGTATCGCGCACATCCATCAGGAGCTCTCCATCTGCCCGCACCTCTCCGTGGCGGAGAACATCTTCCTCGGCGCGGAGGGCTCCTCGCCGTGGATGCGACGAGAGCGGCTCGTCCGCCGTGCGGCGCCGCTCCTGGCCGACTTCGGTCGCGGCGAGATCGATCCCGCGATGCCCGCCAGCGCGCTCACGCTCGCCGACCGACAGGTCGTCGAGATCTGCCGCGCCCTCGCCCGCGACGCCCGCATCATCCTCATGGACGAGCCGACGAGCACCCTGCAGCGCGGCGATGTCGACCGGCTCTTCCGCCTCGTCGTCCAACTCCGCGCCCGTGGCGTGGCCGTCCTCTACATCAGCCACTTCCTCGAAGAAGTGCGCGAGATCTGCGATCGGTACACCGTTCTGCGCGACGGCAGGAGTGTCCGCACCGGCAATCTCGCCTCCGCGAGCAACGAACAGCTGATCGCCGCGATGGTCGGCCGCGCGATCGACAGCGTCTTCCCCGAGCATCGCGCAGCGAGCGCCGGCGAGGTCGTGCTCCACGATCGGGAGGTCGTGCTCCACGTTCGCGAGCTCGCCTCCCCTCCGCGCCTGCGATCGGCCACGTTCGAGCTGCGCCGCGGCGAGATCCTCGGCATCGCGGGACTCATCGGCTCCGGACGCACGGACCTCGTTCGCACCCTCTTCGGACTGCAGCGAGCGACTGCCGGCCAGATCGTCGCGCGGCGCGGCACATTCGGCTACCTGAGCGAGGACCGCAAGGGAGAAGGCTTGGCGTTGTCGCTCTCCGTCGCCGACAACGTCACCCTGGCCCGTCTCTCCGCCTGCGCACCTCGAGGATGGATCCGGCGGCGGGAGCAGGACGCGCAGACGGGCGACGTCATGCAGCGTCTTCGCATCAAGGCCGCGGGGACGCGCATGCGGGTGAGCCGCCTCTCCGGCGGCAATCAACAGAAGGTCGCCGTCGGCCGCCTGCTGCATCAGGACCCCGACATCCTCCTGCTCGACGAGCCGGCGCGCGGGATCGACATCGCCAGCAAGAGCGACATCTACGCCGAGATCGCACGACTGGCGCGCGATGGAAAGGCCATCCTGATGGTCAGCTCCTACCTGCCCGAGCTCCTCGGCGTCTGCGACCGCATCGCCGTCATGAGCCGTGGCCGCCTCTCGCCGGCGCGGCCGGCCGCGGACTGGACGGCCGACTCGATCATGGAGGCGGCCATCGGCACGCCGAACGCGGCATGAGACGCACCTTCGTCTTCCTCGCGCCGCTGCTCGGGCTCATCGCCGTGATCATCCTCTTCGCCGTCCTCACCGGCTCACCCGACAGCTACCTATCTGCGACGAACCTGCGTGTCGTCCTGGCCCAGACCGTGATCGTCGCCGTCGGTGCGCTCGGTATGACGCTCATCATCATCAGCGGAGGCATCGACCTCTCCGTCGGATCGGTCATCGCCCTGACCAGCGTCGTCACCGCCGTCGCCCTGCGAAGCGGCTGGTCGCCTGGTGGCGCGGTCATGGCTGGCATCGTCGCCGGGGGGATCATCGGCGTGATCAACGGCCTGACGATCACCAGGCTGCATGTCGTGCCGTTCATCGCCACGCTCGGCATGCTGGGCATCGCCCGCGGCCTGGCCAAGTGGGTGGCCGGCGAGCAGACCGTCAACGCGCCCTCGACGTGGATCAACGAACTGGCCGTGACTTTCCCCGCGCGGCCGTGGATGCTCTTCGCCCCCGGCGTCTGGCTCACGATGGCGTTGGCCGTCATGATGACGTTCGTCCTTCGCAACACGATCTTTGGCCGCCGCGCCTTTGCCCTCGGCTCGAACGAGGCGGCGGCACGCGCCTGCGGCATCGCCACCGATCGCCTGAAGGTTTCGATCTACGGCGTGGCCGGCCTCTTCTTCGGCCTCGCGGGCGTGACACAGATGTCGCGCCTGCGTCAGGGCGATCCGACCGTCGCCGCGGGCGTGGAGCTCGACGTCATCGCCGCCGTGGTGATCGGCGGCGGAAGCCTGAGCGGCGGCGAAGGGAGCATCGGCGGCGCCATGATCGGCGCGCTGGTGATGGCCTTTCTCCGCAACGGCTGCCAACAGATGGGATGGGCGAACTACATTCAGGAGATCATCATCGGCATCATCATCGTGGTCGCCGTGGCCGCCGATCGGCACCGCGCCTCGAGGTCCCAGACATGAAACGACTCCTCGCGATCCTGCTCGTCACCTCCTCCGCGGCCTTCTCGGCAAGCGCCGCGGTGCGGATCACGATCGATCACAACCGAGGGGCGGCGGCCACGCGCCAGTTCAAGTTCGCACGCGTTCCATCTCCATCGAAGAGCGACGCGGCGGAGAACGCGAAGGTCACCCTGATCGCCGGCAGCGTCGACCGCAGCGGCGGCGACCTGGTCGCGCTCACCGACGGCGCGTTGCCCGTGGTCGAAGACGAGCCGGGCGCGAACCTCTTCTTCAACTCCAACACCTGGGGCGGCCGCTTCCGCATCGACCTCGGCGCGGCCGTCGACGTCGCCCAGATCAACACCTACTCCTGGCACTCCGACACGCGCGCTCCGCAGCTCTACTACGTCTACGCCAGCGACGGGAGCGACCCGCAGTTCAATCTCGCGCCGACCACCAAGACCGCCCCCACGCTCTGCGGCTGGAAGCTCCTCGCCTTCGTCGACAGCCGCCCCAAAGAAGGCGAGGCCGGCGGCCAGTACGGCGTGAGCCTCGACGACACGACCGGCTCCCTCGGCAGGTACCGCTATCTACTGTTCGACGTGTTCGAGTCCGAGAGCGACGACGCCTGGGGGAACACGTTCTACAGCGAGATCGATGTCGTGAGCAGAAAATGAAGCGGCGAGAATCACTCATGTCCGGCATCCGTTATACTCATCAATATGAGTAAGCGCCTTCAAGTCATACTCGACGACAGTGAAATGAAGGAGATCCGCACCATTGCCCGTCGCCGGCGGATGACGGTCGCTGAGTGGGTCGGCGCGCTGGTCGCCCAAGGGGAGAAGCTGATCAGCGACGCAGAGGTACTCCAGGAGATCCTCCACCGTTACTCGGCGATCGAGCGCCTCGACGCGGTCCAACCCGCCTTTGATGCGTTGCTCGGTCTCGTCGACGAGGTCTTCCCGATCGAGCCGGACAACGTTCAACGAGCGAAGACAATCCTGCTAGGCAAGTACCGGCTCTCAGCCAGGGATGCGATTCATGTGGCCGTGATGGAACAGCGCGGCATTCAACGAATCCTATCCTTCGACCAAAGATTCGACCGGTATCCGAACATTCGCAGAATCACAAGCGGCTGAAGGACGCGCTGCAGCGAGGCCGCTATCGACGGCGCTCCAATCCGATCGATCTCGTCGAACTAAAGATGGTCGAGCGCATCGATACGCGGATCGCCGCGGAGCTCGAGCAGGTCAATCCATCGGCGTGGCGTTGATCCTCGATACAAACGCCTTCGCATCATCCCGCTCTCGCTGACGTGCTATTGTCAATGCCGTGGCCGCACCGTCAGACACGACGGCCGCCGCCGCCGCGCTTCACGAGGATGCCTACCGTGAGCTGGGGCTTGGCGGCCGGTTAAGGATCGCGCTTGAGTTGAGCGACTTCACGCACACGCTCGCTGTGGCCGGCATCCGAAGCCGTCACCCGGAGTACACCAACGAGGATGCGCGGCGCAAGCTCGCTGAAATCCTATACACCACCGAGAGCACGCGCCCTGACCCATGATCGGCGAATTCCTCCGTCGCGTCACGACTGCCTTGGATGTGAACGGCGTCTCCTACATGCTCACAGGCTCGCTGGCGAGCTCGATGTATGGGATTCCGCGTTCGACCAATGACGTCGACCTCGTGATCGCTCCGTCAGGCAAGCAACTCCGGTCCGTCGTGCAGATGTTTCAACGATTGGGCTTCACGGTCGAGCCCGAGGCGGCCCTCGAAGCCTGGCGAAACCGGACACAGTTCAACGTCATCGATTTCGCCCGAGGATTGAAAGCGGACCTGATTTTCCGGAAGGACCGTGACTTCAGCATCACCGAGTTTGAACGCCGTCAGACGCACGAAGTGGAAGGCGTGCGTTTGACTCTCGCAACACCGGAGGATGTGATTCTGGCAAAGCTGGAGTGGGCGAAGATCGGCGAATCGGAACGCCAACTGAACGACGCTGCCGGAATGATCAAGATGCAGAGTGAGTCCCTCGACGTCCGGTACATCGGACATTGGGTGGAGCGACTCGGTCTCGAGCGGCAATGGCAGGCTGCACGAGAAAGGGCCGTCTAGCAATCGTTTTCCTTGCCAACTGCACAACAACCTGTGCTACTCTCTCCCCCTCACAGCTCGCAGTGCAAAAGGCCGGCGTCTCCGCCGGTCTTTTCTTTTTACGCAAGATCGGGATGGGAGGGAGGCCGGGATGTTGTCGAAACAACAGATCGAGCGGTTGTCGAAGAGGAAGCGCTGCCCGCGCTGCAGCCACGCGAAAACGCTGGACAATGCCCTCTGCCGGCGCTGCCGCTACAAGCTGCCCCCGCACATGCGGCTGCAGTTGGAGGGAATCAGCACCAGGGATGAGTGGATCGTCGCCAGCGCGTTGCGCGCCGCCGCGAACTTCTTTGAGGTTCACTACCAGTCGATCCTGAATTTTACCGGACGGCTGCGATGACGCCGTTCCTCCTACGCCGACGGCTGGGCAGCCGCCTTGTACAGCTCGTGAACGTCGAGCCGCGCATCGATAGATAGCCCCGCGATCTCACCCTCGCGCACGATTGCGCCTCTCCACCCAGCGTCTTCTCCGCGTGTCCAGACTTCCACAGAGCGTTCCCGGTGCGACACGAGAACGTACTGCCGCAGCGACGGGAGAGTCTTGTAATGCTCGAACTTGTCGCCAGCGTCGTACTCCTCGGTGCTGCGGCTCAGGATCTCAATGATCAAGGTCGGGTTCGTGACCGACTGCGGGTCGGCTTCATCGCGCTCGCTCGGTCCGCAAATCACCGTGACATCAGGGTAGGTGGCAAGTCCGGAAGGCGTGCGGACGCGAAGGCCGGCATCGTAAGCGCGGTATATGCCACGGCGAAGTTGCGGGAAGAGCAGACCGATGACGGCGGCGGCCAGAGCAGCATGTTCAGGCATGCCGCCGGCCATCGCATAGATCTGACCGCCGAGGAACTCGTGCTTGACGTTACTCGAAGCCTCGAGAGCGAGGTACTCGTCATACGTGAAATTGATTTTGTGGCGGGGTGCGACCATCTCAAACCGATTATTGCACGGAGAGAGGGTGACCCTTTGCCACCGCTCGCGGGAGGAACGGTGCCGCACCCGGCACCGTTCGGACCTGAGCCTTACCGCCAGCGACCGTCCACCCAATAGTAACCGCGGCGTTCATGCATCCACCGGCCGCTCACCCATTGCCGGTGGTGGTATCGCGGCCTCACATATGCGCCACGCACCCAGACATAGTTGGGGTTGTCCCAGCGGTAATAGCCGGGCTGCCAAGCGTAGTATCCCGCCGGCGCCAGCGGGCGCTGTTCCACGACGAGCGGCGGCGGACCGATCTGCACGAACACACGCGTCCTCGCCTCCGCAATCGGGGCCAGGAGCAACCCGCTCAGCAAGCCGAGGGTCGCAATTCGCGATAGCGTTCTCATGATGAGTTGCCTCCGCCTTTGTCTTCTGCGAACGGGGTGCCCATGAGGGCTAGCCGGCCCGCGCAAGGCAGACTCAGCGCAGGCGGCAGAATCAGCGCTCTGTCGGATATCGCCGGCAACCCCTCACCCCTTCCCTCTCCCTCGGGAGAGGGTAGGGGTGAGGGAAGGGGTGAGGGGTTGTGTCATTCCAAGTCAATGGCCACATCGCCAGAGCATCAAGACTCATCCTCAGCGTGGGTGCGCCTCTCTTCCGATTATCCGGATGCTTGCTCGGCGCGTCTCAACCTTTCCGGGAGCAACGAACCCGTGCCACTCCGGGTCGGGTGGTTGTCAATCCCGCGCGCGCCCCGATAGAATCGGGCCGCCAGCCCGGTTTCGCTTCAATCACGATCGTTCCGTAAGGGAGTTCCCATGTCTTCAGCCATCGTCGACCGCCGGATCCACGTCTCTCCGGCGGAGGTTCACAAAGTCCTGTCGCGACACATGCTCGCCGACGGCTTCGACCTCGTCATGGACCTCAAACGGTCGAGAGGGTCGTGGGTCTTCGACGCCCGGCGCGGCCGCCCCGTGCTCGACTTCTTCACCAACTTCGCCTCCTGTCCCATCGGCTACAACCACCCGCGCCTCGACAACCCCGAGTTCCGCGATCGCATCGCCGACGCCGCCATCAACAAGCCGGCCAACTCCGACATCTACACGACCTACATGGCGGAGTTCGTCGAGACCTTCGCCCGTCTGGCCGTTCCCTTCCCCCTCAACAAGCACATGTTCTTCATCGAGGGCGGCTCCCTCGGTATCGAGAACGCGATCAAGACGGCCTTCGACTGGAAGATCCGCAAGAACTTCAAGAAGGGCTGCACGACCGAGCGGGGCACGCAGATCATGCACCTGCGCGAGGCCTTCCACGGCCGTACCGGCTACACCCTCTCCCTGACCAACACGGCCGATCCCCGCAAGACGCAGTACTTCCCGAAGTTCGATTGGCCGCGCGTCGACAATCCGAAGATGGCCTTCCCGGCCACGCCCAAGGCGCTCGCGGACGTCGAGCAGCGGGAGAACGCCGCGCTGGCGCAGGCCAGGCAGTTGCTGGCCGAGCGTAAGGATGACGTGGCCGCCTTCATCATGGAACCGATCCAGGGCGAGGGAGGTGATAACCACTTCCGCCCCGAGTTCTTCCGCGCCGTCCGCCAGCTCTGCGACGAGAACGACATGCTTCTGATCTTCGACGAGGTGCAGTCGGGCGTCGGCATCACCGGCAGGATGTGGTCCTTCCAGCATTACGGCGTAGAGCCCGACCTCTTCTGCTTCGGCAAGAAGACGCAGGTGTGCGGCTTTGCCTCGAACGATCGCATCTTCGACCTGGCCGAGAACGTCTTCACCGTCAGTTCCCGCATCAACTCCACCTGGGGCGGCAACCTCACCGACATGGTCCGCTCGCAGCGCTACTTCGAGGTGATCGACGAGGAGCGGCTGGTCGACAATGCCGCCACCGTCGGCGCCTTCTTCGTGGGCGAGCTCCAGCGCTTCGCCGAGGATTTCCCGGGGCTGGTCTCCAACGTGCGCGGGCGCGGACTGATGGCGGCGTTCGATCTGCCGAGCGGCGAGCTGCGTGACGCTGCGCTGAAGGCCTTCATGGCCAACGATGTCATGGTCCTCTCCTCCGGCCATCAGTCGGCTCGCTTCCGTCCCCCTCTGAATCTCTCGATGGACGAGGCGCGCGAAGGCATCAAGCGAATGGAGAAGGCGCTCAAGGAAATGGCCTGAGAGTTTGTGTCACCCTGAGCGGCGATGCGGGAACGTCTCACTCGAAACGACTGGCTCTTCATCGCCGCCTGCGTGCTACTCGTCGGCGGCTCGCTATTCGTCATTCTCAAATGGTTCTCCCGTGCCTTCCCCGAGGCCGCCCTCGACCTCAAGGTCGACAGGCAATCGTCGCTCGCCGTTGCCGAATCGCTGCTACACGCCCAGCACGTCCCCACGGTCGGGCTGAAGCACACCACGACCTTCGAGTCCGACGACGACTCGCGCATCTTCCTCGAGCGCACCATCGGTCTCGATCGGCAGAACGCCGAGGTCCGGCGTGGCGTCCACCTCTGGGCCTGGCACCACCGCTGGTTCAAGCCGCAGCAGGAAGAGGAATGGCAGCTCGACGTCGCGCCGACGGGTGAGATCACCGGCTACGCCGATAAGCTGCCAGAGGACCGTGCCGTGCCGGACCTCGACGGTGGGGCCGCGCGCGCCCTGGCCGAAGGATTCCTGACGCAAGTCCGC
>WNFM01219426.1_pt2 | contig 12217 bp, 16 predicted proteins | sample 5400271 | NCBI WGS metagenome assembly WNFM01 (sample SAMN13153352, study PRJNA577476) | soil metagenome | isolation source: 60 cm saprolite on Douglas fir-dominated hillslope | place: USA:California | collected 2013-09-17 | reverse complement strand
GGTGCCCGGCGTGCCTGGCATGAGCGAGCGCATCCGCGTGCGCTCCGTGCTCGGACGCTTCCTCGAGCACAGCCGCCTCTTCTGCTTCGAGGCGGGGGAGGAGAAGACGTTCCTCCTCGGCAGCGCAGACGTGATGCAGCGAAACCTCGACCACCGCATCGAGGTTGTCGTCCCGGTCGAGGACGTCCATGCACGCAACGAGCTCGAATCGATCTTCAAGGCGCTGCTCGCGGACAACTCACATGCGTGGGACCTGAATGCGGACGGCACGTGGGAACGCTGCAAGCCGAAGAAGGGCGAGCGCCGACGCGTCGCTCAGGCCGTCTTCATGCGTCGGCGCGACCGGGCCAGGCGCCTGGCGCGCGCCCACTGAGAGGCGCGCCGTCATGTGGCATCGTCACCATGGCTCCGTGCCTGTCGGGGTTATTGACGTGGGATCCAACACCGTGCGCCTGAAAGTCGCGCACGGCGCCGACGAGATCATCTCGGTGCGCGAGATGCTTCGCCTCGGCGCCGAGGTCGAAGAACATGGCCTGATCTCGGCCGAGAAGCTCGCGGAGACAGCCGACGTCGTGCATCACTTCTCGGACCTGGCCCGCGCCGAGGGCGCGACACGGAGACGATCTCCTCGACCTGCTTCGGCGCGCCGGGAACTGCAACGCGCGGATCCTCACCTCCGCCGAGGAAGGCCTGCTCGCGTTCAGCGGCGCGCTGTCGGTTGCCTCGCCGCCGGCGGGGCGGTTCGTCGCAGTCGTCGACGTGGGCGGCGGTTCCGCGCAGGTTGTGGTCGGCTCGCGCCGCCGCGGGCCGGTGTGGGCGCGGTCGATCGACATCGGCTCGCAGCGCCTGACGAGCCGGTTGCTGCGAGACGATCCGCCGGGCGTCGACGCGATCGCGCGAGCGGAGGCGGAGGTCACGGGGTACCTGAAGGACTTCGACGCGCCGACGCCGAGAGCGACGTTCGCCGTGGGCGGCAGTGCTCGTGCGTTGAGGCGGCTCGCTGGCGGCCGCCTGCGAGCGACCGAGCTCGCCGAGGTGATCGAACTGCTCGCAACGACCCCCTCGCAGCGCCTGATCGACAAGCACGGCGTCGATCCGGAACGCGTCCGCACGATGGCGGCGGGAGCGGTGATCCTCTCGGCGATCCAGCAGCGGCTAGGGCCCCCGCTCAAGGTCGTGCGGGCCGGGTTGCGCGAAGGCGCGCTACTCGAGCTCGCCTCACGGCGCGCCGCCGCCTAGTCGTTACGCGACCGAGTCGAGCACTTCGAGCGCCGGTCCGACGACCAGCACGGCGCCCTTCTTCCACCTTGGCGGCTCGGGAAGCGCCCACTCGAGCCCGCCGTGACCACAGACGACGACGTCGCGGCCCGCGAGCGAGCGGACGAGCGCAACGCCGTCAACCGCCTGTTGCTCCTCGCTGAGCTCGGGCCGATGCTCGACCTCAAGGCCACGCGCCCGCGCGAGCGGCTCGACCGTCTCGACGCACCTGCGCGCCTGGCTCGACAGGATCGCCTCAACCGGGTACGGCTGCAGCCGCTCCACGAGCTCCTCGGCTCGCTTCAGCCCGCGCTCGTCGAGTGGACGTTCGCTGTCGTCGCCCTCCCACTCGTCTCGCTCTCCCGCTCGGGCGTGGCGGATGAGGAGCAACGGCATCAGTCGAGCTCGGTGGTCAGCCGACGACCGAGCGGCGTGCGGGCATGGCACGCCGCGCGAAGTTGAGCGGGCGCGTGCGCGCTCGCCGGCGCTTCCGCTCCAAGGCGCCGGCCCGGAGGTCCACGTGACGATGCGTCTTGATGGTCTCGTTCGTCATCTCGGAACCGATCCAATCAGATCGACGGAGCGTCGCGTCGCCGGTGTGTGTGAACGACTGGTGACAGCCGTCAGACAAGAGCATCGTTGCCTTGGCGGACCGCACGAGCGAGGACATCCGGATAGTCGCGGCGGCGCTCGCGGCGTCGCTCGCGCTCGCGCTCGATCAGCCGTCCGGCGGCGATCCCGGTCTTCGCCCGGGCGATCCGGCGGATCCGCGCCTCGGCGACCACCGCATCCTGGTGCTCGCCGATCACGTCCTGCAATGCCTTCAACGCGGCGAGGTAGCGCGCGAGCGGCTTGCTGCGGTCGCCGACCGCGACGAGCTCCGCCGCGTAGCGCGCACGCTTGGCGCGGATGCGCAACGCATGCAGGTCGTCGTCGGCGGGCTCGTCGTCCAACTTGCGAGCAGCTTTGGCGAGCTTGCGGAGCTCCGCTGCGGCAAGGGGACGCACCCCACCGGGCGCGTCGAGATCAGGCAGCGAGGCGATCGACGCAGCGAACTGGTCGAGCAGGCGCAGGTAACGCGCTTCGGCCAGCGCCTCGAGCACGGCGTCGTGCAGCCGCTCGCGCTCCTCCTCGAGTGTGGCGATGATCACCTGGGCGGCCGGTTCGTCGTCGCCGAGCGTGTGGGCCTCGGCGCGCAGACGCTCGAGCAGCACATCCAGATCACGCGCCGGGCCAAGCACACCTGCAAGCCACCTCAACTCTTCGCCGAGCGGCGCCAGCGTCTCGCCCAGCAGCGGCTGCGTCGCGCGGATGATCGCGCGGGTTCGGCGCGTCGCAACGCGGAACTGATGGAGATCCTCGATGTCGTCCCTGAGACGGACACCAGGGTCGTGGCGCTCCAACTCGCGCAGCTGAGCCGCCAGGAGATGGCGGATCTGCTCGAGCGCAGGCGCCTCGGCGCCGACGGGCTTGGCATCGACCACCTTCAGCACGCGCATCACCTTCGCGCGGCCGTCCGAGCGCGTGGCCCCGGCCTTGCGCAAGGTCCGTCCGAGCTTCTCAAGGTCTGCGGGCTCACCGTCGACCAACTCGATCTCGAGCTCGACGAACGCACCGAGCGATTTGCGGCCTTCGAGGATGTCCACGCTGTCGAGCGTCACGTCCGCGACCGGCCGCTCGGTGCTGCCGACGCGCACGCCGGTGCGGCGGGTGCGGAGCGTCGCGACCGCTTCCAGTGCGCCGTGGCGGAGGTGTGCGAGAAGTAGCGCCCGCATCTCTGCCGGCGGGCCCGCAGGGCCGCCGGGTGCGGAGATCTCGGCGCGGCCGTCCTCCCGCGGGAGCTTCAACTGCCAGCTCGAGAGCCCGTTTTCGACGCGCCGCCGCAGGGTGATGCCGGCGCGGGCAAGTGACCGGGACGGCGTGTCGTAGTACGTCGAGGTGAACAGCCGCCCCTCGAGTGGCTGGCCTTTCAGCGGCGGCAGGACGAAATCGGCCGGAGACTCGAGCTTGAGCTCCCGTTCTACGAAAGTCTGCACCGGCCGATCCTAAGCGGCGCCCACGTTCACATGTGTGACAGTGCGACCCGGAGAACAGTCCCCACCGTCTTCTCCGAGCCGCACTGCCGCTCCCCCAAGCAACCCGTGCCGGGCTCACACGTGCAGAGCGCGAAGCACACGGTTCGCCTCGAAGCTACGCCGAGCGCGCTGTGACGAGGGTTACAAAGCGGCGACCATCCGGCATCGGCGTGGCCGCAGGCCCTTCCCCCGGGCGCCTCGCGGCCCCAGCATCCCCGCTATGAGCACATTCGCAGTGGTCGCCCACCGAGTCACGCCGACGAACACCCGGCTCGGCACGGTGCTGACGCCCGCCCAGGCGGTCGCGCGCCTCGGCCGTGGCGACGTCGCGCTCGGCCGGCTCGACGTCCTCCCCACACTCGACGGCATCGAGCCGGGGCTCTGGGCCCTCGAGCGACTCGCCGCCTCCGGCGTCAGGGTTCTCAACGGCCGCCGCACCCTCGTCGCGGCACACGACAAGCTCGCGACCGCCGAGGCGCTGTATGCCTCGCGCGTGTCGCACCCGTTCACGGTGCACGTCGCGCCGTGGCTGCCCGTGCCCGAGCTCGAGCCGCCGATCGTGCTCAAGCCGCGCTTCGGCTCCTGGGGGCAGGACGTGGTGCGTTGCGACGACCACGACGCTATCGAGCGATCGCTCGCCGAGCTCCGCACTCGCCCGTGGTTCGAGGCTACCGGCTGCGTCGCGCAGAAGCTCGTGGCGCCGCGCGGCTACGACCTGCGCATCGTCGTAGCGCGCGGCCGCGTGATCGGTGCGGTGCGCCGCGTCGCTGCACCAGGTGAATGGCGGACGAACGTCGCGCTCGGCGCGCGCCGCGAGACTGTCGCGCCGCCGCCCGACGCCTGCGCGATCGCCATAGCCGCCGCCGGCGCGATCGGAGGGGATCTCGTCGGCGTCGATCTTCTGCCCGCCGACCTCGGGACGTGGGTCGTGCTCGAGGTGAACGGCGCGGTCGATTTCACGAGCGCGTACTCCGTCGACGACGACGTCTTCGCGGCTGCCTCGGCCGCGCTCTCAGTAGGCGTAGAAGCCGCGGCCTGACTTCCGGCCGAGGCGCCCGGCCTGCACGTACTGGCGCAGCAGCGGGCACGGTGCGTACTTCGGGTTGCCGAGGCCGTCGTGCAGGACCTCCATGATCGCCACGCACGTGTCGAGACCGATCAGGTCGGCGAGTGCGAGCGGCCCCATGGGATGCGCGAACCCGAGCTTGGCGATCGTGTCGATCGCCTCCGCCTCGGCGACGCCCTCCATCAGCGCGTACGCCGCTTCGTTGATGAACGGCATCAGGATCCGGTTCGAGACGAACCCGGGAAAATCGCGCACCTCCGCCGGCTCCTTGCCGAGGTCGCGCGCGAGCTCGATGATCTCCGCTGCCGTCTCGTCGGAGGTCTGCACAGCCCGGATCACCTCGACGAGCTTGAGGACCGGCACTGGATTGAAGAAATGCATGCCGATCACGCGCTCCGACCGCGAGGTCACGGCGGCGATCGACGTGATCGGGATCGAGCTGGTGTTCGACACGAGGATCGCGCCGTCCGGCAGCAGCCCGTCTGCGCGGCGGAAGAGCTCCTCCTTCGCGGCGGGATCCTCGACGATCGCCTCGATCATGAGATCGGCCGCGACGAGGTCGTCGACCGGCTCGACGCGCGCCAGTGTCTCCTCGACGTCGGCGCCGAGCTTGCCCAGACTTTTGCGCATCGCGTCCAGCCCGCGATCGACTGCGCCGGGAAACGGGTCGTGCAGAGAGACGCGGCGGCCCGACGCGGCCACCACCTGCGCGATCCCGCCGCCCATCTGGCCGGCACCGACGACGAGAACATGCTCGAACTTCACGGCGCTGGAGCCTACCCTTCGCACGATGGAAGTCAGAAAGGCAAAAGCCGACGACGCCACAGGCATCGCGCGCGTGCAGGAGCGCGGCTGGCAGGCCGCCTACCGGCACCTCTTCCCAGCGGAGGAGCTCGACCGCGGCGGCTTCATCCACATCGACCGCTGGAGCGAGCGGCTCGCCCGACCGCCGGCCGGTTGGACCACGTTCGTCGCCGAGCACGACGGCGAGGTCGTCGGCTTCACCTCCGTCGGCCCGAGCCGCGACGAGACCGGGGTCGGCGAGCTGTATGCGATCTACGTCGACCCTGAGCAATGGTCGACGGGGACCGGCCGCGCACTGATCGAGCAGGCGGAGGAGCAGCTGGGCACCACGTACGCGGACGTGACGCTGTGGGTGCTCGAAGACAACCCGCGCGCGCGGGCGTTCTACGAGCGCGCCGGCTGGTTGATCGACGGAGGCCGGAAGGCGGAAGCGCGCTGGGGCGTCCGCGCGCCGGAGATTCGCTACCGCAAGAGGCTGACCTAGATCCCAACCTGGTATCCCATGGTTCAGCAGTAAGCTTCACGTCATGTGGAGCTGGATCGTGATCGGACTGTCTTATGTCCTCGTGATCGGCGGCTTTCGGATGCTCGGCGGGATCGGTGCCGCCGCGGATGCGGTCCGTGACTGGGGACGCGCGAGCTCGAACGGCGCGCACCAGACGCGTCCAAGCAGCTAGAGACGGTCGAACCGCGCGCGCTTCGCGCGCTACCGCAGGCGCTTCACAGGTGTCTGACACCCCGTCGAGCTAAGGAGCGAGGGCGACCCGCGAACAGGTGTCTGACACCTTTTCGAACTAGGGTGCGCTGTCGAGATTCGTCGAGGTGTCAGACACCAGCTTGTCGAGCAGCGCGCGGTCGCGCTCGTGCGTGAGCAGTTCGCGCGCTTCGGCGATCAGCACCCACCGGACTTCGTCCACCTCGTTCTGCGCGCGCGCTTCGCCATCGCATGTCATGCGGAAGTAGCGAACCTCCTTCGGCCCTGCCTGCACCTCGTAGGACGTGCGCCCCACCTCCTCGCCGACCTCGCAACGCAGCCCGGTCTCCTCTTCGACCTCGCGCACCGCAGCTTGCTGCCACGTCTCGCCCTCTTCGAGCTTGCCTTTCGGGAACGACCAGTCGTCGTACTGCGGCCGGTGGACGAGCAGCACGCTGCCGTCGCGCTCGATCACGCCGCCGGCGGCGCGGACCATTAGACCTCGATCAGGAGGGCGTCGCCCTGGCCGCCGCCGCTGCAGATCGCGGCGAGGCCGAGGCCGCCGCCGTTGCGGCGCAGCTCGTGCACCATCGTGCCGACGATGCGGCCGCCCGAGGCGCCGATCGGATGGCCGAGCGCGACGGCGCCGCCGTTCACGTTCACCTGCGACTCGTCGGCGCCGAGCATCTTCGTCGAGTTCGAGGCGACCGATGCAAACGCCTCGTTGATCTCGATGCGGCTGACGTCATCGATCGTCTTGCCTGCGCGCTCGAGCGCCATCGCGCCGGCGTTCGCCGGTGTCCGTGCGAGGTATGCAAAATCGTCCGCGACGTAGCCCTGCCCGATGATCGTCGCGAGCGGCTCGAGCCCGCGCTGAGCGGCCCACTCCTCCGAGCAGACGATCACGCAGCTCGCGCCGTCGTTCACGCCGGGGGCGTTGCCCGCGGTCGTCGTCCCCTCCGGGTCGAAGACCGGCTTGAGCGCCGACAGCCCCTCGAAGGTGGTGTCGCGCCGGATCGACTCGTCCGCCCTGACGTCGCCGACCGGAACGATCTCGTCGTCGAAGCTGCCGGCGTCCTGTGCGGCCGCGGCGCGCTCGTGCGAGCGCGCAGCCCACTTGTCCTGCTCCTCGCGGCTGATCCCGAGCTCGCGCGCGACCTGCGAGTTCTGCAGGACCATGTGCAGACCATCGAACGTCGAGGTGAGCCCGTCGTGGATCATCGAGTCGATCAGCTCGCCGTTGCCGAGGCGGTAGCCGAAGCGCGCCTTCTGCAAGAGGTACGGCGCGTTGGACATCGACTCCATGCCGCCGGTGACAACGACGTCGAGATCGCCCGCGCGGATCATCGAGTCGGCGATCTCGATCGCGCGAATCGACGACGCGCACACCTTGTTGATGGTGTCGGCGGGCGTCTCCTTCGGCAGCCCGGCGCCGATCGCAGCCTGCCGCCCGGGCGCCTGGCCGGCGCCGGCCTGGAGCACCTGGCCCATGATCACATACTGCGGCTCGTGCGCTTCGACGCCGATCCGTTCGAGCGCGGCCCTGATCACGATCGAACCGAGCTCGGTCGCCTGGTGCTTCGCGAGCCCACCGCCGAGCTTGCCGAACGGGGTGCGGACTGCGCTGACGATCACGCTGCGGCCGGCCATCAGCGAACGAACGACTGGTCGCGGGTCAAACGCTTCGCAAACGCGACGATCAGGCGGATGTTCGACTCGACGTCCTCGAGCGCGCAGATCTCGTTCGGACTGTGCAGGTAGCGCGTCGGGATCGAGAGCAGGCCCGTCGGGATGCCGGCGCGCGTGAAGTGGATCTCGTCGGCGTCCGTCGACGTCGTGCGCGCATAGACCTCCCAGGCGTGCGGGATGTCCTCCGCCTCGGCCGCCTCGCCGAGCAGATCGGTGACGTGCTTGTTCAGCGTCGGGCCGCGGGCGATCATCGCGCCCATCCCGAGCTCGATCGGCCCCGCGCGCCGCGCGTCGCCGCCGGGATAGTCGGTGGCCGGCGTGACGTCGATCGCGATCGCGACGTGCGGGTCGAGGCCGTAGGCAGCGGTGCGCGCGCCGTAGAGGCCGATCTCCTCCTGCACGGCCGCGACGGCGACGACGTCGACTCGCGCCTCTCCCGACTCGGCAATGCGCCGCGCCGATTCCAAGGCGATGTAAGCACCGAGTCGGTTGTCGAGAGCTTTCGAGAGCAGCCGGCCGTTCGGCAACTCGACCGGCGGGCCGGACCAGATGCCGGGGTCGCCGACGCGCACAAGGGTCTCCGCCTCCGCGCGGTCCTTGGCACCGATGTCCATATGCAGGTCGCCGGGCTCGGGGCGCGGCCGGTCGCGCACCTGCTCGGGCTGGATCCGCTTGCGCGAGACCGCGGCCGGAATGCGGCCGTTGCGCGTCAGCAGCTCGAAGCGCTGGCCCATCAGCATCTCCGGCGAGATGCCGCCGATCGTCGTGAACGAGAGCAGGCCGCTCTCCTCGATGTTCGTGACCGCGACACCGATCTCGTCGATGTGCCCCACGAGAGCGAGCGTCGGTGCCCCCTCAGCGGCGCGCACGCGAGCGAACGACGAGCCCATCGTGTCGGAAGTCACTTCTGCGAACTGGGAAGCCGCTTCGCGCCAGATGCGCGCCGGTTCTTCCTCGTGCCCGGACGGGCCCGAGGCGTTCAGAAGCGCCAGCAAAAGGTCAGGAGCCGCCATAGCTTGCGCATTGAAGCAGGCTCGCCTACCCTGAAGGAGATGACCTTCCCGACTCCGACCTGGTGGGCATGCCGCCATGAGCGGGGCGGGAGCCTGAGCGCGTAAGCGAACGCGCCGAACAGCCCGCACCGCTCGACTGACGACCCCGCAAGGGTCGTTTTTCATTTCCGGATGACAACTACCGCGCTCAACACCGACCTCCTGACACCGCTCGCGGCCTACCTCCGCCTGCGCGGGAGCGCACGCGCGTCGTTCTTGCTCGAGTCCGTCGACCAGGGCCGTCTCGGCCGCTACTCCCTCGTCGGTTGCGGCGAACGGATCGTCTCCTTCGAGGAGGCAGAGCAGCTCGGGGTGCCGGTCGTCGGCTACCTCGGGTATGACCACATTGCCAAGCTCGAGCGCACCGTCCCGTTGCCGGCGGACGGCCCCAGTGTCGACGAGAGCCGCTTCATCGTCGCTGACATCTTCCTCCGCTTCGACCATGTGACGGGCTCGGCGGAGGTCTTCGCCGGCGACCCGGCCGCCGTGGCGCAGCTGCTTGCCGAGCCGGCGAAGACAGAAGAAAAGCCTGTGACCGCCGGCGAAACCGTGCGCTTCCCCGACCAGGCCGAGCACGAGCGGCGCATTGAGGTGGCGAAGGAGCACATCCGCCGCGGCGACATCTTCCAGGTCGTCCTCTCGCAGCGCGCCGTCCGCGAGACGAACGTATCGGCTCTCGCCGTCTATCGCGCGCTGCGGCGGATCAACCCGTCGCCGTATCTCTTCCTGCTCGAGCTCGACGACCTGGCGCTCGTCGGCTCCTCGCCCGAGACGCACGTGAAGGCGGAGGGCTCACGCGCCAGCCTGAATCCGATCGCCGGCACGACCGCGCGGGGCGACGGCGACGCCGAGCGGCTGCTCACCTCTGAAAAGGACCGCGCCGAGCACGTGATGCTCGTCGATCTCGGCCGCAACGATCTCTCGCGTGTCTGCAAGCCCGGCACCGTGAAGGTCGAGCGCTTCCTCGAGCCGGAGCGCTTCTCGCACGTGACGCATCTCGTTTCCGAGGTTGCGGGCGAGCTGGCCGACGGCGTTACGCCGTTCGACCTCTTGCGCGCAACGTTCCCCGCGGGCACCGTGTCCGGTGCACCGAAGATACGCGCCATGCAGATCATCTCCGAGCTCGAGGGTTACCGCCGCGGCACCTACGCCGGCATCGTCGGCTACCACGTGCCGGGCGTTGCGCTCGACACGTGCATCGCGATCCGCACCGTGCGGTTGCAGGACGGTCGCGCGTATCTCCAGGCAGGCGGCGGCATCGTCGCCGACTCGAGCCCGAGGGACGAGCACCAGGAATGCCTCAACAAGCTGGCGGCTCTCGAGGCTGCTATCGAGGTCGCGGAGGCCGGATGATTTTGCTGATCGATAACTACGACTCGTTCACCTACAACCTCGCCCACCTCTTCGGCGAGCTCGGCGCAGACGTTGTCGTCCGACGCAACGATGAGATTACCGCGGACGGGGCGGAGACACTCTCCCCCTCCCACCTCGTCGTTTCACCGGGTCCCGGACGACCTGAGGAGGCAGGCGCGACGCCCGACATCGTGCGACGCCTGTCCGTCCGGGTCCCAACTCTTGGCGTTTGCCTGGGTCACCAGGCAATCCGGCCAGGCGCGCGTGCTCGTGCACGGCAAAGCGACGCTCGTCGGCCACGATGGGCGCGGCATCTTCGCCGGCCTGCCGCCGGACTTCCTGGCGGGGCGCTACCACTCGCTGGCGGCGACGTCGGTTCCCGCGGTGTTCGAGGTCTCCGCAACCGCTGTGGACGGAGAGGTGATGGCCGTGCGCCACACGGAGCTGCCGATCGACGGCGTGCAGTTCCACCCGGAATCGGTGTTGACCCCGCACGGATCAGACATCGCGAAGAACTTCCTCGAAGGAGCAAAGTGAGCCGGTGATCCAGGAAGCGCTCGCGAAGCTGCTCGACGGCAAGGACCTCTCGCGCGATGACGCACGCCGAGTGATGGACACGATCATGTCCGGCGAGGCGACACCGGGGCAGATCGGGGGCTTCCTGGTCGCGCTGCGCCTGAAGGGCGAGACGGCGGACGAGATCGCCGGCGCGGCGGAGGCGATGCGTGCGCACGTGATCCCGGTCGAGCCGAAGCGCCAGGATCTCGTGGACACTGCGGGCACCGGCGGCGACGGTGGCAAGACGTTCAACATCTCGACCGCCGCCGCGCTCGTCGCCGCGGCGGCCGGGGCAGGCGTCGCGAAGCACGGCAACCGCTCGGTCTCCTCGCTCTGCGGGAGTGCCGACGTGCTCGAGGAGCTCGGCTTCAACCTCGACCTCGCACCCGAGCAGATCGCCCAGTCCATCGACGAGCTTGGCTTCGGGTTCATGTTCGCGCCGACGCACCACCCGGCGATGAAGCATGCGGGGCCGGTGCGCCGCGAGCTCGCGGCGCGCACCGTCTTCAACGTGCTCGGCCCGCTGACGAACCCGGCCGGCGCGCGCGCCCAGGTGGTCGGCGTCTACTCACCACTGCTCGTGCCCGTGATTGCCGACGTGCTCGCAAAGCTCGGCGCGCGGCGCGCGTTCGTCGTGCACGGCGCGGGCGGGATCGACGAGCTGTCGCCCGCCGGCCCGAACCTCGTCTGCGAGGTCGTCGACGGCGGCGTCCGGCGCCGTGAGATCGACCCGCTCGACCTCGGCATCGAGCGCTGCGACCCGGACGAGCTGCGCGGCGGGTCGGCGGAGGAGAACGCGGCGAAGATCCGAGAGGTGTTCGCGGGCGGGAATGGCGGGCGGCGCTCGGCGATCCTGCTCAACGCCGCCGGCGCGATCGCGGCGGGCGGCCATGCCGCCGACCTCGAGGAAGGCGTCGCGATCGCCCGCGAGGCGCTCGACTCCGGCGCCGCAGCGACGCGCCTCGATCAGCTGATCGCGTTCTCACAAGAGGCGGTCGTCGCGTGAAGTTCAAGGACGCGCTCGGCGCGCCGGGGTTCGGCGCGATCGCGGAGTTCAAGCGGCGCTCGCCTTCTGCGGGCGACCTCCGGCCCGACGGCGACGTCGAGCAGGTGGCGCGCGCGTACACCGCGGGCGGCGCGCGGGCGATGTCGGTGCTGGTCGACGAGCGCTTCGGCGGTTCGTGGGACGACCTGCGCGCCGCACGCGCGGTCACGCGGCTGCCGCTGCTCGCCAAGGGCTTCTTCTCGACGCCGGCGGACTTCGAGCAGGCACGCGACGCCGGCGCAGACGCGGTGCTGATCCTGCTGCGCGACCTGACCGACCCCGCAGCCACGGCGCTGCTGCACGTCGCGCGCACGCTCGGTCTTGACACGCTCATCGAAGCACACGACGCGGACGAGCTCGCACGCGCCGCGAACCTGGACGCGCCGGTGATCGGCATCAACGCGCGCGACCTCTCCGACTTCTCGATCAACCGCCACACACAGCTCCAACTCGTCGCGAGTGCTCCGAAGGACCGGATCGTGATCGCCGAGAGCGGCATCGACACGCGCGCGCAGGCGGCAGCGGCCGAGCTCGCGGGCGCCAACGCGATCCTCGTCGGCTCGACGCTGATGCGCGCCGCCGAACCGGGCGAGAAGCTGCACGAGCTGGTGTCGCGGCCGCTCG
>WNFM01242920.1_pt1 | contig 12218 bp, 12 predicted proteins | sample 5400271 | NCBI WGS metagenome assembly WNFM01 (sample SAMN13153352, study PRJNA577476) | soil metagenome | isolation source: 60 cm saprolite on Douglas fir-dominated hillslope | place: USA:California | collected 2013-09-17 | reverse complement strand
CGACACGACCAAAACAACACCCGCCGACATCTTTGTCTATGCCTTCGACGAGCAGGGCATCGTCCGCGATCGTCTCTACCAACGAGTCAACGTCGACCCGGCCAAAGCCAGCGATGCCGTAAAGAAGAACGGCATCAAGTACTTCGCGACGCTTGCGGTGCCTCCAGGCCGCTATGCCATCAAGGCCCTCGTGACGATGCCCGGCACGGAGAGGCGCGGATTCGCGCGTACGGAGCTGGTCGTCCCGGCGCAAAACGACATGGCGGTCATGCCACTCCTGTTCTTCGACAAGCCCGGACAATGGGCGATGCTCAAAGGCGTTCAGCGCGGCTCCGCCCCCTATCCGTTTCAGTTGAACGGAGAGCCCTTCGTGCCGAGTGCCAGTCCCACATTCCACGCAGCCGAGGAGCGCGAATTTGCGCTCTTCCTTTACAACGCAGTCGCCGAAGACCTCATGATGCAGGCGACCGTTACCGATGCCTCGGGCAAGACGCACCCGGCCGATCCTTCGCTGGCGAGGCAAATCCAGGGCGAGGGAGTCACGAAACTCGTCTTCCAGTACCAACCTGCTGGTCTGCCCGCGGGGCCAGCGACACTCGAGATGACGCTGCATAAGAAGGGGTCGACGGAGACGAGCCGGGCCAGCATTCGAGTCATGGTTGGCGACGAGCACTAGCGAACGCGCTCACTCGACCGTGAGCTCCCTGCGCGTGAATCCGAGAGAGCTCGTGCCGGCCACTCGCAGCAGCGCCTTCACCACATACTTGCCAGGTGGCAGTGAGAACGGCTCGCGAATAGTGACGTAGCCGGAGGGGACACGCGCGGCGCCGTCGAACTGCAGGCGCTTCGACTTGAAGCCGGCCGTGGCGCCGCGCTCGTCGAAGACATAGAGCATCAGATCGATTGCCGGGCTGGCATCGAGCAGTTGCGGGACGACCTCGGCGCGAGCGAAGCTGACGGCGACTTCGGCACCCCTGTCGTTCGCCGTGACGCCCGCCTGGAGGGAGACGCCGCTCTGCGGTACGTCATTGAGCAGGATGTCGGCCAGGAGCAGTGAGTCGACCTCCTTCTTTGCTGATCGTGTGGCGGCTGCACCGAAGCCGGGACGAAATGTGACGTGCGCGCCGCGAGGGAGGCCGTTGACCTTGACGCTGATGTCGCCGGCGTCCGGGCCGTGTCGTTGAAAGCCGAGGATGTAGACCGAGGCCTCAGAGGTGGAGAGGTCGGTCAGCGCCTTCGTGAAGTCATTCGTATTCGATAGAACATCGCCGCCTGTCGGGCGCGCGGCGCGGCGCATTCCTTCCTGACTGTCCATCAAAGCGCCCCGTTCCTGACGGACTCCGGAAATATCCACACCGTGGAGGAACGCACCAGCGGCGCGGAACGCCTTGACCATTTCGCCGAGACGGGCGTGCATGTCGGGGTACTCGTTATAGCCCTGGCCGGGGATGATCATGAGATGCCAGTCCCAGCCGGAACTGAAGAACACGACATGCTTCTGACCTTCGAGCGCGGCAAGGCGGCCGGCCACTGCCTCGAGCTCGCCGAATTGATTAGTTACCAGCCGTCGTCGCGGTTCGAGCGCGGCGTCCTGATTGGCCAGACCGCCGAGGATCTTGGCAGCGGCTTCACCGTCCAGGCCGAGACTTGCCACGAGGTCGGCGCTGGCCGTCTGCATCCACTGGTTATGCAAGGTCGCCGACATCGCCACGCCGAGCGGGTCCTTCTCATCCGCAGCTTGCAGCGAGTAAATGGCGTGACGCAGTACGGCGCGGTCGCGTATGAACGGTGTTGCCAGGCGCAAACCGGCAGTTGGTGAGAATGTGGCAACTGCGAACAGATCGTTGGCTGATTCCGCCCTGTCAATCATCGCCTCGGCCGAGCGCTGCGCGCGAAGGATGCGATCCTTGGCTCCGAAGACGAGGTCAAACACGAACAGGTAGAGGCGCCGGTCTCGGGCACGGCGCGCGGTCACGTCCTGCGCAGGTGCCGCGCCTGTTTCGCCTGCTCCTGAGGAAGGCGCCGGTGCAGATGCGAGCTCCACGGCATCGAAGTACTCGACTGGCTGTGGTTTGCCGTTGACGCGCAACTCGAACGCGTCCCGGCTCAGGCCCCGCACCGGCTTGCCGTCGGCTCCGGTCACATACATCGGCACCTCGATGACTTCCACCGTCATCGTCTCGCGGACCTGAGCAGTGAGCGACGCTGTCAGCGTCAGAAAGAGAGCGGCGGCGGCATAGCGTCTCGTTTGCTCCATGGCGGTTCGATTCCACTATGGCAGAGGATCACGACGTTTGTGTGGCAGGGCCGCCAGGATCATGCGCGACGTGTGCGTGTGTCGGTGTGACGAACTGAAGTTGCCGGGCTCCCGCCCTGGGGCCGTCGATCGCGCTCGGGCGTCACGAGACTTGCAGGGACAACTCCTCGGAGGTCAACATGCCAGATCGACTGTTAAGCACGCCAAAACTTCTATTCGTCATTGGTACTCGAGCCGTGCTGGGTGCCGGAGTCGCGTTGCTGGCGAGCCGCCGCATGACAAAGCGGGCCACGCTCGCTACGGGCGCGACGCTGGCGATCATTGGCGCAGTTACGACGATCCCAGCCGCGCGAATCGTCGCGCATGCCAATCCCTCGCTCCTGCAGCGCGCAACCAGTTTCCTAGGATGAACTCAGCTGGTCGGACGAGCTCGCACCATGCAACCGGCTTCCGCCGGTTGCTTCCTTTTGAGATCTGCGACAAGGTGGTGCGATGAACGATGACCACGGACGCGGCTACGTCAAACCGGAGGGGGAGGAGCCTGATCTCGCTGCCCGTGCCAAGACGCTGCTGGCCCGGGCCAGACAGGGAGCGCTGGCGACGAACTCCCTTCGTCATCCGGGCTGGCCGTTCACGTCGGTGATGCCATACGCGACGGACAGTGCAACTCCGCTGTTCCTCATCAGCCGGATGGCGATCCATACACAGAATCTGACCCGCGATGATCGGGCCAGTCTCCTCGTGACCTTGTCGGGCGGAGAGTACGACCCGCTGTCCGCCGAGCGTGTGACGCTGATCGGACGGGTTACCGCCATGGCCGCCACGACGGAGGCGCGGGAGCGCTATCTGGCCCGGCACCCGGAGGCAGCGAGGTGGGTCGACTTCGCCGACTTCTCGTTCTACCGGTTCAATACGGAGGACGTCTATTACGTAGGCGGCTTTGGAATCATGGGCTGGGTAGCCAGCAATGATTACGCTCTGGCCGAGAGCGATCCGCTGGCGGAACACGCCGAGGGAATCATCGAGCACATGAACCGCGATCATGCCGACGCGCTCAGGCTCATTGCGCGCAGGTTTGCCTCGATCGACGCGTCGATCGTCGTGATGACGAGCTGCGACCGCTCCGGCTTCACCATTCGTGCGGAGGGCAAGGGCAGCAATGGCTCGCACCCCGCACGCATCGACTTTCCCGAAGAAGCGAGATCGCCGAGTGAAGCGCGGCGAGTACTCGTCGCGATGACGAAAGAGGCTCGGGGCGCTGTGGGTTGACGTTGCCTCGTCCGTTGTTCAAATGATGCACTGACACAACCGATGCATCAGTGCAGCAATTCTTTTGACGATCGCTCGCGCAGAATGCCGAGAACGTTAGGGATCGGCCACTGAAGGCGCTGCCACCGCACATCGACCTGCGGCGAGCCCGCGGACGAGAGGAGAAGGGCGGCAAACGCGATCAGCGCACTGATTCTCATCGCCATCGGAGACGGTTAGTCGTGACGTCCGTGGCTTTCCAAATCCTCACTTCGGTGGCGGCGGTGGGGGAGGCGGTGGCATCGTGGCGCCGGCGCCGAGCTCCGGGAAGGTGCTGACCGGCGCCCAGCCGGCGCAGCCTGGATGCCAGGCCTGCGTGTCGGTCGAGACCTGTCCGCTCGCGACCATGTTCCTCAGCGCGTCGTCGGTGTAGGGACCGTAGGTCTTGCCGTCGATGGCGATCGACCAGCGCGCGGTATTCGCACCCGGGGGCGGGGGTGGGGTGGCGCCGTAAGGAGGCGGAGGCGCGGCCTGCGATTGCGATGCGCTGAACGCTCCGCCCATGGCCTGTCCCATCGCCACTCCAGCGCCGAGGCCGACGCCGGCACCGGCCAGGCCGCCTGGGTTCGCGGCGGCGATCCCGATGGCGTCCGCGGCCTGCATCTGCGTGTACTGTCCCATCTTATCGCCGAGGATACCGAGCTTTGAGCGTTGATCGAGCGCGGCCTCGACTTCCTCCGGAAGTGAGATGTTCTCGACGAAGAACTTGGAGAGCTCGAGGCCATAGGACGCGAACTCGGGGCCGATCGTAGTCAACGCTGCTTTCCCGAGCTCGTCATAGTTCGCAGCCAGATCGAGAGCGGCGATGTTCGCCTTGGCGATGGCGTCGGTCAGCTTCGAGAGGATGGTCGAGCGAAGCTGGCCGAGGATGTCCGACGTCGCCGTCAGGGACTGCGTGCCGACGACTGTCTTGAAGAATGCCTTCGGGTCGACAATGCGCGTGGCATAGGTGCCGAACGCGCGAATGCGAATGGCGCCGAAATCCTTGTCGCGCATCATCACCGGGTTCGCCGTTCCCCACTTGAGGTCCGTGAACATCCGCATGTTGAAGAAGTAGACCTCGGCCTTGAACGGCGACTGGAAGCCGTACTTCCAGCCGCGGAGCACGGAGAGGATGGGCAGGTTCTGAGTCGTGAGCGAGTACGTGCCGGGCACGAAGAGATCGGCCGCCTGCCCTTCGTTGAGGAAGAGAGCGTTCTGGTTCTCGCGAACGACGAGCTGCGCGCCCATCTTGATTTCCTGGTTGTAGACCGGAAACCTGTAGACGAGGGTGTCCGCCGAGTCGTCGAGCCAGTTGATGATCTCGATCCACTGCGAGGTTGCTTCTTTCTTCAGGTTGTCGAAAAAGCCCACAGTTGCCTCCAAGCAAGAGAAGAGACGGAAGGGTCAACGAGGGACAGCACACAGGCCTCCCTCGGCCCCCACCTTCATAGTTCGAGTCTACACCCCTGCGAGTTGTGTCGGTTCGGTTACAACGCTCCGGGCGGTAGCATCTATGGCAGGATGCCACCGCGTTCCGCGCAGTGTCATCTCGAAGGGAGAAGAAGCCTTGAAAAAACTCATTCCTCTGGTGTTGCTCTGCCTCGCCATGCCGCTCATGGCGGATGAAGGCATGTGGATGCCGCAACAGGTGCCGCAGCTTGCGGCTGACCTGCACAAGCTCGGCATCAAGATCGATCCGAACAGCCTCGCGGACCTTACCGGCCAACCCATGGGCGCTGTGGTCTCACTGGGCGGTTGCAGCGCGTCGTTCGTGTCGCCGGATGGGTTGGTCGTCACCAACCATCACTGCGGCTTCGGCGCTCTGCAGTTCAACTCCACGCCGCAGCACGACTACATCACGAATGGCTTCCTCGCCAAGACACGTGAGGAGGAGCTGCCATCCGGCCCCGGCTCCCGCATGTTCGTGACGACGAAGATCGAGGACGTGACGGACCGCGTCACGGGCAAGCTCGATGCGAAGCTCTCGAACATCGATCGCTCGATGGCCATCGAGAAGAACGTGAAGCAGCTCGTGGAAGAGTGCGAGAAACCAGGCGGCGTCCGCTGCCGCGTGGCGTCATTCTTCGAGGGCGTGCAGTATCTCCGTACGACCCAGATGGAGATCCGCGACGTCCGTCTGGTCTATGCGCCGGCACTCGGCATCGGCGACTTCGGAGGCGAGACCGACAACTGGATGTGGCCGCGTCACACGGGCGACTGGTCCTACCTCCGCGCCTACGTCGGCAAGGACGGGAAGCCCGCGGACTATTCGAAGGACAACGTCCCGTACCATCCGGCTCACACCCTCAAGGTTTCCAACGAGGGCGTGAACCCGGGCGATCTCGTCATGGTGGCCGGCTACCCCGGCCGGACCTTCCGCTACCGCACTGCCGCGGAAGTGAAGGGCATGCAGGAGTATTCGTATCCCACGACCATCAAGTACGCGACGGATCTGAACAACACCCTGCGCGAGCTCGGCAAGAAGGACAAGAACGTCGAGATCGCCAATGCCAGCCGCATCAAGGGCAACGACAACGTCCTGAAGAACTACACGGGTACGCTGACGGGCTTCGAGAAGTTCCACATCGTCGCGCAGAGGCAGAAGCGCGAGGCGGAGCTCGCCATGTGGGTCTCGTCGCACCCAGAGGCGAAGGCGTACGCCACCGTACTCGATCAGATGAACGCGCTTCAGCAGCAGCAGACAGCGATGCGTGAGCGCGACACGGTACTGAATTGGGTGTTCCGCAGCTCTCCGATGCTCTCCCAGGCCAATACGCTCTACCGGCTCAGCCTGGAACGTCCGAAGGCGGACATCGACCGCGAGGCGGGATATCAGGAACGCGACTGGCCACGGATCGCCGAGGGCGTCACGCGCGCCCAGAAGTCGCTCGAGGCGAACAGCGATCGCGCCGGTCTCCGCTACTTTCTCAACGAGGCGGAGAAGCTGCCGGCATCCCAGCGCATCACGGCGCTCGACGATGGCATCACGAAGGCGGGTGGCGTCGAGAAGTTCCTCGACCAGCTCTACGCGAACACGAAGGTCAGCGACCTCCCGACGCGGAAGGCCATGCAGGGCGAGACGACTGCGCAGCTCGCTGGGCGTCATGACGCCATGGTCGACCTCGCGGCGGCGCTCTCGCCGCTGGAGCTGGCCAATGAGAAGCAGGATCGAGAGATCGGCGGCGCGATGTCCCGGATTCGTCCCCAGTACATGACCGCCCTGCGCGGCATGACCGGCGGCAAGCTGTATCCCGATGCGAATTCGACCCTTCGCGTGACGTTCGGCACGGTCAGGGGCTATACGCCCCGCGACGGTGTGTCGTATGTACCTAAGACGACGCTCAGCGGGATTGTGCAGAAGAACACGGGCGAGGGCGAGTTCGACGCGCCGAAGAACGAGTTGGCCGCGATTGCCGCGAAGAAGTTCAGCGGCTATGTGGATCCGAAGCTCGGCGGGGTGCCGGTCAACTTCCTCTCGGACGTCGATACGACCGGCGGTAACTCCGGTTCGCCAACGTTGAATGCCAAAGGTGAGCTGTGCGGCCTGCTCTTCGACGGTACGTACGAGTCCCTCGGTTCAGACTTCGTCGTCGATCCGGACATCACGCGCTCGATCCACGTCGATTCCGTGTACATGCTGTGGGTGATGGATGCCGTCGACGGCGCCCAGAACCTCCTGCAGGAGATGGGAGTCCCGGCGCACTACTCGAAGTAGCCATACATTGCTGGGAGGGCAGGCGCGGCGCGCCTGTCCCTCTCGCTTTCCTGAGTCAGAAGTCAGAGGGCAGAAGGCAGAAGTGATTTGGCCCGCGCGTTCGTTCGCGGCCTTTCCTGGCAATTCAAAAGCCATGTAAGAGGTTGAAGTCAGACGTGAACAGCGACCGCGCACCCGAAATCACCTCTGCCTTCTGCCCTCTACCTTCTGACCACAGCCTGCCTTAGAAACACAGATCCCCTGGAGACTCACGGCCGAAGCCCCACCCGTTTATGCACGAAGAACATCCCATCAGGCAGCGCGTCCACGACCTCGTGGCGGCCTGGAACCGAGGTGACCTGCGCATGTTCGTGGAGTCGTTCGCGTTCGATGCCGAGTACATCAGCGGCGAAGGGGAGTGGATCCGAGGGTCGCGCGCCATCGAGGAGCGTTTCGTGCGGGAGTTTCTCCGGCCCACTCTCCTTACGGCCGAGGAGATCTCGGTGCGAGTGATCAGCGATACTGCCGCGGTGGCGCACCTCGTGTGGTCGTCGGCCAAACGCCACGGCGTTCTCACCGCGGTATTCGCAGCCCCCGAATGGAAGATCGTTTCACTGCAAAATACTGATTCCAGAGGAAGTTGACGATGCCCGATCCCGATCCGGAAGCCATTGGCTGGCAAGCCATCGACGACGCGCTCCTGCACCTCCACGGTGCTACACAACCGTTTCATTACGCTCCCGAGGTGCAAGCGGTCCTCGGCGGGTCCGATCCGCTGGACGGGATCTCGATCTACCGCTCCTCGTCCTTCGGCGGTCACTGGCACTACGTGACGTTTGGTTTCTCGGAGCTGTATGACAAGGACACCGATGACCTCGAGGTCAGCGGTTACGGCTTCGAACTGACGTTCCGCCTTCGCGCCACCGCCGGAGAGGAGACGCCGCCCGATTGGCCGATCAACCTGTTGCAGAATCTGGCGCGGTATGTCTTCTCGAGCGGCAACGTCTTCGAGGCCGCTCACTACATGGACCTGCACTCACCGATCATGGCAGGCAGCGATAGCGACATCCGGGCCATCGCCTTCGCGCATGATCCGCAACTGCCTCGCCAGCTCGAGACGCCGAACGGACGCCTGCAGTTCCTGCAAGTCGTTGGCGTGACGCTCGACGAGCTGAGCACGATCAAGCGCTGGAACGCGGAAACGTTCCTGCAACTCGCCGCGGAACGGCTTCCCGGCCTGGTAACCGATCTCGAGAGACGCTCACTGCTCGAGGCTCCCTCCTTTGCGGCGGCCGTCGAGCGAGGCGTACAACAGGACGGCTCGTCGACGGCATTTCTCTTTCCCAGCGTCCTCTCGTGGGAGGAGACGAAGGAGTTGACGGTCACACTCGGTGCGAATGCCATCAGCGACGTGATGTCCGTTCTGCCTGCCCGCGTGCCGTTCGGACGGGAGCTGATGATCGCCACGAGAGAGTCACAGCTGATGTTCGTGGCGCGGGACACCGCGGCCTGGAGCGTCATCGAGGGCAATCTCGTCATCGCCCTGGCGCCCGCGGACGCACAGGACCTCGCCCGCGAGCTCGCGCCAAAGGCGGGTCGCTACCGGATCGGCGCCCTTCCCGACGTTGTGTTCCTCGTGGAGAAGTCTCCCATTCGCGACCGCGAGGGAAACATCGTCGACTGGATCGGCTAAGGGAGCGGAACCCTCGATCACCGGAAATCCAAGCTGTGGGCGGTCCCGTACGTCGACCATGCAGCGCAACATTTTCTTGAAATTGCCCGCAAGCGATGGAAAAGGCACTTCTGCATTACTGCTCGTTTAAGGAAGGATGGTCACGATGGTGTGACGTCATGAGCGAGTCAGCCGAAAAGCAAAAGGGCCGCCCCGTTTCAGCGGGGCGGCCAGAATCCGAGGTTGAGCCGAGACTCGGGTTATTGCAGGCCCCAGGGCAGGAGCGACCCGGTGCCGGACTGAATGGAGTTGTTGCCGGCCGACTGGATCACGCTCGAGCCGGTGACGTTGTAGCCGCTGACAGTGTTGTCCTGGATGAAGCTTCCATACACGCGGATCAGGCTGTTGGTCCCCGCCGAGTAGATACCGTAGCCGGTGTTGTGCGCGAGGGTCGAGCCATTGAGATCAACAATGGAGCCGGCGTCGGCGATGACGGCAGTCGAGACGCCCGAGATCTGCGAGTGGTCGAGTAACGCCACCACGCCATTGTTTGTCCATAGTCCATAGCTACCCCAGATGTCTGAGATGAGCGAGTTCGTGATGCGGAGGCGTAGCGTTCCTGCGGAAGTCGTGGCGTAAATGCCGCTGGCGCCGGAGATCAGGTTGTGGATGCGGGAATTGTTGACCTGCACAGGCGTCGAGGCTGACGTGCTAATGTACACGCCGGTGCCCGTATATCCGGTAATGTCGCAATTGTCGATCAGGAGTGAGCCGGCCTGGTACACCGTAACCCCGAAGGAGCCTGAGAACGCTCCATCCAGTGACAGGTTCGCGAGCTCGACGTTTCCAGTGGTGTTAACGGTGATCCCGGAGGTGATGACGCCGGCAATCACGCCATGACCGTCGATTCGGATCGCCTTGGTGATCGTGACGGCGCCATATCCGGCGCTGTCGAGGGCGTTGATCTCGCCGTTGGAGGCGGTTTTCGAGATCGCGCCAGCAAACGTCTTGCACGGTGCTGTGCGGCTGCAGGGATTGGCGTCATCGCCGACGCCGGACACGAAGGTACGGGTGGCCTGCGCGAATACCGAGGTGGCCACGAGGAATAGCAGCGTTGAGATTGTGAGGCGGGTACCAGTCATTTCTTTCGATCTCCTTACGAGCGGCCGATGCGGAAATCGCCAGAACATTACCGAGGCGCTTCCGTAAGAGCACTCAGCGGCGGAGAAAGGCGCTCGCTGGTTGATTGTGAATGTCCTCCTGGCTCTTCTTTGTGGAGAGGCCGGTGGCAGGTTCGAGACATGGCGGCAGAAACGCAAACCGCCCGCGCTCGCGCGGGCGGCCAGGCGTGCCTCGAGCCGGCGGGTGGTCTACTGCAGGCCCCAGGAAAGCAGCGTTCCAGTACCGGCCTGGATGGAATTGTTGCCGGCGCTCTGGATCGCGCTTGTCCCAGTGACGTCGAAGCCGCCGCTGGTACAGTCCTGGATGAAGCTCTCGTAGATGCGTACGAGACTGTTGGTGTTGGTTGAGATGATGCCCCAGCCGGTGTGGTGAGAGAAGTTCGACGCGGAAACGTCGACGACGGAGGTGCTATCAGCACGGACGGCTGCATAACAGCCCGAGATCTGAGTGCGATCGATGACTGCAACGACACCGCCGTTCGTCCAGACGCCGTAGCTGCCCCAATTGTCGGTAATCACTGAGTTCGTGACTCGCAGGCGCACCGTGCCTGACGAGGTGGATGCGTAGACACCGTTCGCACCCGCGGTTAGGTTGTGGATGCGAGAGTTGAGTATCTGCACGGGCGTCGATGCGGCAGCGTTGATGTATACCCCGTCGCTGTAGTACGCCGTGATGTCGCAGTTGTCGATGAGCAGCGAGCCCGCGGCGGTGACCCAGATCCCGACGCTGATGGAGTTCGTGCCGTTGAGCTGGAGGTTCGCCAACTCGACGTGATCGGTGGTGTTGACGGTGATGGAGGAGGCGAGAATCGACGAAACAAACCCGCGGCCGTCGATTCGCAGGCCTTTGGAGATGGTGAGGCCGCCGTATCCGCCGGGATCGAGCACGTCGATCTCGCCGTTGGCCGCGGTGTTTGCGTACGCGCCGGCAAACGTCTTGCACGGTGCCGAACGACTGCAGGGATTGGCGTCACTGCCCACCCCTGAAACCCATGTCCGTGTTGCCTGCGCAAACAACGATGAAGCTGTGATCAAGATCAACATAGCGGGAACGAGACGGATGCGTAGCATGGCGATCTCCTTTAGTCTGTCCGATGCGGAAAGCCGCTCCACATTACCGCCTGAATACGGAAGGCGCCCCGCCGGTTACAATCGACCCGTACATGTCCTATTCCGTCCGCGAGGTCGCGGCGATGCTCGGCCTCACAGTTGCCCAGATCCGGTCGTACGCGTCGAAGGGACTGCTGGCTCCTGAGCGCGGCTCAGGCGGCGAGCTACGGTTTGGGTTTCGCGATCTGGTCATTCTCCGGACGGCCAGCGAGCTCGTCTCCGCCGAGATCCCCGCCCGCAAGGTGACGCGCGTGCTGGAACGGCTGCAGGAGCAGCTGCCGCCCGGCCGCTCACTCGCCGGAGTGCGGATCTCGGCCGACGGCGAACGGGTCGTCGTTCGTGACGGTTCGGCCCTCTGGAATCCGGAGTCGGGCCAGGCGCTCTTCGATTTCGCCGTCTCCGAGCTGGTCGCTCGGACCGCGCCGCTCCTCCAAGCCCCGCCGAGCCACGAGCTCGATGGCGAGGGTTGGTACGAGCTGGCTTGCGATCTGGAAGGGTCCTCCCTTGCGGATGCGAAGAAGGCGTATGAGTGCGCGATCGCCCTCAACCCGCGTCACGCGGACGCCCACGTGAACCTGGGACGCCTGCTCCACGAGGAGGGGAGTGCCTCGGCAGCCCAAAGCCACTATCACGCCGCCCTCGAGGCGGATCCGGCCCACGACACCGCCGCCTTCAACCTCGGCGTGGCCCTCGAGGACCTCGGCCGCCTTCGCGAAGCCATCGAAGCCTACGCACGCGCCCTGACGCTCGATCCGGACAATGCCGACGCCCACTACAACCTGGCCGGCCTCTACGAGCGGCGAGGCGAAAAGGCCAGCGCCGTCCAGCACCTCAAGGCGTATCGGAAACTGTTGGGGTGAGGCAGTGGTTAGTTCTTAGTGGTTAGTGGTTAGGGAGCCTCTGCACAAGTCACGACCCCTCACCCGGCGCTTCGCGCCACCCTCTCCCGGTGGGAGGATACGCACTAACTTAAGAGTGCAACGGTCAACGGCTGTGTCCTGCCGCGGCAGCGGC